>Ga0208614_1000052_pt1 | contig 44698 bp, 20 predicted proteins | sample CryBogCBE23Jun09_FD_184554 | JGI IMG/M metagenome (GOLD analysis project Ga0208614, IMG submission 184554) | Freshwater microbial communities from Crystal Bog, Wisconsin, USA - CBE23Jun09 (SPAdes) | ecosystem: Environmental > Aquatic > Freshwater > Lake | place: Crystal Bog, Wisconsin, USA...
CTAGATGTACCGTCTTCAGGCATAATTTCAGTAGCAACACCATCTGTAACAGCTTTTTCAAGAACATCGTTCATTGTCTGCTGCAATTGTGCAATACCCAGTGTTTGTTGTGCCTCAACAATTTTAGACTGGAACTGTGGTGTGTTTACCATTGTGCTCAGACTGCTATACAAAAGACCAAACTGTTCGTTAGTCAAAGTAAATGTGGCATCTGATGGCCATTTGTACTGTGCTCCGTTTTTCAACATATGTAGTTTTTAAGAGTGTAAAGGTACTGAAGATTTGGATTTTTCCAAAGGTATCCTAAAAGAAACTTTTTTACTAATTGCTAATGATGAACTATATCTAACTCTTAATTTAATTACTCTATTAAAGAATAACAGATTGTCTATAATAGCCTGTTTATTTTCCGACCTTGATGGAGTGATGTGCCCAATAATCTCGTCATCTTTCTTAAAAATAGTTGCCTTGTATGCAGGATCAGAATAATACAATATCCCAAATAAAATATTGAAAATTTCAAGCTCGTTATCAGTGAGCATGTGCTCCCCTATGTATTCAACTGCCGACATTATTTCTTCTTCTTGATTCCTATTAAATTGAATGTAATACCTATCCCAATTACAGGTACTACTTTACCTGTATAACCTACCCCCAAGAAGGGGCCTATGACCGCAATTGTCTTCGGTGTGGTATTGGTATAACTATATCCTTGTTGAGGTTCGAATAGTTTATTGGTATGGTAGATTTTGACTTCATATTTGTCGGGCCGAAGCAATTGCTTAGTAATAACACTAACATAAGTAGCAGTATCAGGAGAAAGCTGCATATGGAAATCACCAACTCGTGTTGCATAATTCCCGTGGTAAGATAGAAAGTAATCTTTTGTAGAGATACTGTCAGCAATTGTATGCTTGAATGTATCAACGTAGACAGTTTTCGTAGTGTGCGCATGTGTATCAATAATAGTTGTTGTACTTGTAACTCCAGTGACACCCCCAGGTTTAACCCCTAGGGCCTTTGCAATAGAATCTACTACGTGTTTCATTTGCTCAGGTGTGTAAAGAGTCCCAGTTACTTGAGTGTACTCTGTTCCCTTTTTGTCTGTTTTCTGCTCAGTTGGCTTGTAAGCCGGTGGGACTACCGGGATTGGCCCGGGGTCAGAATGACAGCTTCTTATACTACAAATAAGTAGCACTACAATAATTGCAACATATCCAAAGTCTTTCCATGTAAAGTCTTTAAGGTATTTTTTCAACCATTGTAATGCTACCATATGTAATTCATTTATTTAGATGACAAAGAATGCTTCTTCTTCATCTGTATATTATCTGGTAATATTCCTTCTTGTGAAACAATAGCAACTGTTTTTTCATTATTATTTCGACAAGGAGTCATTCCTTTAATTTGCTCTTTCAAATTGTCTATCTCGGTTTTCTGTATTCCATTTTGCACTAACAGTGCCTCGACTTTATTATCTATTGAATTGAGTTTCTCATAAACAACTTTTCCGAACCATGCAACAAAAGCAAGAGTAATACTCAATAACCATGTAAATGCTCTACTATAATCAATACTTGTTTTAGATTCTGACATTGTTTGAATGATTATGAAAGTATAACTGAGAATTGTGCACCAGGTGCAACGTTTGTAGTAATTACAGTTGTTAATCCTGTTAGTGAATACGGAGAAGCAGTTGGTGGAGCTATTGCAGCAGTTCCTTCTACATTCTGTTGTGAAACAGAAGTAGTAAATGTTCTACCTGAATAAGCACTTGTTGTAACAGTAAATGTTTCATCATACCCATTAGGTATAACAAAAGCAATCATTCCATTATTTGCCAATGTACCAGTCCAGTTAATTACATTATCTGCAGTAGAGATAGCTGTAATATTTGCACTTGCAGTAGTATTGGTAAATATTATGATAGCATCACCTGCTCCACAACAGTAACTACCTTTCACCATTCTCCAATTACCATTCTTGGGAGTTACTCCAATAGGACGGTATTGTTCACTGCCCGGAATTACATCTCCATTGGCATCCAATCTGACCCAGAGTTTCAGTTTGGTTCTATCTGAATAGTTCATGATATTAAAATTTTGTTAGTATAATAATTTGTTTGTTTTGCAAATTGGGTTTTCAACTTCCTTGATTGCTTTTACATACATAATGCTACAGTAATCTTCGGATATACCCTCATATTCTAAATCGAAAAAGGTAAGAGTGTTTGATCTGAAACGTAAATCATTTTTATTAAACAATTTACGTTTTTTACCATGCAACTCCATGTAGTTTTTAACTACACCAGCGTTGTGAAAGAATGCATACTTGTCATACTCAGCTATCGGATTACTTGACCAACTAAAACTAAGTTCTTCCGGACATCGTGTTTCTTTACCTTGCTTCCAAAGAAGCCACAGTAGTCCACACATATCACCAAGAGCCCAGGATTGAAAGCCTTTATCTTCACTTGAAAAGAACCTTCTGTTAATGTCTTTTGCATACAAGCTTATCTGTATGCAAATATCACCAAGCTCTGCCCAGAAATCAGCAGTTATTCCTTTTAGAATATACTGACATCCTCCGGTGTTCTCAATATTGTCAATTACAGTTTGTTTACTTATACCTGCAATTGCTGCCATGTTTTCAAGCACATCAACTTTATCGTAATCAGCAAGTCTGAATGGTAGTACATCTTTTCTCTTATCGGCAAAATAATTAGCATCAATATATTTTGTCCTTGACATATAACAAATGTCATCGTTAATATACTTTGAAAAATCTAAGTGCTTGCTAAATATCACATCACCATCAAGGTAGATTATGGTATGATCTTTAAGTTCTGGATGTGCCATCCAATGCTTTTGAAAACAGAATGGCCGGATATAAGGAGGATATGCTTTCACTATATGTTGAATGCTATCATCGCTGTAGAAGAAGAACTTAACCTCCTTATACCTTTCTGCCAATCTATCCCAGTATTCCCTGTACGTATTCTCACCGGTTTCATAAACAATGACCTGGAGAGCTGAACTGTAGCCAAACTTTCTGAAGTTGTGACATTGTACTTCTATTTCCGAGGCAAAATACAGGTCAAAGGGTACTGAGATAAGTATCGTTACCTTTTTCAATATGTAGTTGTTTTAAAATCGAATTGCTGAAGTTACTATGAAGTAACACCCTTAATTACAGCAAAGTTAAATACAGGGCTATCTGAAGTTGTACCACCTGTAGTAAAGAAAGTAAGGTTAAATGTACCTGTACCTACTGCTGTTACAAATGTTTCATACAGATTTGAGCCTGACTTTTGGTTAACTACTATCACATCAGTAGCTGCAATTGCAGTATTGGTCAGTGTAATAGTTGCAGGAGTCGCACTTCCTGCACCGGCTGCTAAAGTAATTGAACCCGTTAAGGTATTTGAAATTGCAGTTGTACCTGTTCTTGCTACCCCTGCATTTGCAGCACCTGCACCTGTTGCATAACCTACACCTGCTACAGGATTATTTGACGTAATCGGACCTGTTGACTTCAGGTAAAGATCATTGTTACTAAATTGGTTTGTCATCGTTTTATTTTTTAAAAGTTGTTAATATATTACTGTCCATACTTGGGCAGTAGCAAATGTACCACTGCTCAAGGTCATGATTCCTGTTGCGTTATTAAAAGTATAATCTACACCTGCTGCTTTCGGAGTACCATTAAGTAAAAATACCGGGTTTTTCCCAATCACATTAATTGTAGTAATTGTCCAAGATGATGCACCGTTTGTTGGAGCACCTGTGGTTGTACCTACAGTAAACGCTGCTGGAGCAGATGTGAATACGTTATGTAAAGACCCATTGAGTCTTTTAACTTCTTGAATAAGTAACCAGAGAAACTTTGACTCTTCTGAAGACCTTAGAGTTGGTCTCATTCCGTTAAGAGTACTTTGCGTTCCTGGTTGTATTGGTCCGTAGTCCATACAATTTAACATTTTAAGAGGTAAAGAAAACTATCGTCTTCAATAGGTAACCGCAGTGTAAAAGTAATGGCTACCTTGATGCAAACAATAGATAATTTAAAATAATTCGATTTCTATATGCCGTTATTACTTTCCTGTAATTATTTCAGCGTTATAATGATAACCTAACTCTTTAGTCATTTCAGGATCAACAATTGATAAAACATCAAGTACTTGCCTGCTTATTGGTGCAGCATGCATCATATGCATAAGAGTGTGAGGATCTTTTATTTCCTGGTCACCCGTTGCATAACCATATGCTTCTTTTGTAATGGCTCCTCCTACTTTACCAAGATCTGCAAGATAGCCCAATACAGGTATTTTTGAACCAGAACCAAATTCAGCAAACTTACGAGGGTCATAAAATAGTTCAAGCTCATCTTTGCATCTGTTAGTTACTCTTTTCATAAAAGTAAAATAACCTTGGTCTTCTGGATCTTCTTCTTTGCTTGGGAGAAGTGCACTTAAACCATAAGCCATAGTTGCAAATGTTAACATCATCGCAAGTTCTCGGGCCTGTATTTTAATATTCTGACGAACCATATCATTAAACTCAGCTTCTGTCATGTTAAGCTCTTGACCTGTTCTATTTCTGTATTCCTCAAGATGCTCTTGATACATTTTACTAAGTGCTTCTACACCTTTGTCAGTAGCACGATACATGTTCATCAATTTACCAACTCTTGGTAATATACCTTCACCCCAAAGTATTCTGAACATCATTCGTGTTCTACCATACTCATAAGCTTGTTTACCTTGACTATAAGCGAGTTCACCAAATCTCATATCAATTGCTTGAGGTAACCAGTTAGTAAACAGGAACATCTGACGTACTAATGCATTTGATCTAATATGAGACTGGTCGTTTTCAGATATATTACCTGAAAGTTGTCTGCCGGTTACTCTAATAAGAGATTTAAAGTCAGCTACAGAAAAATCTTTCATGTCAAGATTTTTGTAATTAACCTTACCTGTCTTTTCATCAAACTCAACATTGTTAAGTAGACCATGTTTATCAATTAAGGTCTTTACTTTACTCTCAATACTTTTTTCAAGCTTTGCTCGATCTGCTGCAGATAACTTGTACCTGTTAGCATACTCTGGTGTCTTCTTGAGATATTCTCTTGCATTCATTAACTTGCCATCAATTACAACAGCATTTTTCATGTGAGAGAAGTAGTTGGTATATTGTACAATGTTGTGGGCAGATTTAACCCATTTCATCATAACTTCTTGAAAATCAAGAGCAGTCACCTTGTTAGCAGTAAGATGATGTAACGCTTCTTGCATATTCTCTTCAACTGGCATAAAATCTTTCATCAAAGCTATTGTAAGCTTGTGATTATTTTTTACAGTTCTCATTGAACAGAAGTCATAAAACGAACTCATCATTTCTTTTTGACTATAGTGAGTACCTGCATTTATAAGACCTGATACATTAGTACTTATTGCTCTGAATATAGAAGTAGTAAAGTTGAAACCAAGTACATTAAAGCTATATGCAGCTTTTAATGCATTAGATGCTTTCATTGCTGAAAGCTCTCTCTCTTTTCCTTCTACTGTAATTTTTTTACCTTTAATGTCTCCACCAGATAAAATAGATTTACCATAAAAATGAGTCATAATTGCATCCTCAAGGTATTTAAAGTTTGTCATGTTTTTCATGATTTCACCTGTAAGCTTACCTTTGGTATCACTTTCTAACATGCCTTTATATTTCTCAAGATACATCAGAGCTTCTATTGTATTTTCTACTTCAACCTTAGCACGATAGTCAATAACTTTATGTACAAACATGCCCATATTTTTTACAAGATCATCTGATATACCCTCGTAAACTTTTTCGCCATCTTTTTCAAAAGAAAGATCTGTAGTAAAGTATTTCGGTAACACAGGAATAAGTTCTCCACTTACAGGATCTCTACGTTCAGATAAACCTTTACTACTTGGTTCACTTAGTGCTTCGAGTATTTTATCTTTAATGCTCCATTTGCCACCAAGACCTAATTTTTCAGTTAGTGACTTTTCTACAAATGGTAAAAAGTTTTCCTTTTGGTAATGCTCAATGTAACCACATTTTGCAGCCTCTTGGTTCCACTTTATGATAAAATCATAGAAATCTTTTACCGGTTGATTTTTTAAAACTTCTCTGTATTCTTTACTATACCAATTGATCTTATCATCTGTCCTTGCAAATCTTTTTAAGATATCTACTTGTGTCCAAGCATATTTACCTGTAAGGTCAGTTTTTCTATTGAGTGTATCAATTTTAAGTTGTCTCTCTTGTTCGGCATTAGAACCAGGAATGGACAAGTTTTTTATCACTTCCATTTGTTCTTCGTGATAATTTTTAGCCCACTCTTCAAATTTAGCAATATCAATATTTTGCTTTACCCATTCAAGATCACCTGCTTCAATGTGTTTAGTAAGTTCAGTAGTAAATGACTTATCGTATTTTGATATGAGTTTATTAGTGCCCTTACCTTTTGAGTCTTTTTGTTCAAGCATGCTCTGAAACTTTTTTATAGTAGCTGCTTTACTAAGACCTAATCTTTTTCCCCATTCTCCGAGTCTGTCATTTATTTTTTCAATATCAGTAAGCATTTCATTTGATTCAATGTCAACAATGTTCTGCTTCTGATTATTAATGTCATAAAATGCCTGGCCGGTAGCAAGTTGTGTCTTGCTCAAGGTTCTACCTTCTGCTCCAATTACTTCAAGCTTTTTCTGAGGTTCAATCAAATCATGAATATTTCTTAGCTTTCCCCATTGATCCCAATATTGAGCATTTAGATCTTCAAGTTTTTTATAGTTTACTTCGGCACTCTCTTTTACTTTTGCAATACGTTCATTCAATAACTTACCTTCTTCAGATGACTTGTCAAAGTAATCTATAAAGTCAGTAAGGTTAGTATATACCTTGAGGTCATTAAGAGCTTCAACAATTGGCTCAACCATTTTATCGAAATCTGCTGCAGACTTGATATTATTAAAGTCAGTTGTATCAAGCGTATTTTTGAGTACTTCTCTTTTCTTTGCAATATCAGTATTGAAAAGTTCAGCACTATCAAGCATTAGTTCAAATGACCTGGTTAACTGGATCATTTGTATTGCTTTCATCAATGACTTTACTTTAGTGTTCTTTATCTCCTGCTCTTTTTCACTTACTGCAGTACTCTGTGTTTGCTTTAATAAACCTGTTAATCTCTTAATCAGGTCATCAAGTTTTTTATCACCAGTCTTTTCAGAAGAGGTAACATAAGGTAACAAGTAATCAGTCTTCTCGTTTTTATAATCAGTACTACCAATTAACATGCTGAGTGCCTTACCTTCTTGACCTTTTAATGTGCCATATTTTACAGATATTGGCACAATACGAACATTCCCAATATCTTTAATGCCGTATTGTTTGGCAAGAATATCAACATAGTTCTCCATTTGTATATTGTATGCTTGCTGCATATAATTACGGATAGACTCATTTTTTTCAAGTGAGCCTATAAATTTCCAGTCATACAAATGAGTTTTACCGGATGGTTCTATAGCCATCCAGTCAACTGTACCAGCAAGGCCTTTTTTACCATCAATTGTTCTATTCGGATCATAGATTTTCTTTTCCCATAGAAAACGTGTACCTACTGGAAATTGATCTACCAAACCATCTATTTTAACCCCCTCTGGGCTAGTGTAGCCTAATAAATAGTTTTCCAGTTTATTGTAAAAAAACCTGTCATCATCATCAGTAAAGCGTTTAGGGTCAATAGGATCAACTGTATCTTTTCTAAGACCGGTTTTTTTATCAAAAGCCCTTTCCATAATGTGCTCAATATGACCATGGTTTTTTATACCAAAAGCTTTTTTGAGATCATTTATAGCAGCAACTATTTTGTCTTTTAACCAATCCTTATTCTTGAATATCTTCTCAAGAAATTTGTGTGAAAGATCTGTAACACGATTTGGTACTTTCTCACCATTAGCTTTTACTTTATAAAAGCTATTGCCTTGGTTATCTTCAACTTTATCAAGTAAATCGGTCAGCTTTTCAAAGTTCTTTTCTCCCTCCTGCTTTGTAGCTTGAAAGAATATGTTATTGATACCTAACTTTTCTCTGAGTATTTCGGCGGTTCCTTTGGTACGTTCTGTATCGGTAGATACTATTTGACTAATACCTTTTTCTTTCAGTTCTTGTGCTACCTTGAGGGCATCATCTTCCCCCTTGCCAGTGAGAGGGGTCTCGGGAGTAGATTCAATGTCTTTAGCATTGGCTTCTGATTCACCATGTCTAACAAGATAAATAGTCTTGCCATCAAAGTTTATCTCTTCGATATGACCATTATCTATTGTCTGTTTATCAAAACTATCTCTGAGCATTGTATCATCAGAATAGCCGGCTTCTTTCCAGCTTTTCAAAAGTGATACAACTGTACCGTGAGTAACAATTACAGATTTATCAGGCAATGTCTTTGCAACCTGTTTGAAGTTTTCAACAGTGCTTTCTCTAAACTCTCCAAAATCCTGGCCATCTTTAAGGTCTTGGAGCTTATTTACAGTTTCCTGTATATTCTCTACATCGTATTCACCCTTCTTGAACTCCTCAACTACCTTAGTAAATGGGTTACCTTTAAAGAAATCTCTCAGGTAATCTTTGATTTTGGTCCACCATGTTTGTACTTTCTCAAGGTCTTTTGATGTCATTTCAGTAGAGCCATCCATTTCCTCATTGTAATAGGCATGTAAAATTTTACCTATGGCCTCCTCTTTGAGTTTTAATATATCCGGCTTACCATCTGGCAGTTGATATTCTTTCCTATCTTTATAATCAGCAACTACTTGTTCATAGATCTTGAAAGAACCTATGCCATTCATTAATTGCTTAAATAGGCCTGGGTTCTTTTGTTTTACAATACTGGTAACAATGTGCATACCTGCTTCGCCGATAGCAACATCTTCTTTACCATCCAGAACTCTGACAATTTTGTTTTGGACATCTACTGATTCATTAGCATCAATAAAGCGACCTTGACTATCTTTAATGCCTTTGGTAGCAATTTCATAATCAACGCCATTGTTTTTGTACCATGTTTTCCAAGTGTCTACTGTAACTTGGCTTGCTCTTGTACCTTCTCTTCCTTCTGTTTGAAAGAAAGTGCTTTTTGGATCAACTGATATTTTCAAAGTACCTGAACCATCATCAAGAACTGTTGCACCATTTGCTTCAAGGTATGCCTTTCTTTCTTCAAGAGTACCTGGAGCAGGAGTTTCCCTCTGCACATTATCCTCATCTATTTGTTGAGGTGCTTTTTTTAATAATATGTCTAATGCTGGTTTAGAAGCAGGTTCATCATTTTCATCACGTTCTCCTTTAAACTCATTTTTGAAATTAGGGCTATTGGTTTTTGCATATAGTGCTAAAGCAAGATGCTTCTTATTGTCAACATCACCGACATGTTTACCTTCCCAATCTCGGAATGATTCTCTAAGTTCCTCAACATTTTCTTTTGGTAACTCATCAACAAGAGTCAGTATGTCTTTATATAACTTGCTTTCCTGCCCATTCTTTGCAAGAACTTTTGTTATCATTTTACCGGAAAGTTTTACCCGGCCACAGTCAGTACCCCAGATTGCCATATTATTTAGCGTTGTCGTAAGCTCTTAAATTAAGTTTATTTAGATGAAGGACCTCACCATTTTTATTAGTCAAAGTTAGATGATTCTTCATTATGTCCATTTTCAGTTTACCTGGCTCATCAGTCAGGTTAGGTATTACCTCCATATAGTATTCATCCTCATCAACCTGGTGAGAAATAGAATATCGGTGAATGATTGGTTGTTTCTGCTCACCAAATACTTGAAGGATTCCCCCAGGCAGAAACTTGAGTGCTACATGCGGATGTTCAACACAAAGATACTCTGTATGCATTATTTCCTTTAATAACCACTTCTTTCCCATACCTTCACTCTCCATCGAGGTGGGTACAAACTTGGAAGCATTTTCTGCAGCAGTTGCTAATTTTGCCATATTATGATTTTTTACCCATCATTTTATCAAACTCACCCTTGGCCACTTCACAATCTTTGACTTCAATTTTGAGGCCGTAGCCTTTCACTTCCGGGGCAATCTTTTCCATCAGCTTGTAACATTCCTCAAAAGAGTTACCACCCACAACTACGCTACCTACTTCAGGAAAACCATTGATATTAATAGCGGTATATTTACCATCTACCTTGATAGGGTAAGAGATCTTGACGTTATCCCGGTACTCTTTCGGAAACCATACCGGCTGGTGGTCACTATCGAAGAAATCGCTATACAGTGTAACATACAGACCGCATTTGTACTTCGGTTTGATATCAATAATTTCACCATTAGCTATACCCCAAATGATCTCACCCAGGTTCTCAAACATAATTGTGTACAGAGGACTTGGTGGCATTGGGAGCCGGCAGGTCATATCGGATAGATAATTCTCTTTGTCCTTAGTTGTACGAACTTCAGTTGAGAAAAATCCTTTATATCCATACTTCTTCAGCATTGGTGATATCTGGTTAGTAGTCCTCTGTACCCCGGGAGATAATTTATCGTAATCCATTATCTCACCATAGTAGGCTCGGTCTTTTACCTCGGTGCCGGCCAAAGTATTATTTGGGTATTTACCATCAACTGTATAACAGTCGATTCCTTCTTCTACAATGGCCTCAATTGGCTCTTCAACAATGAACTCAATGGTTTCTGCCATCGGGCCCAATTCGTGCTGCATTTTGTCCAGGATTGCCTCAGAGAGCTGGTAGGTTTCATGGTGAAATGTTTCAACCAGTTTCCTATATCGAGATATTTTAATATAACGATCCTCCTCTTTTTTCAACAACTCACGCAATGCTGTCATTCCGGTAACTCGCTTCATTGGATTTACATCCATGCCAGCAGCTTTGAAAGTCTGCTTGCATAGCCAACGGTCAAGTTCCAAGATCTGGCCCCGGCCAGAACCACAGACAGGATAACCCATCTCTCTGAGATGTTCCATCAGGTCACCATTGTAACAATCGGTAAAGAATACAATATCTGCTTCTTTAAGTGCCTCAAAAAACTCCGGCACACGTTTGAATGCTTTTCCATCAAACGTATCAAGCTGTTTACCATTGGCCCATTCTGTGCCCACCCGGGCCTTATCAGGACTTGGGAATCCACTTTCCCATGGAACATAATAAAGCACTTGCTTATAGTGATCTGCAAGTGCCAGGGCGATTTCGAAGAATGCACCACTATCGTGAACCAGTATCGTTTTGTTCTTTGTATTTGCCATTTTATAATAAATAACAGATTAATCTTTGTAACATAAGTATTGCTTTGGTCATTCTTTCCATTGGAAGCCGGGCCTCACCATGCCAATTATCATTCAGGCAATCAATAGGAATAATGAAAGAGAGACCTGGTATTTTCTTCTCAGCCCACTGATCCATTTCGTCAGCTTCTTCCGGGTCTCCTGTGTACTCACAAAAGTAGAACTTAAATCCTTCCCATTCAAGAGCGTTTAATACGTCAGCTATTCCTTTGCCATACAAGTTCTCAATACCAGCATCCTTGTCTTTGTATCTTTCACCTGCACACACGTCAACATTAATAACAAAATCCTTCTCTGGATCAAGGTCGGGAAAGTCCACATCATATGCAAACTCCTCATGTCTGTTGTGAAAGATCTTTATATCACCTTGAGCAAGAGCATGTTGAATCGAAGGGTTAGAGTAAATGGCATTGTACATGCAAATGACACCGGCCAGGTTATCAAGTAACCCGACCATGGTGCCTTTGTCATTTGTCAGTGGGATATCATGCCTTACAACATCCGTATGAGCTGTTAGTAGTATCATAAATTACATCCATCGGGTTCATTACCCTTTTCATTATTTTTTGCTCTTGCTGCTGCTAATCCACTAAGACCAGATGTAGTCGGTTTAGATGGTTCTATTGGTTTTACAGTAGTATCTTCTGTAGATACTGCTTTCTTTTCGGTTTCAGTAATCTTTGGTGCTTCCTGCTCCATTTTTGGAAGAGGTATCTCGCCAATAGTTCTTAATTTACCTGGCTCACTTGTAGTAGCATCAATAATCCACTGATCAAGTAATTCAGGCACAGCATGACCCCGGTTTAAAGCAGATGGTCTACCTTCTTGATAATATTCCTGTAAACCATAGCCATCCCCCCAAGCATTAATTTCTTTATAAAGAAATACTGCTTTACCTTTATATGTTTTAACAACATAAGGTTCACCATTAACATCAAGTACTTTTTTAAAGATTCTTGTACGAGTAAAAGAGTAATCACGCTTTTTAGCCATCTGAGCTTTTTCATACTTAGTGTATGGTGTACCATCTGGCTTGTTTACAATTTCAGTTATTTTGACAACTGGATATTTACTGTCGCTATAACCATCTGTTACAGTCATCATGTAAGGTTTAGCCAAACCTGCATTTTTATATTGAGGTTGTGTTAATACAGCATTCATGTAGTTATCAATATTAGCATCATAATAACGTGGATAATCATACACATTACCTCTCCAAAATTTCTTCAGTTTTGGTACAATATCATTATCTCTATAGTTGTTTCTATAGAATGCCATATTGTCTTCAAACATTTTGCCGATCATACCATTATCATCTTTGAGCATGTCAACAACAGGTTTGACAAACTTTACCCAATCCTCATGAGGAATGTATTTAGCGTATGAGTTTCTACCATCACGTACACCTGATTGCAGTAATGCAGTATATACAAGACGACTGTACAAATCAGAAGTATGAGGATTATCTCTTAGTTCTCTGAATGCTTCAGTCATTTCATTTGACTCCATTGCTGTATTAGGTTTACCTACTATTTCAATGTTCTTAACACCGTCAACATTTGCACCTACCTTGACAGCCAGTCTATCAAGAGCTTTGGTTATCAAATTCTTTACGTCACCTGGGATGTTTTTATCTCTTCTGAAATTAGAAAGCATTGCTGCAGTGTTACTCTTTTGGTCAATGAGTAATTCAGTAATACTTCTGTTCAGTGGTTTAAACTCCCTTTCTCCAAATATCTGAACACCAAAGTCAATATAGGATGACATCATTTTATCTAATACTTGCTTACGCTTATCATCAGATAAATAAAGATCCATGTTAGTAAATACTTTACCCATTCTTTCCAATACAGGAGATGCAGAAAGTGGAAGTATTTTTCTTACTGCTTTTCTTACTGCCAATACGTTATTGAGCATTACATTCTGCAAGTTGTTGCTATCAGCAAACATCGAATTAGATGTACCAATCAGACCTTTTTCTCGAGCAACTTTGTTTCTTTCTTCTTTTAGTGAGATTGTTTCATCAGTTACCCCTTTCATGTTATTGATAAAGTTACCCATCTGTTCACGAAGTGCACCATTGTCGGCAAAAGTTTTGTACTTGAGAAACTCATTAAATATCTGTCTCTGCATTTCTCTTTCCTCTTCATTCATCTCCCTCATTTTCTTACCCTGACCAGATTTAAGCAACATCTGCTCAAGGTCCTGTATTTTGAACATTTGCTCACCTTCAGGAAGATCTCCTCTATTACGAGTTTTTTCTTCTATAGTAAGGTCTTTATAAGTAGCGTTAACTACTTCTGCAATAACCTGGTCTCTTGTCCTGGTATCCGCATCCTTATCAAAGCCTTTGAGTGTTTTCTTTATCTCACTCTGCTTGATATATTCCTGAATAACTGGTTGGTTGATAAAAGTAAATACGTACTTTGGATCTACAGCACAACGTCCCAAGAAGATACAAGTAGATAAAGTATCCTTGTTACCTACAATTTCAATGAGCCATTTATCTTTAACAACGTCTACTGCACCGTTAATAAGCTGTGAAATGAAATCAGAGATATATGTACCAACTGAATTTTTCATTCCTGAGAATGTAGTAATCATTCTACCACCCGTTTTTAATTGACGGTGAGGAAGATATACTTTAAAGTCACCAAGGAACTCACGTTCTTTTTCTGTAGCTCTTCCATTATCTTTAATCTCAGTAAGCTTGGCCTGTGATTGTATGTGAGATGTATTACCTACTGCAGCAATACCAACAGAGTTACCTTTAGCATCAAGGAAGTCTTGTCTTTCGTTAGATAACCACATTGCATCGGTCATGTTAGCATAATCAAACTCCTGCTTACCTCTATCTTCACTTCCCTCTTTACCTTCCATAAGATTTCTTATCCTATCCTTGATAGCAATAAGTTCATCTGAAGAGTTAGGGGTAATAAGCTGCTCATAGTTGTCTGGTAAACGTACAAGTCTTTCGAGTGTTTCAAAATATTTGTTTTGCAGAGCTTTTTCTGAGTTTTGGGAGAACATGTCACCTTTAGAGAAAGAATCAAAATCTTTTAAACCTCTTGCTTCGGCAACAATTTTAGCTGCTTCAAATCTTACTTCATCAATAGCTTTTCTAAATTCTTCGCCCTTGAATACACTTTTAAAAGCACTCTTTTGCTTACCTGAAAGTTCAGCAAATACATTGCTTATCTTATCAGACATTACAGCATTGATCTTATCACGGAAGAGTTTGTAGTTTTCAATATTTTCATTGGTCCAACTATTATATGACATTACATCACGGTAGTTGCTTCTCATTGCTTCAAGAACTGGTATTATCTCACCTATTGTTTCAGAGGATTCAGGAGTACCTTCTTTAATTGCATTAATAAGCTGTTCAGTGAAAGCATCATATATCATAGTCTTTTCTATGCCTTTGATCTTAGAAGAACGTCCTTCATTAAGATCAGCTTCTCTGTTCCAGTATAGTTGTTTTAAGCCTTGAGGTAGTTTGTTGAAGAGCTCTTTGCCATATTGATATTGACTAGTTACTTCACCACGAATTGATTCAATCTGCTCACGGTAGTTTTGTTTTTCAGCTTTAACTTCATCACGAATAGAGTTAACTACATCAGATGACTTTTTATAAAGTTTTTGAGCTTCTTCTCTACCTTTTTCGGTAAACATACCTTCTACATCCTGAAACTCTGAACCGGCCTCAAGTGCTTTCATGTCACCCTTATTTTCAGGGTGCTCACTTATATAATCAATATAGCGTTCTTCTGCAGTAGAATTAGTATCATTCTTGAACTCGATATAACGAGGAAAACCTTTATCATCAATTTCAAAATTGTAATGATACGTGCCCATTTTATCCACGTCAAAGTCAATACCTGCTTTTGCAACAAGTTCAGATGGTACTACAACACTATCGCCCATTGATGCAGGTAAGAACATTTGTCCAGACTCTTTATCAAATGGCACTATCCTAACAGCATCGACTGAGTTCATACCCTGAGTAGGAGTACGAAAACCAATTGCTGTCAATAACTTTTGACCATTTTCTGTGTTATTAAGATACTCAAACATTTCTTCATCTGAAGGGAGTTCTTTACCTGTTCTTTCTGCCCATTGATCAAGACTCTTTCTGAAATGATTAGGTGCATAGACTTCCATTAAAGACGTACCTTTCTTTTTAGTAATAGGATCTACTTGATCAGGTTCATAAAATTTTAGTGTAGAAGATGAGATGACTGACTTACCATCTGCAGTAGTAGTTTCTCTCATGCCTTTCTTTTCCCACAATGCTGCACTCACAAGAATATTGTCAGTACCGTTCATTTTACTGCTGATAACATTATTCTGCACATGTGACCAAATGATATTAGTCAACTCTTGATAGTTAGGTAAAGTATGAATATCATAAAGAAGTTCATCTTTTCCTGTCTCGGTGTTATGTACCCAATTAAGAGCATCTGATAAATTATCAGGTAAATCTCTTTTGGTTATTTCATCCTTGAGGAAGTCAACAACCTTTTGAGGATTAACTAACTCATAATCTATTACATTGCCATTAGAATCAATTACTTCTTTGATACCAAGGTTATCCAGTACTCTCTGTGCACCCCGGGTAGAAAGTTCTGCAATTGCCCTGTTATTATCTTGGTGCAATGCATATTTTTCAGATGCTGCTCTTTTCTTGTCTTCGGTATCAAGAGCATCCCATTCAGCCTTTTTGGTATCATAGTCATGAACATCTTGGTCATAAAAGTCTGTAGGCATTTCATCGGCCATTGCATTTGCAACAATTATTGATTGCAACTGACTACCTAATGTTTTACCTGTTTTACTCTTCGCTGTTTCTACAATTTTATTAAAGTCTTCCCAACCAACACTCTTTTTAATCTTGTTAACTTGTTCACTTGACAATGAAGAAAGATTAAAAGATGTCTTACCATTTTCTGTCTTATATAGATCAGGAAGATCAGCAAGCTTACCTGTTTTTTCAGCAGATTGTGGACCACAATAACTTACGTTATTGTCATGCATCCACCAGAATAAATCTTCAAGTTCTCTACCTTTAGCAACACTATAGCTTAACCTCATAATAGAGGTCTTATTTGAGAATGGTATGTTCTGAGAATCATTCTTTACCATACCAACACCAAGTGGTTTTTTAGGCTGACCGGTTGCCCATGTTTTAGGATCACCCTTTTTAATAATCTCTTCACATGCTTCCCTTAACTCTGGCCTCAAGGTCTTCGGCTTCGTTCTACCATTTCTACCATCAGCATCTGCAAGTATTGCCATTGCATTATCGTATTGATCTTGGGCCTCATCTTCTTCAGTCCATTGATCTCCTGACCTAAGTACATACTCTTTCCATGAGGTACTTCTTACAATACCTTGAGCATCCATTTCTTCAATAGCTTTATACTTATCTGCTAACTTATTACCTACTTTCTCGCCAAATTTTTTAACCAGCTTTTCTCTTATCTGTTCATAGTGACGTGATCTAATACCTTTATCATGATTGAAAGTAACCTGGTCCATTGTATTTGATACACTATGGTAGTTAAAATCACCTTCCTGTAATTTCACACCACCAACAGTATTTTGAGTATTTCTATACCACTGATTAAATTCACCATCGTCAACATAAGTACTTTCGGTACCTGACTGATACAGTTTATCTCTTTTTGTCTGATCCGGTACTTCATACCATGGACCATAAAACATCTTACGAAGTTCTGTATTGTGGACAAATAGATTCATGTCACCGTAACCTAATACGTTCTTTATCTCTTTCTCACTCAGTCTATCACTGTAGCCCATATCTTCAATGAACTCACTGTTGATATTGTACCACTTGTATTTTTCATCACCAATATCCTGAATGATTTTACGATCTTTTAGAAAGTCCAGTTGTTTTTGAACCTTCTTTTCTCTGTCGGCCCAGAATGCTTCAGTTACCCTATCCTCAATTGTTTTACCATTGACTATTTCTTTAAAAAACTCCTCATTGGTTTTACCATTTTTATTTTTAGCAAAGTCAGTGATTACCTTGAGCAGATCAGTATTGTCACCAAGGCTTTTTGATGCATTCTTGAGTATCTCATTAAATATCTGAAGTTTATCACCATGTTTCTTTGCAGCCTTGGTAACTATTCGTTTACCATTTTTATTTTCATCAATAAGATCAATCTCATCTTTAAGATATTGAATAACACGTTTCTCAACCTTTGCTTTATAGTTACCGGCCTTGAACTCAGCTTTTGTAATAAAGTGCGGAGCTCTCAGACCTGTTTCACTGCTTGAATCAGCAGGAATAAAATTGTAAAATACTCCAGAACCTTTTTTACCAAGCAACATGTTGAACATACTCATAAAACGAGTAGCCCTATTCATACCCTTTGCAGGTGTATTATCGGTCATCTCATTTATAAGACCTTCAGTAATTGTCATGGCAAATCTTTCGTCATCTTTTACTTCAGATCTTACATTACCTTTTTCATCAAATATAGGGCCACCTTCTTCTAACCAATAAGAGTTTTTACTCCATGTATCGGCAAATAACCTCGGCTGTTCTTTTCTCAGATTATTAAGTGAACCAGAATGAATAACACTTTGAACCATTCTGTTTATACCATTAAACATAATGTGGTTTTGTACTGAGTTGCCATCAAGGTTTCTATGAGAAGTAGGCATTCTTAAATGCTCTGCTTTTGCAAGAAGATTAGTCAGGGTATTCATTGGTCCTGTCATATCAAAAGAGTCCTTGGTAACATAAGTACCTGCTTTCAATAAGCTATGTACCTTACCTGCTGCTACCATTAGTTCAGCACCTTCTGCTTTTGATAACTTATTAAAGAGCTCATTTGTTACAGGCAAATGAATGCTTTTCAGGAAGTCTACTACACTTGCCTGGTTAGTAACATCAACACTTTTGATTGCAGCCTTATTAAGCATATATGCACCATTTGCATAATCAATTTCCGCAAGTATAGGGCTGTTTCTGATATTAGAAAACCATTCACTCCTAATTAATTTTGCATCTGTATCAACATTTGAATTGATCATGTAAGTTCTACCGTCCTCATCAAGTTTCATTGCGAGGTACTGTGGTTTCATTTTTGAAGCCCACTTAGTAAATGAAACCCTAAGTCTTACATCATCTAAAGAACAAGAGCTCCAATCTTTATATACAGCATTGTACACTCTAACTAATGATGGATCTTTGGTTGCCATATCAAACAACCTTCTCTGCATGTCCTTTTTATTGGTTACGCCGGCAAGACCATTAAGTACCTTTACCATCAATTTACGGCTGTCTACAAGCGTAGGTAACTGCATATGACTTAACTGAGAAGGTACTCTTTCATTATCAAGCTTTTCTAATCCAAAACGCTTATTAACATTTACATTTGGGGCCTCTTCCCTTGGTTGAGGTGCAAATGCAAATAAAAGACGGACTTCAATAGGTGCACCACCAATTGCATCAACTCTCATATACTCAACATCATAGCCACGATCTTTTACTTCCTCAACATGATAATCGGCAACTTCTTGATTTTCAGAATGATGGGTTTCTTCTTTATTGATCATGTCTTCAGCAAGTGCTTCTTCAATGGCTCTCTTGGCCATTTTCTTAGATAGCTTCTTGTCAAAAACAATTTTGTATTTTTTGAAGAAGTCTTTCAAGGTATTCATTACCTCTGGTTTAAAACCTGTGCCATCTTCTTTAGTTATCTTTATCCAAGTACTAAAAGTAGATTTATAGCGATCATCAGCTTGTTTAATTTTATCTTTTTGAATATCACTAAGCCCTTCTATTTTCATAATACTTTCAGTACCCCAATTAATACGTGGTTTACCTGTATCAGGATTTTTTGGAGAAGACTCTTCTAATTTTTTGTACTGTTCAGGTGTCAACGCATTTTTTATTTCCGCAGCTCTAATATTGGCTATATTACCAGGGGCATAAATATTAGTATACTTATCTTTCATCCAGTTATACACCGGATCAAACATATCAGAAATGATAGTACCTTCTCCTACTTTAATAAGCCCACCTGTAGTATTTCTAAGATTATCAACTATCTTCCAAGCAATACCATGTATTACTGCTTTTTTCTCTACTTCACTTAAACCCTCAATACCCATAAGCAAGGGTTCATCACTGGTTCTTACAATCACCTTACTATCACGGTAGTAGCTTGCATTCATTCTTTTAAAGAACTCTTGCTTAGTAAGTTTATCACCGAATACAAAATGCTTAATAAAGTTTGCTAACCTTCTAAAGAAGTTAGTTGCTTTTGATGGACGAGTAAATTCAGGATTATTATTTTTAAACTCTCTCCACTCTTCTGCCATTCTTTCTCTCCTGTCGTATTCAGTTGCTTCTGAAAATTTAATAGTCCTACCAAAGCGATCAACAAATGCCCCTTCTATATATTTAGCTTTACCATTTTCATCTAAGATAGGTTTACCTTCACTGTCTTTAAGGTATAGTTTATCTTTTCTCCCTCTAAACTCTGCCCTGAGCTCATCAAGTTCTTTATCGGTCAGGAAACCATCTTCAACTGCATGATAATGCTCATGATAACCAGCACCTTTAGGAGCATCTCTCCAAATCTGTATAAGGTGTTTTTCATACTTACCGTATGCATATATACCATTACCGGTTTTGATTACATCAGGTGTTTCTTCATAACGTATTTGAGGAATAGTAGCTTCAATAAACTCCTTCTCCCCTGCCCTGTCTCCAGGTTCATATGTTTCAGATGGAACTACCTGCATTAAATCTGCTCCTGCCATATCGGGATCAGCATCCATGGAAATATCATCAGCTATTTTATTTGTTATTTTTGGGTCTAGTGCTAATACTATTCCGGGTACAAATTCTTCAGGATTTGATACAGGAGCAGCTTCAGGTTTTACTTCTGGTTTAGCAGCAGTTTCGGGAACAATAGTTGGTGCTTTTATTATAACAGGTTCTGCAGGTTTAGTGCTATCAATAGGTTTTGATTGAATAGCAGATAATAATTCTTTACCTACTTCTCTATAAAGATCTATAGCTGAAATTCTGTTAAATTCTTTACCTGATTCATCATAGATCTTCAAACTACTCATTTGTAGTTCACCATCAGTAACTCCTGCTTTATATACAGCTTTATATTTTTTACCCTGTAGTGTAAATTCTTTTGTACCTAATTTAGGTATACCAGGAGCAAATATCTTTTCTGATGTATCAGAAGTACTTACTTGTTCTTTTCCGGATATAGAGGTATCACCTTCAGGTTTTTTAACTTCTGGCTTTGAATTGACACTATCTGTAATTTGAGCTGATATATTTTTTATAATAGCTGCATTAAATAATGGACTAAGCAGTTTACCTGCATCATCGTAAATTTTTAAATTATCTATTTCAAAACTACCACTTTCATTTATTGTTTTATATTCTGCTTTATAGGTTTTACCATCTACTGTAAAATTTGCAGTACCTGATTCAGGTAATTTACCTGCAACTGTTGTTTCTGCTGGCTCTGATGATTTTATTTCTGATTCCTTTTGAGTAGGTGCTGGTTTTCTTAATGGAAAATATTCATCATTAAAATCAGGCATGACATACTTATTTACCAATGGGCCTTCATGGGCTTCAGGTATTTTAAGATTGACTGTCATTGGTACATTTTTACGACCATCTTCATCTGAGAGAAGGTATTGCTCATACGAGTTCCAAGTTTTGATAATAGGTTGACCTTTTTCATCAATGCCTGTTATCTCATTGTATTTGTTACCTTTTTCAGATTCCTTTAATGCTTTTGATGACACACTATGGAAAGCATTACCTAACCATGATTTTAAGAGTGTTTCATTATCAGCAATATCCTCTGGTGTAAACCTGATCAAGGTAGGTTTTTTCTCATCACCTATTCTGAAACCAAGTACTTTACCCATATCAGGGTTATCATAGAAGTACAACTGATTATTTGCAATACCTGTTTCTTTATGTACTTTATTTGAAAAGAACAATACAGATGATAGATAATCTGTAAAGGTACTGTTGATATCTCCAGTAGCATCTTTATAGTAACTATCGGCCATGGCTTTGATTACCTTGAGCAGGTGATCTACCCTACCTAAAGCTTCTCCAAATCTCTGACCGTTAAGGAATGCGACATTATTATTGTAAACAAATATCGGGTAACCTACAGGGAAATTAAGTACTTTATCACCGGCAGCAATTGCACCTACTCCTTTACCTTCAGAAGGAAGTACAGAAAGACTTATTGTACCCTGTAAACGTGTATTATCGCCAAGTTTAGTTGCACTTACAGAGTTCTTTTGAGGTTCGCCTTCAACATCATTTGGAATACCTCTTGATTCAGAGTAGTCATAATAACCTGACATATCTGTACGCTCAAGCATTTTTCCCCTCATTTCCTCTGCCTCTTTTTGCAATGCTTCTATTTGACTGGCATCTGCTTCATCAGCATTAAATTTTTCACGACCTGCAGATGTATTTGCATTTCTCTCAAGATCGGCTGTTTCCATAAATGAAAATACTGCCTCATTAGGAGACATACTTTTGTCACCTACTTCTTTGAGAATTTTACCTTCTTTATCAATAAAATAAGCTTTACCTGCTTTTTCATCATAGTAAACGTGTGCAAATGCAATTGATGCATCTTTAGCATCTTTTGCATTATTTACATCACCTTTACTACCCTTATATGTTTCAGGTATAAACTCACCATCAAAATAATTGTGCTGATTGTTTTTTGTAATAAATACTACAAGAGTTTTAGCATCTGCAGGTATATACTCTTCTGGGTTTGCACCTTTTGGTCGAGGAAATCCAAGATTAGAATTTCTCATGAACTCATTATACCTATCTGCCCAATTATTATACTGTGCAGGGAATGAATCTTTTGGCCAGCCATCTTTTGGTCGCTGGTCATGAGATGGTAATACAGATGAACGGAAAACAGTCCACACTGATTTAGCTGCTGATTTCCAATTCTTTTTTATATCACTCTGCCAACCTTGAGGCTTATCATTATTAATACCTCGTGCTTCTTCTCCGTTATTAAGTCTACCTTGTATAGCAGCAAACCTTTCTCTAAATGCAGGTGAATTGAAAAGTTCTCTACGAGTCTTTTCTTTCATAAATGCATCCCATTTAGCCTTGAATGAATCGTAAAGCTGATCTTGAAGTTTCATCTCCTTATTGATGTCTTCTATTTGCTTTCCAAGTTCCTCAATTTCATTGATAGCTTTCTCCATATCGGATTTCTTGATACCGATATTCATCTCCTCCAGGTCCATGATTTGTTTTTTCATGTCCTGTAGGTCAGAGATATATTCGTTACCTTCTTCACCGACCATCATTTTACCCAAATCAATATCAGTTTCAAGAGCTTTTGCAAAGTCTTCAAGTCTGTCAGTATTAATTGCATATTCGGGATACTTCATTTTGAATGTATCCACGTATGACATAAAGCGTTTAGTAGAATCTTTTATTACTTGGCCGGTGCTGACAATAAAATCAGAAAGAGTTTTTATTTTCTTTTCTGCATCTTCTTTTGCCAACATAAGATCAAGACGTGTGTCATCAATAAAATTGAGTAACTGTTTACCACTTGGTAAACCTTCCACATCGTATTTTTCAAAGTAGTCAATCTGCTCCTCAAGGTTATCTATTTGCTCTTGTATTTTATCAATATCACTTTGTGTATCACGAATAACTTTAGTAAGCTCACGTATTGTACCAACAGACGTTCCTAACCAGTGACGTTTCTTCATCTGACCATCGGCATCTGTACCGGTAGGGCTTTTCTTAACACCATCTTCTGCTTTTTTCATAGCAGCCTGGACATCCTCTAACTTTAACTTGTTTTCAATTAAGTTATCTTTTGCCTCAGAAAGAAGTTTCTTTTTTTTCTCCAAGATTGTATCAACAGCTTCCATCCTATTAAGGATAAGTTCTTCTCTACGGGCTGTTTCTTTTTCAGTTTCTTTTGCTGCTAACCAATCTTCACTTGCTTTTTCTACTTTACCTTTAGCTTTGATACGAGGTTCATCGTAATAAACAACTTCTCCCTCTACAAGTTTTCCATTTTCATCACGCTCCGGTGACCGGCGTACAACATTACCTTTTTTATCACGGATTGCTTGTTTACGGAAATCGGCTTTTTCTATAGGTATACGCTTATTACCTGTTGCTTCATCAGGAACAAAATAGAACTGATCCTCATCCGGGTCGTAATCAAGACGACCTTCTACAAGACCTCCCTTTTTCTTTCCGTAATTGTAATCGTACTTAGTGTTTATATTATCAAAGAAATACTTTGCATTTCTATTTTCTGGTTTATTCAAAGTAGACTCTGCTCCAAGTTTATACTTGGCAAAAACTTCTTCAGGGATATCTTGTTCACCTTCATCTGTACGAATAGTAATCATTCGTTTTGCTGCATCTCCTTCACCTACTGTTTTTTCACCAAGGACAGTAAATTTGACAAAAGACCTAAAGCCTTCTACTTTACCTTCTGCTCCAACACCTGGTACAATTTTAGAACCGGCAAAATATGTTTCACCTATTTTAAGATCCATCTTACCGGTTTTATTAGCAACACGAACCTCTTTTACGTAATTACCGGTAATTGTATCACCTTGAGGTGTAGAGTCGGCTACAATCTCTCTTAGGTTATCACTATAGAGCTCCGGGTTAGAAACAATCTTCTTGTATTCATTCAGGTACTGACGTTGCCTTACTTTCAGTTTCAGCATGTCTCCAAACTTCTTGGCAAGATCTTCCTTCTTATCAGGATTCATTGCAAGCTTGTCAATCTCAGCAAACAGTTTATCTGTTTCAGCTTTATCTATTCTACCCTGACTCTTTTTGACATCTTCATCCTGGTATGCTTCAAACTTACGAAGCAAATCAGTAAACCTTTTCATTAGAGCCGGATCTTTGGCAATCTCTGACTTTTGAATATCCTCAGAAAGTTCTTTGCTTCTTTTGGTAATATCATCAATACCACCAGATAAAAACATAAGTTTTTCAATATGCTCATCCCCATATCTTCTTGTACCATTCTCATTTAATACAGCACCATACTTTAAAGTAAGTGCTTTATAATATGTTTCTGCATTATTGGCATACTCCTGTATATCATCAAGGTGTTTGAGATACTCTTTTCTTAACTCTGCAATATCTCCTTCAGCCGGCACAATACCTAATGACTGCAAATCTTTCATGCCTTCATCAGTAGCAGCCATATTTCTTTCGGTGGAAATATCCTTATTAACAAAAGATTTAAGACCATACTTAATTCTTGGAAACAAGTAGTTTTCCATTTGATGTTGCCTCAAGGTCATTTCTGCTTCCTTATCTCCCGATCTTATTGCATCAAGATATACTTTTCTTAATGGTCCAGTTCTTCTTGCACTATCAACCATTGCTTTTGTAACACTTCTCAAATAAGTGCTGTTATAAGAATCAATAGCCAAGTTTGTATTTCCTTCACGTTGAGCTTCCTGCATTTTCTCAATACCAGCAGCTCCTGTAAATTGGTGCATTAACGAACCGGTAAAAGTACCAAGAATGAAACTTGTAACTCCCTCTTTAGTAAACATACCTTTGACGTTACTACCAAGGGCATCTGCCATCATTGAAATATCACTAAAAAAATCATCTTTCTTGGTTTCATATTTCTTCTCATAGTAACTCTGGACAGATGCAGGAGCAAGGCCAAATTCAAGAAACCCAAAACCTGGAGCAAAGCTTGCATTTTTCCATACAGTTTTACCTATTGATTTAACAGTACTTGATACTGTTCTTGGTGCTTTTACTGTTTCAGGTATTTCAATTGCTTTCAGCTCTTCATTATACTTAGCATTTATTTCTTCATGCTTAGTGGCTTCGGCTTTTGATAACTCTTCTGTTCTCCTTGCTTCAATATCAGCTTTCTTTGCTGTATACTCAGGTGAAACTACTTTCTCTTCAACTGCTTCACCTTCTTTAGCTGCTATTTGAGATACTTTACCAAGACCTTCTACTTCTTTTGTTTCGGCATTAATTACCTCATTGATACCATTACGTATGAACTGCTCACCATCTTTTTTTGCAAGAAGACCATTCCATGCACCGTGTAACGTAACGGCACCCATGATAGTCATAAGTGCACCTGTATATCCACCTAAACCAGAAGCAGCTTCATCAATTTTATCCATCTCTTCTTTTGTAGGTATTCTTCCTTGAGATTTGATTTGTTCAATCATTTTCTCCCTGAAGTTTGTCGATGTCTGGTAAGCAGAAGATTGTGCCATGCCAAGGTTAGTAACAATACCTACTGTCGCACGTTGTACTTTATCAAAATTCTTAACAATAAAACCTTCTTGTTTACCTACATACTTCTTAGATATTTCAGTAATGAGTTTATCTTGTGCTGTTTTTGAACTTGCAGCATCCATTCCAGAAGACTTAATTCTTTCAAGTCCTTCTGTAAATTCTTTTATGGCTGCTTGACCTTTTTCACCTTCAGGTAAGCCGGCAACAATATCAGCAGTACCTTGTATTGCCTTATTGTATTCTGCTCCCATTAAGTTATCACCTATTTTAGGAAGAGGTGCTTTCATGTCAGCAATTGCCTGTAATGATTTTTCAAATTCAGCTCCTCCTCCAAGAGTTGCTTCCAGTCCTCTCCCTAATGTAGCTAAGGCTGCTCCTGCAGTTGCTTCTGCAAATAAACCAAGAACCGCAAAGCCAGCAAGATCACCTACTGTGCTCAAGGTACTATTAAGCGTATTCATGCTCATCCAGTAATCGGGAGAATACCAGGCAGCAGCTTTACGCTTACTTGACTCATATATATCAAAACCTTTCCATTTTTCTAAGGCTTTATTATATGGGTTATCGTAAAAAGCAGAACCTTTTCCTTCACCAATCATGTAGCCTAATCCAACAAGAGGGGCAGTTACACCTTCAACTACTGTTTTGGTAAAACCGTTAACCATATTGGCTACACTTTTTACAGCTCTTTCCCCGGTACCTTGAGAGGCATAAGCTCTATCCTCGAGAGTTTGGTTATCTTCAAATGGCCTCATTTCATCAAAGCGATTAGGATCGCCGTAGAAATCGCTTCTAAGATAACTGGTTTTAGGACCGCCACTATTTGCTGCAGCTCTCTCTGCCATTAAATCTACACGAGATATCTTTTTGTCCTTACTTGATCCGGAGTCATAAGTTTGAGGAGTAAAAGGTTCGGGCAGACCAGTTAGAGCTTTTTGTTCAACTCTATAATCGGGCTCTGATCCTTTTTGAACATCATATGTCCAATCTGCCATTCCTTTTCTTGGTTGAGGAGTATTTGCAGATTGTGGGGTATTTTCCATTTGTGAGCTATCAGTAGTAGGCATAATATTATCTTTGAACGTAACCGTTTTCAATCATTAAATTATCAATTTCTTTTGCTGCTGGTTCAAGGTCTAAATTTCCACGAGTCTTGTGTTCTTTAATTTGACCATTTGTGTAACCTTTATAAATATGCATTGTCCAGCTTTTTGTACCACTATTGTAAACTAGGCCAACTCTTTCTTCATAGTTTCCTTGCTTATCAACAATAATTGATTTTTCCCAAGTCGGATCATTATTTTCGTAAGTACTATAATGAGGATTAGACCTTACCATCTGTACAATAGGACTGTCATATTGCTGAGGAATAGCATTAAAATATGCATCAGCATTAGGATCAGTCATTTTTACAGCAACAGGTTTTTTTGTAGAGTTATCACTAAAAAGTAAATATTTATCTTTTGATGCGGGATCAATAACTGCTTTTACTGTAAGTGTACTTGATGCATCATCTTTTGGATTGAACATTCTGTACATATCTTTATTTGCACCGGCTGCAATCAAATCGTTTATTTCTTTGAATCTCTTTAAGTCATTTCTCAATTGCTTATTCTCATCACTTTTACCAGTTGTAAGTAACTTTGCTTGAGCAACAGGAACAACATGTTTAGCTTTCAAGTAATCATTATTAAAGTTTTTGCGTTCATCAATATCTTCTGAGGATGGTATAAGTACATCATGGATGTCTTTTGTATTATACATTGCATAATATTTTTGCCATGAACCTTGTCCACCATATTTTTTATCAAATGCATTAATTGCTGCTTGATTATAAGTTGTTATCAATCTATCACTATTGGGACTTGCAGGTTTCATTTCTACACCAGAAAGTAATGTTTCAAGAAAATCATTACCTATTATTTCTTTTCCGCTTTCATCTTTTTTAGTATAGTGACCATTATTTACTTTACTAATAAGATTATTTAAATCATTTATGTCGGCACTAAAACCATTCTTTTTAGCAATAGCAGCAATATTATTCTTTAGATTATCAACCTTCTTATCAAGGTTATCTTTACCTTCTGCTCTACGAGCTTTATCCATTTCATCATTTATCCTTTGATAATTTTTGACAAGATTATTTTGGACACCAAGAGCTGCCAACCTGTGAACGGTTTCCTCATCAAGTCTTACATCATTACCATTGATATTGGTTTTATGCTCAGAGTTACCGGGTTCAACAGCTTTGTAAAACTTTTCCATGTACTGTCTAACCTTTTCTTGATTAGCAGTTATACTACCATTTGCATCTGGCTTTATTGAAATATTACCATTTGAGTCTCTTGTGAACAGTTGATTAACTAAATCAGAGTTCTTCAAGTTATCATAAAGAAATAAATTGATACCGCTATTATAAGCATTTTCACTATTCTTTTTTACAGTAGAAAAAGAAGCATCTGTATCTTTAATTACATCAGATGTAACAGATTCCTGACTATATAATTTTCCTCCTGGGGTAAGCTCTGGATGCTCTGCTGCCCATTTTCTATCAGCAACTTCATCTCTTTCTTTGTTACGAGCCATTTCTGTTTTCCAATGATTTGCCTGATCAATTCTTGTAGCTACACTTTCATTATATTGTTTTATTTGCATTTCTTTTTGAAAAGGATCCCCTTCATATGTCAAGGTATATTCTTTTTTACCTCCAAACATTGATAACTTTTCTTGTATAAAGTTTTCATTATAATAATCATTTCGGATACGCTCATTCCACTGAGGGTCTCTAAACTTTGCTTTATCAAGCTCAGGGTTATAATTAAGATAATCTAAATTCAGCTTTTTTAATTGCTCAATTTTAGTTCTTGCTGCACTTTTTATTTGTTCTGCAGACAAATTTTTCATTTCATCCGGAACTTCTCTGTTTACACCATTTACAACATCAGTAAAATACTCTATTGCCCTGTTATTGTAATTCATTATTTGTGCACGTTGGGCTTTCATTTTATCTGCATAAATATCTTCTGTAAAGTTTTTTGTAGCAGAATAAGCATTTATTTCCAATTGCTTAGCCATTGATGGATTATTGCGTAAACCAAGTTCTATAACATTTTTGATTTCGTACTCAGGTACCTCTTTCCAACTTTCAGTTTCTTTACTCCACTGTTGATAAGCATGTAATTTTACAATCGGTTGACCATTTTTACCTTTTAATACTTTTCCATCTTTATCTGTAGCATATATATCTTGTGCAAGATGATCAATTTTACGCCATTCAGGTTTTATCTTTTGGATATTTTCATTTGCCCAAGCATCTGCATCTTGATACTCTGTATATTCTCCATGAAAACGCTGATTTACATCAGTTGAGTTTAAATAAGGATTAAGAAAGTTTTCCTCAAAATAGGTTCTATTAGCTTGTGCTGCTGCCCCATTTTCTTGCTCATCTTGATTAAACTTCTTGTAGTGTTTTTGAATATTAACTGCATCAGATACTGCACCTTGAACAACAGGATCTTTTCCTATTGAGGTTATCATATTTGAAGTAAGCTGCTGAATAGATTGGTTTGACCAGTCAGTATTTACATTCTGATTAAGACTTGTGGTCATTTGATTAACCTTATCTTGAAGGTATTGTCTTTTCACTTCATTTGCTACTGGGAGGGTAGATACGTAGTCAAGATTCTTGTTTATCTTTTCTACACCTGCCTGATATTCAGTTTCCTTCTTCATAAGAAGTTTTCCATATAAGTCAGCATTGACCTCTGGTATATATGGAGTAAACTCCCTCGGCTTTGATAGATAACTTGCCATCTTTATTGTTTTTAAAAAGAGGAGCTAACCAAGTTGATTAGCTCCCCCAAAGTTAATTAATGTTCCTGATTAGTTTTACGTTTACAAAAGATAAATACTATCAGATTTGGTTAGGAAACTCTCTTCTTCTTTTTCTTCTTCTCATAGTAAGATGTGTCACCACCGGGAGAATACCTTGAGGCCATTGAGCCGGTATGTCCTGGCATTCCATGCATTCCCCCACCATGTCCCATTCCACCACTTACAGCACCGCCGGCAAAGTATACTCTCTGTATGCCAGGGAAGTAATCACCAAAGTAAGCCATTGGGCCACCGTAATATTTACTCTCTTCAGTAGTTGTTTCTTCTTCACTCTTCTTGCCCTTAGAATCAGTTTTTGACTTTTTCTTTTTTGTAGTATCCTTAAAACTTTCATAATCGTAAATACTTACAGTTCTTGGATCATAAACAGCATCTGGATGAAGCATTTCCCAATGATCTTTAAACGCAGGATCATACTTCCAACCAGCATACTCTTCTTCCATACCAAGTGAAAGATTCTGAGCCCTTCTCTGTGCTTCTTTTGAACCAAAAGACTGAGCTGCTTTGAATCTATTTTCACGAGTATTCTCACGAGCTGCATCAGTTTTAGCAGTAGCATCCATTCCAAGTTTCATGTTTGTGTCACGAACCCCTCTCATCTCAGCAAGATTTCTTGCTTCTATTTGACCTCTGTTCTGCTGATTAAAGTTAAACTCTTCACTATCAACTGCTCCAAGCTGTTCTGCCATTTGAGCAGCTATTGCTGCTTGTTGTCCAGAAGTTTTAGCAGCTTTCATTGCCGGAGCAAAAGCAGATTGTATAGCATTCTTCTTTTGTTGGAAAGATACGTTATACTCTGGCTCAAGGTAAGATTGAACCTGCATAGACTGAACCGGTTCAGGTTGATCAAACATTGTTGCAAACTCTCCAAGATAATCACTTACGTGAAACTTGTTTCTTAACCCTTTTACTTTGTTTTTTGCTATATCTTCTGGTTTAGTTTTTTTCCTATTTATAAGATTTTTCTGCATTTCTTCAGGAGTCATCTTACTTCCATCTGGCTTGTAAGCCCAATCTGGATGTTTAGGTTCAGGAATAACACCTGACTTAGATGGGTCAAATTCATAAGGAGTTGATTCAGGTTGTTCACCTATAATACCTGTATCCATATTAGGATCAAATGTACCAACTGCTCCTGGTTTAGCTGTTCTATATGTTTCAGGTGCATGCCATGTAGGATCTGTTACCGGTATTGTAGGCTTACTTGGATAAAGTGAACCTGGTTTCCATTCCCATTCTAAATTATCACCTTGTTGAGCCATTCTCGTACCCCACTTTGCTGTAAATTGATCCTTGCCTTTAAACATTTGGGATACCTTTTTAGCACCGTGTTGAGGATCAATCATCCCACCAAGTTCCAGCATTTTGTTCTGTACCTCAGTAAGATTATTTTTAACCTGTTCATTTTGTGCTTTTCTCTGTTCGTATGCATCTGCCATTACTTTGCCATAATTAAAAGCAGGAGCTCTAAATTGATTAGTAGGACCATCTCCAGCTTTACCATATTCATTTAAGAAGTAACTTGCTTTATCTTGAACCTTTGCAGTTTTTCTTTCATTGCCAGCCAAGTCTTTAAATGCATCTTTAAACTTGGTTCTTGTACCTGGTACATAAAGATTACCACCAACAATAGTACTTCCGTCAGGTTGTATGTGAAGAGTTTCTCCTTTTTCTGCCTCTACTTTTTGTCCGTTGGCTTGTATATCTGTACCACCATTAGAATGATAATCTCCTCCAATTTCGGCTGTATGCGGAGAAAGCATTTTAAATTTACTATCTTCTACATGTACATCTGTACCCGTATTGCCACCATTTGCAAATGGAATAGGTCCACCTTGAGCCATTGTGTATGTATGGGAATACGGTTTGTACATACCACCCATCTTGTGAGGATATTGATCAAGCATTTCCATATCGTGGTCAGGGTGATACATACCCGGTATCATCTGTTTACCGTATTTTGCTTCATCTGAACCTTTTCCTGTACGCCTTGTAGCATCAATTGAATAAGCTTCTTGGCCCGGGCCGGAGTTATCTACATTTGCAGTTGCTGTACTTCCTTTACCTACTTCTTCATATTCTCCACTAGTAGCATTCCATTTTGTTTCAACACCTGCTTTCTTTTTAGCATAAGCAGCTTTGGCTTGATCCATTGTAGGAAAAGCTTTTGTACGAGGTTGAGTAGAACTTGCTACAGGAGTATTTGAACCAAAACCTCCGGCTGAAGAAACAGTATTCTGTGCTCCAGGTTGATACAGTTTATCTATCTCAGATTGAGGAGCATTCATTCCAATACTTTGGTTATTGGTTACCCATTGATTAGGACCTTTAGTATAAGCAGAGTTTTCCCAATTTCCCATTTGCTCTTTGGTCATAGGAGTAAAACTTGCTTCTTTATGGCCAGCTTCTCCTGGATATAAATTACCTTTAGGATCATAATGCAAATACTCATATTTACCATAAGCCTTTTGTCTTTCTCTATCACCTACCCAATTAGCATCACCTCCCCAGTTCTGGTTTTCAGTTGCACCGGGTTTTATACCACTTACTGAGCCAGGATACTGTTGGCTACGAGCTTGCATATCGGCTTGTATTGCACCGGCTCTATTGTAATCAAAACCAGTTTGCTGTGCCATTTGTTTTTGGAAATCCTGATTGTGCTGCCAGTTTCTTACATATGTTCCGGGTTGGTGAGACATTGTAGATTGATACTGATTCCACTGTTCCCTTTCTTGATCTGTAACTGGTGCCTGATAACCTCCTACTCCAGGTATATTAATACCATTAGCAGCAAAAGGTAAATCAGGAGTACTTTGACCAGGCATGTAATCAGGCATGTCCATCTTCTGACGATTTGTTTTTGTCATTGGACGGTAGTAAGTATATGGAGAAGGTTTTACATGTGTAATCATAGGGCCACCATCTGCACGTAAATAACCACCCATGTACATACCTGGTTGTTGCATTTGTTGCTGACTTTGAGGTTGTGCATCAGGGTTAAACTGCATGTAGTTACCTACATTATTTAGATAGTCTGCAGCTAATGTTACTTTGCTTGCTACCCATGGTTCTATTTCTGAATCAGGAGTAACTACTTTTTTTAGTTCATTCAGTTTATGCTCTATTTGACCAAGCTGACCTATTGCCATTTTAGCACCATCATCTGCATAACCAGAAGCTATTGCACCAAAGTACTTACGTTGTTTCTCGCTTAGAGGTTTACCATGAGGAGGATTGTGTAGCATCTCTCGAGCTTTTGTCGGAGAGATATTACCGCCATCTTCAAAGGATGCCTGGCTACCATAACCATAATTACCGGTAGTAACTGCTGGTGGTAAAATATCCTGATTCTTCTTAGCTGGCTGAAAAGGCATTGCACCTGCTGTCATAGCAAGCCCACCTGCTATTACATCTGTAGTAGCAACACCTTTACCTGTATTCCATGCATTATCTTTTGCAAATGGGTCCCAAGTTTTTTTACCTGCACTTATTTTTAATTTATTTTTATTATTACCCTTTTTATTTTCTTTGCCTTCAGGTTGTTCCTGTTTTTGCTGTTCTTGTTCAGGCATTTGTCCTTCAAATACAGGACCTTGAGCAGCTTGATAACCACCCTGTTGTGGCATTGGACCTGCAGCATTTAGACCTGCCACATTATCTGCAGGACTTAATCCTTGACCAGATGGTTGCCATGCTACATTTGGTTTAGCATTGGGTAATGTCATTGCACCATCTTGTGCCATCATCATTCCATATTTAGCTTGAGGATAAGCTTTAAAGAAGTGCTCATCTGTAGGATACTTATCATATAGTTCCTTCTCAGATTTAACTCCGGCCATTTTGAGGAACGGATGCAGTGTTGCTTTCTTTTTCATATTAATAATTTTGTAACCAGTTCTTTGTTAATTTACCACCATATTTTCTATTTGTTGCTTGATAATTTTGATAATTTAAAGGCTCGTCTACAGTTTCAATATGATTTAATATATTTTCGTTTGGATTTCCCCTAAATATATAATGAGTACTGTTATCTCTAGGTGCTTTCATCATTGCCTTTGGGGTATTTTTTAAATAATTTTGATAATTAGCAAGTTCTTCATTACTATAATTTTTAAATTCAAAAGGCTCATATTGATTTTTATCAATCCAATCTTTTCTCAATTTACTTTCAAATGATACAGGTCTTCTTAATACTTGAGGGGTACCATATTGACTAGCTTCCTCTATATTATTTGTAGTAAATAATAATCCATATTTATTATTTTCAGTTATTTCATCTGGATTACCTATAGATATATTTGCAATTTCAGGAGGAGTTATTTTTCCAGCATATTCAGGAGATTTTACACCTCTAAAAAAAGTATTATGTCTATTAACTAAATCTTGTATTACATTATCTGTACCTTGAGAATATTTTGACAATTCATTTATATCATGAGGAAATTCATAACCATGTTTATTTGCAAAATCTTTTGCATATTTTAAATCTTCTAAATTTCTGTACTGTGTTATAGGATTTATTTTATCTTCTATAATTTTTATAGGCTTATAATCAATTGATTTTGTAAAATGTATATCTTTTGGAACATTTATAGGACCTTTTGTAATACTTTGCCAGTTATCTGCTACAGAAGAATATGGATCATGTGGGGCTACATTTGACTCACCGTATACTACAGGTTCTTTACCAAATATATTTTTTATATAAGGTGCCATTAATTCCTCACCTGCTCCCCACGCAAGTGGTTCACCAAGAGCAGATAGATATGGTGTGTAAGAGTTTTGTTGCTGTGCTTTTAATGGTGCCTTAGCAAGATTACCTGCCATTCCTGCAACCCATACACCTGGGTTTAAATTATCAATTACGTCAGTACCACCACGAAATACACGAGTCTGCAAGTCTGTACCCATGTCATCAAGACGTTGTTGAGGGGTTCTACCTGTCTGAGGATCTGTTTGCCAGTATGCCGGATTTATAACAGATGGATCTGCATTAAACCTATCTCTTGCATATTGTTCTTGTAGCTCTTTTCTTGTTTCTTTATCTTTTGCTACTTCTTGTTTTTTCTTGTTTGCATACTTTTTATCTTCTGCTTCTTTTTTAAGTTGTACTTTACCTTGAGGTGTAGCAGCAAGTTGCATTACACGTTGATTCTCTTTATATTGCTGCAACATAGCAGGGTCCATATCTTGATAAGGAGAAGGTTTATAGTTAACTACTGCTTGTCTTAATTTAGCAAGATCAGATGCACTAAGTTTTTTTCCATCTTGTGCTTTTTCAGAAGCTTTTATTTTCTTTTCCTGTTTAAGCATTTCTTTAGTAGGCTTTTTACCAGAGCCAGCATTTGCTCTAATATTATCCCACAAACCTCTTTTAGAGTAATGACCATCTGCTCTTTTAATCATTCCACCTTGAGCCATAGCAGGTACTTCTGTTACATAATCAGCATGAGGAAAATAATACTCGCCACCTGGATGCATGAAGGTAGGGTTACCGGCAGAAGGGTAGGCCATTACAGGATGCTCTACATCCTGCATAGTTATCCTGTTGCTTGGGATAGTAAGCATCGGCTCATTCTTATCTGGAGAGTTCTTCTTATAACCCTTGCTTGATACTTTAGTTCCTGACTGAGCCTTTACTCTTGGTGAACCAGGTATCATTAAAGGGTCATCAGTAACACGATTAGTATCTCTTATCATAGCTATTTGTTCATCAGTCATATTTGGCATATTCTGACCATACTTAGCTTTAGTAAGTTCATCCCACCAGTTACCTATAGTACCTCCATTTTGTTTTTTAGGCAAAACAAGTTTTACATTCTTTTCTTGATCTTGAAAATACTTTTTTAATTTATTAACTCCACCTGCATTTTTTACATTTTGAGGAGTAGCATAAAATACATCTTGATTATTTTCAAATCCCCATTTGCCACCAGGATTATCAGGAGTAGCATACATTGATTCATTTGAGAATGTAATATGGTTTGGTTTTTTATAAGTATCCGGAGCATGTCCTTCTGCACTATTAGCAAATTTCCAAGCTTCTTCAGGATTATTTGCATAGAAGGTTCTTAAATCATATCCTGAAGTATCATTTTTACTTTTAGGTACTTGTTTATAATATTCATCAAAAGAAATATTTTTACCATTCTGTGCATATTGCTTTAACCAGTTCTTTTTCATTAGCTGATCATGTTTTGAGTCTTAGCGACTATAAATTTACTAATCATTTTGTAAGCCATTGACACCCTATTTGACATTTGCCTGATCAAGGTATCCTTGGCCCTGAGAGGATACTTCTGAAAACTCTTTATTGAGTAATCAAAGTTAACCTGATTTAATGTTTTATTACCTAATTCTGGTGTACAGTTATTTGTCCATTGTGTAAGGTTAGGACTCTTCAGATTATTCCACAACATATTGTAGGAATACATGTGGTCCACCTTTGTTATAAGGATATCTATAGAATCCGGGTTGTATTTAGGATAACTAAAGTACTGGGCCCTATTATTAATATCCTTTGGTATAAGGTTCAGTAAACCGGTAGAGGCCTGTTTATTATAAACAATCGTCTGAGTAAAATAAACCGTTTCATCCGGTTCAATGTAGATACCCTCATCATTGTACTTTAATACCGTCATATACTCCTCTACATATTGCAATAGCTGATCAAGGTATTGATAACTGAATGGATACTCTATGATGTAAGGATAATCCTGACCATAAAAGTTATTGAACAATGTAAATGTCTGGTTGTGATTCCATACAGTACAAGTGTTGTCATTTTTACCTGATTGGAAAGAGACACTATTTTGAACATAAAAATTCGGAATGTAAGAATGCCAACTTATCCAGCTATTAGATAAGAAAGAGAAACTCATTGTCCAACTTTTGTTGCAGAAATACTCTGGGTCATCAAGCTGTACAATTACTTTTTGTAGGGTAGTTTGCGAGTGTAATTTTACGTTTTGTGTAACTAGTTCCTCTATGTAAAAGTTAGTACCATCGTACATAACTCCGTCATATGGAGTATAGTCAATTTTGGTTAACATTAACCTCTTATAGTAATCATCATACACACCATGTAAACCACAGCCATTAAAATGATTATCAATAGGATACGTTGGAAAATATTTTATAATGTTAAATGGTAAATTATTTTGGAACCATTTTGCATTGTGGTATTTTTCATTTGAAAGCTCTTCGATTGCTGTACCTCTAACTAAGATTATCTGACCTCTCATTGCATCAGCAAAGATGTGACCATGCTCTGTTTGCAATAAGAACTTGTGCTGAGTACCTGCGTAACCAGAATCAGACATATTGAAGTCAATTGGTTGAGTGCCGGAGAACAGTGCACCGGTACCAAGAGCTGCATTTATAGCAGTAGTTTCAATAGTGGCCTGGGCGTTATATAACTGTGTATGGTTTACATATCTTACCATTACAGCTCTGGACTCCAGTCTATCCATTGCAACTAAAGATCCAAACGATTTCGGGAAGTCAAAGGTATTTGCCGGCTTATATACGAGCCAGTTATTTCTTGTATCCTCCATGTCAGATGCTTCACTCCATACAGCTCTGTTATTATAAGTGATGTAACATTGTTGTCCAGGTTCCCAATCAGGTCTAAGGACAGTAAAAGCAGTTTCATGATTTTGTTTACTGTAAGTTTTATTATATGTATAAGTGTTGTCAAATGCAATAGGCACATTGGTTTCCTGTACCCACTCATCTGGAATATCGGTAGCCACATTAGGATAGAAGTTACCTTCTCTGTCATTATATGCTTGTCGCATATCTACGTTTACCTGAGACTCACAGAAGTAATATGGGATACCATATGCGTATAAATATGCCATACCCTTTTCGTAGATGTCATCATGTTGGTAGTAATCAAGATTAGTTACCTTGAGGCCAACAGTAGTGAGCAGGTTGCTTGTAATCAGTCCTACAAATATTTCCAATATCTCTAAGACAAGTACAGGTATGATTACTACAGTTCCAACCATTGCTCCTAATACATCAAAGAAATTTGTAAATAGATTGTTGCCGGGTGCTCCTATATTACTATACAAACCATTTAACCAGTTCAGACTATTATTTAGATTTACTAAGCCTCCATGCAACAATGGATCTGCTACAAATGGAAGGTTGCTAGTAGAATAATACCATATAGGATAACCTACATTACCTGTATTTGTGTAGGCCTGAGAAGTATTGTTTGGATCAGCATCTTGGTTGTAATCAATATCAAAACCATCTGGCTTATCAACTGTTGACTTTAAATAGAATGGATGTTTTATCTTGAGTGCAAACAAGTTAATAAAACAATCGCCACCATAAACAATTGGGTGGTCATTTATAGGATTACCTTGAGCATCAAAGAAGACACCAAATGTACCGGTGTCAATTGGCCTGTATGAAAACACTTGACCGTATTGACCAGGACGTATTGCTTTAATTGAACCATAGTATGCTGATATTGGTTCATAGAAAGGTGTTGAACTTTCACGCATGCCAACTTGCGATGCAATCTTCCTTGATGTATCTATAGGTACACCAAGATTCTGTCCATTGGTATTAACTTGCTGATGAGGATATAACATACTACCGGCTATAGAAACATATACAGAAGATTCTCTTCCTGTATTATTGATAGGATGAACATCTCCAAATGTTCCTTGTAGACCAGGTGTAATGTAACCACCATAGTTAATAAATCTAACTTTATTACCTACGTTTTGAGGAATAGGAACAGAGTTTGTATAATACCCTACTGCATTATATTGCCATCCATAATTGTAGTATGGAGACAATTTATCCAGTATGTCCAACATGTTGTTATATGTTGGGAAGAAGTTTTGAGGGTTAAATGTTGGTCGGATATCTACAGTAGTAGTTGTATCAGTAGTAGTTCCAACTGTTGCAGAGTTACTTATATTTATATCAATACCGACACAAGATACAAATCCTGCAGCCAGAGCAATCTCCAGTGCATTTATAGTTCTGATCTTTTCACCTGCATTGTTCTTGACTTTTACAAAGTGAGCTTTACAAGTACCATACTCTGCTGTCTCAAGGTTCATCAATGAATCTTGAATACCCGAAGGTTGATAAAAATGAGTATCAGGACTATGAAATGTAAACCTGCTATTCTGAAAATTATTCAAAGGAGTACCTGCATCGGTATTGCCTGTAAGTTTGTGGTTCCAAGTATAAGGAATAGATGTTACAGGCTTTGATGAAATAAATACATCTGGGTTCAAATCATTGAATGGGTAGTTTGGATAAAAATAGGTTGACCCATCTTTATCATATTGTCCTACATTATAGAACATACCCTTTGCTATAATGCTTCTCTCACCGGCTCTGTCAGATCTCATTATCTTAAAGCCAGTAATTGAACGCTTTTGAGCTTCTGTAAGATCAGGAGAGTTAATAATTGCAGTATAGAGTGACTGAATATCTATTTTGAAACCTATAGGGTATACGTAGCCAGGAGAATAGCCCACACCTGGACCAGGTGAAACGGCATTATCATGTATAGGAGTAACTGTACAATCAGGGAACTTGTGGTGTCGAATAGGTTGACCAGCCAGTGTACCCCAGATAAAAGCATTATTTGGGTATATCTCTTCCGACTCCCAATATGACATCTCACCATATTGCCATGGTCGGATACCAGTACAAAGATCTGCTGACCCCGGTAAAGAGCCCAGTACTGAACCGGTATTATATACTTTCCATCTTGGCATAAGAGGTGCAGGACAAGTTGCTGTTACTACAGCTTGCTCATCAGCATTAGAAACTGCTTCTAAATCATATGCAGTTGCTTCTCTACCCGGAATATGAAATCGTGTAGATTGTTTACCGTTATTAAACAAAAGGCAACCTTCAAGTGCGTATACCTCATCCCTGAAATATCCTTTTGCTTCTGCACACTCTACTCCATTGTGATAACCAATAGTTTGACCTACTGGCATCTGAGAAGTTCCCCAGTGTACCTTGACTTGGTTAAATATCTTTTGATAACTAATATCCTCTTCTTTAACCATGTCTGCCCACACAAGAGTATTATCTACTTGTGTAAGATCACCGGCCAGATCATAGTAGTCGTTCTGAGTCATAATATCCATTAAGGTCAATTGGATATTGGTACTACTTTGTTCATCACCTGTATAGGTATGATTGTATGTATCAGTCTGAATATAATAGGTGCCAACATACTCTACTGTTGTCACTGCATTAATTGTCTTGATTACGGCAAGATTAAAATATTCATATAATCTTGTCATGTCAAGATTACTGATAACCAATGGGATGGCGTAGTTTGTCTGCAGGTTATAACTTGCAGATACCTTTGACTCAAGGAAGATACTAACAGGGTTAGTTACCGAATACCAAGATGTCATTCCTTCACCTTTAATACTTGAGTACTGTATAGCAAATTGGTATGTACCCTCTAAAAGATTACCGCCAACTGTTATTGCAGTTGGTGTAATTTCTGGAATTTTAAAAATGGGTTGTATCTCCATTTTGTTTGTATCCAGTACACCTGGAGAACCGGTCTGCCATGGTAGGTTATTGATATCAAGAAATCTACGATGGTTATATTTATCTGTCCAATACAATTGAGTTGAACAGTTGGTTGTCTTTATTTCAATTTTATGGATAGGGTAAGCTATGTTGAAATTCAACAAATCGCTACCAAATACAGAATCATCTATGACAGGAACAAATGTGCAATTATTACTTGCCACATATCCTATCATAGAATAGTTGGTAGTCGGGTTAGTAATGAAATACCATACTTGAGATATCTCCATTATATTTTTTAGCCCAATGCACTTATATCCAGTAGGCATTGTAATGCACTGTACGTTACCTTCTTCATTCTGATAAGTAACCTGTTGCCCATCAAATGAACCATTGATAGCATTCAGTGCATCTGTAACATAACCTTCCTGAACCTGACTTATAATGTTGTCAGTATTCAAACCGGCTAGTGCCCTGTTTTGATTCATATTTTGATTACCTGCCATAACTACCTGATTCTGAACCTATTGTTTCTGTTGTAACTTCTTACTATTGCTCTTTCAACTGAGTAGATATCTTGGTTGACAGCATAGGCTTTTGCATTTGTATAAGCATGCCACATCTTATCCTCTGCATCATCTCTTTTTGCTTTTATCTGATTAAAGCTTTCATCTGTGCTCTGATCAAATAATTGCTGGTAAACCATGTACCTTAAATATGCAATAAGATACTTTTCAAATGGGTCATTATCTGGTATCATATAGTAACCAGCATCAGGACCTTCGTCTTCTGGTACTATTTCATTCTCAGCAAAGTATGCCATGTATACAGTACCTTGAGCAAAAGAGGTAACAAGTTTGTCACCCACAATATCAAATGTATCAATGCAATATGCATCAAGGTTGGGAGAGTCATTTGCACACTTACCAATAGTTTTAAAATTACCTGGTTTCAGCATCCCTGTAACATGGAAACGAAACATCATCTGTTCCATTACCTTATGCGTTACCACATACTCCGGCGGTACACCACAAAGAGATGGTAATGCTACAGGTGTAGGTGTTTGAGAAGGAGCCATGCACTGATACCCTGGTACACAATCTTCACAAATTTCACCTGGAGCAGGTGAAGGATTGATACGGCAGTCAGTCTGGTAATAGAAAACATGAGGAGATGTGACAGGACCTTTGTCGTAAGTAAAAGTCATCCATACTTCTCTCACTGCTTTGAAGTCGCAAGGAAGTGTGCACTTATGGTGATGCATGTCTAATACAGCTTCCTTTAATGGAAGATATGTATTCTCAAATTTATTTATACAATCTTTTGTCCAGATTGGGAAGAGCAAGTCATCAATAGCCCCGGTGTTAAAGTAAGATCTCATCTCTTCTTTAACCCTGGCATATACCCTGGCCGGCGATATCAGTTTGTCTTTCATTTTACTTCATTGCGTTATTGATGAACATATTTGTTTTCTTCGACAACAGCTCTCTGTACAAACTTTTGTAATCTTTCTCGGTACTCTCAATTCGTTCTTTTAATAACCGCTTGGCCTCTTTTGTCATGACCAATAACCACATGCTACTCTTCTCAATGTATGAAGCTTTTTTAAGCCACAAGTACCGATACGTAAAACCATCGGTACTTTCATTCAGGTAATATATAATTTTTCCTTGCTTGTAACTCTCCGGCCAGTTAATTGGGGCTCTGAGATATTTAGATGATCCGTCTTTTGTAGGCTTGAGTTTTCGTTGATTTTTTTGAACCATCATCTTCCCCAGGCCATTTGGCATAAAGACCATGTTCCCAGTATCAAGAAGATGTTTTATGTAGTACAAGTTAATTTGTTCAATTACTTGCTTGTACTGCTTGTTGTCGATATTTAGTTGTGGGTTCCGTTTCTTGAACTCTTTAAACATTGCCACGCTGCCAGTAACAATGTCATATGAAAGAGGGTTTGGTCTATATACTTCGGACAAGCCCTCGTACCTTTTATTTTGTTTCGTCTCTACCATTTGTACCTTGATCTGCTGCCGATCGTTTATATGTGTTTAATAATCTTTGTGCAACTGTATTGATTACATCATCAACGATATAACCCGGACAAGCAAACTCATCATCGTAAGGATTGGGAGGACAGCAAAGCTTCATGTCATTGATAGTTGCTATTTGATCAGAAGCAGGGCAGCAACCTTTACCTAATAGTGTTCCACAATAAGAAGGATAAGGTACTAATGTTTCAGGAACATCTTCTTCAAAATAGGCTGATATCTTAACCCTTTCAATTTTATCGTCTCCTACATATAGATATCCTTCCTGTATCCAGAAATGTATCTGACTGTTCTTCAATCCTAACTGTAAACTGTTCACATACCTGTCAGGAGTACTTTCAATGAATCTTCTTGATACCATGTCAACAGAGTATATCCCCTGAATAAGCATTCCAAAGTTAGTACCTTCGGCAATCTTTGGTAGTTTAACTACAGACTTTGCAACCGTACATTTCCCAACATAAGGTGCGCATTCTGATAGAGGGACTTGCTCAAGCAGTAAGCAAGGAATTACTTTGAATATGTTTGGAGAGTTCCAAAGTTTACGTCTATCAGTAGTTTGTTTGATAAACTTTAAAGCAGTGCTTTGTAATTCACTAAGAATTAGCCGGTCAGTAATGTTAGAATACGTATCCGTATTCTGGAGCTTAAATAAACCCCTGACCTTACTGATGGCTTCTCTATTAGATGCTTTCTGCATAGTACAAAATTAAGATACAAATTAATCACTTAGGTTAGGTCAGAAACAAATAACCTATCAAGACTGGTTAGGTTTGTCATTACCTTGATCCATAAAAGGAAGATCTCCTGGTTTACCATTTACAATTTTGCGACCCATTAAAATGCCGGCACCTATACCTGTCATAATAACTGATTGAGTTATAAGATTAGTATCTTTAGTCACCCCACCATAAAGAAAACCAAGTCCTCCTACTAATACAATATATGCACCTGCCATAGGTAAAATACTTGATTTTCCATTACTGTCACTAAAAGCTTGTGACCATGAAAATTTAAACAGCTCTTTTATTTTTTCAGTATTCATATTATTATTAATTTACAAAAGTTGATGAAAATTGCATTGCTGCATTAGTTAAAGTATTCCAGTTTAAAGTATTTGAAAGTGTGGGTTTCCATACCCATATAGTTTGTCCTGCTGAACTATCTATATCTGTTACAGTAACATAATGACTACTTTGTGTAGCTCCACTAGAAAGAATAAATGTAGCTTTAGTACCAGGTGTACCTGATTTTATAATATGAGGACTTGTTATTGTATTTGTAAGTAAGTTTAAAGAAGTACTTACTGTATATGTAATACCTGTAGAAAGTATCATAGTTACATTAAATACCCCTGTCATATTAAGTGTACCTGCAGTATATCCAGCAGAACCTGCAAATGTTACTGTTTGGTTAGAGGCAGTTATATTAAAAGTAGTTACTGATAATAAAGAGTTTAATGTTATTGTTCCAGAGTTTATTGTCATAGTACCCCAGGTCATACCTGTAGTATTAAATGTTGTTGTTCCAGTTATAGTAAAAGTACCTGTGGGATTTATTACACCTGATGTATAAGTTATTGTTCCACCAAAATATGAATTATTGCCTAATGTAATTGTAGAACTACTTGAATCAAACACTACATTATTTTGCAGCGTGGTATAGGTAGAACTCATGGTACATGTACCTTTTATATAAAAAGTAGTAGTACCACTCATAGTATAATACTGAAGAGTACCTCCTGATATATAAATACCATAACCATTAACTACACAAGTGGCACTATTAGCATTTTGAACACCTAATGAAGTATATGCATTACTTATTAATGTTATAGTTGATGAACTAGCAAAAGAAAGTTTTAAATTCAAATAATTCCCTAATCCACCATTATTAAGATCTAATGTAGTAGCACCAGTCATAGCCAGTGTAGAGTTAGTTGTACCTGTTACAGTACCTGCTATATATGTTATAGTACCTGTATTATAAGTTAATGTACCTGCATATCCACTCCAAGTTATTACACCAGATGTATTGATTATAAGATTATTCTGTAATGTACCATTTCCACTTGTTAATGTTCCGGTACCTACTAATTGAATAACTGCTGTACCTGTTGTAGTACAAGTTGTTCCATTAGCTACATGAAGATAAAAGGACGTTTTACAAAATATATTACCGCTATTTATAGTAGTAGTTAATGCTGTAGTAGATGCTGAAGTTGATACAAGAGCGTTTACTGTTAAATTACCACTTAATGTAAAAGTAGAACTTGAACCATTACAATAAAATTGAAATGGCACACCTATTATGTTTGCATTAGATGTTATAGTGGCAGTATGTGTCGATGCATCACCATAACAAGCTAAAGTACCTGTACCGGACCATAGTGTATTTACCCCGATAGTAATATTACCAGATACGTTTATACCTGCATTTAATGTTAAAGTACTAGTATATCCTGTAGTATTAAGTGTTTTACATACACTGGTACTACTGATAGTACAAGCACCTGAATTGGCATCTA
>Ga0208614_1000056_pt1 | contig 43635 bp, 58 predicted proteins | sample CryBogCBE23Jun09_FD_184554 | JGI IMG/M metagenome (GOLD analysis project Ga0208614, IMG submission 184554) | Freshwater microbial communities from Crystal Bog, Wisconsin, USA - CBE23Jun09 (SPAdes) | ecosystem: Environmental > Aquatic > Freshwater > Lake | place: Crystal Bog, Wisconsin, USA...
GCTCAGCACGAAGCCGTACCTTTATGTCATTATTCGCCATTCCTCCAAAAATAGGAATGCCGGGACGCGGAATTGATCTAGCTGGAACTGCTTCCAGATCCTCTAATTCGTAATCCTCTTCTACCACCGACTTAACGGCGTCCTTGGAGACACATCGGACTGTTGCGAAATCTTTTGATGTTTTCGGGTCAGCCAGGACTCGCGTCACTGTTCCAAACGTTTCCCATTCACGAACAATACCCATAGCGTCGTTGTACTTATCTCCCTTGAGACGGTAAGCTTCGCTTCCTTTACCAAAAATAGGGTTCGCATGTTTCTTCAAAACTTCCGGATCAATCTTTCCATCAGGTCCACGCTTTAGCTGTACAGCCGTTCCAATCCCAATCAATCCTCCCTTAATTCCACGCTTACCCGGTTCACTAGGTCCACTCACAAACTCCAAATCTTCAACCTGATAAATCTCCTCGAAACTTCCTTTAGAATTGTCTAGACGCTCAGTACGTACCATCACTTCTGTCCGTCGGTTTGGGTTCAAGTGAGTCACCATACCTACAGAATTCGCAAACGGACTTGCTAATCCCTTTCCGCGATTCTTAGAACGAGCAAACTGGAGTAATCGAACTCTCGAACCCTCCATCAAGTACCCTCCTGGGATGGATATACCCACTGCATTGATTCCTGAAGACACAACGTCTAGGGCATCAGCTGGAAGTTCTTCCTCTGCATAATTTCTGCCTTTACCGCACGAAACTAACACAGTTCTCTTATCCGGAAAAACTTTCTTAACGTTACCAGTTCCAGTCTTTTGTAAACACGAATCAGGATATGCACCCTTCTTGTCTTGGTTAAGACGGACTTCCGAGCCAGGATAGATTCGCTGACCAGACAGAAGCTTGATACTGTCTTTTTCTTCAGTGTCAATTAGACCAACGTATATTCCAATACCGCCAAGTAATGTGGCGCCAAGCATGGCCACCGGTAAAACGATGGACATTTCTCCTTATCTATTGAGTAGAGATGTTTCATTTAGTCAAAGACAACGTATCCGGAATTGAGAACAATCTCATTTGGGCACGTAGTGTACGAGACTCAATTGTGTCGTGGTGGTTCAACGTCGTTTTATTAGTGTTGGTTGTTGGATCGTTCGTGTACTTCTTGTGGTCCAGCCACGGAACTGCTCCGCCTGAAGAACACAAAAAGATTCCATTTGAACCGAATATGTGGCATAACGCTGTAAGAAATGTTCCCACAAGAGATTATGGACAAATTCCTCAAGTTGAAGCTGGAGATGGTTTACCGGGACATGCCCGTAGAACGGGCGCGTCAGAGTTTTGATAAGTTGAAAGATGAGAAACCCGTACTTGAATCCGATAAGGTTCCTATACCGGTAAAACGTAAATTAAGAATCGCGACGAAAGACAAATGAGTGCCGCAAGGTACACAAATAAGATCAGAACTAATTCCGAAGCTCGTGTCAGGAAAGTTCAGTACCGATTTAACGATGCCCAAAATTATAGTCCGTTAGGAGCTGCGTGTGCTGCAAGTCCAGATTTTACTGTTCTTTCGTACACGAAAGGAGACTGTTGTTCAGCTCCAAATATTCCAGTCATTATTGTTCATTTTTTGGATGGAGGGAACTCTTTCGCAAATGTATATGATGAAGGATATTCGCCTCCAGTTTATCCAAATATCCTACAAGACATATTCATTCCTTCAGATTTAGCTTATAATGGCGGATCTGCGAGTATAGTGGTATCTACACCAGACTACGATTCTGGAACAGCTTATAATAATTTTCCCAATATTTTACAGGATGTTCTAGTGCTTTCAATGGGTGTTATTTTAGATTCTGGATCTTTAATTACTCTACAAAATCCAGATTACGTTGGCGGTTCAGCTTCAAGCGTTTCTGGGGTAATTTTAGACGGCGGAAATTCTGTACCACTATAATAACAATAAATGAGTACCGTTACAAATGTTCGGTTTCAGCTTCGGCGAGATACAGCCACTAATTGGGCAAGTGCCGGAAATCCGGTTTTATTAGCTGGTGAACCAGGATACGATACGACCGGCAAGATCCTGAAAGTTGGTGACGGTAGCAGTAGCTGGAGCACTTTACCTGCTATCAGCGGTGGAAGTGGTGGGGGAGGTGGAAACCTTCCTCTAGGAACAAATGCCGGAGATTACTTGACGTGGAATGGAGCTAGTTGGGTAACTGGTGGAGAAGGTGATGTGAAATTAGGAGGATTAGCGAGTGTTTCTGGAACATCGAATAATAGCGTTTCGGTTGGAGGAGGAGCCGCTGCTGTTCTACAGGATGTTGTTATTGGTAATTCAGCCCGTTCAAGTGCAGGTGGTAATGTAATTATTGGTAAGAGCGCAACAACAAGCGGTGGTACAGCCGTTGTCGTTGGAAATACGGCGACAGGCTCTGCGTACAGCATTTCGGTAGGTGCTAACACATCTACTGGTTCTAACGGCGTTTCGGTTGGTAATGGTGCAAATGGAACTGGGTCAGGTATCAGTATTGGAAACCTAGCATACTCCGAAGCTAGTGCAGTAACTATTGGAGCTAACGCTGTAGGTTCATCAACATCAGTTACGATTGGAAGTCCTTCATTTACAAATGGATCGAATAATGTAGCAATTGGGCAGAATGCAACAACGTCTAATTCTAGTTCGTCGATTGCTATTGGAGGTGTTTCGGCCGGTAGTGACAATGTTGTTGCAATCGGAGGATATGGCGTGAATGTATCATCCGGCTCTCAACAGTCTGTCGTTATTGGATCGAACGTAATTACGCAGACAGGTAACAATTCTGTTAATATAGGGTATGGTATTCGCTCTTCGGTTTCTCCAAACTCTGTTGTAGTCGGGTCTGGCACAAGTGCTGGTACGGGAAGTAATAATACAGTAGTCATTGGATATGGAGCATCTACTGGATCAGCTTGTGTCAACTCAATTGTAATAGGGGGCAATGCGTCTACAATTAGTCCTAACACAATTGTTATTGACGCAACTGGTAAAAACGTAGCTAAGGCATTGCTGCCTACTGCGTGTTACATCGCACCTATCCGTCAGTTAACAAACCCAAATGGAGGTCCTTTAGGGTCTTTATGGTATGACCCTACCAGTGGCGAAGTTCTTTACAATTAATTGAATAGTATGTGTGTTTCATGTTAGAAATTCTACATCATAATAATAACAGATGGCTACAACTAATGTACGATTCAAACTTCTCCGTGACACATTTCAAAACTGGACGAATACAAACCCAGTTTTGTTGGTTGGAGAACCGAGCTACGATACCACAAATAACCAATTGCGCATTGGAGATGGGGTATCTTCATGGGTAAATTTGAACCCATTCGGAGGCCCTACTGGTCCTAAAGGATACACCGGGTACACCGGATACACAGGTTACACTGGATATACCGGGCCTAAAGGAGTTACCGGAACCAGAGGTCCTACGGGTCCTGGATTAACCGGAGCGACCGGTGTTACCGGAAGTACAGGATATACAGGATACACCGGATACACAGGTCCAACGGGTCCCGGGTTAACCGGAGCTGCTGGTGTTACAGGTCCTACTGGATGGTTAGGTCCTACGGGTCCCGGATTAACCGGCGCAACTGGTGTTACAGGGTATAATGGTCCTACTGGAAAAACAGGTCCAACTGGACCTGGATTAACGGGCGCTACTGGTGTTACAGGTCCTACTGGATGGTTAGGTCCTACAGGTCCCGGATTAACAGGCGCAACTGGTGTTACCGGGTATACTGGCCCTACCGGAAAAACAGGCCCTACTGGGCCCGGACTTACGGGACCAACTGGAGTTACAGGGTATAACGGTCCAACTGGACCGACTGGATTTACGGGACCAGGATTAACTGGTGCTACTGGTGTTACAGGATATACCGGATATACTGGACCAACAGGACCCGGACTTACCGGATATACTGGGTACACTGGATACACAGGCTATACCGGATACACTGGGTACACTGGATACACCGGCAGTACAGGATTCACAGGGTACACAGGTCCTACGGGACCTGGTATGACCGGACCGACTGGATACACTGGGTACACCGGCTATACTGGCTATACTGGTGGTACAGGACCAGGATTTTTGATGAGAGGTACTTGGGTAGACGGTAATACGTATAGCCAGAACGATATTGTGTTCTACAACGGGAATGCATACGTTGCTAAGATAAATGTTCCTCCGTACAGTGGACTACCTACTTTAAACATAAACGTATATTGGCTCTACTTTACCACCGGATCAACGGGTCCTGGAATAACGGGCTACACTGGATACACGGGTTACACTGGATATACCGGCTATACTGGATACACTGGATACACTGGATACACGGGTTACACTGGCTATACTGGATATACGGGGTATACTGGTCCTACGGGTCCAGGGTTGACTGGTAAAACTGGTTATACTGGATACACTGGTTACACGGGTTACACCGGATACACTGGTTACACGGGTCCCGGACTCACCGGGTACACTGGGCCTACAGGACCAGTTGGAGTGTCGATTATGCCAACAATATTAACATCGTCGGCTATCGGCGTCAGCTGGACGGGGAACACAGGTTTTACCACAACAGGTGCAGGATTCACTAATTTAGCTATATCTTCGACTGGGCAGTACCAAGTTGGAGTATCATCCGCTGACAATATTTACGTTTCGTCTGATTATGGCATTACATGGGCAACTAAAGGACCTGGAGCATTAAATTGGGTCGCGGCAGCTATATCCTCAACCGGTCAGTACCAGACCGCAACAGTTTCTGGCGGAAATCTATACATATCATCAAATTTTGGACAAACATGGACTTCTGTAGCAACGTCAGATTATTGGACTGGTATAGCCATATCGTCAACCGGTCAGTACCAAACCGCATGTATCGGCGGAGGTCCTAATATCGGTATTTACTTGTCGTCGGATTATGGAAATACATGGGCTCTCAACTCAACAACAACAGGAATCTCATGGTATCTGATTTCTATGTCATCAACTGGTCAGTATCAGACAGCAACAGTCGTTGGAACTGGATATATCTACGTATCATCAAATTACGGAAATACTTGGTCGCCGAAAGACTCTGCTACCATAAGTCGCTACCCAGTAGCCGTTTCATCAACTGGCCAATATCAATTATCGGCTAGTCAAAGTACTACTGGAAAAGTTAGAATTTCTAGTGATTACGGAAATACATGGAAATCTATAGGTACTACAGGTACATGGAATGGTGTAGCAATGTCATCCACGGGTCAGTATCAAACAGCAGCGGCATCGGCAAAGCCGATCTATTATTCGTCCGATTTTGGAAATACGTGGACGGCGGCAGGTGTTACTGGACAGTGGACTTGTGTAGCTATGTCTTCAAATGGACAGTACCAAACTTCTGGAACTTCATCAACGAATCCCGCTATCTACAATTGTAACGTGGACTTTGGAAAAAATATAGTTACGTTATTACAGAATTTGGGCGCTACATTACCTAGTGGATATAAGACACTCGCATACAATCCAATAACTGGAGTACTTGGTTACTTCGGAGCTTAAGATACTAATTTACCAACAATTTTATGAATAGATAGTGACGATACTCCAGATGCGTCAGAAACAAGTTTCATTTGAGTTTTGGTTTTCAGACCCATAATATGGGCAACCACCCCAGATACAATGGTCTTGGGTGTATGCTCAAAATCATCTTCGGATTTTGTTGAAATTTCCAGAAGAAGACTCATAATATCATCGCGCTGCTTATCGTTCAAAGATAAAGTCGCACACAACCTCTCTGCAATACCAATCTCGGTTTGAAGTACAGTATTATTTGTGGCTTCGAAGTTCGTAATAGCTTTACACAGAGACCGAATGTTCACGAGAAACATCTTGGCAATCTCTTCATGGCTACGCGGTGCTCCGTTATTACGACACGCTACAAACACTGCTCCACCCATCATTGCGCGGCGAGTTTCTCCCCGGACTTTCTGGGCATCTTCGAGCTGTTTATAAAGTCCACAAGCGTCCATCACGATAGATTTCGGCAGACCTGCGTGTGTACACGAAAGCTGGATAGCGTCAAAGATACTCATCCACGAACGCTGAGAATTGGAGGACAGTGACCAGCAAGATAAACGCTGGATAGCTTTCAGTTTCACGTCTTTGGCTGTAAGTCCTTTGAACGACATTACAGATCCATATGACGATTCAGGGAGAAGATCGGATGTTGTAAAGCCTGTGCGGCCTTCATCTTTTCCCTGATCGTAGTTCCGCCATTCGGCGCCTTCATCAATAATTCTACCTAACATTGTTCCACATAACGTACATACATGTTCCCCTTCATCAATTACAAGTTCGTGTTTACAGTTACTCATTTTAGTATGTTTCAGCACTATCCTTTTTCGCATTCGTTTTACGCGAGGCAAAGAGCGATTTCATGACTGACCAGTTCGGAGGAATGTAGCGTACAATGTGAGTGTGAACGTGTTCTTTGTACAGAAACTTCACTTTCTCACTTAGCTGTTCTAAGAACAAGAACATGGCGTATGCGAAAAACAGACCTGACACATACGTATCAATCTGAAGATCCAAAGCTTTAGCTATTGGAAAAATAGGAGCCCATCCTCGTGTTATTTCTGTTGTCCAGAATGCGATTGTTCCTATAATTCCCAGTTCGAGTGTAATATCTCCAGCCTGGTATGCTAGTGGCTGGCTCTTCCAATCTTTATCACAGTCGTCGAATAAGTGGTACAGTATAAGCGACATTAGAAGACCTATCAAGGTATAAAACACCGCAAGGATAACAATATTCATCGTTCCGCCAAATAATTCGTGGATATCCATTATCTATTCTGGGGCATAAAAGTCTCGCCGTAAATCTGTGGACGGTAATTTGTCGCCAGAATCTGTTTGTTCCCGTCGCGAGTTTTCACGGGCTTAATCCATGAAATCATAAGATTTCTTTGTTCTACGACCCACACCCAGTACCCTGCTTTAGAAAACTCAGACACTAAATGATCGAGAGCCTCTTTTAAGGAAAACAGGGGGTATCCGAACACGTAGGTGGGAACTGGGTAAATGATGTACGGTGCATCGGAATTGTGGACTGCTTGGCGTCTAATTAACGCTTGAATCTGAGCAATGATTGGAGTCATTGCGGCCATACGATTCGCGCGTCGTTCTTCTTGTTCGTCCCATACGTCACGCGCACGCAACATCTCTGCTTACTCTTACTATAAGAATGTCTCTGCCGTTCCGCACACTTGGATTAGGTGGTGGAGGTATGAAGGGCATAATGTACATAGGAGCTCTTCGCGAACTTTCACGGCATCAAGAATTAGTATTTCCTGATGGCGTGTATGGTGTTTCAGTTGGAGCGATTGTTGGGACGTATATTGCTTTTGGGTTGCCTCTAGATTTAGGAATTGAAGATGCGTTCAAGATATCGTCGTTTATCCCCGAACCTGATTACTCGAAATTACCTGAAATGATTTCTATGAAAGGCGTGTTTCCAATGGACGTTCTTGAAACTTCGCTGATAAACATGTTTCTGACAAAAGGTGTGGATTTGCGGACGAAAGTCATTGGCGATGCAAAAATGCCGCTGTACATCTTGGCTTCGAATTTGTCGAAAGGCAAACCCACAATTTTTTCGAAAAACGTTCCTGTTCTAGATGCTCTGAAATGTTCGTGTTGTATCCCCGGGGTTTTTAGACCGCAAATTCTGTATAATCAAGTGTATGTCGACGGAGACCTGTTTGTGCCTTCAGTAGACAGATACATTCCCGATTTAACGAATGCATTATCTTTATCGCTGAAACACCGGAAATCCGACGCAAAGTTCACTCCCTCCTCAGTTGAAACTATGTCACCCATATCCTACGTCCATGATATGTACACTATGGTAGCCTACAATTTTTACAAACAAGTGAAGAAGTCATGTACCCTGCAACTTCATTACCCAAATTTGAACAGTACTTCGGACTTATCGAAATTCGATGTTCCGGATATCCTGAAAAAAGCCAGTAAGGATTTATCCAGTTTTCTCGGGACCTAGAGCTGCAACAAGGAACGCACGGAAGTTTGCAACTGTAGGTTTACCGGACATTTCGTACATTTTGTCGGCCGTTTCGACTTTGATAGTAGGATAAGCCGTGATCTTGTATAGCGCGGCTTTACCTTTATCCGCATACGCATTCACATTCTCAAATATTACACGATGACCTCCGTACGTGTAATTATTGGTCTCTATTAACTGCTTGAACGATGCAACTTCCGGTTCTGCATCTTTACAATGAGGACACCATGAAGCAAAGAAAAACATGAACTTTACAATTCCAGGTTCAATCGGAGTATCTGCGGTAGGTTTATCCTGAGCTACTGGTTTCTGCTGAATAATCTTAGCTCCTGGCCAAATTCCAGTATACGCACGGAGTCCAAGTATAGTTATCAGAACAACAAGTGTAGAAACAATCACGGCTGTGACTATACTACTCATCTTGTCTAAATGAAGGGCATAAAAGTTTTGACTCTTTCCTGAGTACTTCAAAGTACTTGCGGTATGCTTCCTGGTCTGTAATTCCATCTGTGATTTGCATCCACGCTACTTGATAGGTTTGTCGTTCGGGTTCGTAGGGCTTGGGGATGATGGCGTACCATTTTCCGTTATAGCGAACGGTTGGTGGCATGTTATACCTCCACAAAAACAAAGAAGCCAAGATTTCCGTTTTGCGCCTTTTTGTGACCATTGTTCGAAATTGTACACATTGCTCATTGAACTATTACATCTCGCACAAATAGGGTACAAATTCGACAAAACGGTCGGACCTCCTTTAGATTCTGGAATATCGTGTCCGCACTGAAAATCAAAGACCGTAATTTTATTTTGACACCATGGCGTAAAACATTTAGCCTCATACTTTTTCCCAAATTTTGATAACCAAACCTGTTCTCTCAAAGCTTTAGGGATTGGAGCCTTGCGGTGATGCATTATAGTCGTAATACACTTCATTGAAAACGGAATTTGTTATGAGTTCATGAAAAAGATGAGTATCAAGATGAGGAACATTCACAATGTCGTGTCGGATGTCGAGGAGAAGGTTACGGCCGATCACTTCCCTGTGAAGGGACATGTTGGCGAGACGGTTGAAGGATGGACGATTGTAGACTTCAAGAATGATAATCAGGACCTCCTGCAATTTGAAGTTCATCTAGAGCACGAAAACTCGTGCGTTCTTATTCAGCGAGGGTTCACGAACGACCAGCGGAATACCATCATGGAGATCTTTACCCAGATGATGTTTGATTGAACACAATTCACTCACTACACATAGCCTGAAAATGGCAACCTTTTAATTGCCAGTTTCAGGTTTTTTAATTATGGGGTTGTGATCTATTTTAAATCACGGAAAACCGACTAAATGAGCTCCAATACCGAAACCCGCACCCGTACGCGCCGACGAGCCGACAGACGGGGCATAGATGTCCAGGATGGCGAACGTGGCCAGGGCAACGAGGGCAATCATGCCGATCTCGGACAGCTTGAGGCCCTTGCCAGGTAGGAGGTATGCCGCAATCGCGACGGCTAGACCCTCAAAGGCGTACTTCACGGCACGGGTCGTTAAGTCGGCAAAGTCAACTCCAGCAGGGGCAGCAACAGACTTCTGTTCGGGCATTTTTATAAAAAGGATCAGAGAAATTATTGGGAAAGAAGGACAATGATGAAGAGGGTTAAAGTCAAAGTTGTAGTTGATCCAGATGTTCAAAAACAGTACACTATTCCTTCCGGACAAATCGAGTTTTATGTTGTGACATATCTGAACGATCCAGATGGATGGTCGACGAAAGGATACTTTTTTGAACCTGTGTTTTCAGGTCAAGATGTTACAATCCACTTATCGTCTCAGCCTACGATTGATAAGAATTGTGGATTGGAAGGAAAACTTTCGTGTGCCGAACTGGGTGGTAAAACGATGTGGTTGAACGCTGAACGATGGTACCATGGCGCATCTAAAAGCAAACTTAAGTTGGACGATTACCGTCAGTACATGGTGTCGCACGAAATAGGACATATTTTGGGGTATGATCATGTCGATTGTCCAGGACCCGGTTCTCCTGCTCCGATCATGATGCAGCAGACCAAGGGGATTGGACAGTGCAAACCAAATACGAAAGTTTGAACTCGTTAGAATTAACGACTTTAACACGTCGTGAATACAGTAAACAAATGCCCCGTGAGACCCTACCTAAGAAAGATGATGATGGAGTTGTTATTGATTATCTGGAAGAAGATCCGGAAGTTCCCACCCAGCGCTACTGCATTATCTCTTTCATTTCGCCCGAGAAGGTGGTAAAGCAGAAGGCCGAGTTCTACAACGAGAAGTTTATTGAGTGGATGGCGTACGATTGGAAGGTCAAGGGTCTTGAGCATCTGATGGCTTTTGTCGCCAAGAAGTATTCTCTCAAGGTCGATGATCTATTTAAGGACATGGAGGAGTTCAAGAAGGTGCACGAGGACGAGGTCCGGAAGACGGATGTCCACGAGCAGTACCAGGTCTTCCTCCTGAAGAAGGAGAAGGAGGTCGAGGCTCAGTTCAATGAGAAGGTAGACTTCCAGACGAATGTCCGTGGCGTCAAGCTCCGTCGTGTGTTCGCCAATCTGGAGGAGTGCCAGACGTACGCCAAGGTTCTCCAGCGCCGCTACCCCAACGACAACCTGTACATCGGCAAGGTCGGTGCGTGGCTGCCGTGGGATCCTTCTGAGAACATGATGCCCGAGGTCGAGTATGCCGAGAAGGAGCTCAATGAGATGATGCGCCGCTACAAGGAGAACGAGGTGAACCGCGAGATTTTCTTCGAGGAGGAGAAGGCTCAGCGCATCGAGCAGCAGAAGAAGGAGAATGCTGAGCGTCGTCGTAAGAATCTCGAAGATGCGAAGAAGGACGAGGGTGTGGCCGATACGTCGGACATTGGCCGTGCCATTGAGGATAACGTTCACCCTGCAGAGGGCGGTGCGCCCCGTGATCTTTGAGTCGTATAATACAATAGAATGGGGTGCCCGTACGCTTTCATATTCGGGAAACCACGGCAGGGAGCACACAGTACTCGTTTTCTAGGATTTGCAGTTGTTGACAGTATCGGAACAGTTTTGTTAGCGATACTGTTAGCTTATTTATTCAATACTGGATTCTGGATAACGCTGTTAGCTACATTCGTGACGGGGGAGATCTTGCATTACATTATGGGTGCCCAAACCCAGTTCTTAACTACATTGGGAATCAGTGTTTATCCTTGCCCTGCTGACTGACTTTTACCCAAGGATTTGAGCTCTTTTTTCTTAATGAGTCAGGACTGTACTCATCCTGAGATAACATCGCGCTAGAAAATGGCTTGTTGTCAGTCCACAGAGAATTATCGCATAAATGAAAGTTCGGGTGGTCAGATGCTTTATACCAAAACACCTGATCTTCCAGTTTATTGGACTGGACACCGTTGCAAATAACTAGGCACTCGAAATTTTCAGTGCACTGGTCCATGAACTGACAGAACATCTCAAACGTGGGAAACATACCGGCATAATTGTCGTATATACGACGGCGATTATTCACGATACTCTCTCGCAAAATAAACACGAAATCTACGTTCGTACGCAAATTAGGCGTAATACCTAGAGGATACTGCATAGTAATAATCGTCATCACATCAATGTGGCGGCCGTTCATGAAAATGTAGCGCGTAGACTCTTCCTTAATCCATGAAGCATCGTACAGACAGTCATCGAGAATGAGGAACGCACGAGGATCAGTGGACGAGTTTCCACCAGACCGTTTCTTTTCTTCGTTTCTCGCAGTTTTGACTCCCAGCTGACGCTTAATAATATTCATGACGATTGAAGGGTTGTACTTATCGTGAATCAACTTTGACGGAACCATGTGCTGGAAAAACTCGTTAGCTACTTCCGTACCTGAGATCACCGTACCAATCGGGAAACAATGCTGGGTACTGAAAAGAATATCGCGTACCAAGAAAGATTTTCCGGTATCCTTCTTACCAATCACGACAATCATTGGGGATTTACGTGAATCTATTTCACATCTGTCTTTCAACATATCAATGTTGAACTTCTTGATCTGGAAGTTCATCTACTTGCTTTAGTGCGTGTACTTTTTAGTTTATGTTTGGGACGCCATAATAATATGGTTAAACGTAAACCATCAGTTGGAAGTGATTTACGAACAAACTCTGTCGCCCTCAGTCTTCAGCGATACGATACGAAGAGCCTTAAAGCTCAGCAGTTTTGGGGTCTGAACCATCTTCAGCCATTTTTTCCTCCTATCCAAAAACTTTTCAAAACCGAAGTCCGAGATTCGCCTCAAGAGTTCGGGTTCAAGGTCAACGATGGTATTGCTTCTATTCAGGACTCTGATCATGTTCGTACCTCGAAAGGAACTGTAGCTGAAGTTCATCGAAAGGTCACAATGCTTCTTTCACCATTCAAGTGGATGCAGGGGGATTACGGAACGACGCTGGGATTACCTACGACCGAAGAAGAATCCGCTGAGATCTGGCGAAAGATTCAAGATCCAAATAATGCCGCATACGTCGGCGCTCTTCTTTCCACCGTTCTAGCCCAATCAAGTTGCCCGAATTTTCCGAAAGTTTACGGCGTTTTTACGGGGGTAGCTGAGAAACATACCATAGATATATCCGACGACTACGCAGACCTTTCCGAACGCTCATGGTTTTCTTCAAATATCGGGAAAACATTTGAGATCAAGTTAACTGATGATATTCAGCATGGAGATTTCAAGCATACTCGTGGAGCTCGAGCAAATGTCCTTTTAGGCGAAGATATGGTTCTTGATGATGTTCAGGAACTTGAGGGTACTCAAGTAGGCCCTACTGAAGCCGCCGAAATGAATAAGATGATGGGTGATGGCGAAGAAGAAGATGATGATGAGTCTGATAGCTCTTCAGTATCTACATCTTATGTATTCGGTCTTAAGTCGTGCGATTGCGAATCAGATGAAGATGAGGATGAAGAGGAAGATGATGATGGTGAACCTTTTGCTTGGGCATCGTTCACGAATGTCCCTGTTCAGGTAACTGTCATGGAGAAGTGTACTGGAACCTTCCATGAACTTTGTTCTCAGTACCCCGATCCGCCAAAACATCTGGCGTGGTTATCTCAGGTCATGTTCGCATTAGCATTTGCCCAGCGTAATTACGGGTTCACCCATAACGATCTCCATTCCAATAATGTCATGTACATTTCTACAGATCGTGATTACCTGTACTACAACTGTGCCGGAACATTCTACAAACTTCCAACCTACGGTTACTTGATTAAGATCATTGACTTTGAGCGTGGAGTTGGGTCAGTGAAAGTTTTAGGCATGAAAGAGCCGAAACTGTTCATGAGCGACCATTTTTCAATTGATGAAGAAGCAGGTGGGCAGTTCAATTTTGAGCCTTGGTACCTTCCCAAGCACCCTGAAATCAAACCGAATCCTTCTTTTGATTTAGTACGTCTAGCCACCTCAATGTTCTGGGACTTATTCCCTGAAGGTCCTAAATGCTTAGATTACCGCGACAATCAGGTATTCAAATTCTTCATGAAATGGTTAACGTTGGACGACAATAACTCTGTCTTATTTGGAAAGAAGGACGATAAGCATGATCGGTATCATGGCTTCTATCTTTACAAGGCGATTACTCGGCTCTGTAAAAATGCAGTTCCACGAACCGAAATTTTATCGTTGAAACCTTATTATTCTACTGATTCACTTCCAGCTGGAGAAGAGTGCTGTGTCATTGAAGCCTAATCAAAAAGTGGGCTTCCCTACGAACATATCCTGAACGTTCGGGATCTCCATCGTCTTAACTACATCTGTAACAACATCCGTTGTGGTCGCAAATACCACACCGGCTGAAATAATGCCTCCAAACAGCGAAAGCTTACCTGCATCTATCCAATCAATTGGCTCACCCTTTGACCGACGTTCAAGAGCGTACACGATAAAGCATACAAGAGCCACTGAAACTGCAGCAATAGGAATCATCATTTATTTTGCGCTCAATCAAAATTTCACATATTTAGAACGAGAGTATCCCCCATCTTTCCCTCGATCTCTTTTAGAGGATCATCTTCTCCCTCTTCCTGCTCTTCAACCGGACCAGGTACGGGCTTGTCCATATCCTCAAACTCGATTTCCGCAACCTCATCTCCCACCTTCAGTTCTCCACGACCATCATCTCCGCTATCAGACCCCGACTCCGACCCCGACTCCGACTCTGGCTCTGCCGCTTCATCTTCAAACTTGACCTGCGTGGATACGGCAGCACCAGCCTTCTTAACTACCGGCTCTTCGGGTGCATGTTCGACGTGAACGGGTAAGGACGCGGACTGAGGTACATCATCATCTTCTGAGAAGTACTTCTTAGCAATCGCCTCCCACGGTAAGAACGAACGAATCACCTGCTCCATACACTCCGTAACAATCTTCTCAATCTCCTGACGGTTACGCGCCTGCTGCTCGGACGAAACACCCACCGTCTTGAAATAGTAAGCCATCTGCCACATCTTACGCGCCGAATGCTTGTACAGCTCATGAATGAACTTCGCGAACGATGGGCGGTCAAAATCAATCTTGAGTTCAGACTGCGATCCACGGTAATGGAGAGACGCAAACGACTTCATGTATGCAATAAATACACCCATAAGAAGATCGTCCATGTACTTGCAGTTCGTGATCTTGAGAATACGCTCAACTTCCGTAGACAGTGTGGCATCCGACCATTCGGGGATGCGCGTCAGCATATTCTGAAACGTACGAAGGACCTGATCTGGCTGACTGTTTCGGTCACATAGTTCCTTAGCCGAATCGTGAATTGACCAAAATCCATCGGATACGGGGCCGACAAGTAACCCCACAAGATGTTCACGTAAATGCTCCTTGGCGAACTCAGTAGACATTTGTTAGATTTATGTACTATAAAACACTACATGAAACGCAAATATCAAAAACGGATTTAATTTGATAAATGTTATGCATCTCATACCAAACCAAGACAAGAACAAACACTCAACATGAGCAAGTTCATTATCACTTCCAACATCAATACGGCGGAGGACATCAAGGCGGCTCGCGATGAGCTGTCCAAGATTCTCGCTGAGATCAAGAAGGGCGGTGACACTGTCAAGGCTGTCGAACCCGTTGCCAATGCTGGTGCGGGTAAGGCAGAGGAGCCCAAGACGCCTGTGAAGGCCAAGCGCTCTCCTGCCAAGAAGGCCGACGCTCCGTCGGCGCCCGTGAAGGGCAAGAAGGTTGCCAAGGTGGCGGCCGGTGAAGAGGAGAAGCCTGTGGTCGTCAAGACTGCAGCAAAGAACACTGATGGTAAGCGCGAGTTCGCGTTTACCGCCGGTGCGAGCCACACCAAGATGCTGAAGGAGGCATTTGGCGATGACAAGAAGGCGTTTGAGAATGCCAAGAAGGTGCTGAAGAAGCACGTGGATGGTCTGTCGGACGAGGAGTTTGACGCGAAGACCAAGGACGAGCACGTCCAGACTTGGCTAGCGGCCAAGAATACAGCCAAGGTCGTCGAGCCGGTGGTGCCCGAGGTTCTCTCTTATGAGGACCTGAAGGCGCTGACCGGTCTCACGGAGACCGATACGGTTGGCGTCTACTGGCACCCCGAGACGGGTCGCCACGTGACGGGCCCTGCGGCCAGTTCCGAGGAGGGGCTGGACGAGATTAAGGGCTGCCTGGTCGGCGAGACCACGCACCGCGTCTACAACGACGCAGAGGTGTTCCTCGGCTTCGCTGGGGTTGGGAAGTATGCGGACATGTAAATATTCAAAAAAACATAAAAACAACAAAACTCAAAAAAACATAACGGCGAAAGCCAATTTTTCATTTACTTACGCGTCTTACGACGACGAGTCTTGCGTGTCTTACGAGCCTTTTTGCCCCCCTTACGACGACGAGACTTGCCACCAGTAGACTTCGGAACTTCTTCTAGCGCCTGTTCAGCTTTCGCCTCTGCAAGTAATTGGGGAGTAGGAACGCTCAATTTCTTAGCCGTAGAGTATGCCTCCGAATCATACGGATCAGACGGACGAACCTGACGCAGAGGAGTACGGGGACCTTTGGGTAATTCCAGAGTTCCGCTCATTTATTTATACTATTCCGCCCAGAAAATGATGTTGCAGTTTGGAAAGGTTTGGTGAATAAACTCTTGGGCTTCTTGTGATGGAATCATTAGCCGCGGAATATACAGTTCTTTCAAATGGATATTGACCATTGGCGTCTTTTTCTTGTACTCTTTCCACACATGTTCAAAACACAGTAGTTTATGGTTCTTTATGCGGTAGCTGTTGATAGTGTACACATGCAAATCTTCAATTTCGTTTGAGTGGTGTGAGAATGTATGAATAAAGGGGTACTGATGAGTATAGGGATTGTACGCCATTTCACATACTGTTCTCCAAAGAGTTTGCCATTCACGCATCGTTCGTTCGCTGTAGAGTGGATCTCCAAACTCTAGAGTGAACCCTAAAAATATATCGGATTCCATTACTATATATTTCACGTTGTTTGTTTATCCCATAACGAGATGCCAAATAAAAATCAGAAAAGGAAGTACGAGAATCGGGAAAAACCCGTAACTGAACAAAGTTAATCCTCCAATGACCCAGTACCCTCCATTAAAAAGTGTCTGACCGTACTTGGCTGCCTGAATCGTCATCGCAAGAACGAAGAAAGTCTTGATGAATAAGAACACGTCGCTGAATAAAGTTCCGACAATATCCAGTGCGCCGTCTGTAGGCGTATGCGTTATATCTGCAGCTACTGCCGGAGCATATATCTGAAACTTCTGACCATCCTGGATCTTTTTCGACCCTGGTTCATCGTTAATCGTATAATCTACCATTAAGTATTTTACCTTCTGTGGGTTAGGGTCTGGGATACCCATTGCACCGGCACTTACCGTGATATTAATTGATCCGTCGTTCAAATACGTCCGAACAGCACTTGTCACGTCAGTGTACGATTTATCATATCCATACTTGGCCTTCTTGATCTGTAATCCTGAAGCCAGACGTGCAGGAGGAGCATCGATGTCCATAGAATCACCATCTACAGCTGTTGCTGTATTACTCGGTCCTCCATTAATAGAATACGTGACCGTCAGGGTTTTCAGTTGTCCAGGTGCAGGATCATCAACATTCAAGGCGGACGCTGTAACCACGAAATTCAGACGTCCGTCTTTTAACTGAGCCGAAACAGCTTTTGTTACATCTACAGTTGATGTACCTACGCCGTACTTTGCCGACTGAATTTTGACTCCGGTGGCCATTCCTATTATACATTACGAGCTGAAAACAACGTTGGCAATTCCACCCATCACTCGGAGATAATTGTAAGATTCAACATATGCTGTCACAGTGTAATTGTACTGCAATGTCTTTACGGCATTTGCGACCTGAGTGCTTGGGATAATTGATATCACGTCCTGAGGCGAGTACAGCAATTGCCCATTTGGACCAGTAGCTCCTGGATTAACTACTGTTGGGTTCGGGAGATTTAGGGTTGATTTGAGGACGCATACCGGAGCTGGAGGTGTATTGTTCGTCGGATTATTTGATGATGTGACTAACGGTGGCTGGACAAACGTGTTGCGCAGTAAAGTCTTATTGAACATTGATCCGTTGATGTGACCACTCGGCTGAGTATTGTACGGTTCGAGCGAGAACGAGTACGAATATATTCCTGGGATATCCGAGGACGTCTGACCTTTCTGGTGACGATAATTCTCAAGCTGGGCAAAAAAGTAGGTCTGTTTGTACGTGAACCGTTCCTTTCCGTCCAGAATAATTGATGATTCAAGCAGAATATCGCGCTGAGATACAGCTGTACTGAGATTGTTTCCGGTCGTGTAAGAAGTACACATACCAGCTAATCCAGTAGTGTCAATTGGGGGCTTGTAAGGATCTACCCAGTTCGTGTAATTGTCCATATCGTTTGCGAGTATCCGATCCGAGCGCTGACATACCCATACGACCTGAGTACACAAATTCTTCATGAGTAATGAAAGGTCATTGCTAGACCCATACTGTCCATTCGCAGACACCGTATCAATCTGCTTGATTAAGAACGAGTGTTCAGTCCGGTTAATATGCGCTAACTCGGCATCGTTCAGGAAAATGTAGTTGGCTTCAATGAACGGGTTGAGGTTCCAGTACATAAGGTCTGGGTTACTTGGTGATGGATATAGGGAGTATTTGGGTGGCGACAGGAAATTGTTCATTGTCATGAGAGCACTGCTTGGATCAGGAGCGATACGCTGCCCGAAATTTGGATTCACCTGACCATTAATTTTTTCACGAATATCACGGATCGTAAAAAGTTCGTACATGTTCCTGAGCTCAACCACAATTTCAACAATTGAGTTTTGGAGTGCCCCTAGAGGCAACGCTGCACCTACATTCTCGCAGAACCAAAAATGAAGAGGAACATTCAGAACACGTCCATACACCGACGGCTCAGCGGGATTTGAAAGACTGGATACTGCATGAGGGTACTGGTTTATGCGATCATACGCATTCGCAGGATCATATATTTCCGGCAGATTACCTACCATCTGGTTCACCATCGCCTTCTTATTGGCATCAAAGTTCATATCCGCATACAACTTCATCCATTCACCAGTATGCCGAACGACTTCCTGACCATTGATTAAGATTGAGGCGTGATCGATCATGTTGTACCCGATATTCCGAATCCACTGGAATTCGTACCCAATAGCTTGAGAGTTCTTGTTTACGTTAGGATGAGTTCCGGGAGTAATAGGATACACTGACGAATAAATGTTCGGAAGGGTCATCACGACATAACAATCGTTGACTAACTGAGCCAATTGATCAACTGTTGCTCTGAGAGTCAATGATCCAGACGCCGGTAAACGTAGATTTGTTGTCTTGAACACCAATTCAAATTGCTCCATGGCGAAATCCGTGTGGCGCTTATACACCGACCTAAAATGAGTGAACGATGGGTTCCCACATACTAGTTGATCTTGTGCACCTTTATTGACGAGCTGAATTAAACCTCCAGACATCCTACTTACTTATTTACTGAATAGTTTTATGTGTGTATACTCCGCATTTCTTGCATCCAGTACGGTCTACATTGAGACTTACGGTCGTGCAGTTACATAGACGTGTCAGTTGCAGATTCTTGGCGTTCGTGTTACTGATATGCGACTTAGAATAGATATAGTCCGCAGTCTGTGAAGCTTTGTAATCTAACCACTGACCGTTCGTGCGCTGGATACGGCTTTCTCCAGTATGCCGGGGAATCAGCATTGGTACAGAGTGTACAGCTTGTAGCGGCGTTGGGCCGTTAATGTCAGTATTGTTCGCAATTACAGTAGCGTACGTCTTAGCGCCCTGCAGACGCTTCAAGCGTGTCCAGTCAGCGGCGGATAATCCGCGCGTACCAGTCTGATTATTTCCTATAGTTCTCGGATGAGCGACTGTCGCCATTTATACAACATGCGGGAAAAAGGTTATAGCGTTGGGTCCATTACGTGATCCTATCTGGAATAACCGCTGGTTATCCTGAAACGCAGAGTAATCAAAGATCTCGTTCGTTTTGGGATCCATAATCATAACCATTCCTTTCACTTTAATGATCTGGAGTTTACGTCTCTTTATCATTAAGTTACGCTTGTACAACGTATCCTTCTCGTCAGTTAAATATGATGGACGGTACGCCAAATCTTCAGACGTGACGGTTGTATCGAAACGCATACATTGAATTACTGGCTGTTCTTTCGAGTGTAGTTTACGATGAATCTCGCAATCTACTGCGGCTTGTTTCAGAACTGAAGAAAGACCCTTGCCAATCTTACCCTTTTTGTATGCTGTATTGTACAGTACTTCGTCAGAACTCATGAACGCTTCAACTGGTTCGCCTCCCTCATACCGTTTGCTACCAATATCATTACGACGAATGAGTGTAATGTTCGGTCCTTCCTGATCCTTTAACTGTTTTTCGGAAAACACTGACATGTACAGTTTCACCGTAACATTGCGTTCGTCTTCCGGTAATTTATCGTGAGAGTGCAGACGTATCGCACGTCCAATTACTTGCTCAATACGTCCAGGGTTCCAATAAGGTTCCATGATGTACACGTTACGGACATTCAGTAAAGTAATACCTTCGGCTGACGCTTCTGTTCCCATGATAATACACAACTTGCGCTCTTTCAACGAATCTTTCATTGATGACGGTAACTTCTCGGTCTCTCCGTTAAACACCAAACGAACAAGTTCACGCTCCTCTTTCGTTTCTTCTCCAGTGTAAAAAGCGTATGCTGGTACACCTTTTTCCATCTCTCCTTCTCGCCACTGCCCTCCTTCTTTTACCATTTTGTAAGGCTGGAATCCATTGTGGTTCAGTATAAGTGCAAACAGACCCAACCCTTCAAGTGATCGGTACTGCGAATACACGAACTGATTATTGAACTCGCCATCTTTTCCTACCGTAGACTTCAAATCTTTGAGCATCTGAGCCATTTTCGATGAGAAGTTCTGGAGTACTTTAGGAGTTAAGAATCGTTCAGGTTCTGCATCAATCTTCTTCAAAATTTCCAGTTTGTCTTCAGGAATAGGTTTGCCACGCAATGTGTACTCTGTCTCACCTTCTTCTGTCATCTTGTACTTGAATTCAGGAGGTATCGCAAAGTTACATACTTGGCGCGAATTCATACGGAATGAACCTAAGTCATCGTTCAATGAAGGATTACGATTCTTACTTGTTTCACGATCAATTTCAATTTTACGGGCTTCTAAGTATCGCAAATACTGTTCATCAGACATCTCAATCTTCTGCAAAGTTTTGTCTTCATCCAGACGTTTAGGAAGAAGTTTCTCGTCGGCTCCACGATAATATGATACTAACCCTTGAATACGACGGCCAAACATTAAAGCATTCTTGATATTCAATCCTTCTACAAACGTTTTCATAAACTCCTCATAGTCAGTGGGCAAACACTCCAGCTTTTCGACCGACATCTTGTCTTCGCCTAGCAACTCTACACCCGCAAACTTATTCTCAAACTCAGTCTTCCATTCCGCTGCCCATTTCTTGATATCCGGTTCCTGCTTGAATTCCTTGTTGTACTTTACGGCAATCCGATCTCCCTTATCGTTATACACGCTCTCGAAATACGGAGGGTTTCGGGTAAGTTTCAGTTCGTGTTTCACGGAATTGTACTCTACAGTATCAACATCTTTCTGTTTACGGAAAAAGGCCGTCATTAAAGCTTCGTCCCATGACATAGCAGATTTAGTTGGAACTACAACCCGTTCAATAGGTCCACGAAGAAGATTCATTAAAAAGGCAATTTCTTGAGGGCGATTGATCATAGGAGTTCCGGACAGTGCAACAACCTTACAGTTTATGGCTTTGTAAATAAGATCGTATACCCGACGTTTCAGTTCGCTTTCGTTGAACACGGCACTAATTAAGTTATGTGCCTCGTCAATAATGACTACAGAGTCATCAAACATATGTTCAGACGGAAGAATGCGATCGATATTCGATGCCTGAATACCGTCATAATTAATGAATGTGAACCGCGAATTAATCAGATCGTCAATTTGTGCATCAATACCTTTCTGCTGATCGAGTGACAATGTCCGGAAATTCGGAGCTGCGCCCTGAACGGTCATAAAGTACCGCCCATTCTTATCCAAATACTCTTCGGAAATACCCATGGATTTCGCAGTATCGCGATCCTCTTCATTCCTGATCTTCTTCTCTTCCCAGTGAGTATCTTTCTTGTATACTGGATCACCACACGATCTGATTTCGCCGAGAAAATTGGGGCGGAGTGAGGCTGGAAGTAAGACAAATACCTTCTTATTGGTCATCAAAGATTCGGCGACCGCGATGGCTGAACATGTCTTTCCTGATCCAAGACCGTGGTAGACTAATAGACCTCGGTATGGAGTTTCAATTAGGAGGTAGTCTCTGACGAGTTTCTGGTAAGGGTACAGTTCGCCCGGCTTACCGTCTGTACCTTCCATATCCTTCTGACGGTACTTCAGGAAAATGCGGGTTATGGAATCCACGAATGCCTTTCGATTGGGCAAAACGTAGGACATTCTCACTTAATTTTACAACCGAAATGATAATGGAAGAGGTTGTCCGCAAGAATCCTAAATTATGGACGGTCGCAATATATCTTTTCTACGTCGCAGGGTTTCTCTATGTAAAGCCCAGTGTGGCTTTTGATAGACAAGGAAATATCCGCCCCTTTGGAGTTGGAAAGAGAGAGTCTACAGTCTTTCCTGTTTGGATATGGATTATGGGTCTGGCAATTGCTGCATACTTGACCGTGGTCTATATTTTGGACTTTGATTTCTAAGCTGATTTAGGAGGTTCAGTCGTCTTAGCATCCTTGTGCTGCTTCTCACTCAGTTTAGCCATAAGTTCAGTCTTGAACTTCGCCATCTCGTCAACTGAAGCTACACATGCCTTTGAAGATGCATCGTGGAATGCCCATACGATCATAGGCCATAAAAAGATAAGGAGAATATGGCCCAGTGCTGCGCGAGTGTTCATAGGCTCCTCAAGTCCAAATCCCGTATAAAAATCAACGAACGGACGGCGCAGGAACTCGAAGTACGAAGCTAAAAAGAAGGCTAAAGACGGAACTGCCGCCGCAATCGCTCCATCTTTAAACGATGCGGCTGTATCTATCTTTTCGCAAGTAGCGTACGTACTTGCCATAAGAATCGCACTAGTTCCTACCGTGAACCCACCAAATACTCCAGCTGCTGAAAGAATGGTATTCATTGTTATTAGTATGACATACTTTGATGTGTGGCAATCAGACGTTCGACTTGGCCCATTAACGCCACACGTTCAGTATAATGTGGTCGAATTACGGACTTGCATTCTGACAACGATTTCCAGTCAACTTCCGAAATCTCTTTGCTCTGCATGAACGTGAGTTTCTGCTTCAAGTTCACGATTTTGGAATCGTTCAATAAAGCCACGAAATAGATGTGGCGGTACATAATGTTATTTGTACCTTTAAAGGTTTCCGTGAACTTCAGGGATTCGTGGAGAGTATACGCTTCAGGAGGAATATTGGTTTCTTCGAAGAATTCGCGGACGGCGCATACGGAATCAGACTCACCTCGCATTCTCCTGCCTTTCGGAAACCCCCATTCTGGTTCAGAATACTTCGACCGATTACGATGAGAAATCTCAGCGCGGTCGAGTTGATAATATTTAGATTTCGAGATTTCGTACTCGGCTGAATGTGTGTCTCGTCCCTGTCCCCACAGTTTGGTCCATAAGGTATCAAACTCTTCGGACACGATAAGTGTCTGTTCCGGCAAGGTCATGTTTCCAACAAGGCGATCAATATATGCCGGATCTCCAATATCATACTTTCCCCGAATGAATTCCATATATGCCATTGAATCTTTACGTTTCACCATCAGAACACCAATCGTTCTTGGATCTACTGGTAATTTTAAAGGATCGTAGGCTCCTCGCAGCAAGAGAATCCCACACGATATGATTGGGTCTTTACATGTTCGAAACACGTGACCTTTTTCACCACAATTGTTGCAGTACATTTCCTTGACCGACATTTCACTGTCATATCGTCCGTTTTTACTTCCGGCTTTCTAACAAATGGGTGGAAGCTCAAGTAAACCGGCAGCTCCAGTTGGTCCTGTACTTCCTCAAGTTCTAGCACCCGATATTTCCAAAGCGACGTTTTCGGGGGACTATATTGCTAACCTAGCAAAGCAGAATGCCGAAATTCAGGCAGCTTCAGCTAAAGCTGCGGCGGACGCCCAGGCAGCTGCAGCAGCCGCTCTGGCTACAGCAAGTCGGTGGAAGTTAGGTCTTGGAATTGTTGGTGGGTTGTTAGGACTTACGGTTTTAATTATAGTCGTGATTGTCATATATGATTTAATTGCTCGTTCAAATGGATGGCAGACAATCGCATTCCCTGGATTTGCGCACTTCTCCAATTTCACCGAAGGAATGGATAATGCTCAACCAGGTGATCAGTCGTCTATTGATGTAGCATCCGGTTCAGCGCCTTACGCTTCGTCTCAGTCTCCTTCCACTGTATCAACGATTCCAGGTCCTACTGGCCCTACTGGACCTACTGGTTCTGGTGGAAGCGTTCCTGGATCAACTGGCGCCGCTCCTCCTCCTCCCCTACTGTACCAGTTGTACTACGGATATGGAAACATGCCTGACGCTGTAGATGCCCAGAAAGGGACTAGCGTTACAGCGGCTGGTGCGCCTCTTTCAGCTGGTAACCAGGGCGCTTACGGTATGCAGTGGTGGATGTACATTAAGGACTGGAATTACGGGTACGGACATGAGAAGCCGGTCCTAATTCGCCCAGACTCTACTAACCCAGCAATCATGAATCCTAAAGTCACTCTCCACCCGACCGATAATGTTCTGCGTATCGCCATCTCAGTATTTCCAACTGACAGTTCAGGCGGAGTTTCAGAACCTGCTCCCGCTAATGCCCCTGAAACCGCCGACGATGTATTCACTTGCGAAGTTCCCAATATCCCTCTCCAGTCATGGTTTTCTGTCTCTCTAACGGTGTTCGAGCGCAACTTGGACGTGTACGTCAACGGTATGCTTGTGAAATCATGCTTCTTGTCCGGCGTACCTAAACCCGCAGTCGGAGATATTCAGATCACGCCGAATGGCGGATTCTCAGGTCAGGTATGTGGTCTCCAGACATCGCCAAAAATGCTCAATCCTTCAGATGCTCTAGCCTTCTATGGAGCTAGCAACTCGTGCGTCACCACCAATCCAGGTGCCCCTAATGCGAGTGCTATGGTTAATACTACAGGGTACTCGGTGAAGTTCGGACTCTTTGATACCGTTGGAAAACAACTTCGGGAATATACATTCTAAAACTCTAATAATAACAATGAGTTACGTCGTTACTATACTCGCAGTCATAGTGACTCTAGTGACTATTTATTTAGTGTACACAGCTGTCACTGCGTCTCCCGCTGCAACTGGCACGATCTCAATTGTCGGTCCGATTTCTGATGGACGTAAACAGTTCGATAGTCCTACTCAGATACCTAAGTCTTTCAACCAAGCTCAAGGAATGACGTTCTCATACGCTTGTTGGGTCAAGATCAATGACTTCTCGTACCGCTACGGCGCCCCGAAAGTCATCTTCACAAAAGGACCTATTGACTTATCCTCTATGTGCCCCGCTCTCTTTTTGGACGCTTCCTCTAACTCCCTCATCGTGAAGATCGATACGTTCGGAGGAACTGAAACGATCCCAATAGGAAACATCCCCGCTCAGAAATGGGTTCATGTAGCTATTGCCGTATCACAGGAATCCGTGGATATTTACGTTGACGGAAACTTATACATCCACCATTCACTAACTCAAATCCCCAAACAGAATTCAGAGACTGTTCACACAACAATTGCCGGCGGTTTCGACGGTTCAATTGCTGGATTAACTCACTATAATTACTTACTCACTCCCGAATCGATTGCTCCAATTATGGCTCAGACTCCAGTCACTTCTCAGGATACAACCGTCGTACCTCCTTACCACGACCAGTCGTTCTGGCTCAGCCATTTAACTGGTGGACTTTAAGTCATAGCCTGTAAACTCGCCTGAGCGGCTGCAGCTTGAGCTGATTGATCTTTTGCCTGTTTCTTCATAGTATCTACTTCCTGTTGCAACGTTGTCAATTTCGACGCCAACGCTGCTACATCACTCAAATCGTTCAAGATTTTCTCGCAGAATTCGGGGATCTTTCCTTGGTCTACGGCCGCTTGGTACACTGCTTGTTTCAGTGGATCTTGGCTGTCTTTTGACGCTTTCAAATCATCACACTGTTTCTTCTGACCAGCAGTCAATGGCGCAGGACCTGTAGCTCCTACTGCAGTTACCGGTGGAGCAGCTGGTACCGGTCCCTTTACTCCAGTTGTAGCATCCAGATGTTCTAATATCAGCGTCTGACGATTCGCTACGACATACCATATAGCAAATATCAAAATAATTAAAAGTACCCAGTACATTTGTTATTTCGAGACTTTAGTTTTCAAGTCGGCTACTGCAGTTTCTAAAGCGGTAAGCCGATCCTTCATAAGAAGGAGCTCGGGAGATTCTGGGGTAGTTTGAGGAACTGATGATAGTTCCGGTTTGTCCCAGTTCTTAGAGCTGTCTTTGTTCATTGACATATGTTCGCGTTTACCGAATACCGCATACAGAACAAGAAGAGATACAACCCCAAGAAGAATCAACTGGCTCGTCTTGAACATCTTTGTCTTCTTAGATACAAATGAGTTCACAGGGTCCTGCTGGATACACTGGGTACACTAATGGTCCTACCCGCGATTCCAGCGACTGGACGCGACAGCTGAAACAGAAACGCGAGTACTATTCGTACAGCACCAAGAATACGGGTAATACTGATACTAGTCCTCCATGGATAAAGTTCGGCAACGATTTCAAGCTAATTTACGATCACGGAAAGTTGGCGTGTGCCGGATGTACTGGAGCTGCGTTTATAGGTACGAACGCTAAGGTCGGTGGATCTTGAGCGTCTTTTTTAATGATTTACGCACTTTCTGGCGCTGAGTTTTGGTTAAGTCTGTTGGTCGATAACTGAAAAACAGTTCCAGGAATTCACGCGACTCACGATTTCCCATCAATACCTTAAACTTTTCAGATTTGTCCGCCATCATTGACACAAGATCTTTCTGTGTTCCAATACACGTCAGAGGTGTCAAGATCTTGTACTTCCGATTTGTTCCGTTCGCTAAATTCACTAAATGTTCGGCGGTACACAGAAACCGCTGCTCGGGCTTTGATTCCAAGAACTCTTTAGGCGCATACAGCGTCGAAAGAAAGAACTGGAGAAGAGTCGGGATACTTGCTACCATGAGCCCTGATGGCGTCTTATGGTAACTGTGACACGCCTGTGTCTCGTAAATCCGAACAAGCACATTCTTCTTATCGTCCATAATATCGGTGCGCGGAGGCATCAACTCTTCGTACGCCGGAAAATCGCGAGACTTAACTGGCTTTCCAAACGTATGCATGATCCTTTTTGTCAGGTCCGTTCGCTTTTCGGGCGTCGCCAATAAATCCAGCGGTAACTTCCATTTCTTAGGAGTTTTATCCTGCATCATCGAAGCATTGAACCCCAACAATACCACCTTCTCGCTTTCCATAATCGTACGGATGTGTAACCTTGTATCCTCGTCTAAATACTCATCACTTACCTCTTCACTTCCCGCTGGACACGTTAGAGGATAGTGTTTATTCAACAGCTGGAGACGACCGTACACTTTCTTCCATCGAGACACATCGCCTTTCGGTCTAGAAAGCTCTAGGTACATCGACATACGCAAAAAATCCGGAGGAACGTAATGAATATTGCTCTTCTCAATACTTTCAGACCATAACTTCTTGAACATTTCAGGATCCATGTGCGAAATATCCGCCACACCAATATAGTCCGCAAACACCTTGAATGTTCCCAAGTGTACGCCCGGCTTCACTTCTACACTCGCAAACCCTGCATTCGCTAACCGATCGGCTAATTTAGCAGAATGGACCTGTGGAGTTTCTGAAAAGAAGTCGTAGTCCGGAATCTCCACCGAGTAATCATAAAACTGATCCTGCGGGGGTAGGAGATTGTTGATCGCCGTGCCTCCATAACACATCACACGATGCGTCTCAATAAACTCCTGGACGATCTTGATCATTTTTTTGACTTCAGGGTTTCCCGCCGTCTCTTTATCAATTTGTTTTTGCGCCACTTGCGCCAAATCCGCAACCTGTTCTACTTCCATATTACTCTTTCTCCTCAAAATATGAATGGTATTTATCCGGTTTTATTTTAGATACTCAAACAAATGACGAAGCGGACGTCTAAGGAGTCCGCGCGTGATAGAGTAGGATCTGCAGATATGGCCGACCCTCCTCCGCAAAAACGTAAGAAAACAGACGGGGATACTTTGTGGATAAAGGACGATACCCTGGATTCGCAGTCGTCCGATGACGATAAGCCCAGCGTCACGATTCCAACAACAAGCGACGAAGATTACGAAGAGGATGATGATGAGGTCGAAGAAGAGGCGAAGAGCGAGTTCATTGATTTCTTGATGAGCAAGTATGTCACGAAAGGACCATCAACTCGCAACAACTCAAAAAAGGATGAATCAGATGATAAACTTCCACTACAACTAACAAAACCTGAATTAGCGTACTTCAAAAGCCAACCCGCCGAACGTCAAAACTCACTTTGTGCTTTGATGAAGAAGATGACGGATATGAGTTTAGCTGAAGGCAGCATTCCTCCCAAATTCCGTGTCCTTGAACTTCCAGTGTCAGACTACATTAAGTCCAACGTCATCAAAAAAATCACAGCCGTTGAAGAGATGGGTGCGGATTCAGGGGAATCGTACAAACTTCGTAATTGGATAGACGCGTTCCTGAAAGTTCCGTTTGGAAAAGTCGTTCCTCTTCCCGTAACTCTAGAACATGGACCTATGATGTGCAATGCTTTCATGGCCGAAGCCCGTAAAACGATGGATAAACATATTTACGGCATGGTTCCCGCCAAAACCCAAATCCTACAGATCCTCGCTCAGTTTATTGTCAATCCTAAGTCCGTAGGTAACGTCATTGCCTTGCAGGGAGCTATGGGTGTAGGTAAGACGAGTTTGGCGCGTAATGCAATTGCTGAAGTCATGAAACGTCCGTTCGAGTTCTTTTCGTTAGGCGGAGCTTCAGATGTATCCGGGTTTGTTGGTCATTCGTACACTTACGAAGGATCTATGTGGGGACGCATCGCTGATTCACTCATGCATGCTGGAGCCATGAATCCTGTGATGTACTTTGACGAATTGGATAAAGTGTCCACAACTCCACACGGCGAGGAAATTGTGAATATGATGATTCATTTAACCGATCGGTCACAGAACTCCCAGTTCCACGACCGGTACTTTTCCGGCGTAGATTTCGATTTATCTCAATGTCTGTTCGTGTTCTCGTTCAACGACATTGAAAAGGTTCACCCGATTCTGCGCGACCGCATGACAGTCATTCATTGTGGAGGATATACTGAGAACGATAAGAAAGCTATTCTCAAAGATTACATTTGGCCTCAATTACTCGAAAGTTTGAAGTTCAAGCCGGAAGAAATTGTGCTCACAGATGCTGCGATCAAACACATTATCGCCGAGTATTCAGAAGAAGAAAAAGGTGTGCGCACTCTCATTCGCACCGTCGAAAGCATGATGACGCGTTTGAATATGCTGAGAGTCATGCAGGATGACTCTATGAAAGAGTACGTCTTCTACGTAGAGTATACTACACCATTCACTCTGACAGAATCTGTGGTGCGGAAACTTTTAACCGATTTGACAAAGAAGGATCCCGAACATTGGCGGGTGATGTACAATTAGCCATCTTAATACAGCTCCAATTACATGTGTCGCAAGTGTACACAGTTTTTATATATGTCGACATCCAATTCACATCAAGTGTGAAATAACTATTCGCGCACTTGGGACACGCACGTGTCTTCTGAAACTTGTCTAATTGATCACTCATAGTTGATCCGCCTGATTCTTGGTACAAGAAAATACATTTTCAATCTTTTAGTGGCTCTAACCAGTTATTCCATTCGGATTCAGGAACATTGTGTTCTTTCAAGATAGCCGCTCCTCTTGCTTCCCGTTCTACTGGATCCTCAATCTCCATCAATTTCGGGAACTCCCGTCCCAGAATTGCATTGACTGACTCTTTCTGTCCAATACCTTCCAAATACCCTTGGAGAACATTGCACATACGTGATAAATTGCCTTGCGCACACATGCCGATATTATCACGCAATTCAGCTGCCAGAATCTTTTTCAAGTCTGCCTTGTCCGGCGAGTTTTTAATAAACTGCCATACTCCATCCACCACCTTTCCGAAAATACCCGGTTCTAGATCGTAAATTGTAGCGTCCGAGCAGTACATCGAACTGAACTGCCATGCCGATTTTGGCGATAAGTGGCAGAACAGGATGATTTGTTTGTACGTCATTGACAACCTTTTCGTCTGCCATTTGAACAGTTCGGGAACTGGAATCTTCAGGATTTCTGCCACGTTCTTCTTGGTCTGTTCAACTACGAGTTGGGTATGTACATTCTGAGCATCGTTCGCAATTCGCGCAAGTGCATTGTTAGGATTGGGTACAGCCATAGCGATAGCTCCAAGACGCTGTGCTGGAGGAAGAACTTCTTCGCCTCCCCATCCACGAATCGCACCGCCATTCTCCAAATCCTGCATGGCTCGGGCCATAAACCCGTCCAAATTCAGAGTGATATGGTTTATCAGCAACTCGAGCCGAATGACAATTGCTGGTGTAATATGAGGAGCCAGGAGCATCGTACGCGCACGAGTTCGTAGATGTTCAATTTGAGCAATCATATGATTGCGGTCGCCAAGACGTGCCCACTGTCTCCTTACCCATCCTTCTAGCCGTACTTGTTGTGTGATCATCGCATTGATATCGCGACCCATATTTGCTGGTTGGTCCGGATCACGACCTCCATTTGCAGCAATTTCGGCATGATGTGCATCAAGAAGTGCATCCATCTCCTCGCGATGACGGACTGTCAGGGCAGCTTCAGCAATCGTCTCTTCATTCGTAATAGCTCTCATCGCACGTGGGTCATTACGTACTTGGTCACGGCGGATATTGAACTCTTCAATTTGAGCTCTAGTTTCAAACTTATGTTTAATTGCCACCTGCTCTCTCGCAAACCGATGTGGACCAGTTTGTTCTCGCTTGGTTTCGTGAAGACTACAATATTGCGAGTTAGCCTTGTGCTTGGTTTTACATTGTGTGCCTTTTGTTTGAGTGAGTACTTGACACTTTATAGGATCCATGTTCCGTAGACTCTTACGGGAAAAAATTTACGTTGAAAAATTTACGTTTTTCAGAAGTAGAGCGCAATGTAAATCGAGACTAAAGTTAGATAACTCATAAATAGAACTAGACAAACTTCAAATAATATATGTAACATTTTATTACTTACTTCATATCAACATCATTTGATTCGTTTTGCTTCTCCTTCCACCATACGTCCATCTCCATGCGGAAGTAGTTCGTACTGCGGCGGTTCTTTTCCCGGATAGCCGGTAGCGTCTTTACATGAATCTGCATCTCGCTCATCGCGCGCTTGATTTCCTTCATGTCTCGCTCAGGCAGATCCATCAGCAGATGACCTGCCAACCTATCTTCGGCATTCATTCGCTCCTTAAGCGACTCCTTGATCTGGTCAGTAAACACTGCCATCTTCTCATGCGCACGGGCTCGAGCTGCTGCCATAATAGCTGCACGAACACTCATCTTTGATGACATACAGTACATTCAAAGAAAAATATCCGTTTTTCTTCATTTTCAGAACACTTTTCAATTTCATTCATATCTCATGCGGCGGTGAAGGGCGTCATACGCCCCCTTGTAATTGCTACATGGATTACCCATCCAAATGCATACGCCAACATCAATGACAAGAATACAATAAGAACAATCTCAGGACCCATTTTTATTAAAGGTCGGGTCTTGTTGTTTTTAGTACTACTACTAAACTAACACTTATTAAATCCGTTTTTGTTTTCAAGCAAAAAACGTTCGCTGTCCAGAATAGTTCGGTCGACATCCGCAACCTAGTATATTCCTTTATACGGAACGACAAACCCTGTAACGAGGGTTTTTCGGGGATCTTATTAGAGTGTTGATCCAAACACTATTATACCAGATAAAGTCCTTTACCATTACTGGCTTTCACCCCGAGGATTTTATCAAGTCCGGGAGTAATATGGGGAAAGAATCTAGAATTTCCCCACATTACACTCTTTCTTGATTTTGTACCGTTAAAATCCGTTTTTTATACGTTTAGATATTACAACCAAGAAACAGTAAATGAATATCGGGTTTTTCGTCAGACATTTTGGAGAACGTGGAACAGAAGTATCTGTGTATGATTATGCGAATTATAATGAAGAGATCCTAAAGAATAAAAGTTATATTATTTGTTTCACCGAAGAAACACAGAGAAATATCGGATTTCCTACTGTTCGACATTCGTATTCTAAGTTCGCATCAAGGTTTCCAATTGTAGAGATCAGTAACATGACAGATATGAAAAATGTAATAGACACAATTAATTTATCCTATTTTTACACTCAAACACATGGATGGAAAGATGACATCTATCATTTCGACAATAAGGATATTTGGGGTAAAACAAAAACGGTTAAGCATTGCATATTTGAAACCACCCATCCTGAAGGAAATTACTCTATCTCTATCTCACACCATTTGAACACTGTATACGCTACAAATATCCCCGTCATTCCTTACATTGTTCATCTACCATCTGTAAACGAAACCCTGCGCAACGAACTAGGTATTCCATCCGATGCGGTTGTTTTCGGTCGGCATGGCGGTATATGCCAATTTGATATCCCAATGGCGCATGAAGCAATTAAGGAGTTCTTAAATTTGAATACGAACGCTTACTTTGTGTTTATGAATACCGCCAAATTCTATGAACACCCTAGGATCATATATTTGCCTGTGAATATAGATCTAGAGTACAAAACAAAGTTCATTAATACTTGCGATGCAATGATACACGCTAGACAAATGGGCGAAACATTCGGTGCAGCTGCCGCAGAATTTTCTGTGCGGAACAAACCGGTTATAACTTGCAATATTGGGGATATGGAACATGTACTCATTCTTGGAGACAAAGCCGTAATTTACGAATCAAAAGAACAGCTCCTAGATATTTTTAAGAACATACGAACCATTATTCAATCAAAAGACGACTGGAATGCTTATCGCGAATACACTCCTGAAAAGATCATGGCCAAATTCAAAAAATTTTTAGATTTTTGATTTTACTCTTTTGTATTTTGGTTTCAGTTTCGTTTAGTCCGGATAGTAATCCATCCTCAACTCGTCGAGGTACGCTCGGCGCTCCTCGTCGGCATCATCATCATCGTCCAGCTCGTTCAGCCACACATCCTGCTCATCTTCGGGCACGTTGTGTGTGCGCATGATTTGCAGTGCCGTCTCACGCCGGACCTTTCGGTCCTTAATGGCCATGAGCGGCGGCAGCAGGTCACCGAGAATCTCGGCGACGGGCGGAGTGGGCATGTCTGTGACATACCCTTGCAGGACATTGCACAGCCGTGTCAGGTTTCCCTGCGCACACATGCCGATATTGTCCTCCAGCTCAGTCTTGAGCGTCTTGATGAGCACATCCTTGTCGGAAGAGCTCTTGATGTACTGCCAGACGCTGTCGAGCGTCTTGCCGTAGATGCCGGACACCATATCATATATGGTCTCGTCCGACGTGTACTTCTCCACCAGCAGCTTTCCAGCCGCAATCGTGAGTTTGCACTCGGCGATTATCTCGCCGGGCGTCTTGGCAACCGTCTCCATGTTCCAGCGGTATTCCGTGGGCACAGGGATCGTAATCACCTTCTGGATGGTCTTCTTCACCACCTCATTGACAGTCACCTCGCGGTGAATGTTCTGCCGATCTGCCGCGAACCCAATCAGGTCATCTCGCGGCTCTTCGTGCTCTTCTCCATGTCCAAGGTCTTCTCGCGGATCCCAGCGTTCATCATATCGAATACGCTGCAGCTCCTCGCGGAGTCGTTGGCGCTGATACATCTTCTCGCGGTGCGCAATGTCGGCTTCAGTGTCTGGCATCTCTTCCAGTCTCTCCACCATGCGAATACGCTCGTGTTTGTGCCGAACCTCCATCACCTCCTTCTCCTCTTGAAAAGTCGGGTGACTCGGTAAGACGTACTTGCTTCGAAGCACAGCAAACTCGTTTGCCTGTCTCTGAATCATCTGAGACTCCAGCACGTGCTTGATGCCCGTAGACACCATGCCGTTGTAGTGCAGTTTGCACATCTCGTTCTTGAACACTTTGTGTTTGCACGGTCCAGCCTTGTAATGACGAACAGCAGTGCACGACATTGTTTTATGCGATAAGTATCGCACCGTACGCTTAAGATACTTATAAAAATGAATTTCATTTTTCATTTCTGTGTCCTTAATCAAGGTATGCTCAGCCGACACATTACAAACGATAAATGGTTAGACGGTAAATTTAGATTCATGGGACAGCGTATTTGCGTCGAGGAAAGCGTAAGTAATGACCAAAAATGGTCATTCTATGTTGAGTATATTGGTCCTACGCTCATGTGCGTGACATATGTCAACGATAAGGTCAAAGATATGTTTCCGTTGTCACGGTTATACTTATAAAATCTGACAATGTAATAGACTGAAATGGGATGTGCATCCAGTAAACAACTTTCTCAATCTGGTGCTGTGAAACTGGTAAGTCCTCCAGATATGAACTCTCCAAACGACCTGTATTTTTCACAGCCACTTAAAACGAATATAAATCCAGGAAAATCAAAGATCATAAAGTTTAACGATGGGATGTTCCAGTAGTAAGTCAAACCATGAACCCGTGATTTCTTCACCAACTATGTTCAAATGCTTTATTCCTTCATGCGATCTTCCTTCGACACAAAAGCATTCCTTCTGTGTCAATCACGATCCGCGAAATAAGTCAAGAGGCTTAAAGTAAATGAGTTAATTTACACAATAATGCGGGTCGGCGTTGTCATGTTTTACGACGACGCGATTCGTGAGTATGGAGACATAACTTATCAAATCAATCAACTCTATTGCCGGAAACATGGACTAGAGCTGATTTGTGGGCGAGTAAAAAGGTACGAGAATCGTCATTCTGCGTGGGAACGTCTGCCGCTCATTCTCGAACATTTGAAGAATTACGATTACTTAGTTTGGATAGATGCTGATGCCTTTTTCTATTACCATTCAACGAGTATTGTAGACTTCATTAAAAGCAATCCAGTCCCCGATTTCTTATTTAGCCAAGATCTGGGAAATCGCAATTTGAATACCGGTATTTTCATTGTCAAAAACACGAATTACGCCCACCTGTTTCTGAATAAGTGGGCGTACGATGAAGAACTGTATAGATTGAACCCGTATCCTCAATGGTGGGACCAGGGAGTGCTAATAAAAATGATTTACTACAACACTTTGGAAATCCAGAAACATTCTGCAAGTTTTGATTACGGCGTTCTCCAGCACTTCTTCAAACACGAACTCCAGTCTCGTAAAATCAAACCTTTTATTATGCATTTAGCCAGTTGGTCAAAACAAGAACGCGTTCTTACTTCGAAACTGTACTTAGATATGGTCAAAACGAATTTGGGTTCACCAACAGTATTTAAGTCAGAAATCGTTTAATATGGAAGACGTTTACCAAACTACGATAACTGTTGGAGGAAAGCAGCAGTGCGAGTTCTTCAATATGACACTTGATGGTGTTATTGAAACTGTGCTTTACGAACTGTTGCAGCGCCACGCGATCCAGTTGGATACTTTGATGGACATTACGCAACAGAAAGTTGTGGATAAGGTTCTTGATGCGTACGGACAGCCGTCTACACACACCAGGATAAGTTTCATTCGCAAGAATTTCGGATATATGGTCGTAGAAACTTGGCTGCGGTATGTTGGCAAGTAAGTGGTACCTAATGAAAAACGGAATCAATTTGGGTGAATAACCCATTTTTCATACAAGTTTATTATTACTACTATCATGTCGATGACACCTTACACGCGTTCCGATCTGATTCTTGAGCGCGAGGCGTTTGAGACCGCCAAGGCGCGGGAGTATGTCAGCAATGCAGTAGAGAAGATTTACTATGCTGTGCGGAAGCTTGCAGTTGAGACGAATACGTCTTCGTACTTTCACGTCATTCCTGAGGGAATGTTCGGGGATGTGCAGGGTGTTGCGGAGGCTATCCGCGACGAGCTCTTTACGCTGTTTCCCGACTTTAAAGTCCATATTCAAGTTGTGAACAACACATATGGCTGTGAGCGTAATGTGTTTGTGGGATGGCGTAGTGTGCTTTAATAAACTAAAAACAAAAACGGATTCGGTTAGAAATAACCACCGTTTTTCAATTACAGATTAAGATGGACCCTATCACGCGTGAGCAGATGCAGAACCTGAAGGCGGAGAATGATCGTATCATCAATCGTAATAATGCTCAGAACTATATTAGGCAATACTATCAACAGATCAGAGGATTCGCATCTTCAAGGACCGATACAAGGTACTTTATCAATACGGATGGATATACGAACGATTTATGTCACGATATTGTGATTGGGTTGCGAAATCTGTTTCCGGGATGCCAAGTTTCGTTCCGCGAGACAAGGAATATGTCCAGCAATAGAGTTATAGAAAGTGGAATTCTTGTTGATTGGTCTTAACTAAATTTTAAAAAAAACGGATTCGGTTAGAAATAACCTCAGTTTTTCAATTAGAGATCAAGATGGGAGGACAGTCAGCGTTCGCGTTTCTTGACTCTCACGATCCGCAGCGCGTGAATTACTATTTCATGGGCGATTATGCCATCAACGATATCAAGAGGTATCTCATGGAACCATACAAGGTCATGAAGGATTGTGCTAATCCACTCTTTAAAGGCAACTGTACTATTCAAGAGTACAAGAGCCGCGAGTTCGCAGAAGAGCACGACCTTGTTGGCGCGTGTATCATCATGCCCGATTCTATTGTATGCTACGATTCCGAAACTATCATGATCTACAAGAGGCGCAAGGAGTAATGAATGAATTATGAAAACGGATTCGGTTGGAAACAACTAACCGTTTTTCATTGAAAGTAAGATGCCTAGCTCCGAGAACGTACAGACGACTATTTCTGGACTTGACGATCAGTTTTCTGGGCGTGTTGGAGATGCTACATATGACCCAACCAAGACTATTCACATTCATCGTAGGAACCGCGCATATGTGTGGAACCGTGAGATGCAAGAGAAGTGCCTAGACAGTATTCTGAAGGGTTACTACATCCCCCCAATCATCTGCAGCACCCGAACCGTAAATGGGCGGGAGATCAGAGAGGTTATGGAGGGCGGTAATCGGATCACTACATTCCGGCGCATTCTTGAGAACAAGGTTCGTGAGCTTACGGACGCAGAGCGCCGCCTTATTGATCGATTCCCAATCACACTTGTTGTTATGAGGGATCTGAGTGTTAAGGATCAGCGTGATATGTTCCGTCGTCTGAACAAGAATGTTCGGGTAACTGACGGTCAGCTGTATGCTATGTCCGAAGACGACTCTCCTCTTGTACGAGAGGCAGTAGCACTTCTGACCGATGATGTGTATCCTCTTCGTCAGCGAATCACAGAGACGTTCTTTGATACCCGCGAGGACAAGAAGGATGATGGAAAGAAGAACTTGGCGGCTGCTGTTGCACTTGTGTCTGGTTGCATTCATGGGCCTGATAAGATTGCGAAGTCGTTTGACAAGCAAGAGACGGTAGTTTCTATGCAGGATCCTATTGACCGAACCAAGGTTGTTGAGATTCTGACTCGTGTTCTTGATATATTCAGACATGCGGATGATATCGAGGAACTCACCGACGGACGTCGTAAGCGTGGTCAGTGGGCACTAGGTACCCGTCTCGGTCCAATGCTATACGACATTCTCACCAACGCCGATACGACTGCAGTCCAATTCAAGTGGGCACAGTATCTCGTAAAGGTGAGGCGTGGTGTACCCGACAGTGAGGACGCTGTATATGTCAAGATGGCATCGCATCAGCTATGCCCCAATCTGTTCAAGAAGATTAGTACGAAGGTAAAGATCTATATTGAGCAGAATCGTCTGGCGACAGATGAGGAACTACAGAATGTAATTCACGATAATGATAGCGACGAAGAGTCTGCCGACGATCCAGACTACGAGTAAATCAAACTAAAAACGGATTTGGTTGGAAACAACCATCCTTTTTCAATCAATATGAGTAGTTATTTGAAATTAGTTGCTGAGAATCCCGACAAGTACCCGTCGCGTATGGGTCAGCCTTGGACAAAGGATGAAACGTCTGATCTTCTAAACGCTGTTTCAGATGGTCAAACTATTAAAGATATTGCGTCTCATCACGAACGTACTATCGGCGGTATTCGGTCACGCCTGTGCATAATTGCCGCAGAACTTCATTTCAAGAACAAGTCTACAATGGAGGATATTGCAAAAAAGACTGGATTGAGTGCTAGTGAAATTGAGAACGCTATATTTGCCAAAGAGGCGAAGATTAAGAAGAATATGGCGGATACTAAAATTGAAGTCGGTGAACTGATAACTGTTATGCGGGAAATCAACAGTAAGCTCAACGAGCTCATTGAGTTCAAACGGAAGTTTGATAAGAAGTAAAACCGAAACTACTTAGGGCGAACAGCCCGTTTTTAAATCAAGATGGAACAGATTAAAACTTTTGCCAATCGTGTGTTTGAGACTCTTGGTGCTGGATTCAGTGAGCGAGTTTACCATAATGCGATGGAAGTCCTGCTGAAGAAGCATAACATCAGATTTCAAACCGAACAGCAAATTCCTGTTATGTTTGAAGGAGTAAATGTTGGTACAGTTCGTGCAGATTTGGTAATTAACAATTCAATTGTAGTTGAGCTGAAATCGGTGAGGAGTATCAGGGATGACCATGCGACGCAGTGTGGTATGTACATGAAGCTTCTGAATATTCCAAGCGGTGTAGTTATTAACTTTCCATGTTCGGATGATGAAGTGGTAGTATTCCAGGAAATGGAGACAACAAATAATTGTACGCGTTGTGGCCGCGATAGTCACGATGCTTCAAGCTGCTATGCAAAGAAGCACATGAATGGTACTCCGGTTGTAAGTATTAACCTTTAATTTAACCAAAAACGAAACTACTTAGGGCGAATAGCCCATTTTTAAATCAAGATGGCGGACCTATTCAGATCTACAGACGGATCGCTGTATCGCGTCGTAAATGCAAAATGGTTATCTAATGTTCCCGTATGGAAAGGCAATCGCGTCATTGATATGGGACACGTAGACCGTATTCGTGAAGGTTTGAAAGGAAATATCCCTTTACTAAACTCCAATCCTTTCCGACTTGCATTCATTAAAGAAGATGATGAAGTTGTTGCCAAGTACATTATTGACGGACAACATAGACACCATCTTTTGAAAGAATACTTTCATCACCAAAGTGCTTTGGATTTCAGTATTATTGTTGCTGCGAAACAGTTTGCGAACGAAGACGAGATTATTGATTACTTCAAATTAATTAACACCACCAAATCTATTCCGTGGAGACAGGATCCTGTTCTAGTAGCCAATAATTACATTTCGGCTTTGATGAAACAGTTCAATACCGATCCTAAGTTTCCTTTAATTAGGTCCGGTAAAACTATGCGTCCTTTTATGTCCACCGACAAGTTACGCGAAGCTCTTATTTCCAAACACGTTCATGAATGGAAAAAAGGTCCTGTTGAGTTCGCAGAAGAGTGTGTGACAAAGAACGAAGAGAAGACTGAAGGTCTGAAACTCAAGGACGAACTTACATCCATGGAAACTCGTGCACTCCGATACCATTTCGCCCTGGCTTTGGACGATACTTTCAACTGGATTTAACAAAAACGAAAACGTTTAGGGATAATATACAGTTTTCAGTAAAGATGCCAGCGTTACCGAATGACGTGTGTCCACAACAGTGGCTTAAACTTCAGGCGGAAAAACAGGAGCAGGAACTTATGAAGGTTAAAGATAGGAAGCTTCGTGAAGAAGAGGCTTATATACTTGATATAGCTAAGCAACGTTTAAAACAGGAGGAGATTGAAAAGCGTATTCTTGCCAAGATGGAAGAACTACGTGCTTCTCAAAAATAAAATTAAAAACGAAACTACTTAGGGCGAATAGCCCATTTTTAAACACACAATACAGGATGCTGAGCAGACTGTTCCGGTTCTTTTATCCACGTGACACTCCTAAAGTTCTGTTGGGACGATGGGGGTATCATTGGGAAATCAATAGACACATTCAGAAATATTATGAGTAAACTCTCACTTCTTCTTGTAACAGTTCTTGTACGGACGGCACGACGCTTTCTCCGTGAACCCCATTTTCTTGCAGGTTTTCTTCATGCAATATGCTTTGCTGAACTTCCGCGGAGTCTTAAACTTATTCTTGCGCGTCTTCATTGTTTTACAAAACGGAAACGTTTAGAAACAACTACCATTTTTCAACTTCAAATGAACATCTTCTTCTTGAGCAGGAAAACTCGTCAGTGTGCAAGATGGCACTGTGATAAACACGTCGTCAAAATGATTCTGGAATCGACTCAACTTCTTTACACTGCTCATCACGAGAACGGCGGCACACACATGATTCAGGTTTCTGCGCCTGTGTGTGCTTCTACTGGTAACCGCGGATACCGCTCAACTCATAAGAATCATCCATCTGCAATTTGGACGCGCACAAGTCTTGCGCATTACTACTGGCTCATTTCACTTGCCAAGGATCTGGTGCTGGAACACGAGTTTCGATTCGCCCCCAAGAACCCACACGCGTGTCTCGCACACTTATTGTGGCTGGAACAGTATCCGCCTCCTGCCTTAACTGAAACAAAGTGGCTCAAAGATCCTACCCCTGCAATGCCTGACGAGTACAAGTCTGATGATTCGATATTGTCCTACCGCAAATACTACATGTATGCCAAGACTAATCTGTTATCGTATACGAAACGACACATTCCCAATATGCTGTGAACTAATAAAAACGGATTCTGTTGGAAACAACTGGCTGTTTTTCATTACAACAAGAAGAAGATGATGTTCAAGGAGTATCTGCTAATGCTATGGCTCGTTCTGTTCTCCATTATGTGCAGCATTGCATGGGTTGACGAAAGTAAGCAGATCAGGTATACGCCAGATTCGGCCGCATACATCGTTGGAATGATGTTCTTTGTAGCATCATTTGGAGTATTCGCTGTTGGTATCTTCTCTCTTGCAACCTAATACGCCCGAAAGGGCCATTTTTTTCTTGTGTTTGTTCGTTTCAAGATGATTGAGCATTTCTTTTTGACCTCTGTAATGAATATCACAGATCTTGCAATGTAAATCTACTTTTTGTTCAAAGTTTATGTGGGATTTGGATTTGTAATGTCGCTGTAGATCTTTGGGAGAATCAAGTTGTAAGTTACATTTTTGGCATTTGTTCCTAAATTTTGTAACACACTTTATTCGGCAATATCCGCCATATTGGATACAAACGTGTTCATATGCCCTATACCTTTCATCTTTCCATCCGTCTGGTTCTAAAAACTTATCACCGCAAATACATTCATACCTCGTGTTAGTAATACCTCTGAGACCACGAGCACAGAATCCTCCAAGTTCTTTGGGAAAGTGTGTTTCTATATCTTTTAAGTTATCGGTCTTGAAACTACCACACATACAATTATAGTTGCCCTTGGCACTTATAGTCCATCCTAATGGACTCCCCATTATTCATACATACCATTATTTTTAGTAGTTTTATCCAGAAAGTGAAAATTCAATTCCGCATCCTCCTAAACACTGTGCACTAATTCAACAACTAAGTGGAATGACTTTGAACATTGGATTCAACTTCAAGTTTTTCAAGTATATCTTTGAAATTTAAATTCATCCTTAAGTAAGTATATCCGGCGGCATACATACGCGTACGTTCCTTATCAAATTTACGTCTCATACTTGGCGTCATATCCAAAAAATCAGTAAACGCTTGTCCTCCTTCTACAGCAGACTTAAGAAAATTTATAAGCATTGCTTGTGTAGCCACGGGTTGCTCCTTGATATGCTTAATGATCGCGTCTTCCATTATCTTTGTCGCGAGGATTTGCTTTAAACCGTGAAAAAACGAGTAGACGTGACAGTCTACTCATTCCAAGTCTCTAACGATTCTCGATACTAGCTATTTTCTCATAGTGTCACCTACAATATCGTCACAATCCCCAAGCTATTTCCACCTCCTGCTTAAGATCATGCATACCCGATTTAACGCTGTATGCCCTGTTATCAAGGTCGCCAACATTCTAATTCACATCGCCTTTATCTGTTTGAGGAGCTACCTCAACAGACAAGCGCTGCATTTAGAACACTGCACGAGCCCTAACTCACACTTCTTTAACAAAAACAATTCCGTTTTCAATGAAAAATGGCAGTGTGATGCCAGCATTGTTGTTTTGTTTTGTGTTTTAGTCTAACCGATCACATCTTCTTGATCATGTCGGCTAGTTCCTCGTCCTTGGCTTGTCGCGCCCAGAACTCATCTTTGAACTGCTCAGGGCAGCTCCCGCAAGGCAGAATACGATACACTGGGAGTCGCTCCCATGTGTCGTTATCCACCGTCCTCACATGAGGATGCTTGACGACAGGACGCTTTCGCCGTCCGCCATCCGCCCTATCTGTTGTCCAGTCGTCAAACTCGTGACCGCAATTTTCGCAAGGCATTTTTGAACTTAGATGAGAGGTCTACCACACACCGGATTTATGTAGACGTGAAACTAGAGGTTCAGGTGGGGACTTGATGCTATTAGCTTTCAAGTATGTTTTAGTTGTCAACCCCAACATCTACTGATTTCATCAAACTGAATCCGTTTTCTCTAGTAAATTCCCATTGCCGAAACCATCAACTGCCTACGCAGCCTAGCCTTCTGTTGCTCTGCCCAAACCTTATCCACTTGGCGCTCCATCCACAGGGAAAGGAACCTTTCGGCTTGGTCACGAGGTAAAGCGTTGTACTGACCAACTGTCATGATAGGATCATCGTCAATCTCCATCGGCTCAGATGCACCGTCAACCTTGCTGTGAGTGTTGGACATCTTTTATTGATATTATTCCCACTACCAAAAATGTTTTCGTTTTACTCGCGATGATGAAAAAGTGGAACCGAAGTCCCGCCTGTTTGCATTGTCGTGTAGCCCCGCCTTTCGCCCCACGTTGTGTATTACTTCCCGTCGCCTCCGACCCCTTAAATACTCCATCCAGGATGCTTAATCAGCACCCCTACCCCCTCATAATTTCGCCGCAAGGAATCCGTTTTTACCGGCCGCGCGAGTTCGGTGTTCGTGTGTGGACCTCCCGACATCCTTGACGGTTTTCGTTTGGGTGTTGGAAGTGCGAAAAAGGGTGAAACAAAACCCAGATTTGGTGAGAAAAGGGTGCATAAAGGTCTTAAAAGGGTCTTAAAAGGGTCTTAAAAGGGTGTTAAAAGGGTGTTAAAAGGGTGTGAAGAGGACCTGGTAGGACCCTTTTCGCGACCTATAGTGAATTTTTGGGGGGTGGGTGAAAAGTTGGCGCGGCGCTTTTTGTCGGAGTCTACTATTGAGTAGTGGTGGGATAGGAAGCGCGGCGGCTTACCATAGCACGTAAGAGATTGATTTATTGAATCTGCTTTGGGTTTCCGGTAGTGTATCGGTACGATCATAATATATGACACTACCGGAAACCCAAAGCAGATTCAATAAATCAATCTCTTACGTGCTATGGTAAGCCGCCGCGCTTCCTATCCCACCACTACTCAATAG
>Ga0208614_1000061_pt1 | contig 42456 bp, 78 predicted proteins | sample CryBogCBE23Jun09_FD_184554 | JGI IMG/M metagenome (GOLD analysis project Ga0208614, IMG submission 184554) | Freshwater microbial communities from Crystal Bog, Wisconsin, USA - CBE23Jun09 (SPAdes) | ecosystem: Environmental > Aquatic > Freshwater > Lake | place: Crystal Bog, Wisconsin, USA...
ATAAGTGGAAGCCAATCCTTGAGCATGAGGATCTTCCAGCAATTAAAGATGCTCACAAGCGCGCTGTAACTGCACAGATTCTTGAAAATACCGAGAGTGCTGTTCGTGAAGCACGTGCTTCAATGTCTGGTGGTTTCCTTGGTGAATCCGGTCCAACCAACTCAATTGGTAACCCAGACCCAACAAACGCTGGTGCAATCGATACCTTCGACCCAGTTCTTATCTCACTTGTTCGTCGTGCGATGCCAAACCTAATTGCGTATGATGTTTGCGGCGTTCAGCCAATGACAGGTCCAACTGGTCTTATCTTCGCAATGCGTGCACGTTATTCTAACCAGACCGGTTCAGAAACCTTCTACAACGAAGTTAACACTGGTTTCTCTGCTCGTGGTGGTGCAAACGGTCAGCCAACCGACACTGGTGCAGGTTCTGCAACAGCTCCAGGTGGCGCAGTAGGTAACATCGGTACTTACCCAGCTTCATCAAACAACGCAGGTAACAGCACATATAACTTTGCTGCTGGTCTAAACACTTCATTCGCTGAAGGTCTAGGTAACGCTCCATCAGTATTCCCAGAAATGGCATTCTCAATCGAGAAGGTAACCGTTACTGCTCACAGCCGTGCTCTAAAGGCAGAATACTCACTAGAACTTGCTCAGGATCTAAAGGCAATCCACGGTCTAGATGCTGAAACAGAACTAAGCAATATTCTTTCTTCAGAAATTCTTTCCGAAATCAACCGTGAAGTTATCCGTTCAATCGTTGTTACTGCTAAGCAGGGTGCAACTGACGGTACAACAACACAGGGTATCTTCGACCTTGACACAGACTCAAACGGCCGTTGGTCAGTTGAAAAGTTCAAGGGTCTTATGTTCCAGGTTGAACGTGAAGCCAATGCTGTTGCAAAGGGTACCAGACGTGGTAAGGGTAACATCATCATCTGTTCATCAGACGTAGCTTCTGCTCTTCAGATGGCTGGTGTTCTTGACTACGCTCCTGCTCTAAACAGCAACAACCTACAGGTTGACGACACAGGTAATACCTTCGCTGGTGTTCTTAACGGCCGTCTACGCGTGTACATTGATCCATATGCTGGTTCAAACTACATGGTTGTTGGTTATAAGGGTTCAAGCTCATTTGATGCTGGTATCTTCTATTGCCCATATGTTCCTCTACAGATGGTTCGTGCAGTCGATCCTAACACCTTCCAGCCAAAAATTGGCTTCAAGACACGTTACGGCATGGTTGCAAACCCATTTGCTGAAGGTCTAAATGCTGGTCTAGGTACTCTTAACCAGGATTCAAACAACTACTACCGTCGTATTATCGTTGCTAACCTAATGTAAGTTTTGTTGGTCAATAATAAGAAACTTGAGTACAAACTGGGAGGGGATCGAAAGGTCCCCTCCTTTTTAGTTAAGATCTTGGATTTAACCGGCGATTAGATTTATCTTCTTGATCCTTAATCCAGCCAGGAGTACGAATTAAAGATGGTTCCAATCCGATACATAGTTGACATACAGTACGATAATCCAAGCATCTACTGCAAACCCATTCACCATCAGTGATCATAGCAAACCAAGCCAGGCTTGGTTACCAAGCCTTTCAAGTTGAAGCAAAGAATCAATTGCACTTGTATGGAGTATAAAAGTTCCTCCATGTTCTTCCCATAGATGCTTGTATTGAGGCCAATCATCGACGAGAATATTGTGTTTAGCTTCGTGCATATGAAGCCGCTTATCTTTGCTACTACATGTGATAATATCTACATCATCACCAAACATCTTCTTAGCCCATCGGATTTTCTGTGGCTTAGCCCAAGTTCCTTGCGGACAACCAGTAAGAATAGTAGGCTTAAGATGCTTTACAGAAGTCCATAAATACATTGCATCTGGCATTAATGGCAACTTTTCGTAAAAGCCGTCATATGCGGCAAGAGTTTTCCAAAACAACTTACTACCATGCACTTCTTCATACTTACGAGGATGCATACCGAAAATATCGGTAGCAAGTTCATCAAAATCGGCTAATACGCCATCACAATCTAAAAACAATTTCATATATTATCCTTCAGGTAGTTGATAGATAGGAATACCTGTAACATCTCTACGAATAGACTTAGGTATATAGTTGTTGGAATCATTAAATTCCAATGGTGGTAATTTCATCTTAAGTCTATTTTCACACATTTTATTGAACCAGTAACGTTGGTGTTTTAATAATTCTTCACTTCTTTTGTCCCAGAAGTTGTTGAGGGAATTATTCAGATCATCAATAGACATTACCTGTGAATCCTCTATAAATAACCTATTATATTCCATTGACCATAAAGTCATTATAACCATTTCAGAAAAGATGTAAATAGGAATCTGCATGTTTGATCAAAATAATTTATCGCAACTGAACTTTAAATTAAAGTTGCCATCACTGAATGAGCTAGAGATGAGAGCTCAGTCTGTATCAATCCCCGGCTTAAGTCTTGGACAGGCTGATGTTCCAACACCATTCGTCCGTATTTACGAACCAGGTAATCTTGATTATAATAGTCTTGATGTATCTTTTATGGTAGGTGAGAACTTAAAGGATTATTTAGAGATCTATAATTGGATGGTTCAGCTAGGTTATCCAGATGGACTAGGTCAGTATAAAAACAAGACTATTGATGGAAGTGTGCTTATTCTAAACAGTTCATATACACCGATCGTGAATGTTCGTTTTACTGATTTATTTCCGATTTCACTTTCAAATCTTGACTTTAATAGCACTTTAACGGAAATACAGTACGTTACTGCTACCGTCTCATTTAGATTCACAAGATTCTATTTTGATGTACTTAGTAGTTGACATTTTTTAGAATTGGGTATATAACAAATAATGTAATAAAGTATCATAATGGAGTTAATGAATGAGAGTAATCAATCTCTTTGGAGGTCCGGGAACTGGTAAAAGTACTACTGCCGCGGATTTATTTTCACACATGAAATGGAAAAACATCAATGTCGAATTGGTGAATGAATACGCCAAAGAAGTCACCTGGGATGAACGACACAAGATCCTTGAAGATCAACTTTACATTATGGCTAAACAGAATCACAAACTCTGGCGATTACAAGGTAAAGTGGATTGGGTGATTACAGACAGTCCTATTGTGATGGCATTGGTCTATGCTGGTGAAAACTATCTACCAAACCATTTCAGATATTTGGGACATGAAATCTATAATCATTATGACAATATCAACATTTTTCTAAAGAGAGAAAAGCCTTATCATAGTGTTGGTAGGAATCAGACTGAAAATGAAGCTCGTGACTTAGATGCTAAAATTAAAAATCTTTTAATAAATTCTGGTTATTCTTTCATTGAAGTTCCTGCAAACCAAGATGCCAAACACATCATTTTTAATCACTTAAAGGTTCACCATGATCTACAATTTAATTGACTGCAACTCCGAAATACTAAAGAATCCTGTACCAAAGTTTGATTTTAGTAATCCTCCTACAGACCCTATTCAGTTAGCACACGATCTAGCTGAAACGATGTTAAAGCATAATGGTATGGGTCTTTCTGCAAATCAAGTAGGTTTACCCTACCGAGCATTTGCAATTAAAGCAAATCCAATCATCGTATGCTTTAATCCTATCATCGTTGATATGAGCGAAGAACGAATTTATCTTGAAGAAGGATGTCTATCATATCCTAACTTCTTTGTAAAAGTCCGCCGTCCTAAAATTGTCAAAGTTCGTTATACAGAACCTAATGGTAATATCGTAACCAGAAAACTTGACGGACTTACATCACGTATCTTTCAACATGAATATGATCATCTTGAAGGTATCAACTACATCAAGAGAGCAAATCGTATTCATGTCGAGCAGGCCAGAAATAAGCAAAAGTCTGGCAAAACTCCAAATTCAAGTTTTAACTTTATTGATGCATATTTGACAGGGAAGATTTAAATTTACATTTATTAAAATGGTATCTAGACATATTACCACCACCTCCAGTAGTATTACAATGTGGGCAAGTACTAATTTTCATTTGTTTTCCGAGTTTAGAAATGGACATCTTTTTTCTAGACTCATCGGACATAGTTTTACCTAACATAGGACTTTTATAATTTTCAGATTTATAATATTTTTTGCGTTTTCCTCGCATTTTAGATTTTGTTTCTTCTGAAATTATTCTACCTTTAAGTTTTTCACTCATTAGTTTTTTAGATTCATCTGTATGCTTTTTGTTTTGCATAGGATTAATCTTTCTAGCTTTAGCATTAATTGAAAGTTTTTGTTTTGATTCTAATGAATGTAAATGACCAGCAAAACAAGGACCACCCGTATGTGAATTTTCAATCATAAGATTTGCCCATAATTTAGATTTTACTATGTCATTATCTTCTGAAAATTTTAGTGCAAATTCTTCACAAAGTTTTTGATCATCAAATCCCCAAATTTCTAAAGTTTTAACATATTCTTTACCATGCTTTTTGATGTGTCTGCACCACATTTTACCAGATCCTAAATATTTAAATGGATCACTTTTGATGGTCTTACCGAAATACTTTAATCCGGTAATTGAATGCTGTTTAACGTAGAGATATATAATCATGCTGGCTGCTCCTTGTAAGCTCTAGTGTGGTTGGGGACGGCAATCCCGCGAACCACTTTATTTATAATAAAAGGAATTTAACATTAAACTTGAAGAAATTCTTACATCATGGGAAGTCGACTGTAAAATTGACAAGACAAAATTGTCAGATGAAGCTATTAAGATCCCTCAGTTACACCACAAATACTATCGGATATATATTAACGAGAGGCTTACTCTCCGTAAATATGAAACTCAACTTAAGATTCTGAAGAAAGACAAGTTTGAGTTTTATACAGAAGGTCCAACCGAAGAAACTCATGCATTAGGATGGCGATTACCACCTAAGGGAAAGATCCTTAAGGCGGATGCAAATGGTTATGTGGAAACTGATAAAGATATTGTTGATCTTACTTTGAAAATAGGACTTCAAATGGAGAAAACTGATTTACTTGAATCCATCATTAAATCAATTGCTAATCGAAATTTCATCATTACTAATGCTATTGCGTTCGAGAAATTTCAATTGGGAATCTAATGACCGATGTTCACTTAAGGTATGTTAATGCTGTCCACGTAAAAGTAATAGCCGAACCATCAATTATGATGGAACTATCGGAACATTTTACGTACTTTGCTGAGAATTATAAATTCAGTCCTAAGTTTAAAGCTAGAATTTGGGACGGCAAGATCAGATTGCTAAATAGTCTTACAGGCTTAATTTATGCTGGTTTGGCACAACGAATTAAAAAGTTCTGTGATGCCAGAGGCTATTCATTTTCATTTGATGACGAACTTACATATCAAAATATAACAGAAGATGAACTTCGTACTCATATTAAATCTCTGAATATCCCCGACAAGTTCCAGGAACGTGATTATCAGTTTGAATCAATTTTGAAATGTCTACGTACTGGTAAGCGTACTCTATTGAGTCCTACTTCAAGCGGTAAATCAATGATGATTTACGTCATATCCCAGTGGTATAAGCAATTCAAGGGACTTATTATCGTACCTACTATTGGTCTTGTTTCACAGATGGAAAGTGATTTTAGAGATTATGGCTATACCGGAAAAATATCCACAAGCATTGGAGGTCTATCAAAGTCTAATGACATTGATGCCGATGTCGTCATCACAACATGGCAGTCTCTCAACAATGGCAAATCAAAAATGCCAAAGCAATGGTACTCTCAGTTCGGCTATGTTTTTGGAGACGAAGCACACGGAGCAAAAGCAACCAGTCTCATCCAGATACTTACCAGCTTGGAAACTTGTAGATACAGATTCGGTACTACAGGAACATTGTCTAACAACAACCCACTCAATGAAGCAACAATTGAGGGACTCTTTGGTCCGAAGTATAAATCAATCTCTACTAGAGAGCTTATGGATCAAGGATATGTCGCAAAGCTTAAAATCAAATGCATCGTTCTTAAATACTCAGTCGATGAATGCAAAACAGTACGATCAAAAACATACCAAGAGGAAATCGACTACCTCGTCAACAACGACAAACGAAACAAGTTTATTAAAAAGCTTACTTTATCCCTCAAAGGAAATAAGCTCCTCTTCTTCAGAATCATTGATCATGGCAAAATACTGTTCGATTCTATTAAATCAGAGACCAACAATAATGTCTTTTATATCGATGGATCCGTAAAAGGCGAAGAAAGAGAACGAATTCGTCATGCTATTGAAGATGAACACAATGCAACACTAATTGCGTCATTGGGTACTACATCAACTGGTGTGAGCATTAATAAGCTTCATCATATGATTGCAGCATCGCCATCAAAATCCAAGATTAAAGTTCTACAGTCTATTGGCCGTATGTTACGTATGCACAAAGAAAAGGAAGAAGCAATCTTATATGATCTCGTTGACGATTTATCTTACAAGTCACATCAGAACTATACTCTAAAGCACTTCATGGAACGAACAAAAATTTATGATCAAGAAAAATTTGAATATGACATCATTACGGTGAATCTATGAAAGAATATGTAAGTTTAAGACTAGTTTCAGGACAAGAAGTAATTGGTGAAGTTGAATCATTGGTAGATTACATAACTCTATTAAATGCAGTTGAAATCACACAAGCATATGATGAGCGTGGGTATAACCTATTGAAATTTACACCTTTTATGACGTGGGTCGAAGATGAGGTATTTACATTTAATCCAAAGCATGTTATAATGGTATGTACTCCAACAGAAAAGCTTGTCAACTATTACAAGCAATATATGGATACTTTAAAAGAAAGTGAACTTGAAGATGTCTTTAACCGATACAAACAAAGATCTACCAAAAAACACTGAAGCTTATAAAAAGCCAAAAGAACGAACTCATTATGTAGATAATAAAAAACTATATACTGAAATGATCGTTTATCTAAATAAGCTAAATGAAGCAAAAGAACAGGGACTTAAGGATAAAGATCTACCTAGAATCCCTGAATATGTAGGAAAGACAATCTACCTTATTGCTACACGACTTGCTACAAAGCCTAACTTCGCAGGTTATTCATATAAGGATGAAATGATTTCAGATGGAATTGAAAACTGTCTGACCTATCTACATAACTTTGACCCAGACAAGTCAAAAAATCCATTTGCTTACTTTACAACAATCATCTATTATGCATTTCTCAGACGAATTCAGCGTGAGCAGAAGCAACAGTACATCAAGCAAAAGAGTCTTATTAACTCATCTGTTATGAATACTCTGGTTGATATGTCATCTGATGATGCAGCACACTTTAATGCGGTCTATGTTCATCTGAATGATGGTCGTTCTAATGATCTGATCGAGAAGTTTGATAAATTAAAAGAACCTAAAACCCCAAAAAAGAAAAAGGGTATTGAAAAGTTTATGGGAGATTCAGATGAAGTATGATATGCTTCCACCTATTATTCAACAGACAATCACTTCAATGCTAGATCCTTCTACACCTGAAGTGGTGAAGTTTAATAATATGCAGACTCTTACTAAGATTAAAGAAGCTTGTGAATCTTCAATTTCAACCTATAATAGAAAGTATCGTAAGTGAAATATGTGTTTTTATAAATAGTGTCATGGTAATAAATTTAGGCACTATTTATGAACATTCTTTATAAAATTACATATCTTCCACATTTAGAAAATAAAACTCCTCCTTACTATTATATAGGATCCAAGTATAATTATAAAGGTAATTATTTTGGATCACCTTCTTCCAATCAAAAAGATTGGTTCACAGAAGATTTATCAATATCAAAATGGTGGAAGTATGAAATAAGTAAAAATAAGCATAACTTTAAATTTGAAATATTAGAAAATTGTGGTGATGTTACGCCTCAAATTCTAGTGGAAAAAGAAAAAACTCTTCATATAGATTTAAATGTTAAGAATAATATAGAATACTTTAATAAGTCTATTGCTACAACCGGCTGGGTTTCTATACCTAGAACAGAAGAAACTAAAAGGACTTTATCAGAAAAAACCAAAAATTTTTGGAATAGTGAAGAAGGTAAATTAAAAAAAGAAAGATTAATTGAGAGAAATAAACTCTTATCTTCTGATATAGCTAAAAAGAGCTGGGAAAATCCTTCTGAATCAATGTTAACACGATATTGTCCTGGCAGATCTAAAGGTTCTAAGGATAAAATAAAAAGAAAACCGAAGACTAATATTCAAAAAGTATATATTGAAGGTATTGTTTTTAATGATGCATATGAAGCATCAAAACATTTGAATATACATCCTGTAAATATACGAAGACGATGTAGATTAGAAAAATATCCAGAATGGAAATATATTAGTGAGGAAAAATAAATGCGTTTGGCTTTAATAACTGACACACATTGGGGCGCTAGGAATGATAATAATTCATTCGCAGAATATTTCAATATGTTTTATGATAATCAATTTTTTCCATATCTTAAAGAACATAATATCAATACTATTGTTCATTTAGGAGATATTTGTGATAGAAGAAAATATATAAATTTTGTTACTGCTGGTCATCTTCGTAGATTTGTTGATAAATGTGCAGCAAACAATATCGTTCTTCATGTGATTATAGGTAATCATGATTGTACGTTTAAGAATACTAATGATGTCAATTGTATGAATGAATTGTTTCACCATTCGAAGCACAATAAGAAGAATCTTTTCTACTATTCAGGCCCAGAATCTGTTGTATTTGATAATACCGAAATAGCATTTCTACCTTGGATTTGCTCTGGTAATTATGATGAGTCGATGAAGTTTCTCGAATCAACTAAAGCTCAGATTCTATTTGGCCATCTTGAAATTGCAGGCTTCGAGATGTATCGTGGTTCCGTAAATGATCACGGCTTTGGTACTGAGATTTTTGAGAAGTTCGATGCTGTTATGTCAGGTCACTTCCATCATAAATCGTCTCGTGGTAATATTCACTATCTCGGTGCTCCATACGAGATTACATGGAGCGATTGGAATGATCCACGCGGCTTCCATATTTTCGATACCGAAACAAGAGAGTTGACTTTTATCCAGAATCGGTATAAGATGTTCCATAAGATCCATTACGATGACTCACTCAACGATATGGATACTGTGTTGGATCTCAACTATGAAGAGCTTCGTGGCTCGTATGTGAAGGTAATCATTCACAACAAGAACAATCCATACTGGTTTGATATGTACATTAGCAAACTTGAAAAGTGTGGTGTGCTTGATCTCCAAGTAGTTGAAGATAATCTCAATCTCAATCTAGAAGATGATTCCGATATTGTCGACGAAGCAGAAGACACGCTAACTATTTTACGTAAGTTTAGCAGCAATATTGAATCCAAGATTGACAAGAATAAGCTTGATAAATTCCTAACGGATCTGTATGCAGAAGCTCTAACTGTGGAGTAATTTATGACATTTGAAGAATGGTTTAATGAAGTTGAATTATTTTCAACTCGGAACGAAAGATTCTTTGGTGATCTTGATCATCATAAAGATGGAGTTCAAGGCTCATATAATCGGATGGTTGAATGGCTTAAGGCAGCATATACAGTTGGATATGAACACCGAAACCTAGAATTAATGGATGATCTTAAGTGATTTATTTTAAAACTTTACGATATCAGAATCTTTTATCTACTGGTAATCAGTTTACTGAAATTAAATTAAACAAGTCAAAGTCAACATTAATTGTTGGCGAAAATGGAGCAGGTAAGTCAACTATTCTTGATGCTCTCTCCTTTGTTCTTTACGGTAAACCATTTCGTAACATCAATAAGCCTCAGTTGCTAAATAGTATCACTGGTAAAGGTCTACTTGTAGAAGTAGAATTTTCCATTGGCAAAAAAGAGTACATGATTCGTCGTGGTATTAAGCCAGGTATTTTTGAAATCTACCTTAATGGAACAATGATCAATCAGAATTCTGATATTCGTGAATATCAGGAAATGCTTGAGAAGACTATTCTCAAAATGAATCATAAGTCATTCGGTCAGATTGTTATTCTTGGTTCCGCTAACTATGTTCCATTTATGCAACTTTCTGCAGGTGAACGACGTTCGGTAATTGAAGATCTTCTTGATATTCAAATCTTTTCTGTAATGAATACTCTTCTCAGGGATAAGGTAAACAATAATAAAGCTGCATTGCGTGATGCTGATTATAAGATTGAACTTATCGAACAAAAGATCGAACTACAGAAAAAGCACATCGAATCACTAAAGACAAACAATGAGTCATTAGTTCTGAATAAGCAAGAATTAATTGAGTCACTTCAAATCAAAATCGATACTGCTGAATCTGATGTAGAGAAGATTAATAGTGAGATTGAAGAATTAAACTCACGCATTGCTGACAGTGATAAAATCATCAAAAAGAAAAGCAAGTTGATCGAATTAGAATCTCAACTTGAAACAAAGATCAAGAATCTTAAAAGAGAAATTAAGTTCTTTCACGATCACGACAATTGTCCTACATGTAAGCAAGGTATTGATCACGACTTTAAGTCAAAGACTATTGAAGTCAGAGACAGTAAAACAAAAGAAATTAATGATGCTCTTGTAACACTTGAGACTGAAATTCAATCTATCAATACTCGAATTGAAGAAATCTCTGAGATCAATTCACAAATTACAAAACTGAATAATAAGATTACAAACAACAACACTGATATTCGTTCATGGAACAATAGTATCAAAACACTTAAAGTTGAAATCGAATCGATTCGAGCTAATACAAGTCAGATTGACATTTCCGAAATTGAGATTGAACAACACAAAGATGAATTAGCTAGAGGTATTAAGGAAAAATATAAGCTAATTGATGAACGTGAAATTTTGGAAGTATCATCAAGTCTATTGAAGGATACTGGCATTAAAACGCGGATCATCAAGCAATATATTCCCATTATCAATAAACTTGTCAATAAGTATCTTGCATCTCTAGACTTCTTTGTGAACTTTGAGTTGGATGAGAAATTCACCGAGACTATCAAATCTCGCTTTCGTGACGAATTCTCCTATGCATCATTTTCTGAAGGTGAAAAGTTTAGAATTGACGTTTCATTAATGCTTACTTGGAGAGCTATTGCTAAACTTCGCAACTCTGCAAGTACAAATCTTCTGATTATGGATGAAGTATTCGATTCATCACTAGATGCTGGTGGTACCGAAGAGTTTCTAAAGATCCTAGATACAATTGGTCCTGATAATAACATCTTCGTTATTAGTCACCGCGGCGATCAGTTATATGATAAGTTCCATTCTGTATTAAAGTTCGAGAAACATTCTAACTTCAGTAGAATTGCTGCATGACTTTAGCTGAAGAGTATAAAAGACTATATAATGAGACTGCTAAGAAAATTCTCGAGAATAGAGATGACCCTTATGAATGTCTTATCATCAAGAGAGAATTTGAAGAACAAAGAAAGTATCTCATTGATAAGTACAAAGAAATGAGTTGACATTTTTCCGAGTTTGGATTACAGTTAATTATTAGAAACAGTGAGGAGTGACTATGAGTAAAAAGAATAAACAACCTGCGTTACCTGACACATCACTCGATTTCGATGCATGTCTCGGTAAGAAAGAAACCGAAGGTCGTCCTGGTTCTTTGGCAGATTTTCTAGGTATGAGTGACGTTCCAGAGACAGTTGAGGAAGCCGAAAGGGAACACAACTATCAAAACTGGCGCAAGCTTTGGAAGGGAATGCCTTCCTATGAATCTCAGAATCTTGAAGCCTCAAAACAGCTTATCGTGAACTTTCGATCTGAAGAAGACTTTCTTGCATTTGCCGAGATTCTAGGTCAGCCACTGACACCAAAAACCAAATCAGTTTGGCATCCAATCAAAGAACGTGAAGAAAATTCTCTAAAGCGCTGGATTGAAGATGAATAAGTTTCCATCAAAGACAAGTGAAAAATACCAACCTAAGTATCCACTGATGATTATCAGTAAAGGTCGTTGGGAAACAAGACATACTGCCAAGGCATTTGAACGTCTTGGTGTCCGATATTACATTGCCGTCGAACCACAAGAAGCGGATAAGTACAGAGAGGTTATCAATCCCGAGTTTGGTACTGTTCTAGAACTACCTTTCAGTAATCACGGCAAGGGATCTGGCCCTGCTCGAAATTGGATTTGGGAATGGTCAATTGCTCAAGGTTATGAGCGCCATTGGTGTATCGATGACAACATCACTGAGTTTTGGCGCTTTCACAACAACGATCGTGTCCGTGTTGAAACTGGATCCATCTTTAGAGCTATGGAAGATTTTACTGATCGGTTTGAGAATGTAGCACTTGCCGGTCCGCAGTATAAGTTCTTCTGTCCTGACAATTATCATCATCCACCAGTACTTCAGAATACACGACTCATGTCTTGCATTCTTATCAAGAATGATCTGCCATTCCGTTGGCGTGGTAAGTACAATGAGGACGTGGATCTATCACTACGTTGCCTCAAGGCAGGTTATTGCACTTTCCTCTTCTATGCATTCCTACAAGGAAAGCTTCGTACTGGTACAGTCAAAGGTGGTAATACCACTGAAATCTATGGCGACGGTACTTTTGAGAAATCAAAGATGCTTGTCAACCTTCACCCAGACTGTGTTAAGCTAGTACAACGCTATGGTCGTTGGCATCATGATGTTGATATGAGACCATTTAGAAATAATGAATTAATCATTAAGCCAGATGCAGAATTCCCAGATGAACCAAACGAATATGGTATGAAGTACGTTTATGGTTATGGGACTGATGATGCAAAGATTATTGACACACCAGTACCAAGGAAGCGGTAATGAATTTTGGGTCTTTGGATAATACTCTTGCTAGAAATCTAGGTTATTCTGGTGAAGATCTTGTAAGTGACTTTTTTATTAGTCTGGGAGAGTCTGTTCAAAGATCAGAAAATGCATATGATAATAGAAAAGACTTAATTGTCTCTGGTGAATGTGTTGAAGTGAAAACACAAGTACCATATCGTTTCTTTGGTAAGGAAAGAAAGCCTGCATTTACGGTACCAATCACGAGTGATAATAGTATTCATACTAATCAACTTAATAAGTGTGTAAATGTAGACAGACTTATTTTTGTAAAACGTCCATCATCTGATGATAGAATTATCAGACTTTACGAAGCCCCAAGACTTGGTAAGAGATATTTTGAAATTATTCAGAATAGAAAAGACCAACGATTTGTAGCTGGATTCTATATTGATACTTTAACCGAGATTGGTACGATTAGTGATGCTAATCTTGTGAATAAATTCATGGAGCAAAGATATTAATATGGATACTTGGACAAAACGATATCTTGATCTTGCTAAGCATATTTCAACTTGGTCAAAAGACCCTTCTGCTAAGATTGGTTCAGTAGCAGTTGGGTCTGACGGCCAGATTGTTTCGCAAGGTTATAATGGATTTCCTCGTGGAATTAAAGATTCGCCAGAACGACTAAACGTACGAGAAGAAAAATACAAGTTCGTAGTACATGCGGAAATGAACTGTATATATAATGCATGCCTCAACGGTTTAGGGCTAAAAGATACAATTCTATTTGTATCAGGTCTACCTGTTTGTTCAGAATGTGCAAAAGGTGTGACACAGGTTGGTATTAGGACTGTCATTTCTCAATATGACACAACTACATTACGTCCTACATGGTACGAATCCAATCTTCTAACGAAACAAATATTCAGTGAAGCTGATATTGTTTATCTTCAATATGATCAACATGGTGAACTTATTTCATGAAAATGATGATTTTCGACTTCGAGACGATGGGTACTAATACACAAGATTGTGCAGTACTAGATTGTTCTCTTTATGTCTTTGATGATGAGTTATTTCTTTCAAAGCCATATACACTACAAACAATTCACGACATTAAAACTCTGAAGCCTTCAGTTAAGGATCAGGTTGACAACTATAAATATAAGGTATATAGTGACACTGTTGCATTTTGGAGCGAACAGTCAAAAGAAGTACGAGACCGAATCAAGCCTCGTACAACAGATCTTACTTTAGAACAATTTGTAGATGAATTCATTTCTTATATTCGACCTCACAAGATTAGTTATTGGTGGTCACGTGCAAATTCATTCGATCCTATTATTCTATGGCGCCTAGCTGAGGCCGTTGGTAGATTAGAAGAAATGCACAAGATCCTTCCACACTGGAAGCTAAGAGATACTCGAACCTTTATTGATGCAAAACTGAGATTTCCTAAAAAGAATTCATTTACTCCTATTAGTAATGAAGCCGTATGGAATTCTGAGTTTAAACTGCATAACAGCTCTTGGGATATTCTGGCAGATATTCTAAGGTTCCAAGCTATTGCCAGAATTGAAAATGATCTGGAGAACATATGAAAATTTATTATGATGTACACGACCACAATCACGAAGAAGAAGCAGTCCCAAAATATTTGATTCCTTTAAATACTATGTATAAATACAATGAAGGTAAACTCCTTCAAGAAATCACTGAATATGTAAATAAGACATACGGTGAACACTATTCCCAGAATAACTATCAGGCCACGGAATTTATCATCGATGGTGGTCATGGTATCGGATTTACCATTGGTAATATTCTGAAGTATGCTCAACGATATGGGCATAAAGGTTCTCCCACAGATTGGAGAAAAGACCTAATGAAGGTTATTCATTATGCAATTATTGCACTACACGTGCATGATCTTGAAAATAAAGGTGAAAAATGAACATTGATTATTCGGAAATGATTGCTGCACTAGTAAAGCCAGGTGCAGTTATCCAAAATAGCTTAACTAGTAATTCAATTAATCTGTGGCATATGGCAACAGGAATCTCTGGTGAAGCTGGTGAACTATTAGATGCGATTAAGAAGCATGTAATCTACAACAAAGCACTAGATGTAGAAAACGTGATTGAAGAACTTGGTGACCTTGAATTCTATATGGAAGGTCTACGCCAGGCTCTTAATATCACAAGAGAAGAAACAATCAAAAAGAATATTGAAAAGCTTTCAGTTCGTTATCATGGACTGACATATAGTGATCAAAAAGCTCAAGACAGAGCTGACAAGAAGTAAGGATATAGTATGAGTTTGGAAATTAAAGTACCAGTAGAAAAGTTAAGAGAACGAAAGCTTTTTGTAGCATGTCCAATGTATGGCGGTCAATGCGCCGGTATGTTTGCAAGATCAATTGCGGATCTTTCTGCAATTTGTACTCACTATGGCATTCAGGTAAGATTCTACTTTCTATTCAATGAAAGTCTAATTACTCGAGCAAGAAACTATTGTGCCGATGAGTTTATGAGGTCAGGTGACACACATCTAATGTTTATCGACTCGGACATTGGTTTTAATGCACAGGATGTCATCGCTCTACTTGCTTTGTCAGATCATCAAGACCCAGCAAATGAATATGACATCATTGCAGGCCCTTATCCTAAGAAGTGTATCTCGTGGGAAAAGATTAAGACAGCAGTTGACAAGGGCTTTGCGGATGAAAACCCACAGAATCTAGAGAAATATGTCGGTGACTATGTTTTCAATCCAGTACAAGGCAACGGAGCAATTCCACTAGGTCAACCCGTTGAAGTTCTCGAGGCTGGTACTGGTTTCATGATGATCCGTCGTGCAACATTTGAACGATTTGCACAGGCTTATCCAGAACAGCTATACACTCCTGACCATGTTCGTACCGAACATTTTGATGGTAGCAGACAGATTATGGCTTATTTTGATACTCCAATCTGTCCAGATACAAACCGTTATCTTTCTGAAGACTATATGTTCTGTCAGTGGACACGTAAGGCTGGAATGAAGGTTTGGTTCTGCCCATGGATTTCACTACAGCATGTCGGTATGTATGTGTTTGGTGGCTCGTTGGTGGATCTTGCTCAGATTGGCGCTAACGCTACCGCTGACCCTAGCCTACTAAAGAAGAATTTCAATAAGAAATGAGTTGACATTTTTTGTCACATGGTATAGATATGGTATATCAGTTTTGTAATGGAGTAAAATATGAAGTTTGATTCACGTACTACGCAAATTCTTAAGAACTTTGCATCAATTAATCCCTCGCTACTATTCAAGCCAGGTAAAACTCTGTCGACAATTTCGACTGGTAAGACAATTATGGCTCGTGCAAAGATTGCACAGGAAATCCCTAGCGCATTTGCCATTTATGATCTGAGTCGGTTCCTCGGTACTATTTCACTGTTTTCTGATCCTGAACTAAATGTTCATGAAAAGTATATGGAAATTCGTGAAGGTCAGCGTAAGTTGAACTATACTTTCACTGAACCAAGTCTGATTGTGTCTCCACCAGATAAGGATATTAAGCTTCCTAATGCTGAAGTAAAGTTTAATATTGATGCAACTGATCTGCAGGAAGTTCTTAAGGCCCTTGCAGTTCTATCACTACCAGAAATTGCAGTTGTTGGTGATGGTGAGTCAATCACAGTACAGGCTATTGACAGTAAGAATCCATCTGGTGACGTTTATACTGTCCGTGTTGGTGACACCACCAATACGTTCCGTATGATCATTCGTGCTGACAACCTAAAGCTACTACCAGGTGCATATGAAGTTGAAATTTCATCCAAGGGACTTTCAAAATTCACCGGTTCTGAAGTTGAATATTTTATTGCAGTTGAGTCAAACTCGACTTTTGAAGGCTAATCTCCCCGTCAGGAGATTGATACTGACGGGAGCCGAAACTCCCGTCTCTTTTGTTATGGAGACTGAAAATGCTTGAAGACTTCTTGTGGGTGGAGCGCTACAGGCCTAAGACCGTTCAGGATACAATTCTTCCGCCTGAACTTAAAGCAACCTTTCAGGAATTTGTTAATCAGAAAACAATTCCTAATTTAATTCTATCTGGTCCACCCGGTTGTGGTAAAACTACTGTTGCAAAAGCAATGATGGAAGAACTTGATTGTGATTACATAGTAATTAATGGATCCATGAATGGTAACATTGATACACTACGAAATGAAATTAAGAACTTTGCATCATCAGTAAGTCTGTCAGGCGGTAGAAAAATGGTTTGTCTGGATGAGGCTGATTATCTAAATGGTAATTCTACTCAACCAGCGCTTCGTAACTTCATGGAAGAGTTCTCAAAGAACTGTGGTTTTATTCTCACTTGTAACTACAAGAATCGTATCATCGAGCCACTTCACTCTCGTTGTTCTGTGATTGATTTCAAGATCACAAAGAAGGAATTGCCTACACTTGCTCAACAGTTTATGAAGCGTGTTTGCAATATTCTAAATACCGAAAACATTGAATATGATAAGGCAGTTGTTGCCGAAGTCCTTAAAAAGCATTTCCCAGATTGGCGCCGAGTCCTAAATGAACTACAGCGCTATTCTGCTACAGGCAAGATCGACTCGGGCATTCTTGTCAATCTTCAGGAAGTCTCACTCAAGACTCTAATGACATTCCTGAAGGACAAAGACTACACTAACATGCGTAAGTGGGTTGCCGAGAATATCGACAATGATGCAAATGCCATGTATAGATCTATCTTTGATCAAGCAAATCAGTTTGTCACTAAGGACACTGTGCCCTTTGTTGTTCTGATTATCGGTAAGTATCAGTATCAACATGCATTCTGTGCCGACCAGGAAATCAATCTTGTCTGTTGTCTAACAGAGATCATGATGGAAGCGGCTTGGAAATGACCTGGTGGAAAAGACGGAAATGTTCTACATGTAAAAAGGTCTTGAAGCCTAAACATGCTGTTCATGAACTTCGTCTTGAAACAGCTGATGGTTTGATTGATCTAGAGATCTGCGGTGATTGTGCCAGGTTTTGGGATAAATCGGCAGAAGTTCTGACACAGAAGGGAATTGATGATGGCGACATCTCCATTTGATTACATCAATGCAATCAGTCACTCAAAGATTGATATGATGCAAGATGAAGTTGGTGAAAAGGACTATAATCCTTGGATGGTAAATCGTGGTCTTTCACAGTATCATGACACTATCGAATATGCCAACAATATGAATATGCTTTATCATCTAGATAATAAGCTTCAATATACCTATCTCACAAACATTATCAGACCTAAAAAGCGCTGGTCGAAATGGGCTAAGAAAAAAGAAGCCGATAAAAAACTAGAATATATCACTGCTTACTATAAATGTAGCAACAAAAAAGCAATGGAGTATTTAAGTATCTTGACTGACAAGCAAATAAAGCAAATTAAGGATTATTTGACCAAAGGTACTGATTAATAATGGAAGTTCCATTTTTATAAATACTTTGTCATTGTTTATAATGATATAAAGAAATAAAAATAAAGGTGGAACATGACTGATGATATTTTTAACGGTAAAGGTGTAGAGATTCGTCTTGGTGAAGAAGATGATTTTCTAAAAATTAAAGAAACACTTACAAGAATTGGTGTTGCTTCACGAAAAGACAAAACACTATATCAGTCCTGTCATATTCTTCATAAGCAAGGTAGATATGCAATTCTCCATTTCAAAGAATTATTTGAATTAGATGGTAAAGCTTCAAACTTTTCAGATGAAGATAAAGGCCGTCGTAATACAATTGCAAAACTTCTTGAAGATTGGGGACTAATTAAGATTGTTGAGCCAAATCAAGTAAAAAAGCCAACAGTTTTACTTAATCAGATTAAAATTCTTCCATTCAAAGAAAAGAATGACTGGATTTTGATTGCGAAATACTCTATAGGTCGCAATAAATATGCTAAATGAATTTAGCACCAAGAGTTTTAAGTAAATAAACAGATATCCCTGTAGATCTAGAAGCTTCTCTCATACTGCAGTATTTAACATCTTGGTATATTACTTCTTTGGAATTTGATTTTCCTAATTTAGAAATAAATTCTAAACGAGATTGATTAAATGTTGTTTTAAAATTTGATCTACCTATATACCAGTATTTTGGAATTTCAGATGTTTTGTCAATTCTTTTGTTTGACTCGCCATTAGTTATCCAAATTTTATTACTTATAGATTTCGATCTTTTTGTATTAGCGACTGTGGTATGAGATGCTTCGATCATTAATTTCTTGCCTTCTTGGGTAACATTTTGTTTCTTTCCTTTTTTAGAAAGACTTATGTTTCTACAATGTTCTTCTGATTTTAGTCTACCTTTAAGTGCTTTTGAAACTTTCTGTCCTATAAACTTCATAGTTTCTTTATCATTAATAATTGATCTATTATCAGTTTTATTTAGCCAATTATTTTTTCTTATTACTTTCATTCTTCGTAAAACTTTATGCTCCCATTCTAAAGCATCTTCTTTATTGAGAAAAGTTTTTCTGATCTGAACAATATCGGGTTCACCATGTTCTTTCCTAAATTTTTTCACCATTTTAGAAGAAGTAAAATATGCAATCCATAAATCTGATGGATTACAATTTCTGGCGAAGCGAACACCATAATACCAAGTATTTAATTTTGACCAACCTACCAAATAGGTATATGGAATATAAATAGACATATGCTGGAATCTCCCAAGTTTCTAGTGTAGGTGGGTTTCTGCCGAGTCACCGCGACCTACAACTTATTTATAAAAGAAAATTTTTTGATTGCGAAATATTCTATAGGCAAACGTAAATAATTAAGGAACTTTATATTATGACTAATTTGAAAATGGCTATCATCGGACACGGCTTTGTTGGAAAGGCTGTTGATTATGGCTTTAATAATCCCGGTGTAACCAAGTTTATTGTAGATCCAAACTATAACTATCCTATCGAAAATCTACCAGAATCAATTGATATTGCATTCGTTTGTGCACCAACTCCAATGGCTGAGGATGGTGCAATTGACGGTTCAATTGTTCATGCTGCTGTAACGTATCTTATCAAGCATACTAATGCACTAGTGGTAGTAAAGTCTACTGTAACCCCTGACATCATTCGGGAATTCGGAAATGCTATTGTGTATAATCCAGAATTCCTCACTGAAAGTCGTGCAAATGAAGATTTCGTAAATCCTATCATGCATGTTTTTGGTGGTGACTTTGATAAGACAAAAGCAGTTGAACGAATTTATGAGCAGTATAGCTCATGCAAACCTTGTCCTGTCTATCATATGACAGCCGTTGATGCAAGCTTTGTCAAGTATGGTATCAACTCATTCCTTGCAACCAAGGTTGTCTGGTTTAACCAGTTCTACGATCTCATTTCCAAGGAAGGTGGTAACTACAACAAGATTGTAAGTGCTATCGGTTCAGATAAGAGAGTCGGTCAATCACACACAAATGTTCCTGGTTGGGATGGCCGCCGTGGCTTTGGTGGGAGTTGCTTCAATAAAGACGTGCCCGCATTTGTACATTTTTCACAAAATGACCTATCAGTACTTCGAGAAGCTTGGAATATAAATTGTGATTATAGAAACGTATATGATGATCTTCTTGATAGAGAAAAACAACAGCATATTAAACTTAATAAGATTTAGTTCCAAACCCTAATTCTTTATATGTTTTTCCTATATCTTCGGTTGTGAATTTTTCTTTTAATATTTCACAACCGAAGAATACACATTTAGTTAGTATTCTTGTATTATTGATACAAAAATTTTTCATTCTGCTCATTGTAAATTGTGGTTCTAAAGCTTTTGGAGAATCGAAGATACCCCAAGGTGTTATATAGTAATATTTGAATTTTGGATGGTTTTTACCTTTCTGTGATCCAAGAAGCTCCTTGGTTTTCTTAGAGTTTTCCACATGCTCCTTTGATTTTTTATTTCCTTTACTTGCAGCTGAAAGTTTTTTCCTGTGTTCTTCCGTGAATTTTCTGCCTTTTTTCATAAATCCAACCACAACAGGTTTATATTCCCCTGATAAAAATTTCTGGTCATCTTTAGAAATCATTGATCTATTTCCAAATTTATCTTCCATAAGACACTTTCCGGTCGAATCAAAACCTGAATGTGTTTGTGTGACTATGTTGTAAAAATTTGAATTTTTCCCCACATCAAATTTTTTATGTAACTTAATCTCAAAATTACATGCTTTATCCGAAGTATCAAATATTCTTATTATTTTGTATCTGTATTTAAATTTATTTTGTTTTTGATCGTTAATAAATTCTTTATCTTTAGATGATGAAAAATATCTAATTCCCAAATCGAATTTTGGAAATATATTGCAACTTCTTTTACCATAATAATGTTTATTTAATTCTTTATTTGTTATTCTATATACATAATGATATATTTTAGCGCTGGACATAATTAATCCCTTTTTGATGTCTAGAAGTAATGGGTACTGCAATACCGCGATTACTACTTATTTATACATTTTGTTTTGCTAAAGATAATTAATTTGAGTTTGATAAAATTTGAGTTGACAAATTTCCTCAGTTGATATAGACTAAATTATCAACTGAGGAAATCTTTTATGGCTTTCAATCTTAATAGCGAAAATCATGCTGATGAATGGATTGGTTACTTCCCTTATACTACGGGAATCGACCGTGAAGGCAACGAGTGCATGATGGTTGTTGCATATGATCATCATGCATCAGGCTGTAATCCTTACCATTGGGTACCTACACATTATAACAATCATGGATTCCAGTTTATTTCTCAGGAAGAAGCAGAAACTCACGCCAAGTATGCTGCTGGCTCGTGGTCCGTGAAAAGCGTTGATACTGATAATATCAAGATCGGCGCCGTTCGTTTTACTATTACCAAGACCGCTGTCAATATGGGCGACATCGCATAAATCGGTTGACATTTTTCTTAATCCGTTATAGACTAAACTATAAGGAATGGAGATCAACATGATCACGAATCTTTCTGGCGGTGCCTTTGAACTGAAGACTGGTCGTCCATGGACTCACGGAATTTCTCCCTTCCGTGAAAAGGAAGCTCTTAAGCTTCGTTGTGAAAAGACTGGAGCCATCGGCGGCCGCCATTTTTTCGAGATTGATGGCATTCAATATTCCGCAAAGCAGATTTCGCCTCGGATTGAAGGTATTCAGATGCATACGGAAGAATTCTTCTAATGTCTCAGTAACAAATCTTTTTAGTTGACATTTTATCGTAACCCGTATATATACTAATTATGGAGGTCGATATGGATATTGAGATGTACAAGTTTCCTACTATGAGCGATGGTATTTCCGCAGTAGAACTCAAGTTTTGTGAATTGGTCAACAAGTATCGCAATGGTGAGACTCTCGTACCAGAAGCGATCGACTGGATGGATACCGCCAATAATTGGCTAATGGTCTCCGATAGTAAGCGATAAACAAGGCTCCTGTAGCTCAAAGGTTAGAGCTAGCCTCTCATAAAGGCCAGATTCTGGTTCGAGTCCAGGCGGGAGTACCATTTTGGGCATATATGTGGGAATATCAAGAGTGGATGTGTATTCACTGTGGATGGATTCTCAAATTTGCTATCGGTCGTACTGATGTTTATACATGGTGTGATAAATGTCACGAACCTCTAGACAAGATTAGAGAAGTGAGGAAGAATCATGACTAAGAAGATTATTGAGTGTCCAGTAGGTAAACCAGAACTGTATAAGACTCACTACGGTTCCGAAATGATTGTCTATTATCAGCAAGAAACAGTCTATACTGAAACATCAATTGATTCTTTAATCAAAGAATTGAAAAATATTAAGAAAAATTATCCTCAGTTCACGGATCTTCGTCTGAACTCAATTCGTGATTGTGGTTGTCCCTTCGACTGTTCTTGCCGACCCTCTTTGCGAGTTGAAGGTAAGCGCCTCGAGACTGATCTGGAATACGAGTTCCGCCTCAAGGAAGAAGCCAAAAGAAAAGAAGACCAAGAACGGCGTGATCGTCAACAGTATGAACAACTAAAGGCAAAGTTCGGACAATGAAACCTCATCTTCATGCAAAGATTTCTGCCAAGCGTTTTGGTGGCAATCCTGATGACTACATCGAAATTCATAACTTCATCGACTCATCGAAGATTGCAATGCCCGACGTTCGGCACCGTGCTATTCTTCACAGTTCGTTCGGTTGCTATATGGCGGAACGAGTCTTTGGTGTTCTGATTACAAATTCGGAAGGTAAGGAAGTTTCGGTACGTGATGTTGCCGAATACCATATCCAAGAAGATCTTGGGTTCATACCAACGATCGAAAATTGGCTTCAAGAACTTCCTTTGAAGCCATGGATGTCTGGTGGTGCTAAGAAACGCCGTGAAGAAAGGCTAGTTGACTAATGGCTTACAGTAAACAAGAAATTTATGAAATGTTTCAGGAGGAAGAACCTGAATGTGAAACTATCAAAGTCGGTAATTGGATTGATAAAGGTAAGAGATCTTACCGTTCTTCATATGTAAAGATTGAAGATAAGTACTATGAAATTGAAGAATGCCGTTCTGGTTCTTATTTCACTGACTACTATTACGAAGATCCAGAAATCCATGAAGTTACTCCTAAGGAAGTAGTCATTACCAAGACTGTTTACGAGCGAGTGATGTTTACGAGCGAGTGAAGTAATGGCTATTGTCTATAAAGCACCCGAACCTGTTCCTTATAATAACAATGAAGAGTTTCGTATCTTTCTTGCCGGATCAATTGATATGGGCAAGGCTGAAAATTGGCAGGAAAGGCTTACTCGTGAACTTGACCCTTATAATGTAGTTATTTGTAACCCGCGGCGGGATGATTGGGATTCTACTTGGGTTCAGTCTATTCACAACCAACAATTTAATGAACAAGTTACGTGGGAACTCAATAATATTGAAGATGCTGATCTAGTAGTTTTCTACTTTGATCCTAATGGTCCCGCTCCCATCACACTTATGGAACTCGGTCTTGTTGCAGGGCTTGGACTTCACGCCATTGTTTGTTGCCCGGATGGGTATTGGCGTAAAGGTAATGTGGAAATGGTCTGCGATAGATATGACATTCTACTTTGTGATAACATTGATGAATTTATTGACATGATTAAGAAGGAGATTTGATATGAGTGCTTTTGAAAATATTGCTAAGAAGATTGCTGAAAAGAACGCTGAAATTGAAAAGATGAAGAAGGCTCATATGAAGGAACTTCAGACTGAGTTCAACGATATCGTCAAGCAGTTCTTTGAAGAATGCCCAAAGGTTCAGGCCGTAGTTTGGTCACAGTACACTCCATACTTCAATGATGGAGAAGAGTGTATCTTTGGCATGAATGAAGCCCACTTTATTGTAGAAGGGTTTGATGAAGACGATCTTCGTAATCCTTACGAATATGAAGATGAAAAAGACTTTACTGTGCTGGTTACTCCTTCTTATTCGGGTGATACTTTGGTAGAAACGATTGAGTCTTATAAGAAGAATTTGGAAGGACCTAATGTTTCAGATTGGGCTAAGAAGTTTTACCCCGAGCAGATTGCTCGGATCGAAAAGCAGATGGAAGAATATCCTGGTTACGGTGAGCTTGCTAAGCTTTTTTATGAACTTCTTGGTAACAACGAAGAGCTGCTTCAGGAAGTCTATGGTGACCACGCGGCAGTTTATCTGATGCCTGGCAAGGTCATTGTTGAAGAATATAGCCACGACTGATGAAAGTATCAATTGGACCTTATAATGGCGATCTTGTTCCTGTCAGACGATGGGAACAGCGCTATGAGTTGATGCGTAATGAACAGACCGGTAATTATTTCTTTAAAGAGAAAGATTATAAGTGGTACGATAAAGTAGTCTTTGGATTCTTTGACAAGCTCTATACTCTATTTTCACCAATCAATCGTTGGTCGAATAAAAGAAAGCGCAAAGTAAAGATCAAGGTAGACTACTTTGATGTATGGAGTGCTGATCACACAATTGCACTTCTTGTTCATCCTCTTCTACTCAAACTCAAAGAAGTCAATCAAGGTTCATGTCCTGTTGATCCTGAAGACGTACCTGAAGAGTTTCGACCAACTGAAGAAGCAGGTCCGGATAATGGATATGTAGATAATACAGTACAAGAGCGTTGGAATTGGGTTCTTGGTGAGATGATCTGGGCTTTCGAGCAATGTACTCACCCAGACAATAACGATTCTCAGTTCTATCACAACTCTTCTCAGCTTCAACTGAAATTCGTGCCAACGGGGGACGAGAATCTTGATTCCAAGGATATGAAAGCTCTTGAGTTTGATTATCAGAAGGATCCTTCACAACCTAAATACTGGGTTGATCGTGAAGGAAAGGAAGCTCATTACGAAAGAATTAAGAATGGTCTCGCACTTTTTGCAAAATATTACTTCGGGTTGTGGGACTAATGGGTAACTTTATTAAACGTACACGAAGAAATCTGGGTAGAGGTCAATCAACTACTTTTACTTCTAACTTTAATGGTGGTAAAACCACCAGATCATCTTCTACTAAAAATGGCAATCGAACTGTCACCAGATCAATGAGTTCTGATGGGTCGAGTAGAATTACTGAATATATAACATGTGGTTCGACTGGGGCTGTTAAACGAACTACTAAAACGTATAATACAATCAAAAAGAATAGAGGTCGGAAGAAAAGTTCTTCAAGCCGATCTGCCAGTCAGAATCAAGGTTGTGCGGTTTTTCTTCCATTACTCTTTTTAATTGGAAGCATACCATATTTCTTCCATTGAGTTAGGTTTCGGTGGTTGTACCAACGTGTGTAAAACAACCACATTGTTCTGAACAAATGAAAGGTGAATTAATTATGAAGACTTTTGTTACACTCGCCGCTGTCGCTCTAGCTGCAGCCGCAACTCCTGCTTTTGCTGGTGACTTTACTGGTCCTCGCATTGAAGCAACTGCTGGTTACCAGGACGTTACCGCAAATCATACCAATCTTACCTATGGTGCTGATGTAGGTTATGATGTCAAGGTTCTTGGTCCAATCCGTGCCGGTGCTGAATTTGGTGTGGATAACATCTTTGACCGTCGTAATGTAAACGTAGCTGCACGTCTTGGTATCAAGATTTGCAACCATGCTCTTGCATATGCTAAGGTTGGTTATGCCAACTATCGTGACATCAACTTTACAAACCTTGATGGCGCACGTTTTGCTGGTGGTGTCGAACTAAAGGTTCTAGGACCTATCTACACCAAGGTTGAATATCGTCATGAAGATTTTGGCGGAACCAAGACCAATGGTGCTCTCGTAGGCGCTGGCATTCGTTTCTGATTGCCTAAACTTTGATACCAGAATCCTCGGTGGCTTTGCTGCCGAGGATTTTTTTCGTTGAGCTTCATTTTTTGGTTTACCTTTTTTCAAAGCCATGGTAGACTAAACTATAAGGAATGGAGATCAACATGACTACTTTCACGAAACAGAATCTCATTGCTGACCGTGAATATGTTCATTATCATCCTCATGCCGATACTTTCTGGGAAGGTCGGAAGTTTGTGGCTCGGTTCAAGCACCGTGGTCCGGTGACCAAGGCAAAGTTCCTCAAGGTTCTGATGAAGCACTATACGGTTGAAGATTACTTTGCCAAGCTTGATGCTGGTCGTGCTCCTCTTCAGATTCTTCAAGATGATGGTCATCTCACTTTTCACTATGGTGAAAACGGCGCTCGTAACTACTTTGTTCTTGATGGAAAGGTGCTCTAATGACTAAGAACGCTCAACGTGAAGCCGATCGTGCCGCTATTGAGTCATTTCTTGCCAAGGGCGGTGAGGTAAAGATTTGTGAACCTGCTCGTAAGAACAAGAACACTCAGCTGAACAAGCACATGGGAAAGGCCTAAGATGAAGTTTTTTTACTTTCCTGAATCAGTTTACATTGAAGCTCACATGGACTATCTGAAAAAGACAGGTAAGAATCCATATGCCGTTCGAGAGTACTGCAAGAATAATCTAGAGTTTTTTGTTGAAGTAGCTTTTAGCTATATCGATGGAACCTCCTATCCTGAAATGAAAGAAGTAGCATGACCTACGACGAGTTTGATGCACTGTATGCAGATGACACGGATCTTTTTGATCTTCATATGAAGTATATTCTTGATCATGGTGATTCGAGTGAGTATACCATCTGTGATGGTGACACTCTTGTTCTTGCCGCTGAATGGGGTTATCTCTATGAAGCTTTTCGTGATGATTATCTTGAAAAGAATCATTGACATTTTTTCAAAAGTAGATTAGACTAAACTATAAGGAAGTTCAACTTGATCTACTCTACCATTCTTTTTAGTTTTGGCTTTACGGTCCCTCTTGATATTCTTATCATTTGGACTTATTTGCGCTTTGGTAGTCTAGATTACAAATTTTGTTTTTGTCTTTGGACTTTCTTTTTTGTGCTTGGTTCTTTGATTGGAAATCTTTATGTCTGATGATGAACTTCTGATGCAGTGTCTCAATGATCTTGAGTGGGCTCGTATTATGCTTAATATGGGCGAGGAAAGGGATGGTGAAATCCTTCTGGAAACCATTACATATCTTCGGACTCGTCTTTCCGTTGAGCCTTTCGATCTTTCTGAAAGCTGATTTATGGTTCATCTATACTGTGGCGGTCTAGAGCTTTTTGTCTATTGTTTTCTTTTTAATAAGAAGGAACAATATGATTTTGAAGGCCGAACGATTCTAATGCTGATTTGTTTGTTTTTCGCTACGATTTTTGCACTCGGCGGCTTTATTGATATCGCTATCGGTGCATCCGAAGTTTACTACAATATTTTGCTTTGATAAAATGTTGACATTATTCTCAATATATGTTATAGGAAATATATTGAAGAAAGGATATATAATGAATTATGAGTTCCCGATCATTCGAAATATAAGCGACGTTCTTCCAGCAATCGAGGGAAGAGATGAGTTTGTAGTCGCCGATAAAGGGTCATATACTGTCATCAACTACAACGTGATGATGGCTGATACCTTTGGGAAGGCTGAACATCATACGTGGAAAAAAGCCAGCCGGCCTCCTGAAGATTGGAAAGACTATTTCACTTTGGATGATGATGCCAAGATTCGCCGTGAATGTCGTGGTATCATCTTTAACACAGAGACTGGTGATATCATTCGTCGCCCGTTCCATAAGTTCTTCAATGTGAACGAGCGTGAGGAGACGCAGGATCATGTCATTGATCTTTCGCGTCCTCATGCCATTCTTGAGAAGCTAGACGGATCAATGCTAGCACCGTTCATTGTGAATGGTCAAATGATCTGGGGCACCAAGATGGGTGCTACCGATGTGGCAAAGCCTGTTGAGGAGTTTGTAAAGAACAATCCTCAGTATGAGCGTTTTGCTACTTCCTGCATTGCCAACGGTGTAACTCCGATCTTTGAATGGTGTTCGCGTAAGCAGCGCATTGTTCTAGACTACAAGGAAGATCAACTGATCCTCACCGCTCTTCGCGATATGCATACTGGCGAATATATCAAACTGTTCGGTGATGGTCGTATCAACCGATTGCATGTTGAAGATTGGGATATCCCTGTCGTTCGTGCATTCGAACCTCAGAATGACATGAAGGCTTTCCTTGAATACGTTCGTGATCTGGAAGACCTTGAAGGGTTCGTGGTTCGTTTTGATGATGGTCATATGTTGAAGTTGAAATCTCAGTGGTATCTCCAGATTCATCGTGCGAAGGAAGCTATCCTTCAGGATCGCAACATCGTTGAAATCATTCTGGATGAAAAGCTGGATGACATTAAGGCTCATCTGCCTGCCGAAGATCGTGATCGTCTGACTCGGTTTGAGAACGATTTCAACAAGGTCATTCGTCCTCTTGCACTATCAATCGTGGTGCAGGTATCCAATTGTCAGAGGATTGGTGGTATGGATCGTAAGACGTTTGCTATCAACTATGCACCTAAGATGGATGCATTTAGTCGTCCTATTGCATTTGCTATGTGGGATGATGCTCAGTATGTCGATGTTGTTGATATCTGTGAAAGCAAGGTACGCAACACGATTCGTAACAACCTTGGTCGCACGGTCAAGTACGAAGCGATTCGTGATGCTTGGTTTCCGGGTTTATGTTTTAACTGACTTAAGACCTTTATTCCAAGCAGAATGACCTTTTCTGGATGGTGGTCTTTTAGATGGCAATCTTGAATTTATCCATTCGGGTCCGGGCGATTCAAATGCTTTAATTTCTTGATTGCCATCAGTCCACCATTTCTTACCTCTATTAGCCTTAGCAGCAGCTTCTAAGCCGATCCTTGACCTTTCATCGCCAGATTTAAATTGACCGGAATTGCCAACGGTTTTCATAAATTGAGATAGTTTGTTTTTATGTTCTTCGGTTAACTTTGGTTTTGATTTGCCTTTTAGAGATTTACTAAGTTTAGCTTTTCTTTCTTCAGTATATACTAATCCGATTGTTCCATCACCACCAAGCGTCATATTATAGCCATTGTTGTAAGAATCATTTTCTCTTATAAAGAAACATTCCATATTATTTTTAGTGTAATGGCCATCGCGATGGGTATATAATACTTCCCACGTAAAAGCATCCCATCCGTGTTTGCGAATGGCTCGATGGAAATAAGTTTGATGATCTGAGGCTTTTTCGTAGAATGCCGCTTTTTTATGAGCATTCATTCTATTGGGCCAATTGGAATCAAATCCAACGTAGCATTTGCCATTGACATTATTGGTGGCACGATATATGGTATAAATACTCATAGCTGATTCTCCTACTAGAATTAGAGCATGTGGGTATTCCAGTACCGCGACATGCATATTCTATTTATAATGAAAGGAACTTGGATTAATGACTGATCGTGAACTTTTGGAACTGGCACTTGAAGACCTTGAGTGGGCAAAGATGATCATTAAGATTGATGGCAGCGATAGTCACGAATTTCTTGATGATACGATTGCTACCATCACAAAACGGTTGGAAACCAAAGATGACTGACTACTACAAAACAAACCCATGACGCAGCAGCGATCAATGTTGGAAGTGTGGTTCATACACACAAAATTCAATAAGCTGCCCACGTTGTTTGGTTCATCAGTCAGAAGGATCGAAAAAGAGATGACTATGTTTGAATATAAAGTAGTGCTTTCTGATCACGCATTGTATAGTTGGAGTCTTACTGACCTCGGTCAAGAAGGTTGGGAACTTGTTTCAGTTATTCGTTCTGGTGTTCATAATAAACGTGAATACTACTTTAAACGAAAAATCCAAGATTATTCAGTGAGTTAATTATGACATTCGATGAATGGTTTGACCAAGAATATCCCGAAGCAGAATGGAAACCTTATTATATGCCTCGTGTGGAAATGAAAGATATTATGTCTACCACATGGGATGCAGCGACAGAAGAACTTGTAGTTCGGATTGCTAAAGCAGCTGAGGAAGCAAGATCCAATCCTGGTGAAGACATTACAGGTCTTTCAGATGAGCAATTTTTGGCTAAGCTTTTCGGTTGACATTTTTCTCGAGATGGTATAGACTTAACTATCAATCGAGGGTTTATACGGAGTATGGTAATGACTAAACTCGAAGAAGCGGTTCGCGAAGCGTGGGCAAATGCATGGAATGATGGATATGAGGATTTTCTTCGCAATGAATCTGTTGAGAACATTGCTATTGACATGATGAACTGTGATGAAGAAGTTAATCTTCTTTCAACTGCTTATACTGATGAAGAAGATGTTGAAGCAGTTGTGAAAATTGTACAACTCTTAAAGAAGGAACATAATTGTGACTAAGAGGATCATTATGCTAGTGGGTGTTCCTGCTGCAGGTAAGTCAACCTGGATTGAAAAAGAATTCCAGGGTGAATGTACCGTCATCTCTACCGATGATATCATTCAGGCTATTGCCGATTCTGAAGGTAAGACTTACAACGAAGTTTTCCAGAAGTATATCAAGGCTGCTGAACATATGATGTGGCAAGAGTTTGATTCTTCCGTTCAGGGAGGATGTTATCCTATCATCATCGATCGCACAAATATGAATGTCAAGTCTCGCAGGAAGTTTTTTGAACGGCTCAAGAACTTCCATAAAGGACATGGTTATGAGCTTGAAGCGGTGATCTTCAAGACTCCTGAAAAGGCTGAATGGGCCCGGCGACTGAATAACCGTCCTGGTAAGACTATCCCTCAGCATGTTCTTGATGGTATGTCTAAGGCATATGAACAGCCAACTCTTGCCGAAGGCTTTACTAAGGTTTCACTGGCATGAGGATTGGTGTTACAGGAACTCGGTCAGGTATGACTGAAGATCAACTTGAAGCTGTGAAGTTTTATCTTGAACAACTCATTCTTACTAAAGATCCAGAAGAAGTCATGGAACTCCATCATGGCGATTGTGTTGGTGTAGACGTTGAAATTGCTAATTTAGCAAAAGATTTGGGCTATTATACAGTCAATCATCCACCTACGAAGAATGAACTTCGTGCATACCATAAGTCGGATGAAGTTCGTGAGCGCAACTCGTATTTTGCACGAAACAGAAATATAGTTGATGAATGTGATCTCTTGATTGTAGTTCCATTCCAGACTGAATGGCAACCTTTAGGTGGTACTTGGTATACTCATGACTATGCAGTAAAGAAACAAAAACAGCTTATTGTTTTTTATCCAGATGGTACCAACACAATTCGAGTCTGAAAGGCTGTAATGCAAGTAACTGTAAAAGGCACAAAGAAGAATTCAGATCTACTCATTGAAGCGGCAAACTTTTATGCAGATCTTCTTATGGACCCAAGGATGGTCCGCAATTTAAATTTGGATATTGAAGTACGATCTAAAATGGATGTTTGTGGAGAGTGTGTAGACGAAGAAGGTACTAGAAATCCTCGATGGTTTACAATTGGGCTTAAGAAGCAATCAACCTCGGAAATGATAAAGACATTAGCCCATGAGATGGTTCATGTCAAGCAACATGCCAAGAATGAACTACAAAATGGAATTATAGTTCCTGCTCGAGGTGGTCTTCAGATGCTTTCAAAGTGGAAAGGCGAACTCTGGCGGCCAGGTCGGTATGAACATCCATACTTTGACAGTCCCTGGGAGGTTGAAGCCTACGGGCGCGAAGTAGGTCTTTATCACAGATATGTAGAATTTAAAAATAAAAGTTGACATTTTTCTCTGGATGGTATAGACTTAATTATCAACTGAGGAGATATTCCATGGAAACGTCTTATTGGAACCATCGCGGGACTCACCAGGCTCTGGCCGACAAGCTCAACGAACTTATTCCTGCTAGTGGTGCGTGTGAAAATGCCCGCGGTAAGAATAAGAATCTTGACAAGTTCCGTCGTGCCTCGAACGTGTATTACGATGCGTTCAACAACGGTCTTTGCAATCGCCGCAGTTCGTTCCGTGGTATTTTCGGTTTCAGTGCCGCTGATTATACTCGGTGGGCCATTTCGAACAATCGTCCTTACAAGACCATCAACTTCGATCGGATCGCTGGTCCGATGGATCTGGTGATGGATAAGATTATTCTTGATGCCGCTGAAGAACAGGGACTTCTTTGATTGACATTTTTCTCTGGATGGTATAGACTTAATTATCAACTGAGGAATTTCAGATGCAACAAGATGAAATCTTTGAAGATGCCTATGGCCGCCGTGGGTACAATCCCACTGAATGTACGTCTTGTGGTGGCCGTGGTATCGAATATGATGAAACCTGCGTCACTTGTGGTGGTGAAGGGTTTGTAATTGAGGATGAGATTTGATTATGATTAAGATCAACAAGATTAAGATTGGTGACAAGGTCGTAGTTGGTGAGCAGTGTGCGTACTGTGTCCCTGGCCATTCGGAGATCCCAGTGAACGTGGGTGATGTTGGAATGGTCGTTTTCATAGACCTAGAGACTAGACCACACCTTATGTCAGACTGGCCTGTCCGTGTTCATCTTGAAGGTCATGAACACGCCTATCTTTTCGGTCTTAATGAACTCAACTACTTTTACTGAAAGCTTTTACTATGATTAAGTTTCCAAGCATCGAGCAATTTAGAAATGTCATTCGGCATGTGCAGACTCAGTCTCGTTATGCTGGTCATGATGAGAATGGTGATGCCATTTATGACGGTTCGAAGCCTCTACCTACGCTCAAGTTCCTTGGTACTGTCAAGCTGCATGGTACCAACGCAGGTATCGTGTATGATGTCGAAACCAATACCATCACATATCAGTCGCGTGAGCGTGAGCTGTCACTGACTCAGGACAACGCTGGCTTCATGCTTTGGGCTTCGGGATACCGAGAAGATTGGCGGGAGATCTTCAATAATATTTGGGTTCCTACTGGCACGAAGAAGATTGCAATCTTCGGTGAGTGGTGTGGTGCTGGGATTCAAAAGGGTGTTGCTATTTCTGAGCTTCCGAAGATGTTTGTTATCTTTGCTGCTAAAGCTGTAGATGCGGAGGGTATTTCAACTTGGCTTGACCAAGAAGTGGAAGAAGAGCTACAGCCTTTACATATTCCTCGTACATACAACATTTGTAGCTTCCCTACCTACGAAATCGACATTGACTTCAACTTCCCAGAAATCGCTCAGAACAAGATGATCGAAATCACGGAAGCTGTTGAAGCCGAATGCCCAGTCGGTAAAGCTTTTAGTGTCTCCGGAGTTGGTGAGGGAGTTGTGTGGACGTGTGTCACCCCTGGCTGGAATGACTCCGGCACCTGGTTTAAGGTCAAGGGTGAGAAACACAGCAGCTCGAAGGTTAAGACACTTGCCGCTGTTGATGTCGAAGCAGTAGAGAACATGCGTGCCTTTGTTGAAGCAACGGTCACGGAAGCTCGACTGGAACAGGGTTTGGATAACCTGGTACGTGAACAGCTCAAGCCTTTTGAGATGAAGTCTCTTGGTGATTTCATCCGTTGGGTATTCAACGATATTCTTAAGGAAGAACAGGACACAATCGTTGCCTCTGGTATCGACCCTAAGAAACTTGGATCTGCAGTTGCAAATGTTGCACGTCCTTGGTACATCAAGAAGTTTAATGAAGGTGGTTGATTCTGCCGCACTTTTTTTGGTTGACTTTTTTAGCAGTCCGTGGTAGTCTAAACTATAAGGAATGGAGATTGATATGTTTGATTTTTATCTTATCACGTCGGTTATTGTTAATATTCTTCTGTTCCTCATTTGGAATCGAAATAATCTGTTCGATTTGTGTTTCAAGATCATGTTTCTGATTCTTTCTATCACTGGTGTCCTCATCGTCATCAATACATATCACTTGATTCATTGAGGTTCGTAAACGAGCTCTCTCGAAACTAACTACAGAAGAGCGTAAGGCTCTGGGATTTTAAACAATGACTAATCGGTTTGTAATCAGTGATACCCATTTTGGCCTAATTCCTTGAAATTATAAATAGTAGCAAAGGAGAATGCTACTATGGGAAGACCTAAGACTGTTCAAAGAATAAAATTTAACTGTCAATATTGCAATATTGAAGTTGAAGAGCGAAAAACAAAATTTGATAAAAGAAAAAGATTTAACTGTTCTTCTAAAGAGTGTGTAAAGATGGCAAAATCTCATCCAGGACACACAAACGGAATGTACGGGAAAACTCACACCGAAGAAATTAAAAGATCCCAAGCTCAAAGAGCAAAAGACACACACTCGGGCATATCATATGTAGAACGATATGGTATTGAGAAAACGGATGAACTTAAAAAGATTCGCAGTCAGACGTTTAAAAAAACATGGGAAAATCCTGACAGAACATTATCATTCTTGGGTAAATCTCATAGTGAAGAAACTAAGAATGTAATCTCTAAAAAGTCATCTGAAAAATTCACAATTGAATTTAAAGAAAGAATATACTATTCAACCGGATTATGGACTAGACCGGAGGAAAAATCTGATTTTGAGATATATTCAGAATTATCTAATTGGATTAAACCAATGTGGGATATAGCTGAAAATAAAGAATTGTTAGAACATGGTATTTGGCATGCAATAGAAAACCCAAATGGTGTTGTAAGAGATCATATGGTGTCAAGAAAATTTGGATTTGATAATTTAATATTTCCAGAAATTTTAAGACACCCTGCCAACTGTTATATTATGTTCCATAAAAACAATTCTTCAAAGGGACCAAAAAGTTCGTTGACATTATATGAACTTTTTGATAAGATTAAAAAATACCAAGGTGATTGGTATGAGCATAACTTTGTTTTAGAAAAAATTAAGTTATATGAAAATGGAAACTTTTGGAATAGAAAGGAGGTCGTCAGTGAGTAATCGTTTTGTTATTTCTGACACGCACTTTTGGTCATACTAACTCGTGGGAAAAGTTCAAGCTGCCTAACGGCGATCCTCTACGTCCGTTTACTTCCACTGAGGAAATGGATGAGACTATGGTAGAGAGATGGAATGCCAAGGTCGGTCCTAACGATACAGTCTATCATCTAGGTGACGTCGTGATCAACAAGAAGTCGCTGCATCATGTCAAGCGTCTGAACGGCAAGAAGCGACTGGTTCGTGGTAACCATGATATCTTCAAGGATCAAGACTACCGTGATGTCGGATTTGATTCGCTGTATGGTGTTCGCGTGTTTGTTGATCAGTGGATTCTGAGCCATATTCCGCTGCATCCTGACTGTGTGACTGAACGCTTCCGTGTCAATGTTCACGGTCATCTTCATGCAAATGAAATTATGAGGCAGTGTGAAATTCCTGAGATTCGTCACATACAAGAACCAGATCCTCGTTATATGAGCGCGTGTGTGGAATTGAACAACTATGAGCCTCTGTCTTTCGAGGAAGTAGAAGCTCGTATCAAGGCTCGTTGGGAAGCAACTGGTTATGAAGGACCAGTAAATGCTTGGGGTAATGGAAGTGGACCAGGTTGATGGAAGACATTTTCTATCTTGCATCAAAGCTAGAAACTTTAGCTAGAGCTCGGGAAATTGGATATTACGACTCTGGGCGATTTGGTATCCTTCCATTCTCTGGGTTTCCTCTTAGATCTGAAATCGAAAAGGTTTTCGATGAGACTAAGACTAAGTTACAAAGTCTGTTAGGATCTTAATTATGCAGTACATTCTATCTGAAGAAGAAATGAGCAAGGTTATTTCTCACCATGCATCTTTGAAGATCTTGCCTAGCAAAGACAAGCTCCAAAAGACATGCACAAAGATTGCAGATGAATGGCCTAAGTTTGCTTGGGGTAATGGAAGTGGACCAGGTTGATGAATGAAGAACTTGACAAGAAGCTTTGTGAGAAGTATCCACTGATCTTTCGTGATCGGAATGCACCAATGAATCAGACTTGTATGTGCTGGGGCTTTACATGTGGTGATGGTTGGTATAATATCATTAATCTGCTATGTTCTAGTATTCAAAGACATATTGATTTTACCTCTAAGCAAATTGAATGGATCAAGGAATGGAACGAAAGAGTAAACGATCCTGATCATGTTTGGACTGCATTTGGGGCAAGAGAAGAAAGACCAGTTCCTGAACCTGTTGAACAAGTCGTTGCTATTCAAGTCAAAGAAAAGTTCGGTGGTCTACGTTTCTATTATAGTGGCGGCGATGCTTATATTCGTGGAATAGTTGACATGGCAGAAGAGATGAGTTATGTCACATGCGAAGAATGCGGAAATGTAGGTAAGACTGTAAACAAAAACAATTGGCTTAGAACTTTGTGTGGTGAACATGACTAAAGCAAGACTCTATTATGAAGCACATATCACGGTAGAAGTTCGTGGTGATGGAACTGACTGGGATTGGTCATGTTTTAAAGCTATCAGTCCATACTGGAAGTGTTCAAAGTTCGATCAAGATGATGTCGATGGTTACCACGACAAGTGGTTTATGAGTACTCGACATGATGATCTTGATCAACTCAAAGCTCGGATTCAGTATGCACTTGAAGAGCTGAAGAACTTTTCATTCGAGGTAGTCCGTTGGAAGATCGAGGATACTTTGCTCGACTCAAAATGTGGTGATACATTGGAGTGAATTATGAGTGTTAAGTTTCCCGAAGGCTTTGTTGCTCTTAAAAAATATCCAGGATATTTCTGGAACTTGTCAGAGAAAAGACTCTATTCGATCAAGAGTGGTCTTCTAATTCCATTGAAGCTTAACTGTGGGACTTATAGAGTACCAGGATATGGTGCTTTTGGTCCACACTATCAGATTAGCACACAAGGCAAACGACACCATATTCTTCTCGATAAAATCGATTCATACCTAGCCAAGGGTGAATTTACAATTCAGCGTGAATTTCCTAGTTGACATTTTTCTTAGCTTGTGGTAGTATAAGACTATAAGGAAGGAAATCAAAATGAAACTTCAGGTTATGTCAGATCTCCATTTGGAGTTTGATAGTACAATTCGACCAAAGAAAACTGATGCGGATATCCTCATTCTTAGTGGGGATATCTGTGTTGCAGACTACTTTACTCGTAGCGCTGCAAGTCCATATGCAGTGAAGGCTCAAGAGTTTCGTAGGTTTTTCTATGAAGTGAGTCTGATGTATGATCGTGTGATTTACGTTGCGGGCAATCATGAACATTATCATGGATACATTGACAAGACTATTGGTATTCTAAAAGAGAATATCGGTGACTGGGCTCATGTACTCAACAATGATTATGTTGATATTGACGGTTGGCGGTTTATTGGGTCTACTCTGTGGACAGATATGAACAAAGGCAGTCCTCTGACCGAGATGTATCTTCGTAATGCGATGAATGACTTCCGGCTTATTCAGCATTCGGGATCTCATTACAAGTTTCGGCCTTTTGATGCTGCACAGATTCATGAGTTCTCTAAACAAGCAATTGATCTTTATAGCAAAGATCAGCATCGAGTGGTAGTTTGTACTCATCATGCACCATCGTTCAAAAGTATCCACCCAAAGTATCACAACGATACCGACATGAATGGTGGTTACTATTCTGATCTCGACGAGTTCATTATGGATCGGCCTCAGATCAAGCTTTGGACTCATGGTCACGTTCATAGTTGTTTTGACTATGAAATAGGAACCACTCGAGTAGTTTGTAATCCACATGGATATGGTTCAGAAAATCCATATTTCAAGTATGAAGAGGTGATTTCACTATGAAGAATTTTTTTGAGACACCTGTTTTTGTGTTTATTGGTATTTGTGTTGCGATTCTTTGTCTGGGTCTTGGTGCTTCATTTGGCCAAGAAGATGGCATTAAGATGATGCATACTGAAGCCATTAAACATCACGTCGCCCACTATAACCCAGAAACTGCTGAATTTACTTGGAATCAATGATGGAATTTTTAATTTATTTTGTAATCGGATTTTTAGTTGGTGGATACTATCTTGGTATTCATGCGCATGAATCACGATCTGGGTTTAATGATTTCCCTGTTCCAGTAGAAGCAGGTATCACGGCTCTATTTTGGCCAATCTATTTGGCCTCACTACCTTGGAGAAAGAAAAATGACCGGAGCTAAACTTGGCTATTTAGTAGATGAAAACTACGGTTGGGATTCTGAAGATTGGAAGTTCTATACTGAAGAACAATATGAGTTAGTCAGTTACAGATATAAACATGCTCAGAAGTCTTCAGTAAAGCGGATTGTCTATTTTGAAGTAGAAATGAATCATGACGACCAGTGAAGATTTCTTTAATGAGTCTCTAGATATGTTTGTCTATGGGCTTATTAATATGAAAGATAATGGTGCTACAAATGAAGAACTTAGGAAACTTTGTTCTTCATTTGTTTGTGCTATCAGTAAATTTAGGGATGAATGTCTAGAGGATTGACTATGCCTAAGTATCTTATAACCACCATATCAACATTCATCAGTAAATATGCCATTGAAGCAGATTCTTCTGAATGTGCCATTAAAGAATGGAATCGACTGGATAATGGTGAATATGTTGAAGAATATGCAGACGTCTGTGAGATTTCACAATTTCATATGGGTGAAGAAATTTGTCGAGTTGCGCAAGTAACTGATGAGCAATTAGTTCAAGAAGCGGATGAATATCTAAAACAAAGTGCATTAAAGCGTGTACGAAAGCACCTTATCAAGATTTTCGTGGATAAATAAACCGCTATTGCCTAATGGGATAGCATTTTATACTTGCTGAAAAGGAGATGAATATGAATTATAAGTTCCCAAAAGAATGGGATAAGTTTTTCGTTGGTTTTGATCCAATGATGAATCGTATTGCCGAAAATGCAGAGAAAGCACTAAAGCTTACTACAAATTATCCACCATACAACATCAAGCAGATTGATGATAATCGATATGTAATTGAAATGGCTGTTGCTGGATTCTCTAAGTCAGATCTTGAACTTGAGTTTGTTGACAGTAAACTGATTGTCAAAGGTAATGTTCAGGCTGGTGATGAGATGGAAGCAAGTGAAAAGTTTCCATTCCCTCTATACATTCATAATGGTCTAGCTTCAAGACCATTTACTCGTGAATTTACCCTTGCAGATAATGTCGAGGTTAAAGGTAGTGAGCTATTTAATGGTATTCTTAAGATCTGGCTAGAAGCAGTACCAACAGAATCACGCAAAGTTAAAATCGACATTAACGGATAAGAGAAGAAAAATGAACAGATATGTTTCACCAATAGACTTTAATTCAAATACGATCTATGTAACACGTATTTCGATGGCAGCAATTTTAGCACTTATTTTAACCACCTTTGGTATGATACTAGGAAGTTAATATGCTACCATATACAGATGAAGAATGGGCTTGGCTGTCCAACTAAACAAAAGGGGAGACGAAAATCTCCCCTTTATAGTTTTATCTGTTCTTTCGGTCTCTATACCATGCTGCCTCATATAGAGGTCTTTGTGTTTGAAGTCTAACAAGCCATGTTATTCCATCTGGATTATTCTTTCGTTCAATCCAGCAATCCAACATATCCGTAGTTTTCAATTTAGGTTGTTTTGACTTCCAATCTTCAATTGCTTTATTCAATGTTTCATTCAGATCATCAATTGGTGAAACATACACTTCAGTTTGTTTTGGTAATTCAACAGGTTGTTTAATAAACCGTTTCAATAAGTAACTTAGCATAACAAATCCTAATTATATCTTGAGCCGTTAGTACTATTATATACCAACTAGAACTAATGTCAACAACTAAGTTACATTTTTAATGCTAGTTGTGTGATTTCATTTGTTCTACGAACCCAGCCATTACCAAAATGACTGAATGTCGAGAGGCTTTTATAATAAGCAATACGAAGTTCTTGAAACTTAGTAATTGCAGTCTGGATGCCTTGTGAAGTGATATAAGCTTGGACTGCTGCTAGTGTTGCAGGACCCAAATGTCCGTCAGCAGTTACACTTACGAGATTCTGTAAAGTTTTAATAGAATGTATACCAGCATTCACATCAAAATCAAACACACAAAGATCTAGACCTTTTGGTAACTGATCACCACATACTAGATCCCAGTAATTTGCTTTATAAAGTGGTGCTACAATTGCTGGTGTGAGTGCAAGCATTTCCTGTTTTGAAGCAGAATGCTTGACCCACTGACTGTATGTTTTCTGAGTAACGCCCAGGTTAGTCATACCACCTGGATCTTTAGGATCATCTACGAAACCGCCTTCATAATGAAGTGTGATTTTCAGACAAGCATCGAAATTATTCGCTGACATTTTTCTTCTTTCTTGGACGCTTTACTTTTGCTACAACTTCAGTTACTTCTGTAACAACTTCTTGTTTAACTTCATCAAGTTTAGCTTCACTTTCAACAATAATCGCATCCAGTTGTTCAACAAGTGTTGGCTTCTTTTTAAAGAAAAACTCTTTGAATTTAGTCCACAGTGTATTCATGTTAAGTTCCTTATTTAGTTGACATTTTTATTGGTATGGTATATTTATATAGTAATAGGTAATAGGAGGTCTTTTTGAAATTTTACACTTCAGTAATCCAAAATAAAAATAAAATGCTAGTACGTGGTATTGAAAACGGTAAACCTATTAAGCGCATTTATGATTATGCTCCATATCTGTTTATTCCTACTACTACTAAGCAAACAAAGTTTCGTACTCCTACAGGTCAACCAGTAGGGAAGATGGATTTCGATTCGATCTGGGATGCCAGGGAATTTATCAAGCAATACGATGATGTTGAGGGTATGCCAATCTATGGTATGACCAACTTCATGTATCCATTTATCTATGATCATTTTCGTGGTGAGGTCAAGTATGATCCATCACTAATTTCAGTCTGTTCTCTTGACATTGAAACTAAGGTCGGTCAAGAAGATATAGCAACATCAATTCAGACTACTCCAAATGAAGTGACAGCTATCACTATCAGTCGAAATGGAGTGAAAACTGTACTTGGTTGCGGTGAGTTTAAGACTACTGATTCAAAGGTTAAGTATATCAAGTGCCGTGATGAACGACACCTACTTGAAACATTCCTCAATGTCTGGAATTCCAGTGATTATTCTCCAGATGTTCTCACAGGATGGAACGTAGAGTTCTTCGACGTGCCATATCTAGTCGGTCGAATTCTTAAGATTCTCGGCGAGGATGCCATGAAGCGTCTAAGTCCTTGGGGTCTTATTCGTCCTTATGAAGTAGAAATCAAAGGTAAGAAAGTCACTTCATACGAGCTGAAGGGTGTTTCAGTTCTAGATTATATGGCTCTGTATAAGAAGTTCACTTATACTAATCAGGAATCATATCGTCTTGATCATATCGCATTTGTAGAGTTGGGTGAGAATAAAGTCAACTATAAAGATGAAGGTTACACTAGCCTTAATGATCTTTATGAACGAAACTTTCAATTGTTCATTGAATATAACATCCATGACGTTCATCTAGTCGATCTACTTGAAGATAAGTTGAAGTTGATTGAACTTGTTTTTGCCATGGCTTATGATGCCAAGGTAAACTTTACTGATACTCTTGCTTCAGTCAATCAGTGGGACGTTATTATTCATAACTATCTGATGGAACAGAATATCGTGGTTCCACAGAAAAAGCATTCGACTGTTACTGATCTAGTCGGTGGTTATGTTAAGGATGTCCAGACTGGAATGCATCGTTGGTTGGTCAGTTTCGACTTGAACAGCCTTTATCCACACTTGATCCAACAGTATAACATCTCTCCAGAAATGTTCGTCGAGAGGATCTACAACTGGCCTTCGATTGACCAGGTCTTAAGTGGCTTTGACATTCCAAAAACGCCATACTCAGTGGCTGCAAATGGTTGCGCATACTCAAAGGAAGAACAAGGCTTCCTTGCTGCTATCATGGCTAAGATGTACGATGATCGTACTGTCTACAAGAAACAAATGCTTGAGGTAAAGAAGGAATACGAAAGGTCCAAGGATAAAAACCTTCAAAAGGAAATTTCACGTCTTGACAACCTACAGATGGCTAAAAAGATCCAGTTGAACTCCGCGTACGGTGCCTTGGGAAATAAGTACTTCCGTTGGTTCGATATCAACCATGCTGAGGCAATTACCATGTCAGGTCAGTTGTCCATTCGTTGGATCGCCGACCGTATGAATGAATATCTCAATAAGCTTTGCAAGACCGAAGGCTTTGATTATATCGTTGCTTCAGAT
>Ga0208614_1000062_pt1 | contig 42175 bp, 59 predicted proteins | sample CryBogCBE23Jun09_FD_184554 | JGI IMG/M metagenome (GOLD analysis project Ga0208614, IMG submission 184554) | Freshwater microbial communities from Crystal Bog, Wisconsin, USA - CBE23Jun09 (SPAdes) | ecosystem: Environmental > Aquatic > Freshwater > Lake | place: Crystal Bog, Wisconsin, USA...
CAACATGTATATTCCGGCTGTGATTCAGGTCACGGAGCGTCCTGACCTGTGGCGAGAGGTCATTGCCGAGTGGCACACGCACATCGGCGAGCCCTTCGTCAATGCCGCATTCGTCCAGGCACTCGAGATAACCCTAGCACGAGAGCGAGGTATCCCGGAGCTGTGGAATCGGCACATGGGCGGGCACGCACTCATGGACCCGCTCGGGAACATTGGGTGGCTAGAGCAGTGGCCGGCGGATGTTGCCCCTCGCCCGCCTGCCCGAACAGAGTTGGAGAACTTTGCCCGGGACACGCAGAACATCCACACGCGGGTGGTGACTCAGCAGACGAATGCGGCTTTGGATATTCTCCTGAACGCAGACGTGCCGTCTGACCAGAAGACTGTGACCGAGACGCACATGTGTTTCATGGACCATATTGCGTTGGGCCGCATCAAGACCGGATTGGACATTATCGGAAGCGTGGACCGTGACGTCAAGAGGTGGTATCGCACACAGACATGCCGCATGGAGGGAGATTTCCTGTACAAGCGAACGTTGGACGGACTCTGGGCCAAGATCAAGACATCCCCTCTTCGCAAGGAGCTGGAGATTCGCCTGTGGCAGGAGATGGTGGATTCTCTGGGCATGTGTGGAGATGGACACATTAGCCGGCTGACGAACGTCCTGTGTGGGTTCGACGAAGCCTTCGCACCGCAGCTGTCAGCCGCAGAGCAACTCCAGAACCGCATGGCTGTCATCGCCGGTATGGAGGGAGGCATCATCCTCCAAGTCGCAGAGGCAATGGCGGCCTTCAAGGAACTCAAGGTCCCGCAGGAGGAATGGGAGGCGTGGGTGGACGCACTCTAATCTTACCAACAAACAATGAAACTCAAGACCCTTCGCAGGTCGCACAACCCCGCCAAGAAGTGGGACGCTATTTTTGAACTCCCGAATGGGAAGACAAAGACAGTTCCGTTTGGAGCACGCGGTATGTCTGATTATACAAAGCACAAGGACAAGACGCGGCGAGCGAGGTATCTGAAACGACATTCTGGGATGGGAGAGCATTGGCGTAGGCCGGATACACCCGGTGCCTTATCTCGCTGGGTGCTGTGGAATAAGCCAACCTTCGATGCGAGCGTAGCCGATTTCAAGAGAAGGTTCCATCTATAAATACATGAAGAGACATCAGATAGACTCGCTTGTTCAGAGAACGCTGAAGCGTATCGGGAAGGAGGAGCGATGGGCTGGTTATATCGGAGGCAGCTACGAGACCGCACAGACGATCGGCGATTACAAGGTCGAGTTCAGTACGCCGTCGGAGGATGCTACACAGATTATCATCTGGAACAAGACGAATCCATGTATTTCACTCTACATCGCAGACGAGGAAGCCGTTCTCAACACATTGCGATACTCTCCACACTGCACGATTGATGGGCAGATGAAGCGAGGCGAAGGTACCAAGAAGATGATCCAGTTCGCATTCGACCTCGCAAAGCAACGAGGTGCGAAGACGGTTCAGCTCCAAGATGAGTCGACCGTCCAATGTGGCGACAAGACTATCATGTTAGGCCCCTTCTACTTCTTTCAGTACGGAAAGACATGGTATGAAAAGCACTTTGGGTTCTATCCGATTCCGAAGTACAGAGCCGAGTACGAGAACGCGAAGGAACTCTGGACAAAGCTAGATATAGGTGAAGTATCGTGTTCAATGTTCACGGATGTGAACGTTAACAAGTTCACGTTCAAACACTTCGATATGTTATTTTCGCCAATCGTCTGGGAGAAGACACTGTAAAACGGATTGTCCGAGGTCAAGACAATGACAGATTGCCCGGCCAAAATGTTCTGCCCCTACTGCCAGCATGCCGTCCTGCCCTCCGATACCAACATCTCCGGGGATGATCACCGCTGGTGCTTCGTCCGCCTCATGACCGCCGGTCACATCGGAGGCACCACGCCTGCCGAGAATCAGGCGAGTTGGATTGCTCTCTGTTCCGCACATGTCCCACCCAAGGCCAAGGTTCGCAGGGTCAAGCTCACGCACGCACAACGGACGACCACTGTTCCCGGTCCATTGTTGACGTCGAGGTTCTAGCCAAGTCCATCCAGGTAACCACACGGCCGTCCAGGTACCGCTCACCAAGGTGATTGAACACGTGGACATACGTAATCAGCACCGCAGCCACAATTGTCCATGACCAATCTGTCATCCTTTTCAATTGAGCGAGATGTTCTGACTGCGGGGCAAACGACGGGATAGCACATCCCGCTTCGTCCCACCAACGGACATGTCATCACCCTCATGTATGCCCTCGATAGCCCGCAGAGCCTCCGCCACCCGCTCCGGCTGGTCGGCGAACTGGAGAAAGAGCTGCTGGCGAAGAGTCGACCTTTTCAGTGCAGGGCGAGTCACACGCTCAGACCGGGCAATCGTCCCACCGGTTCCATCCAGAACAAAATTGGCAAGGTCATTGTCCTTCATGTACGACAGCACCTGGGCACCCAGCGTGGTCTTCTGGTCGCGAAGGGTCTTCATCTGGGCTTGAAGCCCGCGCATCTGGTCATCAATCGCAAGCCACGCACGGAGAGTCTCCTTCACCTCGTCTGCCATTGTCTTGTTTGTTCTATGTCCATGAAAGCGAGTCTTAGCTCTTCCAACGGCAGTCGCACTCCAAACACGTGAAGAACGTCGTCATCGGCTCATCCGCAGAACGGGTCTGCATCTGGTAATAGTCGCAACGAGTCTTCTTGCGGCACCGACGACAGTCCATGACGATACTCGCAGTCTGCTTCTTGGAATGCGTAGCCTTTTCCTTCTCTGTCGTGTTCTGAACAATCTCTGTCCACCGGTCCGGGTTCTGGACCATTGGCGTTGAGTTCACAAAGGCCTCCACCGTCATGGTCGGCATGAGCTGGCGATAGCGATACAGGTCAATGGCCCGATTACGATACAGGTTGAGAAACACCGGATTGTCCCAAGCCTGGTCAATGAACCACTCCTGAGCGTCCGCTACACACTTCTTCAAGATGGCCGTCTCCACCTCGTTCGAGTCGAACTTATCGCGAACAAGAGTCCGAAGGGGATGGTCAATGTAGACGTTGGAGGCATGAACTGTGTGAACCGGCACCAACTCGCGGTCCACTGTGGGAACATCATCGTCCTCCTCCTCGACAACCGCCTCACCTGTGTCATCCTCTTCGTCCTTGTCCTCCTCATCATCATCTTCCTGGAAGGTGGACGAGTGATAGAACTCATCATACTCAACAGACCTCAAGTCCTTGTACTGGTTCGCATGTGCGTCGTAATCATCCGCATTGGCATTCACCGACTTCATCACAACAAGCGTACCAATGAACATATCCTCATTGAAGGGCGGAGGCAACATGTGCTGATTCGCATTCTCCTCCTCATCTTCGCAGGGAACTCCAAAGACGGAATACACGTCCTCATCGTGAATCATCTTGCCCTGAAACTGCATAAGCGGCTGCTTGGTCTTCTTACGAAGCCACTCGAGAACATCGGGTGTCTTTGCGGGAATAGGTGTCTCCGTCAGCGTGCCAGACGTAGAGATGAAGAGTGCGAGAACCATTTTGAGTGTGGTGTGGCTGTGAGTGTCTAGATTCCTTTTCAACTTGTTTTCAGTGCATTTGTCACATTCGCCAGCTTCGTCTGTCCGACCGCCGCTGTGCTCAACGCCTTGGCCTGTCCGGCTGCCGCTATACCACCAAGTGCCGCTGTCGGACTCGCCGCGGACCTTAATAGCTTCTCAGCCCCCGCGAATACACTCGACTCCAAAGACGCATCTTTGCTTGGCTTCACATCTTTGACGATTTCCTTCGCAGTTGAAGAGAAGTCGCTGATGAGACGAATTCCCGTTACCGACTGAACGCCAAACGACACAATCGCAACCGCGAGGAGGACCAGCAACACGGAGATGAAGTATGCGAATACGTTGCCAATCATGGTAACGTTTGCACTGTATGCGGAGGAGGAGGGAGGCTTTGCCGGCGCCACGGGGGCCGGGCAGTTTACACTTCCACCAAAGTACAGCGGATTCGTGACGGAAGAGATTACGTCTTTAGGGAGAACAGCGCCAAGTATCGACTTGAGTTTGTTCACGTCGCCCTCGCTCGCCGAAACCGGGTGTTGGAAATAGATAACCTGAGGCCCGGGGGTTGACCGCCAGCCAAGATAGCGGTCGCACTTCAAGTCTGACTTTACATACTGTTCGAGTGTGCTATCCACCCATGTGAAGTAGGGGTCCTTGTCGCTGACAAGGGTTGTCAGCGACCAGCTTTGGTCCGTTGTGATGTCAATCTGTTTGTAGGCACCGGTTTTCGAGTCTACTGCGGTGAACTCAGATGTCGCTGGGTCGAGATGTTGCGCCATCGAAGATAAGAAGGAACCCGAGCTTCCCTTCTTGATTGGGATAAATATCTTGAGGTCATTGCCACTGTTGCACTGTACAACTGCATCGGCTTGGACTCCCTCTGTACGCATAGGTGCAGGATAGTATACGCGTAACTCTGGAATTTCGAACCGTCTGCCATTGAAGACAGCGACGAAGGGTGCAAATGGTCGAAGGACAATCGCGTCGCCATCGCGTGTCATGTTTGACGCAGAGGCCGTGTTACCAAGAGGGAATGACAGCGAACACGACGCACATTCTTCAGACGTGGCAACGGACAGTCCTACGCTGGTATCAATTGAGGGCTTCGGGTCTATGTGGTCTTGCTTGGAACAACTGCTACTACTTCCACCCATTGTTCTAGTGGGGACAAAACAAGTCTGTCAAGAGAACAAGATGTCGGACCCCAATGCTCCCGCTCCACGCGGATTACTCAACTGGTGGCAGGGACTCATCCTGGCCGTCTGCAGTGCGGTGGTAGGTGTCGTAGGTGCGGTTGCAATCATGAAAGGCACTGATACCGGTGTGTCGACTGGACCCTCGTGGGCAATGATGATTCTGCGGTTCATTCCGCATTTCCTACTGATGTTTGGCGTTCTCGCGGATGCCTTTACATATGAAGGCGTCTACTGGACTGGCACAGCTGTGGGTATCGTCTCCATATTCGCCGGACCCCTGCTCGACCTGGTGGGCCAGGGGATAACTGCCGTAGGTGCTAAGATGTTCAGCAAGGGAACACCGGCGGTACCCCAAGCAGGAGGAGAGTATCCCGGGTGTGAAATGGTAAGCGAAAAGGCCACTGCCGCTGGGTCTCCACAGGCCCTCACTGTTACGGCGAGTATCCTTTCGTATTACATTCTCGACCTGGTGACGAACCTCAGTCTCTTAGATGCGGCAGGTGCTATCGTTGCAGGCATTGCACTGTTCGCAGGACAGGTTGCGGCCATTTCGGATGCTGCGTGCGTCAAGGACCGCGTTGCCATGGCTGCGTTCATGGCGGGACTCTACGGTATCATCATCGGCGGCGTATCCTTCACAATCATTGGGTCGTGGGCGCCCAGTTACCTCCCGTCGTCTGTGATTGGTGGGACTGCCAGCGGTCCCGGACGCTCTGGAGCTGGTGCCGGTGGCAAGGGTACTAAGGAAGGTATGGGTATGAGCAGCGGGTCTGCCCTCGCGGGTGGAACTGGAAATCCGGCATCTGCGTCTACCTGCAACGCCTAAGCAGACAGTGCCTTCCGGGCCAGCGTATAATACAGAATAACCGACGTACCCGAATACCGTCCGACCTCCACACCGTTCTTCAGGAACACAATGGTCGGAACCACCTGAACACCAAACTTGGCGGCAATACCTTGCGGATCATTGTGGGTATTCACGCCAATGAAATAGATACCTGGAAACTCCTCAATCAGGTCCGCAATCGCCGGTTTGATTGCCGCACAGGGACCGCACGTCGGAGACCAAAAATGATAAGCGATAACTGGGGGAGGAGTCGACATACTCTATACTGGGAGGAAACTCGTAAGCAGTTACTCCGTCTTTTCAATGTGGACCGTGGTCAGCTCGGCTCGATAAATGGGCTGCTTCGCCACAGTGCTTTTGGTCAGGGTTACATTACGAGCTTTACACATCTCAGTGAAGGCCTTCAGCAGGTGCTTGTCGAGTACCTCTTGGTCAAGGACCGCGAGATTTGAGCGAATCCACGTACCCAACGCAGCCCCATTCACAGGTGGGCTCATCACCGCCAGTGGGCATCCCGGAAACAGCTCATCGGTCGGGTGAGGAGGCGGCAGAGCAATCGGACGACCTTCAACAACCTCGCGGGCCATGCGGTCGACCACATCATTCTGCTTCGAGATATCGTCCACGCCACCTGTATGGGCCCGAACGTGCTGGAACCGGTGCTTGAACTTGGTCAGGTGTTCGGCGATTCCCTCAATCAAGTCGCGGTGAAGCACGGGCTTGCCCATGGATGTCTTCCATCCCCTAGCAACCCAACCCGGAAGCCACTCGGTGAGACACTTGACCGAGTACTCGGAATCCGTGTAGATAATCAGCTCCTCAGCGAACTCGCCACGTCGAGCAAGAATAGAGACCGCGAGGTGAATGCCTGACAATTCGGCACGCTGATTCGTCTGAGCCTGGTCTGCCGGAACAAGGTGGGATTCCGACCAGTCCGCGTGGTCGGGAAACCATGCGGCAAATCCAGCCTTCGCACCCTTCTGCCCATTTCCAGTGCAAGAACCATCTGTAAAGACACGCATGCTTTATACATGTTCGCTGTTTGCCATTCCTTTTTCGCACGCATGTGGGTCGGTCCATAACAGGGTATTCAGCTCGCCTCGAACATCCGGAATATGTCGGTAGTCTGGCATGCGAGTGGCGATGCAACGCGAAACAATAGCAGGTTGGAGCGTGGGTTCTTCGATATGAAACCATAGGCGGCAGCGGAAGGACCTCTGCTCCAGAGACCGCCGCAGCATCTGCTGACAGGCCGCAGTTAAAAAGTGGGCATGCCAGACCATGAGTACACGAATGCGAATATGAGCTTGAGAGGGGACGAACGACATCCATTGCGTGACCCACGGTGCGAAGTCATCGATGGAATTCATCGCGGCGGCATCAATCTCTTCAAAGTCGCATCGGTGTTTGTTAGCGGCTACGTACGTTGTCCATTCGACACGAGACGACCGGTCATTAAGTGGTTCAAAAAGAATGCGGTGTGGAGGCGGGAAGGCGGCGACCGTGTGAGGAGCGACCTTCGGGAGCGACATCATTGCTTACGCACTCTCAGTCTCCGTAGATGGCTGAACAATACGCTTGACAGGAATCTCCGCCGACACAACGTAGATACTGTTCTCCGTCATGATGATGTACATTTTCTCCTCCTTGAGACGCATGATGGACTCGATGGGCGATGTGTACTCCGTGTCCGACTTGACCAGGCACTTGCTCTCACCCGACACGCCGATGCAGCAGGCCTTGGAGAGACTGTCAGCATAGTAATCTAAATAAATGGGGCGGTCGTGCTCAATGGCAAGCTTGGCGACATGGGCCATGACTGTCGCGGAAGGGCAGCTCATTTGTGTGAAGTCGAGGATGTGTTTGCGTTCATTTTAACGCTGAGCTCGCAAGCGAGCTCTGGGGCTACGGAGCCTTCGCCACGTCCTCCAGCTTGAACCGACTCTTCATGCACAGCGACGGCGTCTCGGCACGAGGAACCGCAAGGATACTGCGAACCAGTGCCTTCACCTCCTTGACCTTGGGTGCGACGGCCGCGAGGAAGCGAACGAGGTGGTCAACATGCTCCTCCGTCGGCGGGGTTCTGGGGTGACGAATCGTCTCGCCCAGGTCGTCGGCAATTGTCTTGACAAACACAGCCATGGTCGCCTCGGGAATCAGACCACGCGAATACAGCTCGGCTGTGTACACTGCGAATCCACGCTTCGTCTCCTTCTGCTTTGTCCAGGCAATGAGGGCATCCGTGAACCCAGCATCCGTGGACGACGGCACAATGGTCACAGCCGATGTATCGTAGAGGGAATCGAACATGTCCACCTGAGTCGCCAGGTCACTGCGGGCATCCTCCTCGGCCTTGACAATGTCAGAATACAGGTCAGCCAGTAAACTCGCGTAGAAGTTCTGCCGGATACCGCGGTCGAACAGCAGAGTCGTCACACGCAACCGGAACATTGGGTCACGGGCGGCAATCTTGGACTTGATCATGTCCGTGAGCTTGGAGTAGGTGGGCTTGGACAGCTTGTTGATGGCTGCATTAATCTCGTCGTAGTCGGCATCATCCTTCTCGCGGACCTTGCGAAGGGTCTCAACGAGAACGTTCTGACGCCAGTTGGCAACCTCCACGGGAGGCTCACGACGGACGGGGCGGCGGTAGACTGGGCGGAAGGAGGTGCGAAGCTTGGAGAAGATTTCGATCACACTGTCAGGAAGAGGCTGCTTGACGGAAGGGCGGAGAGCGTAGATTGAAATAACGGAATCCATTTCAGCGCTCTCTCTCCTTGTTTGTTCATCGAAGATTGGTTTTCCGGAAAACGGATTACCACACACTCATCAAGGGATGAGTGTGGACAAAATGACGTGGACTCTTTGGTATCACGACCCTTCCAACAATGACTACAGCCTGGAAAGCTACATCCGCATCTACGAGGTCACTACGGTGGCAGAATTCTGGAGTCTCATCGACGGCATCCCGAAGGATGTCTGGGAGTCCGGTATGTTCTTCTTCATGAAGACTGGCGTGCGTCCACTGTGGGATGCACCTGAAAACGACAAGGGTGGTGCGTGGTCAAAGAAGGTGGATGCGTCGGATACGCATACCGTCTTCATCGATTGCATGGTTCACTGCCTGGCTGGGGCCTTTCTCAAGAGTTCGAACGAGTCCATCGTGGGCGTCACGGTGTCTCCGAAGGGACAGTTTCATATCGTCAAGGTGTGGAACTCAACAACTGCGGTGTGTGACCGCAAGTTGTTCAGTCCATCGCTGAAGATGAAGCAGGGTGATGACATTGCGTACAAGGCCCACAATCTGAGGCCGAAGTGAGCCTGACTACACGCACTGACAGTTCACAATCCACATGTAGCTGACGTAAATCATCCACGCATGGAGAATGGTGGTCGACATCGTGACAACGAGGACAGCGGCCTCCATTACCTTTTCAATGGGATTAACAATGGCAGTTGCGTACACAGTCGGTCGGTTTCAACCTCCGACATTGGGACACGTCGAGATGATTGACGAGATGCTCAAATCGGGAAAAAGCTGCTTTGTGTTCATTTCATCAGCAAGGGACAGTCTTCTTCCATCTGCGACAAAGAAGAGTCTGTTGACCAAAATGCTCACGCGTGGTGGACGCTTCCCACCAAACCTTACTCTTGTGGACACTGGGACGGATTGTGGTGGGGTAGCATGTGGTGGCCCGTATGCCGCATGGAAATACCTTCACGACAAAAGGGGCTTCACTGACACAACACTGGTGATTGGTCAAGACCGTGCGAAAGACTTTGACCCTAATACCGCACCAATGTGGAGCGAAATCGCTGCAGGCGACCGGCCGAAGATGACGATAACGATACGCGAAAAACCCGCAGGTGCGATATCGTATTCATCAACCAAGGCGAGAGCGGCAGTTGCCGCGTCTGGTCCAGATGGGCTGAAGACATTCATGAAGGTTCCCGATTCCGCGCTGACGGACGCAGATATCGCGGCGGCTGCTCAAGAATTACTAGCAAAACAAGGGAAATGGCCGAAACCAAAGGGTGGCGGGGAGCCCGGTGAAGACCTGAGTGCATTTGACGAAGACGACGAGTCGGTAACGGGCGGTCGCCGCAAGACACGTCGTCGCAGACGGTCGAATACAAAACGAATCTTAAAGAGGAGATACCAAGTAAGGTAATATGCCCACCTTTATCGAGGTTTGTTCCGGATGTGGTGGACTCAGCACTGGATTCATGGAGGCTGGGTTCACGCCTCTCCTTCTTAATGAGATCGACAAGACATTCTCAGCTACACTCGCAGCCAACCACCCCGGGGTGCGGATCGAGACTAGAGACATGCAGCAGTTGACGGTGATGGAGTTTGCGGGACAAGTGGATGTTCTGGCGGGAGGCGTCCCCTGCCAGGCATTCTCACAGGCCGGAGAGCGTAGAGGCCTTGAGGATCCTCGCGGACACCTGATTGTCGACTTCAATCGTCTTGTTCTCGAGTGCAACCCCAAGGTTCTGATGATTGAGAATGTCAAGGGGCTGCTGAGTCACAACCATGGGGAGACACTGAAGGGTGTTATTGAGCTGTTTGAGAACGGGGGTCGGTACCGTGTCCAATACAAGGTACTGAACGCAAAGGATTACAGTGTCCCCCAGAAGCGTGAGCGAGTGTTCATTATTGGTGTGCGGTCGGACATTGACGCCGTGTTTGAGTACCCTGCACCTCACCCCACCCCCGTTGTTCTCCGGGATGTCTTGGTCGACGTTCCTGCGAGTCTGGGGGCATCCTACCCTCCTGCCAAACGTGCAGTAATGGATCTCGTGCCCCAGGGCGGGTGCTGGGTGAACCTCCCGTCCGATATTCAGGCATCCTACATGGGAGCCGCAAGTATGGCGGCTGGAGGTGGAAAAAGAGGAATTGCCCGTCGACTGGCAATGAATGAGCCATCGCTGACTCTCACGACGTCCCCTGCACAGAAGCAGACAGAGCGTTGTCATCCGCTGGAAACTCGTCCACTCACAGTTCGTGAGTACGCGAGGATTCAGACCTTTCCGGATTCGTATGTGTTCGGCGGTGGCATGGGTGCGCAGTACAAGCAGATTGGCAATGCAGTTCCGGTTAAACTGGCAAAGGCGGTTGGGGAGCAGCTTGTGCGATTCCTTGCTCAAGAGCCTTGAATGTCTTAAATGTCTTGAACACATGTGCCAGTGTAAGCTTCAGATCGTCAAAGAACGACTCACGCCCAGAGTTACGTGCATATGCCTGTTGTCCGTTTAATACCTCGATATCGGGTGGCGCACCGAAACGACAAACCTTACCGCTTGGACAATTGACCTCTACGAGAACAGCCTTTTTACCTTCGGTGATCAACTTCTGCAGTTTCCCGATAACCGCAGACCCCGACGAACTGTTCATCGTATTGTCGCGGTTCTTCCATTCTTGGTACTCGGTTCCGTCCGCTTTCATGACATCGCATCCAGACGGATCGCCGACTTTGAGTGTTTTCCACCCCGGGAGCTTACCAGCTAACTCCTCGTGAAAGTCGCCCATCTTCCCCTCGAGTGATTTCGTGTACCGACGAGCCTTTTCCGACGCCGTCCACTGTTCGTCCGTTAGATCTCCATGGGACACAAGAATTGTCCGCAGGAACATGTCATCTCCACCCTTTCCGACGTTTTCTCCTTCGAGAACAGCGTAGAACGACTTGATGCACTTGGCGAACTCTGTGATGGGAACTTCGGGAATCTTATACCAATCCATCTTGTCCCCACCCATGCGTCGTTTTGTCCCTTTCCGGGTTACAGTCCTGCGTGTCTTCATTATTCTATGTCTAGGAAGAACACGGCATCAGACACAGCTTGATATCACCCAGATTCGCAATGACATAGCGAATCATGATGAACCAATCATTTTTCATGTGAATCTCCAGGTTGTTCGACAGGTTCGAGCATTTGGTGAACAACACCAGGTGCGGAAGGGAGAACGTGCCAGATACAATCTCATCCGGCTTTGACTTGGTAATCGCCATGTCAGACGTCGAGTCACCCATCGTGACCGTCTGAGATGCAAAGGGACCCTTGCAGGTGAAGGTCAGTGTTCCGCCTACGTTCTTGACATCCACCGTCTTGGCCGACAGCAAAGTCATGTCACGGCAGATCTTCTGGAAGTCCATGCTCGGCATGGTGATGCGGGTTGCAAACTCGGTCTCGGGCATGTTGATGTCGGACTCGTCGCGGTCGAGAAGGTTCAGCTTGTTGCGGATACGGCGCTTCTTCTCACCGTTCTCCAGGGTGATGCACAGGTGATTGGACTCCGACTTGGACACCGAGAACGTAATCGTGTCATCGTTCGTCACTGTCTTGACGATACGGTAAAAGTGGTCCGTGTTCAGACCCACATCCAGACGCGGTGCTGTGTGGTTGTATTGGTACTCCTCAAACTTGGACGCATGGAGACGCATATGCGTCAGTACCGTGCGAGTGTTGTCCATGGCAATCATGCGAATGCCATCCTTATCAAAGACCAGGCTCATCTCAACCAGCATGGACTTCAGCCCCTCGGCGAGGATACGGATGGGGGCAGTCTGAACCGTCTTGGCCATCACCAGGTCGTCAGACATTTATCAATGCTTACGATTTCTCCTGAAAGTCGATTTACGCGTCTTCTTATTGTGGCGAGGTGTCTTGCGACGACGACCGCCAGAAGTTCCCAGCTGTGAGTCGATTTCTGCTATACGTGCATTTATGTCTGCGATAGACCGTTCGCGAGTTGCTTTGCGGGCCTCGCCTTCTGCGGGTTTCGGTCTCAGTCTGCCTCTGTTCGCGAGTAGTTCATCTCGTTCTTTCTCGAGCCTTTTCTTCGACTCGGGTGGCAACGGTAACCCAAGTCTGACACTTGCGTTCAACAGTCCCGTGGGCGGCTGTGGTACAGAAACACCCCGCGTGGCCGGGACTCCGGCAAAATGAGCCTCGACCTGACTCAAATAATCAAGCTGCATCTCAGTGATTGCGTCTTCGTCCGTAATTGCAGTTTCATCCCGTTGTAAGTCGGCCGCACCGTTGACGGCATCGACAGCCGCGTTGTATAATGCCTTCAGTTCCGGCGATGGTGCTTTGGGAGCTCTCCGGCTCGATGTCGAGGGGCCACCTTGAGCCCTCGCCAAGTAGTCCTTCGTACCCATTTCTCCCTCTTTCTCGGTAAACCTACCGGGGTGCTGGTCCCGCCTCCTCTTTGGCTTGTTCTTGAACGTGGCCGGTTCTTTCTCCTTTATATCACCTAGTCCCTCGGCCGACACCTTGTTACGCAGGGCTTCCCAGGCAATCTTGGCCTTGGCGAGTCGCTCTATCAATCCATCGGAAAGTGCTGGGGATTCCGATCCAGACGTGGGGGATGTATTTACGAAGAGGTCGAAATGGTTCGTGCCATTGTGAGCGAGACTAATCACCTCGCTTCCATCGCAACTTTCGCTATAAAACGTGTTGGCTCCCACGAGGTCGTAGCTACTTAGTTTGTCTGTAGGCTGCCCGGCGCGCTGTTCGTAAATTGCGAGAGTTACCTTCCTACCCTGTCGCTTGAACCACTCAACAACCGCCGGTGATACGCGGTCGCCCTCTGGCCAATACTTGAGCCTCAGTCCTCCGTCATTGTACGTCTCAGCTAACTTGGCAACATACTCTTGGTACGTAAGGTTGTCGACCGAGCCAGTCTGGTGATTCAGAACGCCAAACGTACCACTCCAGCCGTCTGTGGGCATGAGCGGTATCAGTTCGCCAATAAACGCAACTGCTGGCAACGTAGTTACGCCCGCTCCAGTGAGAATCGCATTGTAATAGCACCATCCATCTCCGGCAATCGGGACGAACGTTGGAGTGGGTCCCAAATTCACCTTTGCGTAGTCCGCACACGAGTCTCGGCCCGCATCGGCAGAGGCCGCGTCCAATGCATCGATTGCTAGTTCATGCTCAAGTTGCTCACGGTCTCCGGTGCGAACAGGAACGTCGAGCTTCCGGAGCTCCTCTTCTGCGGCCAATGAGAGTTTTCCCCTGTTCAGGGCAGACGCAGCGCTCTGTGCTGCGTTCGCTGCATCTCCCTCTGCCTTTGCTGCTTGAAAACGTGCTGCCTCTTCCTCCGCTTCCCTCTGAGCCTTCTCCGCCGCTGCCTTTTCCGCAGCGGCAGCTCTCTCTGCCATGGCCCGCGCCGCTGCTGCTCGTGCTATCCTGGCTTCTGCCCGAGCCCTCTCCGCCGCAGCATCCTCCGCTGCAATCTTCTGAGCAACTGCTGCCGCTTCAGCCTCCGCCTTTTCTGCAGCCACCGCTAGCACCGCCTTCTCGGCTGTCGAAAGTTCAGCAGCTAAGTGCATATTGTCTTCGCGACCAAGTATCTGCTCTTTTAAGCGGTTGACATATAGCTGTTCTTTGCTCAGCGTGGCCGCCTCTCCCTCATGCGGTCCTTCATTCACCTCCTCCTTCGCCTTCGCAATTGCTACGTCTGCGTCTATCTTGTCCTGGTCTGGGTTCACCGCGGGCTTATCCGGAACCGCAGCCGCCTTCGCTGCTGCCGCCTCCATCTTTTCGAATTCAGCCCTAGCTGCCACTCTGTCCGCCGGCGGCGCCGACTCTGCCCATTTCGCCTCCGCCTCCGCATCCAATCTCTGTTGGTCGGCTTCACTTAGTGCTTCCGGTTGTTTGGTGGCATTTATCTCATCCCTTGCGACTTTGTCTGCCGCAATCTCTCCGGGCGATGCCTCGAAGCCGTTTGGAGCGACACTCACGGGAGGTTCGGCGGGAAATAAACGGTTCGCGGCCGCATCCCGAGCAACTTGTTCTTCTTCGGTCAAGACAGGGGACGTTGGCAGTGCCAGTTCCTGACCCACCCCTATATGAGCCGCTTCTGCTTCGACTGCTTGACGGGCTGCCTTTTCTGATTGGTACTTTGCCTCCTTTGCAGCCGCTTCTGCTTCAGTCTTCGCAGCAGCCTCTGCCTGAGCGGCTTGAAACTCCCTTAACCGAACTGCCGCCATTTCATCTCGCTCTCGCGTTTGCCGCAACACTGCTTCATTTGCCGCACCCATCTCTTCGAGGCGGGTTACGCTCGCACGGTTCACAAGTTCCTCGGCCTTTGCGGTATACTCCGAAATCGGAGGGAGTACCTTGAACACTGGGTTGATATCCGGCCATTTAGCCACAATATCGTCGAGTAGATGGTCTGCGAATCCTTTCTGGTGTACGTTCGCACTCGTAAGAACACCAGACCTCCACGAAGCGAATGCGTTATATACAGGTAGAAGTCGAGTAGCTACTGCGGAATCCTTTACTGTAATGAGCTTCATGAACGGAGGCCTAGGGGACTTGGACTTTTCATCGAGACGTCCGAGAGCCCGTGTGAGAGCTCTTGCGACCTCTTTTGCCCACCTCACCTCTTCGGGGACACCGCCCTTCAGACGGCGAAGTGTCCTCCGTTTGCGTTTGCCACCATATGTCGGTGGCGGTGGAGGTTGGGCGTTTCGCCTGGCAACGATGACCGCCTCAGCCTTTGTTGCCTGGTCGAGTGCACTGTCCACAATTTCGGCAACCGGGTCGGTAGCCTCAGCAGGCTCGGGAACCGACGGAGCCGGAGGCGGAGGTGCGGAGACCGGAAGGGGGACATTGGCTACAGCCGCAGCCACAGCTGGAGCCTGCTGCTGCTGAACCGGAGCTGTCGTTTGAGTTATCGTGCCGTTCTTGTGGTCAATCAGCCCCTGGCTAGCAGCACTTGCGAACCCTGCCAGGGTAACGCCGGCTACTAACGCCGAACCTAGAGCCACAGTCACACCTGTTGCTGCCATTATCATCACCACTCAAAAAAACACAAGACTAATACAATGGGATTCTCGGATATCGTGCTACTGTCCGTGGTCGAGATCTTTGGTGACTTCAACCTGCGGTGGTACGCACAGTCAAACCAGCTGTCGTACTTAGGCTACGGTATTGTCGGGTACATCGGCGTCATCTATTACTTGATCAAGTCCCTTCGGTCAGATAACGTCATGTATGTGAATGGAATGTGGGACGGTGTCTCAGGCTTGTTGGAAAGTGTGGCCGCATATATCATCTTGGGCGACCGTCTGGAAAAGACACATCAATACGTTGGACTCATCATGGTGATGGTTGGAATCTATTTACTTAAACACGATGGAAAGTAGCAATGTCTGTCACGTACGTAACCGCACTCTACAATCTCCGCAAACGCGAAGGGCTGGACAATGTAGATTCTGAGCACTTCAGTAGCATCGATGCCTACCTCAAGAGTTCAAAAAGGTTGTTTGAGACCCCAGACCCATTCGTCATCTTTTGCGAGCCTGACCTGGAAGCGCCTCTACGATTGATTCGTGGGAACCGCCCAACGATATTCCATGTCATTAAGTTCGAGCACTTGCCATTCTGGAATAAACTTCCGCAAATTGTGGAGAACAACATTCATAACCCAGTGGTGTTGGTCGCACCTGAGAAGTTCACCAATCTATACTACCTGATTATCAATCACAAGGTAGAGTTTGTGCGGCAAGTGGCAGACATCAATTCCTTCAATACCGAATGGTTCGCGTGGGTTGACGTACGTATCAAACTCCCCGAAACTGGACTGGCCAATCTCTCACAATGGTGGGACCCAGAACGAGCGAATATTGCCATGATGAGTCTGATTGACCGCAATCGCCCAAATGACAGATACGCCTTTTTCCGCAACAATCACGGGTGGATAGCCGGTGGATTCTTTGCGGGAAAGCGTGCGCCTATCCTGGACTTCACAACGACAGTGATTCGAGAGTGGACACAACTGCTCAACGAAGGATATTCGCCATCGGATGAAACCATGTTCGCGTATATGGCCGCCACCCGTCCGGACATGGTGACGCCCGCGGTGTTTGGAGATTACGGAGACTTGATATGTAACCAAGCTGCTGTATGTCGTAGACAAGACCGTGTCTACAATATCCAGGAGTATGCATTGGTCGGAGGCGACCTCCGGGTTTCGATTCAAGCGGGTGAAGGATTGCGGCGAGCCTACTTGACCGGAGTACTGCCGCCCATGGCCGACCATGAACAGTTTCATATTTTCTATCGTCTTATGGTGGCGTATGAAAAGACTGGCCAGACTGAGCTCGCAGTGGCCAGACGGGCCGAGTTACTTCGTCCCGAGCTGCGTGCCATGCTTATTCATTTTCATCCCCAGCTCCTCCCTTGTGATGGCGCCGCCGGTCCGGAAGGCGGCTTCAATGACGCCGTGTGAACGCACGCCCGCTGCGAGCATGCGCCGCCTTCTTCTTGGAGACGATGCGGCCATACTTGTTCATCATCAGGTCACCCTTGGTAAGACCACCCGGTGTCTTCTGGGCCGTTCCATTCCAAACCTTACGGCGAGAGCCAATTACGCGGTGAGTCTTCATTGTGGTTTACCGAGAAAGTTTCGAGCTGGCGGCGGGACGTCTACAAATCCAGTATACTCAACTTTACCGCAGTAAAAGTTGTCCTGGGGCGGAAAGGGGAACGGACGGCATGTCTCCCCGATTCCACACGGTCCACCGTTTCCAGTGTGAGCCAGAAGCTGCGACTTGACTGACGGATAAATGCGGTCCCCGAGAAAATCCTGGTCGTGCGACATTCCCTTATCCACAGGATTCGCAAGGAACGAAGCATACTCAGTCTGAATGTGAAGACCCGACCCCTTCTTCAATCCCCACAGTCCGCCCATAAGAGCGGCTGTGTGGAGCGGATAATCGCGAATCGAATGAGCAATAGCCGGAGACTGTTCAAACTGACGAATGGCCCAACGGTCCCGCCAGTGAACACGCGAATCTGCGTCGCGGACCATCATAATCTCCACGTTCGGTTCATCGATTGCGAAGAACCGATTGATCATGTTCCCAGCACCCACTTTCCCCGTCATTCGGAGAACTACGCGAGGGGCTGATCTAAGAATGTCCACTGTATGCTGGTCAACATCCGCACCGACGTAGATGTAGATATACCACCCAGGGAAGTGCTTGTGAATCAGATGAATGTTCTCAATCATCCCGGGGTAGTAGCGTTCATTGTATGGCCCATACAAACAGAATGAAAAGACCTTCATACTTGTCTCTCTACGTAGCAAATGATATCGGGTCGTTCCTTCGCTGAACTTTGTCAATGGGTGGTGGAACCACGCTACCCAGACCTCCCGAGGTACACAATTGCTGCGAGGAATGGAGATCGCGTCTTTCTCAATGGAGACCTTGTCCATGCGTTCGTTCAGCACAGTCCTCCCAAGCTCTTCAAGAAGCATACCTTCATTGTCCACAACTCAGACCAGTCCTTTGATGAACCCAAGCTCCGGGCACTTCTGCCCTATGCGAACCATATCTATGCCGCGAACACTACGGTCCATCACCCGCGACTGACAACCATTCCCCTTGGATTTGCGGACAGACAGCTTCCCTGGGCTCGGTCCTTCCAACCCACACATGTGCCACGCGACATCTTGGCCTATGCGAACTTCCTTCCATCCACAAATCCAACCAAACGCCAGGAGTGTCTAGATGCTGCACGCAATGACTCGCGTACTACGATCAAGTCTGGATTGTCACTTGATGAATATCGGGCCGATCTATGTCGGTCGCGGTTTGTGCTGTGTCCAGAGGGGACGGGATTGGATACGCACCGGTTCTACGAAGCCCTTCTGTGTGGTGCGACTCCAGTGGTTCTTCGCAACGCACTCACGTCTTTCTACGCGAATTATCCCGTCTGCGTTGTCGATTCGTGGGAAGCGGAGTACATTGAGCCGTCGTCACGACCTGTTCAATTTCGTGCGGCGGCATATATAAGATGAGACCGGAGATTGCCCTTCATAGCTGCGATTCGAATCCGATGTACCTTGATTTCTGGCCAATTGTGTCCAAGGTGTGGCGGCTGCGTATTGGAGTCGAGCCTATTCTCATCTACATTGACGAGAACCATGACATTCCCATCGACACGACATATGGTCGCGTTCTCAAGTTGAAGCCCACACCCGGAATACCGACCTACATGAATAGCGTATGGGGTCGGTTCTGGGGAGCAACTCTCTTTCCGAATCAGGTCTGCATCGTGTCCGACATTGACATGATTCCCATTTCCAAGAACTACTTTGTGAACGACCTGGCAGCCATTCCAGATGACAAGTACGTCCACCTGTTCCCGCCTACCCACAAAATGCCGGCTCGTCGTCCGAACGGACTCGTTCGTCGCAAGTATTGGGTGCACCTTCAAGACACCTTTCCGGTCTGTTATCACGTGGGCAAGGGCTCAACTCTCGCACGTGTCCTCAAACTCAATCCGGACTGGACAACTTCAGTCAAGGAGTTGGCCGCACACCCATTCGCACCTCACCAGGACCCGCGTTCCCAGTGGGGAATCGACGAGGACTACACAACCGACTTACTGAATTCGTACCCCGACCAGTCCATCTTTGACTTTCGCCATCGCTACCACCAGCGGCTCGACCGCACGTGGTGGGTATACAGCCCATATGAAATCAAGACAGACGAGTACTGCGATTGCCATTCAATCCGACCGCTCTCGGATCCGGAGAACCGCCGAAAGGTCAATGAGCTGGTATCACTCCTTGTATAGTTTCTTTTCGCGTAACACATGAGCAACATAGTTGCGTGACTGAACAATATTATCATAGTTCACATCCTTCTTCGTGATGTCCGAGAACGATGTGACCTGTGTGGCTAGAAATGGAAACGTGAACACCAGATTCAGCTTGTTGGTTTCGGTGTCAATGATAGCCCCGGGATCTAAGCCCAAAAACGCATCGTAACAGGACTGCGAGTAAAACATGCAGTGTGTGGCCCATACCTGAGGAGCGGTCAGAAAGAACATGTCGCCCACAGCTTGAATGGTGTCGACCTTGAATTCCTCGAGGTTTCCGCATCCATTGACAATGCCAACCTTTGGGTTGTCACCGAGGTATTTGGCAATTTTATTCGCATACGAGACCAGTGCCCCGTTTCCAGGAAGCAGTTTGCAGTCATCCTCGATGACCCACACGTACGGCCGACCCTGCTCCTTCGCCATACGCACAATCTTCTGATGCGACAGTAGGCAGCCAGTCAGGCCGCGTTCGTGTTGAATACCTTCGACGACGTGGATGTTCAGAGAAGGATAGAACCGTTCTATCTTCTGAATGTTTACCATTCGATCCGTCCGGTGCGGAAGGTGTATGCAGAAGACGTCCATTATGTCAATACCAGGTCATTTTCGTGGTACATTTTACCCAGTAATTGCCACACTCGCGAATACGGGCACGCGTCGGCTCGTCGTAGGCATCCATAAAGAGCTTTGAAAAGTCATACTCCTTGTCGATCATCTCATTGTATGCCGACGTCAGATACTCGGGCGTGATTTCCGAATAATCGTCTGTCCACAGAACCGGGCATCCGGCGTACTTTTGCTCGGTAAGCGGATGACGCTCTACAACTGGAATCGCACCGGCAATCAGTGCTTCGTAGTGGCGATGGCAGTCAATTCCATTTCCCTCGGGCGAGACGACGAACTTGACATGCGGGAGCTGGTCATAATATACAGGTGGCGGAAGCTGTTGATTGTGGATCCCATTCCGAGCAAGGGTGGCAAGGATCGACGACCTATTCTTTGGATGGGGGCGGCGGTTCCGGTCAGTTGATGTGCTGATCGCACACATGACCAAATTCTCATGGGATCCTATCTGAATACTCTGACCCTTTCCGACCTGGGAAGGATAATGATAACACATTCCGATTGGAAAGGGCATCCACGAGTCATCCCCACTGGGATGCGATGCCTGGACAATCAGCGTAGTCGGGTTCTTATAGGTGGTTTGCCATTCAAGCAGGGTACTGCGTGTCATGTGGACTTATAATATATGATTTCTAAACAATGTCCGTATATTCTGCACTGGTAACAACGTATGAGTGCGATGGGAAGGGCGTTGGATTCACAACCGACTGTCTACACTCAATCATTAGCCAGACATATCGCCCGATTCAATGCGTCGTTTCTGATCACAGTAAAGACGACAAGATCGAGACCGCAGTCCGGTCGCTTGACACAAAGGGTGTCGAGGTAATCTATGTTCGCTACAGCGAAAACTATGGAAGTCCATGTCATAACTGGAACAACGCACTGAAGTATGCGACTGGCCAGTTCCTTCACTACATCGCAATGGACGATCGACTTGCACACCCAATGGCTGTCTCGGACGTGGTTGAACACATGAACCAGACGGGGTCTCAATGGGTAGCCGTGTCCTGTCAATTTGATCCTGTGAGCGAGGGATGTCACTTTCCTCGTTGGACGGGCAACATTCTTCACGAAAACACGATTGGTGGTCCCACCAAGGTCGTGATCCGCGATACATTGAAGCATATTCAGATGGACCCACGCTTTATCTGGGTCCTGGACATGGATTGGTTTCATCGTCTTTTCTTGGCAGCGGGTCCGCCGTCCTTCTTTGTCGATACAATCACGTATATCGATCGCCACCATCCAGACCAGTTAACGAAGAAGCTCACATCAGTCGAAAAGGCAAGAGAACATGAAGATCTCCTTCGGAAATACGCCTAGAAATACCACGACCCCATTGTCTTGAATAGGTCGATCTTGTCCTTCTTGTCCGACACGTGGTTTGCATGGAAGACAATGCAGGAGTCGTGAAGAGATTCGAGCTTCATCTTCGGATAGTCGCGAAAGATAGCGTGGTGCGTATCTGTCTCGTCCTTTTGAATGAATTCGCGGACCACGAACCCGCTCGTGAACTCCTCCATGGGAAACTCGGTGAGCTTTGCCAGGGGGTAGTTGCGAATATCAGTTACTTTCGCATCGCGGAAGATCTCCCTCTGACACTCCTGGTCATTCATATTGAGGTATGACTGCTTCCACTTGATGAGTTCAAGAAACCTGATCGTCTCTGGGGTATTACGTAGCAGCATGTTTCCAGTGCACGTCCACTCATGAAAGGGTGCGGGAGCAGCGTCGCGTTGGTACACGATATCGTAATCTGCGTATTTTGCGTAGTATTCCTCGCTGGGCTCTTTGCGGAAAATGACATCGCCGTCGACGAAATGGACCAATGGCGACTCTTTCAATTGGTTGAGAAGGATCTGCATCTTGGTATGCGTTAACCGGTTAAACTGTGCCGATCCGTATCCAGCCGTCTCTCCCTGCGTTAGCTGACTTGATTTGCGAATTTCAATGCGAGGATGATTGTAATACTGAACGAGGATGTTGTAAATACCGTCGTCGAGGCAGTAGCACACGATGCGATGGTTCTTTGTTACGTAAAGAAAGCTACGCAGAAGGTTCTCGACGAAGTCTCGATACCCACTATTCGCATACGTTACAACGACAGGCAGCATTTCTACTACATCCCACGCATTGTGTGAATCCCTTTACACGAAAAGTGTCAGGTATACACACAGATGGAGTACGAAGGTATTTCTCATACAACACGTAGTCTCCCGCGTGTTGCCTTTATCACTGCGAATTATGGCGGATACGAGAAGACATGCAAGCCATTTGCTAAGCAGACGATCGAGTCCGATTTCATTTGCTTCATGTCGCCGGGCGGAAATGTACGTTCGAACGGATGGATTATCGACACTACACCGTACCACATTGTCAACCGAAGCCCCTTAGATACGCCGAACAAGATGAACTCCATCGACAACAACAAGCATACCTTCAATATCGCCAAGTACTACAAGCAGAACTTTCAGAACATTCCCCGCCTTCAAAATTACGAGTTCGTAATCTGGATTGATGGGAGCATAGAGATCACAAACCCGCGAGTTGTCGAGTTTGTTATTGACACACTGACGAACAAGACCGATACGAACGTGATTACAATTGATCATACTGAGCGAAATGGGCTCCTCGCGAATGAGGTCAAGGAGTCTCACTTTGAGCGGTATACTTCTACGTTTTGGTTCGGCCAGTCTCAGCCTTATCAGGATGTAGACGAGCAGTACCGCGTGTACCTACGGAACGGGTTCAAGGATATCGGTGTGTGGGTTACGTGCTTTGTGGCCTGGAATATGAAGCACCCGAAGACGGTCCCTATGTTGAACCAGTGGTACGATGACCTACTCACACTGTCGACCCAGGATCAGATTGGATTTCCGTATGCAGCGTGGAGCGTAGGCGTTCAACCGATCGGGCTCGGTGGGCATTTCAGGTATCATGACTCGAATGATTATTTCCGCAAATACTCTCACGGGCAATGATAATGCGAGTTTGTTTAGCCACTCTCGCGATCGGCGATAAATATGTGGAAGACTATACTCGGCTCTTCCGTCCTAGCCAGGAGGCATATGCATCCAAGCATGGATACGATTTCAAGGTCATATCAAGCTATCTCGACGCTCGTGTTCAGCATCCCCATTCAATCTCTTTTCAAAAGCTGCTCTTGTGTAGCCAAGAATGGTCAGCCGAGTATGATTTCATAGTCTATGTAGACGCGGATATTATCATCAATCCGAACTCTCCCCCAGTTCACGAAGCATGCGATTTTGGTGATAAGATCGGTATGGTCGACGAGTATTCGCAACCAACGCTTGCCCGGCGTATCGAGGTGCAAAAGAAGAACGGATGGGAGTGGCCTGCGTGTGAGTACTATAAGCTATGTGGGTACTCCCTGGAAACAGACAAGATATTCAATGGCGGTGTAATGGTCTTTCAGCCACGTAAACACCGGAGCTACCTCGAAGGAGTCTATGGGGCACATGTACTCAAAAGCATCGGCCATCCACGTGGGTTCCACTTTGAACAGACCACTGTCAACTATGAGTTCCAAACGTCTGACATGGTGGTTACATTGCCGAGCGAGTTCAACGCAGTATGGATCATCTGGAAGTCCGATTCGCCCTCGACCCGGCTCGAAGACTTCCATGACAAGAACTACTTTATCCACCTCGCTGGCGGATGTGACCATGGTCTGCTACCGTTACGAACGAACAAAGCCATGTGAAGAGAATGTCAGACCACGGGACGGAGCTGGTACGCGTTCGAATGCCCGTTTCCACACGGCTACATCATCCCATGTTCCACCCTCTTCTGGGTCGCATGCAATGACATTCCGCTCCGTGCTTCCCGTCTTACATGCAGTTACGATGGTAATGTCGCGGCGATATACTTTCCGAATCGCATCCAAAATATGATGACACTCTCCGACAGACCGCCGACAGACACCGACCACGGGTTCGGCCCCACGCATCGCGTCCCTGAACCGCTGAATGCGTCGTTGATATTTCTCGTATACACTTGGGTATGAATCTGCCCAGTTGTCTACGATATGCCATTCTTCGCTACGAGATTGACTGTCGTCTTCCCAGGTCTCCCCCTTTGTTGTCGGGTAGTCGTGGTGAAACTTAAATCCCAGTGCATCGATCAGGACAGTGTTCGTTCCGATGTGCGGATTCACAGTCGCAAGGTATAATCCTGTATGGAAGTCCTTGAAATCAGTGAGAATGCACTCAACGATAGACTCGGTGCTCCCGGTTATCCAATCAAACGGATACGCGGCGGATCGCAATCCGAGTCCCTTTATCGCATGTGCTGGCGAGCACGTATCTCCAAGGGGGATATAGATCACCATTACGGTATAACCACAAATTCACCTGGGTTTCCAGACGCATTTGTTGTTTTGTTTTTGGTTCTTCTTCGTGGTTTGAGAGATCTCGGCTGTCCGGGGAGGACCCCTTGGGACGTCTAGTTGCTGTACGCCAGGCCACCCATGCCGCTCATCACGCGGAGCACGTTGTAGTTGACGGCGTAGACGCGGACCTGGGCCGTGCGGCCGGCGCGCACCGTGTTCACGGACACCGTGAGCTGGAGCGTGGCCTTGTCGATACGCGAGAAGTTGCACGTGCCAGACGGCTGGTGCTCCTCCGGCTTGAGGGCGAAGGAGTACACGCAGATGCCCGGGGCCGCCGGCGTGCGGGTGTGGTGCTGGTACGGCTGCACATACGTGAAGTAGCGTCCCTCACGCTCCGTGAAGCGGTCCTGGCCGTTGAGCTGCAGCTTGGCGACCTCAATCGGGCACTTGCCAGAGCAACGCGTGCCGGAGTCGAGGATGACCTTGGCCAGCAGGTAGTTGGTCGTGTCCTCAAACAGGTACTGCTGGTCGTTCTGCGTGGTCGTGAAGTTCGAGTCCAGCCACGACGCACCCGACAGCGAGGGACCGACCTGGACACCGAGACCCGGGAGGTAGGGGCCGGACGAGCCATCCGACGTGGTCGGCACGTTGAGCGTCGAGGCACCGCCGCCCAGCGAGCCGCGGGCGAGCACGTCCATGATCACACCCTCCGTGGTGAAGTCATCGGAGTAGTTGAACGGCTGGCAGCCGTTGACCTCAGCGATGTGCGAGGGAGCCGGCTGCGAGCAGTCGACGAACGAGTCACGCTGGCACACCCAGATGAGCTCCTTCACCGGGTGGTTGAAGTTGAGCTGGATCTTGTTGCTCGAGGACGTGATCGACTCGGCACCCGTGAACTGCAGCTGCTCGATGAGGTACTCGTGCGTCTGCTGGGCGAAGCGGCGACGCTCCTCCGTGTCCAGGTAGATGTAGTCGATGTACAGCGACGCGGCCGTCAGCGACTGGATCGCCGACGCGGGCGAGCCGCTGATCATCTCGTAGTAGCAGCAGTTGATCCACTGCTCGAACTCCACGTTGATGCGGACCTCGTGGTACTGAAGGGCGATCAGCGGGATGGCCAGGCCGGGGTTGCGGCAGAACCAGAACTGGAGCGGGATGTACAGCGTGCGAGCCGGGGTGCCGGCACGGGGGGCACACGAGTTCGTCAGCTCGGCACCGGCACACGACACGTCCAGGGCATAGCCCTTGCGGTCCTTCATCAGCACGAGGTCGTGCGTGTTGCCGATCATCTCATCGAGGGCCTTGACCGTGCCGATGTCCTGGGTCAGCTGCGTCCAGATCTGCATCCAGTCGCCGTACTGGCGGTCGATACGCTGGCCGCCGATCTCGAGCTCCACCGTCTTCACGACGCGGTGGCCGATGTAGTTGAGCCAGCGGAAACGGGCCATCGTGTTGTTGTTAAGACCGTCCAGCTGAACCGCCGGGAGAACCAGCTGGATGTACGTGCGGTACATCAGGTCCGCGTTACGGTTGATGATGGCCGTCACACGCTTGTTGAAGTCGGCCTGGCCGTTGAACGTCACCTCAATGGACTCCATGGCGAAGTTCGTGTGACGCTTGAACAGCACCTTCCAGAACGTGATCTGGGGGTTGCCGCTGATGTAGATGTCCTGCGCACCGTAGCTGACGAGCTGAAGAAGACCACCACCCATGTTGCTTGTATGCTACATCGCAACAAAATTTCGTGGCAGGAATCTACACACACGACGACCCTCTTTAAAAATGCGCGTCTATGCCGTCAACTGTGACCCCGGTCGCGGTGAACGTCTGAAATCCGCCGCAGCACCTTTGAACCTCGACATTGTCCTTGTTCAAGCCCCCTTGAAGGACGACCCCGAGGTGGTGCGCCGCGGAGCCACCTGTTTCGAGCGAGGCACATCCTATCCCACAGGCTGTGCGGCCACTCTTGGACACATTCGATGTATGCAGGCACTGGTGGATTCGGGAGATCCGTTGGGAATTATCATTGAAGACGATGTGCGATTTCACAAGGACTTCAATCGTTTGGTGGATGCTGTCATACCTCATATGATGTCAGGAAACACGGATATCCTGTCCATGGGGTACATCAACATTCCAAGTGGAACCTGGGAATGGGTGGATGGCGAAGTTATCATCCGCAATGTGGGTGTTTCGAATCCGTGGGGTGCTCAGTGCTACATGATTACCCGGGAGTGGGCTGCGAAGTTCTGTGCACTGTTCTCAGTAGATGATGTGTCCATTCCTTACCAGTCGCATTTCGTCACGGACTGGGTCATGTTCGACCCCATTCTTGGTGTACGTCGTGATGCGTTTGTGTACCCCATCGCTGTCGAATCTCCAGATGAACAATCCATCGCGGCACTGAACCAGGGGAAGCCCGACCTGTTTCAGATTGTTCGCGCCGAGGATTTCTACCTGTAAATATGGCACGCCCGACACTGTGGAACATACAGGTCAGCCCCGCCAATTGCGATTTGCCCATAGCCCGTTTGAAGCCGACGGGTAAAGTGTGCTGGTTTTCCGCAAATACACAGACTCGACAGATGCGTAATCTTATCGGCCAGTGGAATCACGCTCAGGAACTCGCCAAATGGACGGCGGTCCGAGTCGCCAGACAGACCACTCAGTACCACGTCTTTACCGAGCGTGTCCACCGCAAACTCCACGAATGGGACCAGTCCTTGAAAGAACTGCGTCTCATCAACAATGACAATTGAAAAGGAGCCCAGGAAGTCCGCAGTCAACCCATTCAGCGTGTTCGTGGTGTAACATGGGAATGAGTCTCCATCGTGTGTTGTGATCTCATTGACATTGACAGACCGGGTATCAAGTGCGTGTTTGACCACCAGGACTCGCCGGTTCTGAGCCGTGTACTTTCGGGCAAGGCTCAGGGCATAGGACGTCTTGCCGGCAAACATCGGTCCGAGCACCACTTCGAGCGACATTGCGGATTACATGTAGACACTATGAAAACACCAATGGACATTGACGCAGGACTGGCAACCGGCACCGTGTGCTTCGTTGTGTTCATCGCACTCGTATGCTGTGTATATAACATCTATCGTCGCAACCGAACCAGCTCGCTATACGACCTTCAGGAAGAGAACCCCGTATAACCATGTTCGAGGACTGCAAAGTGGAGCTTCTGGAGACGTTTGGTAACGACCTGACCGTTGTGAATGCCGCCCGTGTGTCACTGGGCAAGCACGTCGATGACTTCACCGACAAGGACGCTAAGCTCATCAAGTATCTGGCCGACCACGAGCATACGTCACCCTTTTTTCATCCTCAGCTCCGGTTCCGGTTGAAGATGCCGATTTGGATGGCCCGCGAGTGGTTTCGGCACACAATTGGGTTCTCTCGCAATGAGGTCAGCCGCAGGTACGTAGATGATCCACCGACCTTCCATGTGCCTCACCTTCGGACTCGTGCACCAGGTAAAAAGCAGGGAAGTAATGATGATGTGCATCCGGAGGATGAGCGGTTTATGCAGTATTTGAAGATGCACTGCTGCCACTCGATGGACGAGTACAAGCACCTTTTGGCGAACAACGTTCCACCTGAGCAGGCGAGAATGGTGCTTCCCCAGAATATGATGACGGAGTTTATTGAGACGGGTTCGTTAGCAGCCTATGCTCGTCTGTGCCACCTTCGCATGGGACCCGATGCTCAGGCGGAGATTCGTGCTGTGGCGGGTGAGGTTAGCGAACTCGTGCGTGGCGTGTTCCCCGTCTCTTGGTCCGCTTTGACCGCATAGTTTTGCGACGACGGCCACCTTCTTGAAGTGGACGTATCGACATAAACATCTTGTATCCGGACACAGTATTAAGATCGATAGCGGCGACCGCTTCTAGCATTTTGATCGCCCACGAGGCACACTGCCCCTCTCCGGCGTCTCTTTTCGTTAAGTCAAAGTATTCGACGAGGGCACCCTTCATGGGTGCAATGAGTGCAAGAGGTGATGCATCCATTTTGGTCTCGAAGTATCCTCTGATGTCGTCTCGCCATCCAGGTCTGAGTCCAATACCTAACCAAGCACCATTCTTTACATCGCCAACCAATATATCTGTATCGTACGGTTCAAGTAAAAACAATTCGTTCGTTCCTCCACGTCTGCGAAGAACATACGAAATTAGATGGCTGTGACGAGTGCCTTCTGGCTGAACGTATTCTAGATTGATAACGCCTACGACCGGGATATTGGCTTCGAGAGATTCTTTAATTGTGGTTGACCCGTCTTTTGTCTGGTTGTATGCCCATCGATCCAATCCCCACCCCGGTACCTTTATCCTGTCTGGGTGCCAGGGATAGTGGAATCGTACATCACCCCGTTCACCTGGTTTTCCAGATTCGAGATATGTAAGTTTTCCAGCGGCCTTGTATGGACTCAACGCACGATCAAGTGCTTTATTGAAGTCAAATTCCGAGCATCCCATATCTTGTCGAGGTTTAAAAAGGTTTATATTGCGTGTCGGGTTTGTCCTATACGGAAGCTGTTTCATCTGACGTTCGATCAGAGCATCGCTGTACCCCTTCTTCATCAGACCCGCCATTTCGATTATATCATTCCAACACTTTACTCCATAACCATGCGGGGCACAATGTGCATGGCCTCCAACTCCTGCATCCAGAGCTTCATCGCATAGGGAATGGTCTTCTGAACGAAGTCCGTCTTGTTGCCGCATGACCCGCAAGAGTACAGCCCCTCCTGCGGATTGACAATGGCCAATGTTCCGCACGTCTTGCAGATACCTGTCGAGAAGGGGTCGGACACATCCATCAGTCGCTCCTTGGTGAAGGCTGCCGCACCGTGAGAGATCATGCAGTCACGCTCCATCTCACCCACACGGAGACCACCGTCACGAGACCGTCCCTCGCAAGGCTGGCGAGTCAGTGACACGATGGGTCCACGAGCACGAGAGTGACGCTTGTCAATCACCATGTGCTTCAACCGCTGATAGAAGGTGGGACCCATGAAGATTTCCGCCTGCATCATCTCGCCTGTCTGCCCATTGTACAGAATCTCATTTCCATACGGGTGCATGCCCAGCTCGAGCATCTGAGCCCGCAGCTCCTCGACTCGGAGATGAGAATACGGCGTGCCGTCTCCGAGGGAACCCTTGCGAACACACACCTTTCCGAAGATACACTCCATCAACTGTGCAATGGTCATTCGGCTAGGCACAGCGTGTGGATTCATAATCAGGTCGGGACGCAGACCCGCACCCGTGAAGGGCATGTCCTGCTCATCAAGCAGCATACCCACCGTTCCCTTCTGTCCGTGGCGAGAGGAGAACTTGTCCCCAATCTGAGGAATACGCTCCGAGACCACGCGAACCTTCACGAAGGGATATCCGTCTGAGTTCTTGTCCTGCCAGACACCATCGATGCGGCCAGCCTCGGCATTCTTGTGCGTCGTCGACGCATCGCGGAACGCATACCCCGCGGTATCGTGCCGCAGGTTCACCACCTTGCCGATGACCACGTCATTCTCCTGGAGACTCGAGTGGAGAATCGGAATACCATTCTCGCTGATGGCCGAGTAACTCGTGTTCTTGAACTTGCGAGTATTGTGCTTCTGAGGACGCATGAACTTCTCCTCGCGACCCGAGGTCACGTTCCGGTGCTCCTCGTCCTTGTACATCGTGTAGTAGAGTCCGCGGAACAGCCCGCGGTTCACAGAGGACCGGTTCATGATGATGGAGTCCTCCTGGTTGTAGCCGCCATAACACGCAATGGCGACAATTGCGTTCATACCGAAGGGCATCTCCTGCATCTTCAGAATGTTCATCGACCGCGTCTCTACGATGGGCCGGCTGATGGAGCACAGAACATACGCATTCTTATCCAGCCGCTTGGCAAAGTTGGTGGCGTAGATGCACATGGACTGCTTGCCCATAGCCGACTGGTAGGTGTTACGGGGCGACTGGTTGTGGTCAGACAGCGGAATCGTGCCTGCCATGTGACCGACCAGCATCGACGGGTGAATCTCGTGGTGAGAATGCGTCGTGACCTCCTCCTTGGTCAGAGCAATTCGCAGTGTCTCCGTCTCGGACGCATCAATGTACTCGATGCACATCTTCACCCAGATGTTCCAGTCCTTGCGGTCCTCGCCCTCGGGATGGGGAGCACCCACGCGGAACACCGGGCGAACCACACGGCCACCATCGGTCTCAATGAGAATGGCATTCATCAGCGTATACCAGGCAACCGAGGTGTGCGGGTGAAGGCGAGAACTGCACTTGGCGGCCCGCAGAGCCGTGACCACTGTGAGGGGATTCGCAGCATATGCCAGCAGAACACCATTCACCGTGATGGACGTACCCTCGTACACGCGAGGTGTGGTAATCCACGTAATCTCTCCGCCCGGCAGCTCCGACAGGAAGTGGAGAATCGTCGAGGATGGCACGTGCTGCGAGACCGAGGTCAGAAGCGACATGGTCTTCACGATACCAACAGAATGGCCCTCCGGAGTCTCCACTGGACACATGAAGCCCCACGAGGTGCCGTGAAGCTTGCGAGGAGCCAGCAGCTTGCCCGACTTCTCCACGGGAGTCTGGATACGGCGAAGGTGAGACAGAGTGGCGGCATACGACATGCGGGCCAGAACCTGGGAGACACCCACCTTGGTCGCATTCGACAGCGATGTCGAGTTCGTCGTGCCCATGCCCTGGACCGTGAAGTTGCCCGTGGCCAGAGCCTGCTTCATCTTGCCCTCGATGGCCGACACCTTGAGAATCTTGTAGAGGTTGTTGATGTTCAGAATCTCCAGGGGCTGACCGGCCTTCTTCCACGCGTCATTGTTGACCTCCTGGACGAACTCGTTACGGGTGTCGTTGCACACCTTCTGGAACAGCTGGCGGAACAGGTGAGTCAGCAAGGCACCTGTCGTCACCACCCGCTTGTTCGGGTAGGCGTCGCGGTCATCCAGCGGAATGTGCTTGCAGTACGTGAGAAGCAGCCTGCGAATCATGGAAGCCATCAGCATCGTGCGGCGAGCATTCAGCACCTCCACTGTTGGCGCCGGTGCCCCATGAGCACCTGCCTCTCCGGCAAACCGCACGTGAGGCAGAAGCTCCGTCGTGAGCAGATACCGCACATAGGCACACTTGTCCTCCTGATTCGTGCCGTACTGAAGGTGGTTGGTCAGGTACCGAACCGCATCGTCCTGCGAGTAGACCGCCAACTCGGCACAATCGCGGAAGGACGCACCCAGCAGTTCGACGTGCGAATCCGCCTCGTCGCCCCAGATGATGCGAGCCACTGTACGGTCATCCTGGATTCCGAGGGCACGGAAGTAGACCATGACCGGGATGTCCTCGCGGAATCGAGGCACACAGGCCACCATCGGGAACCCGTAGCCATTGAACTTGGAACTGAGGCGAATCTCCAGCTTCTTGGGCGGAGTCGTGAAGGACTCCTGGAGACTCTTCATCTCCACCGAATACAAATACTTGGACGATGTCTTCTTGTTCTGGAAGATCATGATGCGATTGTCCGCCACCTTCTCCTGGCAGAGGATAGTCCGCTCCGAGCCGTGGACCACAAAGTAGCCCATCGGGTCGTGGGAACACTCGCCCATGTCTGCCATCTGCGTCGGATACTCCTTGAGGAGGCACAGCGACGAGCCCAGCATCACCGGCAGCTTGCCCATGGAGATGCCCTCAAAGACCCGGAACTCCTCATCGAACGTATCCAGCAGCGGTCCCTTGTATGTGCGGGCCACAAACCGGATGTCCGCATGCATCTGGGCCGCATAGGTGAAGTTGCGAACACGTGCCTCCATCGGAAGCATCGGCTTGACGCGTCCGGTGGCCTCCTGGAGTCGCGGCTTGAGGTAGGTGACATTCTCGAAGGAGAGCCGGAACTCGTACTTGTACTTCTTGGTGGCCTCATCCTGCTCGTGCCAAACGGTGATGGGCGCAGTCGACTGGACGATGAGAGGAAGCTTGTTGCGAATGAAGTCTTCGAAGGAATCGACCTGATGATCCACGAGACGACGAACACCCTTCTCGAAGTATGCCTTAACAGCGTCCCACTCAGCCATGGTATATGAATGCCCCGGTTACGCTGTAAATAAGGTTTATCCGTTTTGAGTAAAGGGAATGGCCGAGAAGCAAATTAATATCCGCAAAGTCGGCGGACCTGGCGACCAACCCAGCCAGCCTGACGAACGCGACCGTAGGAGAACCGCTAAGAAAACCAGGACAAAGACCTTTCCGATGGGAGTGTTGAAGACGGGAAACAAGAAGACTGCTCGTAAAATTGAAGGAGTCCGCGACCCCGCCGCCAGCCCTCCGTTCAAGAAGGGAATCCGCATCTTGACCAGCCAAGGCGAATTGCAGAAACGCAACAAGATTCAGAAGACACTTCGCAACATGCCGGAAAAGATAATGCGTGAACGTCTCAAGGCTGCGAAGATGGACGTTGGTTCAAAGGCACCCCCAGCACTTGTCAAGCTAATCCTCGAAAGCGGCGCGGAAGCGGGAATGGTTTCGCTGTGATAGTCTAATGACGTCCATCTGGGGTCCATTAGGGTGGATGACCCTCCACTCCGCCGCTTCGTTATATCCTGACTCGCCTACCGAGGCTGAGCGTCAGCTTCTTCTCAAATGGATCGAACTCTTTCGAGACACGATTACATGTCCGTCGTGTCAGGGTCACTTTGCGGAGATGTTAGCTGATTACCGTTCAAAGTACCCGAACTTCTTGTACTCACGTCGCGAGTTCCTGCTCTTCACATTCCGGGCCCACAATGCGGTGAACCGCCGCCTGAACAAACCCGTGTATTCGACTGTACAGGCCTGTTTTGATGTCCTGCGTAATAATGTCAAGTTCAACAAGTCATATTCCTTCCGAATCTCGTACATTAATCATATCACTCGGCACTGGAGGTCGTTCCGCGATGCGAGTGGTATGGCAGCCCTGAAGCGAATTATGGAGCTTCAGAAAATCGAGAACGAGTACATGCGGCCTCGCAGCAATGAGTTCGAGGTACTCATTCCGGAGGACAGTGTATTCTATTCCGTTGGGCAGGTTCAGTCCGAAGTCGCCCAGCCCATGGTGGCACGCACGGGCGGTCGCATGGTCATGACGGCAACTGGATTTCGCATACGGAGGTAAGTGGGCGTACTGGGTCCCATGGGACTGAGATATATGGGTCAGTCTCCCATGCATATCGCTTCATCCACGGATGGCGGGTATCATGTGCTTCGTCATAGAACTCATCATGGAACTTTACTCGTTTGCGCGCTGTCCGCAAGGACGCAGACGGTAGAATGCATTGTAACTGATTGCCAACATGAAAGGGGGGTGTTGGATGGTCCCACACGAAGGACGTAGGCTGTTCAAAATCAGCCAACGTCTGAAGAAGAGGAGCATCCGTGTACGGATAGACCCAACACCAGTCGGGCGCTCGAGACGTGGTGAAGTACTCCAACGTCCACGCATATGTCTTCCAGTAGGCATAGCACACAGGCTCCCAATCCACGATACCGTCCATCATCAAACCGACTCGCGTCTCCAGCGCATTCCCGTCCACGGCCACAATGTGTGCGTCGTGTGGCTTTCGGCGCTCAATCAAAACCTTTGTCTCCATCTTCTCCGGATCCTTCATACGGAGTGCACGTCCATGACCATCTTCGCGAAGAGAGAACATGGCGATGGCTGGCATAAAGTCATTGCCAAAATAGCGAATGCACATGCGAACATACTCGTCTACGGGGAGAGGCAGAACAGCCGCCAGGGCGGAAATCGAAAAGGCATCATCGTCTCGAAGTAGGAATAGGTTGCCGACACTGCGTTGTGCCAACGCGATGAGCACCAGGTCTGCGTCGAGCCCGTAGATTGCCACAGTGGCTCGGGCACATGGGTCAAGGGTTCGTAGCCATTGAAAAATCTTATGCTCCCCTTCGCCATGCTCGTCTGTTCCTGATATGACAGCATCCGGGAAAGCCAGTCGCATTTCCCGCACAAGTTCCCGCATATACGGCGTCTCAGGAGAGAGCTGGTTGCGGTCAAACGTACTGGCCTTCTCGGGGATACGGAAACGACGATACCGCTGCTGAACAATCTTCGCATAGGGCACCAGTCCATCGAAGGCAATGTAGACTCGCTTAACCCGCATGCGGTCGAGGTACATGCGAAGTTCAGCAATCACACTGCCAATCGGATCTTCATCCTTGATTGCCTTGTGAAGGAAACAGTTGAAGTCCATGCACAACACATCGGCTTCAAATGTATCGTAGGGTTTCTGGATGTGTTTATGTTTACGAAGTAAGGACGCCACGTAATACGGGATACCCATTAAGGACTCTCCGCCTCCTGAGTTAAGGCCATTTACCACCAACCGCACCACGTACGCTTGGCCGCATTGGCAAGAATCTGCTCCACATTGTTGACAACCATCGTCGGCTGCTTGGACATTACGGAGGCCAGAAGGTCAGACGCCTTCTTCTCCGCCGCAACAACCTTGGCCGTCGCCTCGATGCCCGCCACCGCCGTCTCGACAATGTGGGGAACCATGGTCGACACGAACACGCGAGCCGCATCCTTCTCAAGCTCGGGCATGGTCGACGTGTTGATAACGTAGAGCAGGCTGCCCTGAAGCATGGTCAGACGCTCAGCAGGCGTCAGAGCATCCAGCGAGTGAAGGTGGGTCGCCAGCTTGCTCACAGAGGCCACGGGGTTCTTCCAATCAATGGAGTCGAACAGACCGGACGGGGTGGGCGTAGGATTCGGGCCAGGGACACTCGGCGGCTCAACCGCAACAGGAACAGGAACATCAGCAGTCGACATTTATGTGTTATCAGGAGTTTCCTCTAAACTCTACCAACGCATACTGCGGCGACGGCGGCGTGTGCCGGCCTTCGGGGGCCCAGGCGGAGCGGCGGCGGGGGCTAACGACGGAGCCGGGGCAGGCATCATCGGCTCAGCCTGAGCGGGAAGAGGCATCATCTGAACCTCCTGCTTCATCTTCGGGGCCTTCGGGGCCTTGGCAGCCTTGCGAACCTTCGGAGCCCGCTGGGTCTTGGCCTTCGCTGCCTTGCGACTCTGTGTCTGCTGATACTTCATATCCTGCTTGTGAGCCTTCATATCGCCCTTGGCCTTCTTCAGAGCCTCTTCCAGCTTGGCTATCCGCATACTCGAGGCATTCGTGGTCCCCGCGACCACACAGAACTGATTGACCTTTTGGCGAAGTGTGGGCATCTCTTATTACTAAAAACGAATTTAAACGCCGCAGCTAGAAGACAACAGCGACACCATGGACATCTGCCCCAGCTGCTACAACGACACACTTACGACCCACGCCGAGCAGGGAATCGCCATTTGCCAGGGATGTTCTCCCGTCTTCTGCATGGAATGTTATCACGGTGCTCGGTATTGCTGCGTCTTCTTCCAGGATACGCCTGCCGTGCCGGAGTACAATTGGGAATGTGCTGAGGCCTATATGGCACTGCACATCGACGCAGCGGAACGCATCGTTCGCTCTGGACCTCGTCGCAAGTGTTCGGTGGTTCGCGTTGAAGGCCAATTGTTTCGCCGCGTCATGTTCAACGGTATTGTCACGCAGGAAATTGCGTGTGCCAACAAGTAAATGTGGACGTGGCTGATTCTCCTCGCACTGGTCATCCTCTTTTTGTTCTTGACAAACGTTGTCCCTCCGCCGTCCTTCCTGCCTCAGCCGGGTTGTAGGGCGTGTGCAAAGAATCAAGCGGAATAACAAATGTTCGGATTCATGAAGGCGTTCAAGCCCAAGCCAATCGTCCCCGCACCCAAGATTCCTTCGCAGCCCGCTCCTCCTCCGCCCCCTGGACCCACGTCATAAGTTTTCGTGTAGTGAAATCAAATGAAGACTCGTCGCAACCTCATCGGCCCTCTGAAGAAGGGAACCCTGATGGGCTACTCTGCCACCATGAAGGCCCCGGCTCGTCGTAAGACTCTGCGTAAGGTTGTGGCGAAGGTTGGTCCGCTGTCCACGTTCCGTAAGTTGAATGCAATCTCCGTGTTGACGAAGCGTACTGCACCCAAGAAGTCTCGGACGTTCAAAGCTGACCGCAAGTGGGTGAAAAAGAACTTCATGTAAAGACAAATGTCCTTCAAGTGGATACTCATCGGAGTCCTGGTTCTGGTCCTGTTCGGCTACGTGTCTGTTCAGGGTCCCGGCGTGCAGTGCAGCGGGTCGATGATTTACTGCCCTGGCGTTGGATGCGTATCAGGTCCTGAGAAGTGCAATGCCGGTGCGTCAGGTGGTGCGTCCAGGACCTTCTCGACCACCTGGGAGAAGGAGCAGTTCACCGATGGCAAGGACATGTGGCCGAGTGTGCCCAAGTTCACTGAGGTGGCTCCGCCCACCATCCGCCAGTGTCCTGACAATACACGGGCTCGCGATGGACGTTGCTCAGAATACCTCGGCCCTTAGGCGAGGCAAATACACTGTGCCTGCGGCAGCACAGTGGGTGCCTGACGCGTCAGAACCTTCAGCTTCATGTGCTTCGTCTCAAAAAACTCCTCAACCGTATCCTTGACCACCTCGGGGTCAAAGTCCTTGCAGGAGAACACATCCAAATACATGGAGTTGTTCTCTTCCACAAAGTGTGCACAGATGTTGCTCGTCTCGATGAGCTGAACGAGCGTGTATCCCGCCTTGTTGCCCGAGCCGAACCGCACAATCTGCGGGTTTCCGTAGGCCACCATGTCGATACGCTGAACCAATGCCTTATTGAAGGCGTGGATGTTGACAGGGTTGCGAATCGTGTGCGGCGTGGCACGAGCGGCGTCAATCATAAGGTGCTTGCCCCACGTACGGAGAGGAGTGCTCATTACCAGTACTCTTCTCTTGCGTGAAAATGTAATGAAGAACACGGGGCAGAACCGGTTACCCTCGGTGAAGGGTCATGTTGTGAACCTGACACTGAATCTCATCATTATTGCTGTTTTGTATGTGCTTCTGGCTGCGGTGACAGCCACAGTGATTCGGACGGGATTCGGACGGTTCAATGAGGCGTGGACAAGGATGCCATTGGCGTATCGGATAGCCGATGTGACAACTGAGATGTCGGTATTAGTTGTCTCCTCCTTCTGGGTGACATACTTTGTTCACTTTATGGTTCCAGTTCTGCCTGTCGACCAGAAACTCGAACATTTTATCGAGTTGTACGGTGGACGCATGGTCTTCGTGTACGCAGTGTTCTTGTTCGTCCACGATTTGGACGTCAAACTCCACTCAATCTACACTGAGCTTATCGACGACGGTGACGTCCACCCATCACGGGCTGGGCAGAAGACGTATTGAGGAAGAACGCATAGTACGGGATGTAGATTGAACCAAAGATGAAATCAATCACCGCCCAGAACGGCGACTGGTACTTGTCGTACGACAGCTTGGCGGCCGCCGCGTGGAGGAGAAACGCAAAGACGCCTCCAAACGACGCGAGAATCATCATGAGACCGCCCCATAACGTCGGCGTCGGGGTTGTGGTCGCGGTGGTCGTAGGCTGCGTCAGGGCGGGGTTCGTTGGTGCGGAGCTCATTATATGTGGATGGGAATAAAAACGAATGTCTCGCCTTGAGAATACATCGCTCTCTACAATGGCAACCCAGCAAAAGCTTTCGTCTGAACTCCTTCGCCGCGGACACACCACATATGGAACGCCGCACGTTCGCATAATGCGTTTGCATCGACTCAGTTTCTACGAGCAGCGAACGCGGAACCTTCGCCGGTCTCTCGACAACCTGCTCGACCACTACATTGGGCTGTTCATCGCCGGCAAGGACGCTCGCTTTGTCCGGTCAGAGATTCTGGCACATGACCGTATTCTGAAAACGGATTCTGTGATTGTACAACACAGGTAAGAGCCGGCCTCCAATCAACAATGTCCTTCACCACCAACAAGCAACACGACAACACCCGCGACTTCTACACTGCAACCCACTCTACCATGGCTACCCACACCTTCTTCTGCACCGCCCCCAACTGCGACAACAAGACACTTCTTCCGTACACCGAGTGCGACTACTGCGCAAAATACTGGGCCGACGTGGTCGAGGAGGACACCTGGTGCGGCACGACCGACTGGCTCACGTCCACTTGCACCTGCGGCGGTGGTAGCCGCATGTGCCCTCATTGCTGCGAGGAGGACAGCGACCCGTGCCGGGGGTGTGGCTCCCACTCGCTGTGGGACAATCGGTACTGCCGCACCTGCTACGAAGTTCGGTACGGTCCTTGCTACCCGATGTGCATCGACTGCGGCGGCCACGAGTTGGCACAGGACTCGGCACGATGCCACTCGTGCATTGACGGAGCCCGGTCGGATGCGGCCGCGGCCGTGCCGCCCGCACGCAGTCCGGATGAACTGCGAGAGGTCATTGCGGAGATTGAGGAACGCCTCACGACCAACATGACCAAGGGTCAGCGTGACGACTGGATTTGGATTCTCCAGAACCGCCGTGCCGACCTCGCGGCGGCGGAGAAGGAGATGTGCGAGGGATACGACCAGGATGACCTCAACAAGCTGGACCGTGCGAACCACTACTGAAAACGGATTCCCCGCACAAAACACTTTTTACATCAATATGGAGTCCTTCTTCGTTGACATCGGTTTCCTCCCAAGCCGCGCTGCAGAATATGCCGACATCATCCAGGCTACACGGCGTGCAGACTTGTGCGACTGGATTCGCACGGCCAAGGACATCAACCAACCCCAGGCAGACATGATCTTCAACAACCTGGAAAACAAGGACTGCCATAGTGGTGGTAGCTTCAATTCCGCGATGCGAATTGCTCAGTATGTGTTCAAGCACGGATACGAGGCATTGGCTGCCGATGCTATTCACTGGAACAAGCTGGATGTGTACCAGATTGAGACGGCTCGTCGTGCGGTGTTTGAGTTGGCTCGCACGCGGCCGACGTCGGACATTCCGCAGGTGGTCATCTATGACCGGTGCATCAAGGCGTCTCTGGGCGAGGATTGGCGAACCTCGACGACCATGACGGACTTGGCGATTCGGAATGCGGCCGCTCGTGCCCTTGACATGGTGCGGTTCTTCAACACGAGCAGCTGAAAAAAACGGATTCAATGTGTTTTACCAAGAGAGTGGCCGAAATGGAGTGTTTCATGTGCCATGCGTACGTCCACGACGCCCTTCGCAACCCAGTTCATCTCCCAGGCACAAATGCCACGCGTGCGGCAAAGTATGCCCACCTCTTCGTTCCCGAATTCGTCCGAGCTGCACACATGAACACGGACGGAGAGTTCGTGTCTTTGCTCTTTGTCGAGGTGGGTGGCGTCAAGCGGTCGTGCCACATCCGCGACCCAATGGCCGTTGCACGCATCTGGGTTCGCCACCAGCAAAAGGCGATGGGAGACCTGAGTCAGATTCACAATGGTCACGTCATTTCACGACCTACATCCGGGCACGGACTTCGCATTCGCATTCCACGTGATCGCGAGTACGATGATTTGTATGCCTGAGGAATTGTCGCGGATACATATAAATGGACCTTAATGTTATCATCCCCGTTCTTTTGTTTATTCTGCTGTCCCCGGGCGTGCTGCTTTCTCTGCCACCTGGGGCGGGTAAGACGACCCAGGTTCTGACCCACGCAGTCGTGTTTGGCGTCGTGTACTGGGGTCTGCGTAAGACGTTCCCGCAGTACTATTGAGCCTGGCAATTACCCCTGGGACAGAATGTGACGCACAACCGGATGGTCCTGGATTCTAGCAATCTCTGCCCACGCAATATACTCTTGAAACACCCGCTCATTTGCTGACAGCGGAAACGCGGGATAACAACACCTCAATGCCTGAAATGCCTCTGCCTCCGCAAGTGCATTTTGCTGGCGTAGAAACATCGTAATCTGGTCAAGCTTTGCCTTGCGGTCAGGAATACTCAGCCCCTTGAAGTTCTTGCCGAATTGCTCCATTCTACTTGAATGATATATCGATGTATGTGCGTAGGTCATATTTGTTAGGGATGCCCATCATACGTCGGAAGTAATACTCTTGAAAACTGTCACCACCGTCCGGACACAGCTCCTTCTTGAGTGCCGCCATCAAGGTCGGATTCCGCTTGACACACTCGCTTCGAGTGTATCGTTTCAGTTGGTTGATAGCGGTTGTGAGTTCATGGTGTTTTTCCATGATTCCAAACCCATTGTTCTCCCTGACGAATGCGACAACCTTACGTTTCGCAGCCAGTCGCATCCGCTTGTACTCGGCTACCTTTCGGTTGATATCCGCTCGAATGCGACGGAACTCAGGGTCAGTCTTGAAGGCCTCAATGGCTTGGGCACACAGACCCGCTTCCTCTAGCTGGACTTCAGGTGTCCGGTGGCGATTGCACTGAATGCAATCAAAGTCTGTGCGACGCATGTAGGCAATAATGCACCGAGAATGAAAGGCGTGCCCGCATTCCAGTTTCAGACATGTCTCTGTGGATTCGCGTTGGTCATTGAATTCCTCCATGTCCATATCGGACTGACAGACCGAACAATCGGGCATTTAAATGTTCCACGTTGATTGGTGTAAGCCGGTATGCCATCCGCTGAGGATTTGCGCGCTGTCGCCGCCAGTTACGACCCAGTTGAGGACTTCATCAACGTTGCCACTCGCCAAATTGAGCTTGCCGCCCGCTCGGGAATCACATACGATTACATTGATGTTCCGGGCAACCTTACGCGAGAGAAGGCCAAGGCCGCCCTCGTTGGTAACTTCCCCAACTGTCGGATTGACAAGATGTGGTTCGTAAACTGCTTTAAAGTTAGCTGGGCGAATTGACAATGGGCAATTGCTTCGGGTTCGAAGACACTCCCATGATGACGATAGGGACAAAGACTGTGAGGAAAAGTCAGATGAAGGGTATCAAGACCTACCAGGATGCCCTGCGGTTTATCGGACGCGAGTGTTCGGACACGGCGGTGATTACAACCATACTCAATCACCAGGTATCCTTCGTTCCCGTGTCTGCACCGTTTCAAATTGTGGACGAAATCATCTTCAAGCAGTCGCATATTCCAACTCGGAAGTTATACGGAAGGCGCAAGTGATTTTGCCGCCGTGTCGCGGAGATTGTAGAGCTTAATCAACGGTTCGAATTGAATGTCTGTCAGAATCAGAAATCCACCGACTGAGATGATGATACCGTCCTCCCATTCGATGCCCTTCGGCCGAAAGAGCCAAAAGTAGATACCGAGAAACAGACCCAGCGAAACCTTGAACACCGTATCGACGACCGCGAACAGCGAACTCTCCTTCACCTTGTGACCAGTGGCCAACATGACAACCTGAAGAAGGACGACTGCCTTCAGAAAGAAGAAGTATACCTGGTACGCCTTCATTGTGATATCTCGAGCAAAAACGAATCCAAGTCCATCAACAAAACTACTTTTTAGCGGTTACCATGGAGCACCTCTACATTCTCGAACTCACCTGCGGCAAGTACCTTGTCGGCAAGTCCCGCGATGTCGACCACACCTACGCCTACTACGCCTGCGGCTTCGGCCCCCAGTGGATTCAGACCTATAACCCCGTCCGCATCCTCGAGACTCGCCCCATCACCGGTCCGAATGACGTGCGGGTAACAACGATGGCCATGATGAAGAAGCACGGCATTGATGCTGTGCGTCCGTATGACTGCGGGGATATGCGGCTAAGCGATGAGGTTGAGCAGCCTATTCGCTTTGAGATGCATGCACCTGCGGACTCGTGCACAAATTGCCACGCAACGGGGCATGACCACAAGGTCTGCACGCAACCCAAGAACACCAGCTGGGCATGTCAGTGGTGTGTGTCCGATTATCCCAACCGCTATGCGTGCGAGCAGCATGAGAAGGGATGTCGCCCACCGAAGACGCCTCTGGCCGAACCCAAGGATTGGTGC
>Ga0208614_1000067_pt1 | contig 39733 bp, 71 predicted proteins | sample CryBogCBE23Jun09_FD_184554 | JGI IMG/M metagenome (GOLD analysis project Ga0208614, IMG submission 184554) | Freshwater microbial communities from Crystal Bog, Wisconsin, USA - CBE23Jun09 (SPAdes) | ecosystem: Environmental > Aquatic > Freshwater > Lake | place: Crystal Bog, Wisconsin, USA...
TCTTTTTGGTTACTTTACTATGACGAGAAGTCTTCCCTATATAGTTCATATGCACAACCTTATCATCGGCTAACTTAGCTACAAACTCAAATACGTGTTGCATGAGTAAATATTTTATGTTTTACTTGATAACATTGCATGAAGATCTGTATTAGTGTACAGCAAGTAAAAAGAAACAATTTTAGTAACAGCTTCTTCTACAGACACTTCTTTACCTAACGTCATTTCATGCATTATATTACCATCATATTCAGGTATGCACCAAAATATAAAACTGGCTGAATCAGGTATCCAAACAAATCCTTTTTTAGAAGGATAGTCTTTTATTTTTTCTTCTACTAATTCTTCTACTGCTATAGCATTATCCATAAAATATTTTTAATGCTGAGGAATAACCGGTACCAGATCTTTGGCAATTATTGCACGTTCCTGGTATACAAGATAACCTACACCATTGAGTGCTATGGTGGCCTCAAATTGATTAGGGTATACATACACTATGTCCCCGGGCACAATGGTCTTTACATCGGCACCTACTGATTTTACAATAGCCCTCTCAAGGCCATTTCCTTTCAGTTCTTTCTTTATCTTCTCATCCATGATGATCAGACTTTCCTTCTCTTCTTCCATAATAGGAAGAACCAGTGCACGACCCCCAAGTACACCAATACTTACGTCAGTATTGTATGCCTCTTGTGTCTTTTTCATTTCTGCTTTGATGTCAGCTTTTTCTTGTGCTGATACTCCGATATCTATCATATAGTTAATTGTTTAATCCATTTGATGAATTTCTCCCATATCTGTTAATTCACCCAGATTAGGGTTAAGCTCTGCCCACAATGAGAACTCTTCGGCAGTTATCTCTTTCCAGTTAACGAGATTAATCTTTCCCCACTTTTGATTAGGGTCATTGAGATTAGTATTGTGAATATATTGGAAAGGATGCATAGCAATACATTTTCCAATTAATGATCCTGACCTGGTACCATAAAGAATCCAGTAGAACTTTGTGGGTGTCTGTGTTAAGACTGTGCTGCCGGTTTGAAACGTATCCATTATGTAGTTGTTATATTTCTAACAAAGGTAGTGAGAATTATCATACTTGGTTAGGATTTCTAAAATATTTTCTAACAAAGTTAGTTAGCACATAGCTTCAGGGTATTGTTCTATTTCTTTCCATTCTATTTCTGCACAGGGAGGAGATAGTCTTAGTGTTATAGAGATATCAATATATGCAGTATCATTGATCTGTAGGGCCCAGGATTCCCGGCCATGGGGTGTAAACTCTTTTGGTGCATCTAAAGAATCAGGATACACTACTGGTACGTATCCCATTTCTGTTGCTACCTTAATAGGATGAAAGTAGATAAGCTTTGCGTTGGTAGCTTCTTTCATCTCAAGCAGCATATCAAGAGGATCACCTGCACTACTTACCCATGGTATCAAAACAATATCCATATCATTTAGAAGACTACCATGAAGGCAAGCAGCATATCCATGTTTTATTGCTATCTGCCTCAAGGTGCTATACCAAGTAGCATAAACTACTGGATTAGGATTATAATTTTTTTGCATAGATTATATTTAAAAAGGGTGCCGTTATTAGTGACACCCTTTTATTGATCAATGTTTTTTTTCTTACCCTTGTTGCTCAGTACCAGGAGCAGCGTGAGGGATAGCTGCAGTAAGACCTGCTACTGCATTTTTAATAGTAACAAGAGCTTCATCTTGTTCTGCAGCACTCATACCTGCACCTTGTACATATGCAGAAATGTTTTGTGTAGCAGTGTTGATCTCACTTGCCAATTGCTGAAAATCAGTTAACTGTGCCATAATGCTATTGTGATTTTTATTGGTTACATGTATAAGATAATTAACTTTAGCAATGAAAACAAGAAACAAAATTGGACTAATGATAACTCCAAACTTTATCAAAATATAAAATGTAGACATTGCTATGTAGTTAGGTTTTCCTAACAAAAGTAATTACTTTTTATCTTAGTTCAAAATTTTTTGCCCCTATTTACTCATCAAGGTAAACACTCCCCCTATAGGTATCCACATATAAATATCCCCCCTACATGACCCCAATAATTTAACCCCCGGTATTTGATGAGTGTATTATTATGGATAATTTTATATACAAAATTTTACACGTGTGTTATTAGGGTAGCCAGTCTCAGTCTTCATCCCCCTACTCACTTTCGGCTTGAGGGCTTCCCCCTACTAAACAACAAGCTTTGATATTATGAATTTAGTACGAATCGAAAACGGAGGTGAAAATTCAATGCAATTGGTAGATTTCATGAAAGCTGCCGAACTTACTGAGCTTCGCTTCAGTAAGTCCAAAGACCCACAAAAGACCACACAATGGGTATCCACTCCCTTCGGTCGTGTCTTCCTGTCGGCTAAGACTGATGTCTCCGACATCAAAACACTGGTCGTGTTTGAGAATGACGGGTCTACCGACCCTGAGCTGAAAGGCTCACTTTGGATTGGTTCACCATCTGCTATCGCAGGTACAGTGATTAAACTGTCATAAGACAGTTTAATAAGTAAGGGGCTAACGCCCCCTTACTTTACCTATTCAACGGTTATTCTTATTCCAATCCAAATCACAGTATACTTGTATCTAACACATACAGGTATACTTTAATGCATCATAACCTGTTTCCCAAGGACAGGCAGTATTACAACTGAATGCAGAGGGGAGATAAACAATATTCTTAAACAATCTAAACATAGACAAAATGAAAGCATATCTCTTATTACAGACACTGGAAAGCTTTAACCGTAAGATGTCAGAGCTCAATAAAGCTCTTGATATGAAACTTATCTCTATAGATGAGTACATCGCTCAAAGGAATGATCTTGAGGCAAAGCTTCCTAAAATAGATTAATACATCACACACTGATAATCAATGGGTTACATCTGTAGCTCATTGGTTATTTGTTTGTGTTCTCAATGCAGTTATACATAGTTGTTTACTGTAATGTATTGAAAAGTATTGTTTTTGACCCTATGTGGAAACAACTTTTTACGTCTGAGTTAGATTTTCTCTCAACAGATAATAAATAGTTGTTATACATAACTGCATTGAAATGCAAACATATGGTGTGAGAAGGGTATATGGGGTCTGTACATACAAGGCTTTTATGTCTTTTTGACCATTTCGGTGTTTTTCTTGTTTTTGGACCTGTGAACTTGTCCATTGATTACCTTTATTTCATCACATTTAATCACTCTCTTATAGTCCGTTATGAATCAGCAATGTAGTACTGCTTTACCGGTTCTTCCATCTACCTCTGATGGTCATTCTTCTAATCCTTCTGTTCTTTCTGTTCATCTTGTTGATATCAATGATTGTTATGGTTCCTATATGGAGGCCTTGTATCATATGGATCAGCAGGGGGTTCGTCATCTTGGGTGGCTTAATGGTGGTATTGACATTCCTGACCATTATTGCTTTAGGATGATATACAAGAATTGGTCAGGTTCTTCTTGTCTTTTTGTTGATCCTATCTATAGGGTTTCTTATTCTGTTGATATGGGTTAATTGATGTTACCTTGATGTAGTGAAGTAACTATTGGCAATAATCGTATTTTAGCATTGCCGGGTTGCATGTAAATCCAGATTTATTCGGTAAGTCATGCCATTACCCTGATACAGGAGTATCTGAGATGCCATCGTTGGAGATCGTCTCGCCTGTGTCAGGGTAAAAACCGGTAATTCTTTTCATATTTTCACAATTTCATTTTCTCACAGGGTAAAACCGCCAACTTTCTTTTCTTTATGCAAAAGTTATTACAATTTGTTCTCTTTGCACTTTCTATAGGTGTTTCTATTGCTTATCTTGAGCAGGTTATAAAATCTATCATTGATAAGAAAGAATCTAACTACATCAGAGCTGGCTTCCTTTCTCTTCTTCTTGTTGCCTTATGGTCATTATTTTATCTTGTTAACCTTGGACCATTGTAACTATTGTTATACTTTATTTTCCTAAATGCTAAAAACTTAACAACTATGTGGATAGAATTGAATCAAGAAATCCAAGATCTGCTCAAACAGAAAAAAGAACTCGAGCAACTTAAACAAGAATGTTTCCAGTTAACTACAGATGTACCTAATTGGGATATGATGGAAGAAACAGATATTTCTTTTAAACTTTAATTATTTAACTTTTAAAATCTAAAACAAAATGAATCAGATCTTCAAATTTCAGTTCAAAACAACCAAAAGCAAGAACTCTCTACTAAAAGAGTTCACCGGCACATGGCAGGAAATGGATATGTACTATCCTTCTGTTATTATTGCAACTGTAACACCTGTAGAGGAGGAGGAGTTAGAATTAGCATGAGCTACATATCAGAGAATTTCCACAAATTCGTACCAAAGTTTGGTAAATACAGTAATGGTCGTATAGCATTGTCATACAATGAACTATCGGATGATCCGGAACTTGCAGCAGCAGGTTACATGGAACCAGCTTGTACTGCTACCATTAATCTACCACATATAGAGCTTGCAGATGATGAAGTAATCATAAAAGATTACTCAGAAAATGAAGGTTTGTATGCTTGTATGGTAAAAGCTGGTCACATATCTCCTATGATAAGAGAAGAAGGATCAGGTTTTATCACTGCTCCAGTAGTAAAATTATTATTGCAAATACCAAAATAAATTCGTACATTTGTATTGCTTATCAATACGAGTTCCAATGAAGTTATCACAACATCAAAATAAAGCACTACACACAGATGCAGTCCCGTCTCAACTCGGTATTGATAAGCCTTCTGTGTGTGGTGCTATATCTATGTTATGAAAGAGATAAAACTACGAGGAGATAAAGGTTGCGGTAAGTCAATAAAGGTTAGCGATGAAGATTTTGAGTATCTAAACCGTTTTAAATGGTATCCTCATTCTGGTAAATATACTACTTATGCATATGCTTCCTATCACAAAGATAGAATGATGTATCATTTAATAATGCATAGAGTTGTAATGAAAGTAACTGATCCAAAAGTTCAAATAGATCATATAGATGGAGATGGTTTAAACAATCAACGAAGTAACCTTCGAGAAGCTACCAATAGTGAAAATAATATGAATAAGCGGAAAGGAAAAAGGTCACATAGATCAAAGTACAAAGGTGTTTCTTATTCCATGTTTAGAAGTGGTACAAACACTACAAATGATAAAATAAGATATTGGAGAGCTTCTTGTAAAAAAGGTAATATTAGCTATCATAAACTATTTAAAACAGAAATAGAAGCTGCACTACAGTATAATAAGTGGGCAAAAGAATTACATGGTGAGTTTGCAAGATTAAACGACATACCTGTTTGTAAACTATTGTTAACTGAAAAATCGTAATACGATGAACAAAAATAACTTTGCGACATTTATAGTTCTTCTTTGTCTGGTCCTGACTATAGGATTAGATTGGTCAGCATATTTTGTATGCCATAATCCTAACCTGCATCCTGATAAATTCTGGATGTTGGCTTTTTGTAGTGCAATGACCATTGGTGTCGCACTCATCAACTTCATATACTTTGAAATGACTGATCTTCGGATTAGTCGCACCAGAGTAAAACTGGCATTAAGGTGTTTCGCTTCCTATTTTACCAAGGCATCATTAAAAGACCAGGGTAATTTGCTTCGCTCATTTTTATATGCCTGTGAAGCATCACATTATTTCTTTTTAAGAAGTTTTCACCTATGAGAGTGAGTCAATATAATTGGAACTGGTGGTTTGTATTATCAACCATCAGTTTCATTTTATTGGTAGAGCTCAGTGGATTTCTGCCGGTAAAACTTACGAAAACTCAGGATAGCATCCTTACAATATGCTGGATAGTATGGGTATTGCAATTTCTTCCTTGCCTGTACATCGGAATGAAATCAGAAGAAAACAACCAAAAACAAGAACAATGACTTATAATATTTTGTTCAAATATTGTGTACACTTGCTCCAACACTGGGGTAAGTTAGTGCACATGTCCTACGAAGAGATTAATATTTGGATCTTCGTCATTATCGAGCCAATGGTATTCTTGATAATGCTGCTTACAATTATATACCAATTTTCTAAAATATCAGTTAAAGACAACCGTATTGGTTACGCCCAAGCCCTTACCGACTGCCAAGACTTCGCAGAGTGGTGTAGTATGAACGGGTGGGTTTATGTAGATTTTAAGGTAATGTGGGTTAATCCAAAGTCGGGTTTAGAGCCATCAACCACCAACCTTTTCGCATTATTCATTCAAGAGAAATCTAAAACTAAGGAACAATGATACAGGAAATAACAACAGAACAGGTTGTTTGCGATAACTGTAAACGGGTAATAAAATTCGGTGCAGATTGGTCATTTTTCAAAAAGGGTGATGCACAAGACTGGATAGACAACGAAGAAGATAGCATGAAGGTAATAGATGGAAAGCACATCTGTTTCGGCTGCATAATCTATGATGATGAAATGAACCCATCAATTGACCCAACGCGAACAATCACACTTTAAAACAGAACAATGATACACGTAACAAAAACTTTTAAAAATGAATACTCAGAAAGTAGAACAACTCGCAAAGGAATACAAGGCCGACCCTAATTGTTGACCTGCTCTGTGGATTGAAGGCAAGGGCTTAACGGTAAATGAGGAATTGTTATTCCTATCTCTGGTAAGGCAATAACTCCCATTCCCCTTACGTTGGATGCGATTCAACGCTAACCGCACATAATCTTTTAACTCCCCTTGGTGCAACGATAAACATAAGTTAAAACAAAATAAAATGGGCTACTATATTAATGAAGATAGTCGTGGGCTACCTTTAGGTCTCACAGCAGAAGACAAGATCAGATCACTTGTTGCAGATGGTGCCACCCGGGTATCAGGTGATGAGTTTATACCTAACCTGATATGTATAGTGCACAATCCTGAATTTGGTGCTGCTGGCTACTGTTACAATGAACGTGAATATCAGGATTGGAAGTATCCTGATGGCAGGAAAAAGACCTGGTTACAGTATGAACATGCTGAGAAGTTAGCTAAATAATATTACTTTTAATTTTTAATCTTAAAACTACAAACAATGTTACAACAACCAGTTACTGCAAAATTAGTAGAAGTTCCTAATGAAGGGTTTGTCTCACTTATAGGTGAAGAAGTACTGATTTTTTGTTTTAATTACTTTTACTATGGTAAATTAGTAGGAGTAAATACAACTTGTATAAAACTTGAAAAAGTTTATCAGGTATTTGAAACAGGAACTTTTTCAGATAGTAACTTTAAAGATGCTCAAAAATTATCTGATGAGTGGTATGTACAGTTATCTGCAATAGAATCATTTGGTAAATCATTTAAGACAACTTTGTAATTATGATAACATCTCATTTAAAAAAACTAAATAGGGCAGGGTCAAGGTCAGGGTCAGGGTCATGGTCAAGGTCATGGTCATGGTCAAGGTCAGGGTTATGGTCAGGGTCATGGTCAAGGTCAGGGTTATGGTCATGGTCAGGGTCAGGGTCATGGTCAAGGTCAGTATAATAGATTACACACTCTAGTTAGGTAACTAGCTAGAGTGTTTTTTTAAATTGGGCCCGTTTTGGAATTGATTTCAGTGTAAGGGTTACTACACAAGTAGAGGTACATGTATCCTCTTTAATATCATATGAAACAATAAACGCAAAAGTAGAACTTTCTACTTGGACAATCGAAGATGCTTTGGCATTTGTAGATCGTGAGTTTGCTATAGCAGCATAATTCACTCCGGGGGTAAGCATATGTACCTTGCAACAGAAATGCCTACAGGGGTGACAGGTTAGAACCTCTTTTAACCAATTCTAAGACCAGGTAGATTACCAGTATAAGTTCCCACATATACGTAACTGGATATTTGTTAGTGTAGAAATACTAACTAAACTTGTGATAAAATGTAGTAATTGCTGCAAGGAAAGACGGGAGAGTCGGTGCTCCCCGGGTCCACTAACTAATTGATTATCAATCAGTTATGGCAACCTGGAAAGACAGGTAAATGCTCCGGTAGCTCAATGGAAGAGCATCAGATTTCTAATCTGAGGGTTACAGGTTCGACCCCTGTTCGGGGTACCACTGCCTCTGGCCAAGGATCGTAGATAGGAAAGTCTGGTTAAGGTGGATAGTATCCACTACCAGCCACTAAACCTCTGAATCGTAAGTCAGCTTTTGGAAATAGGGTGTCACCAAAGGTCTTAAAAAAAGAACCCAATTAGTTCCATAGTGTAACGGTAGCACAACTCTCTTTGACAGAGTTAGATCTTGTTCAAATCAAGATGGAACTACAAAAAATATCAGATATAGAAACAGGCAATTGGCAAGATCGGGTAGTTAGGAACAATACTACGTGGGTATAACGTGAATCTGAATGTTCCTCTGATACTTTTAAATTATTACAGCCTATGCCGGTTGTATTCGCCACCTGGAGCAGCAGTAAAGAGTGATTCACTTTACTGCCTCCAGGTATTTTTATTTAGTAACTTTTAACCAAAAAAAACTATATGAAAAAAACAGTACAGATAATAACAATTCCTTTAGATAAAGAAGGGTGGAATAAAGACGATATAATACTATGCGTTGATGCTGCAATGTCAAATTCTGAAAATATAGGAACTTTGGAAATAGCAAGATATGACTATCCTGCACAAAATCCTTATTGGGAAGCACAACAACTACTGGTTCTTAGTAATGATGAGCCTAATCCAAATCATTCTGTTTTAGTAAGTAATGTAAAAGATGATTTTGAAAAATTAGGATTACCTATAAATAAAGGATACATAAACATTGTTGCTTCATATCCACAGTTACCCAATACTCTACCAATATCCAAAGAAACAGTACAGGCATGGATAAATAGTGGTACACCTGTAGAGGGTAGTGTTCTAATTAATACAGAATGTCCATATCCTGGCAATAATTGTACATGTGTAGGTAAATGTAAAGCTGCGACCAATAAACCTAAACTTGACCCTCAAGGTAATTTACTATTAGAGTTTGCAGAAGAAATATATCCAGTAGAAGAAGCAATATTACAGGCTCTCGAAGAAAATCATTTACCTATAGATGATGATTTTGCTGAGAGAAATGTAGCAGGAGCAATATTTGGTGCTGAATGGCAAAAAGAACAAAACAAACCATCTATTCCTACTGATGAAGAAATAGAACAAAAAGCACATAACGAATATCCTTATGGTTACACTAATTCAATTGGTAGTTATGATAGAAGTCGTTATGAAACAAAGAAAGAATCTTATATTTTGGGTTACAAACAAGCATTAAAAGATTTAGGTCACATAAAAAATACAGACAATATTTCATAATAAGTTTTTAGCATGGAATATACGCTGGTCTGTTCTCAGGCCGGCTTTTTTTTATTAACTTTATAAAAAAAAACACAATATTATGAGTGGATTAATACCGGTAATAGCATTGTTAGTAATGGCAATTTTTGGTTATACTATGGGCCGTAAAGATGGTCGGAAAGGTTATACTGAACTATTAAGTAAATTTAATAATCTTCAGAGTATTCACAATGAGCTTCTGAAAACAAAATGGACAATTCCTGTTTCTGAAAAAGAAAATATTACTGATACAGGATATTGGGAAGCAGAAAAAGATTTTAAAGATTAATACCATGAGAGCAAAAGAATGGGTACAACAGAATTGCCCTCACTTGACTTATCAAAAAGTAAAAACAAGTAAAGAAGGTTCTTTTATGATACACGTTTATCATTGTATAATGGATGGTGAAGATGTATTTGCAAAAACACCAATTAGTGAATATAACGCATGGGTACAAGCAAAAAATATTATTCAAGGTAAAAGTGTATCAGAATGTCAAATATTACTTTCACAAAAAGAAAAGCAGAAATAATAGATATTGCCAAGGAAGAGTGGAATAAAATGTACCCTCAAGGTGATCTTATCACAATGACTCAAAGAGAAAGAGATTTCTCTTGGGAACATTGGTTAAGAGCATGGCAACTTGCAGAAAAGAGATTTAAAGATACAGCAATGTGAGGGTTGTTGATTGTGAGAAAGAAAGGCCGGGTGTAACAACCCGGTCTTTTATTTTAAAGTTACTTAAACTAAAGAAATGGCAGATTATATAAACAGACTGAACAGAAGTTCAGTAATGCACATGGTTCTTAAAGATGACATAAAACGCTTTTTTGTCTATTGGCAGCTTATGAAAGTTTCTTTGGAGTGTCTTCGTACATCCGATACACTTAAAGAATGGGCAACAATTGCTAAAGCCAATAAGGATAAATCTTTTGTAGATTACCGGGTACTTGCATCTGATCAGCAACGTAGCCTTGATGCTATGATACTCAAGATGAAAACAACTATGGATACCGATACCTGGAACGTAGTTATGAATCATCTGACAAGTGAACAGATGCAAGAGATGAATTTATTACTTAACGAGCTTACAGAACTTAATGAGCATGCAATTGAGGCCATCACAACTAATGTAAAACAAGCTAAAGTAAATGCCCAAATACCACTTAATGATCCTACAGAAGATACTACCGATATGGTAGAGATGGATAGAGCTATCCTCAGTTGCATTTATCCTGCAGAAAATGGCGACATGTATGACAGAGGTGAGGTATATGCAGCACTCAAGATTCTTTACAAGAAAATGAAAACAGATCATGCAAATAATCAGGCAGAAAACGAAAACTCTGGTGACTAGGGATAATGGAAACATTGGTGCATATCCAAATAACTATCTGAGGTGGCATAATTTGAACTTTTGTGAGCCTTATGATAAAAACAACCCACCTAAGTATAAATCATTTAACAAACAATTTAATTGCGAACTAATAAAATAAAATAACATGGAACAAGAAAAAAAAGAACTTCTCTCCTTACAAGAATTATTAGAAATAAACAAAAATGCAAAGGAACGAAGAAAATTAAAAAACTGGAACTCTACTGTAGACAGTATTACACGTAATTTAGAACTCAATAGTAATTTGGCATGGAGTGAAAGTGAATTAGAAGATGATCAGGTGCAAGAATTAATAGAGAAAGGGTTTAAAGTAGATTTTTCATCTCCTAATAATTGTCATAAAATTACCTGGTAATAGTATAAGAAATAAACAATTATCTTATAAGAGTAAATTAAATATCAAAAACTATTTGAATTTTCCAAGAAGGGTAGTATTTTTGTAGTACTATATGGAGACCGTGGAAAGTTCCAGTAGTAAAAAGTAACTTTAAGATAAAAACGAGGATATTAAATTATCCGGATTCCCCACTGTCAACCTCTTCCACGGTCTCCTGACAGATGGGGTTTTCTCATTTAAAATAGTTCGAGTCTGTGGGACGTAAGCTGATCCAAAGTGAGGGTGTAGTATTGCACCAGAATATCCTTTAAATGTCAGACCGGTTTTTTCATGACTTATAAACCACTGACAGCCAAAACGGGTGACGGGAGAGTGGCTCCGGAGCAAATCAGGTAGGATGTTTAAGTTACTTCCTGACACAGGGGCAGGGGTGACTTAAGTTTTCCTACCATCCAAGTTCTAAAAAAGTTCTCCAAAGCAAAATCAAAATGCAATTTCACAAGAAAGGACAAGCAAAGAATGATAACTTAAAATTAGACCGTAATAAGAAAGTACCTTATGGTAAACATCAAGGTAAGACTGTAGATTGGTTACTTTCTAATGATAAAAGTTATTGTAATTGGTTAGATAAGGAAGGATTATGGGAGAAATGGGATTTGTACGAGGGTAAAAAACCTAAACCTAAACCTCAGCACTCAAAACCTTTTGTTCCTAACTCAAAAGAAGTTTATACAGATCCTCCTCCTTGGGAAGATGGCCATACTACAACATCAAAACCTGTAGCAGATAAACTTAATAAATTTGTAACAGAGAACGATGATGTATTAATAGGCTTAATGGAAGTACCTGTACCACCTGTAGAGAATAAGTGGATAGAAGAAGCAAAAAAATTATTTGAATCCATTTATAGAGAGAAAGAATTAACCAAGGAGCTGAAAGAAAGAATAGAGGACATATTGTACATGCCTATAGAAAATTAAAACTTATGAATAACTACAGAACATTTATTCGTACTTGGTGGAAGAAAGATGCTAAGGGTAAGTTAGTTCCTGCTCTTGGTAGAAAGACACCTGTAAGAAACAATCTTAGCATAGAAGAAGCCCGGAAAATGTGTACAGAATACAACAATCAAAATGATCCGAGACCGTTTGGTCGTAAAATGGAATTTGAATCTTATTAAAACAAATTAAAAATGGAGAATCCAAAGTATAAAATAGGAGATAAAGTAGTACCAATAACAAAGACTGCAGGAGTAATAAAATTTTCAGATTGTGCTATATGGGAAACAGCTTGTGATACTAGTCAAAATTATCTGTATGTAGTAGCAATAAATTCAAGTTATTACACTTGCAATAACTCAAATAAAACAACATCGGGTAATCTTTATAATGAAGCTGATCTTATGTATTACGTAGAACCAGTAGCAACACCTGTAGCAGATATTACTCCTCAAGGTAAAACAGTAGCAGAAGAGGCACAATCACTTGTATATGGTGACCGTGAGAAAGACTACGGTAAGACATCAGATAACTTTGCTGATATTGCTAAAGGTTGGGAAGTAATCTTTAAAACAAAGATCACATCGGAACAAGTTGGTTTAGCAATGAGCTGGTTAAAGATATGCCGAGCCAATCAGGATAATTGTGAAAAAAGAGACTCGATAGTTGATTGCATTGGTTATATGCTCTGTATAGAAAAAATCAAAAAAGGTTTATAAATTTTTACTCACAATCAAAAATTCAAAAACATGAGACTAAAAAGAAACAAAGTAGGAGGAATCCTCGTTATGGCAGGTATTGAAATTATGGGCACAGCTTATAGTCCTGTACCAAAACCTCGAGCCAGCCGGGAATTTATTAGTCAGGTTTATGCAAGACCAACCGGCCAACAAAGATGGTTTGCATCTGAAGCTCGTAAGAAAGAAATTCTTATAAATCTTCAGAATGCAAAAAGAGATGTTAGGGCAAAAGCTGCAACATTTTATATTGACAGAAATACTAAAGTGACAGGTATTACTGCTAAGGAAAAACTTATTGTTCATAGTATGAAGCTGATGTCACAAATAGCTGACTGCAAAAATTGTAAAGCATGAAGACGAATTTTATTATCAACGGGAAGATACAACTGGTGTTAGTTCCTTCTAATGACCGGGAAAAAGAACTGTTAAAGGAGCTGTGTCAACAACCTGTAGACATGCAAATGTTTACTAAGCTACAGGTAGGTTTAGATAGCTTTGCAGATGCAATAATTGTAACAACTTCTGCCCCTAAACAAGAAAAGAAATCTGAGATAATTATAGAAGTTTAAGATGTAACTTTTAAATAAATAGTTTATGAATACTAACGACCTGAAATTTGAGAGAGTTTATGTATTCTAGTACATTAAAAAATGATGGTGGCTGAACAAAAAGCAATAGATAAATTAAGAAGTTTATGATAACACAACCTAAGATATGGTTCATAGGACCAGTAGCAGAGTATTCAGATGCTGTACAATATAGTACAATAGAAGAGTGTTATAACTATCTGAAAGACAAGATGGAAATTGGTGAGGATATTGAGACAACTTATAAATTTCCTAAAAATACTTATAAAAATGAACAGGTATATTCTCCAGGACTTGATCCATATCTTAGTAAAGTTGTGATGTTACAATTAGGTACTAAAGAACAAGTATTTGTAATTGATACCAGATCAGTAGATATCTCAATTTTATTACCATTATGGGGAAATAAGGAAAGATTATGGATTGGTCATAACCTTAAATTTGAGGTAAAGCATTTGTTACATAACTATGGCATAATACATCATAAGATTTATGACACAATGCTTGTTGAACAAAATTTAACTAATGGTCTTAGTCTTGGTTATTCTTTAGAAAAACTAGCCGGTAGGTATTTAGGTATTAAACCAGTAGAAAAGCAAAAAGATCTTTTTGTAGAAGAGGATGAAGATGCAGAATATATAGACAAATCAATTCGTATGGGCTTTCTTACTATTGGTTCAAAACCATTTACAGAAGAACAGATTTTATATGGTGCTGATGATATTACATATCCTATAGAGATTAAAAAAAAACAAGCTTTAGGGTATAATGGTTATAAACCTGTACAGGTAAATAATATTGAAAATGAATTTTGTCTTGTATTAGCTGATATAGAACTAAAAGGTATGACATTTGACCAAGAACAATGGTTAAAAACATATGAAGAAAATTTAGTAATATACCAGAAAAGAAAAGAAAAACTTGACAAATGGGTAGTAGATAACTTTAAAGAAGACATAAAATTCTGCTCTGTTCCGGATCTTTTTAATACCAATATACAGTGTACTATAGAGTGGTCTAGTAGTAACCAGGTAATTGTTTTAATGAAAAAACTTGGTTATTGTCCACAAGAAAAAAGTAAAAGTACTGGTTATGTTGAATATACAGTAGGTGCTAAAGCTCTATTAAAACTATTACCAAGTAAGTACAAAGAAATGTACATGGATGATAAAGAAACAGATATTGTAGATCCTAAAAATGATCTTATACTTAACTATCTTTTATTTAAAACATCTGAACAATCTTGTACAACATTTGGTAAAGATTTTCTAAAGTATGTTCATCCAATAACTGGTAGATTACATAGTTCTTATCGGCAAATACTTAATACTGGTAGAATGTGTGTAGATGTAGACACTCTCATAGATACTAATATAGGTTATATACGAATAGGAAATTTGATACCAACTATTGAAGGTGTACTAGAATACCCAGAAGGTATAAAAGCTAAAACACATACTGGGAAGTATCACCCTATAACACATGGGATAAATAAAGGTGTGGAGGAAATGTACAGAGTAACACTGGAGTCAGGACATGAGATAATTTGCACCATGAATCATAAATTCTTAACAGAAAAAGGTTGGTATAGTCTGAAAGAAATAGTATCTTCGCCTACAGAATATACCATACTGTATGATGAAAGTTACTGAGTATCCGGAAATAGAATACTATAAAGGAAAAACCATAAAAGAAGATGGTAAAGAGTGTCGAAGGACATACCTGACTAAGGAGTTTATAGACAAGACCTATATACAACTAGGTATGTCCTTCGATCAAATTAAAGAGTACTATAGAATATCATACAAGATATTCTACTACTCCTATAAAAAATGGTATACGGTACAAGACAGAAAGAAAATAGGAGGAGGTAAGATAGCAATAAGTCAAAGAAATAGAAACTCTAATAGGTTCAATGCAGGAAAACCAAAACAGGTAATACCGAAAGATATTCTATTAAATTATATAGAAAAGAAATACTCTATAGAGAAAATGGCATGTCTGCAAAAAGTAGCTCCCCAAACAGTAAAAAAGAACCTAGAGTACTATGAAATAACCAAAGATATTGTAAAGTATGGAGTAGACTATGAAAGAGTAATAACAGCTAAGGCAATAGATGAAATACTAGGTACTAATATAATGAAGGGTATAGAAAAAGCAAATACTGACATACTATCTCCAGAAGTAGAGCAAATGTTAGAAGATATAAATATAGCTCAACTAAGACTAAATCAATTAATATTAACACTAAAGAAAACCAGACTCTGTATAATGGGAAGGTTCTCTAGAAGAGGACTAGCACCAAGTAAAACATATAAGCTACCTACTAGTCAAACAAATAAACTGGCGTATGACATCCTAGAAGAACTGGAGTATGAAGCAGAGTGTGAATATCAAATAGAAAATAAATTCTACGACTTCCGTATAATAGATACAAATATTCTAATAGAAATAGATGCAGAAGGATATCATAGAACAGAGGCACAGATAAGTAACGATGTATATAAAACAGAGTTGGCTAGAAAAAAAGGATACAAAATACTAAGGGTAGTGACAAGTAAAAATGATAAACGAGTAACACTAAAAAGAAAAATAGAGACATGTATAAAGCAGCTAAAATAGCCAAAATAGAGAAAATGGGCAAAAGGGTAGTGGCTGATATAACTGTAGAAAATGATCATTCCTATATAGGCAATGGAATAGTGTGCCATAACAGTAGTAAAAATCCAAATCTTCAAAATATCCCTGCTGATGTAAATTACAGAAAGGCATTTGTTGCACCTGAAGGTTATTCTTTACTTAATGCCGATTATAGTTCACAAGAATCAAGAGTACTTGCAGAGGTATCTGGTGATGCTGCTATGATCAGTTTTTTTAATGATGGACACCCAATACATGGAGAAGACTACCATAGTTTTACTGCTACCAAGATGTTCTCTTTAATGAGAAATGAACCGGATCTTATAGTATCTAAAAAAACACATCCGGAAGAAAGGAATGCTGCTAAAAGTATCTCATTTAAAATTGCATACGGTGGTTCTGCTTATACTTTGAAAGATGATTTTGGTGTAGAAGAAGAAGTAGCACAAGAGTTTATTGATAGCTATATGAAAGCTTTTCCTGCATTAGATAATTATTTTAAATCCGGAAGAGAAAAAGCTGTAAAAAAAGGCTATGTAGACATTATACCAGATAGGAGATATTGGGAACCAGATTTTAAAAAAATGAAAGAACTTGTTGAAAAAGCCTGGTCATTTTATCCTAGTAATTATAAAGATCTTTCACAGGAAGCAAAACAAGAAGTAAAAGAAAAAATCAATAAAGAACATCCAGAGATAAAAAAATATTGGAGTGAATATTTTTCCCTTAAAGGTAGCTTAGAAAGATGTAGTCAAAATTATCCTATACAAGGTTTAAGTGGATCACAAACAAAAATGGCCGGTGTATTATTTAGACGATACCAATTAGAAAATAATCTAAGAGATACTGTATATCTTACATCACTTGTCCATGATGAGTGTCTTGCAGAAACTAAAGAAGAATTTGCAGAACAAGGACTAAAATTACTAGAGGAAAAGATGATTGAAGGTGCTAATTTATTTTGCAAAAATGTAAAAATGGGGGCATCTGGAAATGTCTGTATTTACTGGTCACACTAGTAAAAAATAGTACAAAATGTCTTTATTTTAAGAAACATTTTTCGTAAATTTATAAACTCGTTTTATGGTAAATTTACCGCAGTTTAACAACATTAAAGCTTTCTTAAAGAACAATCCTGATGGTGGTTACGAGGACTGGCACAAACAATACAGACCAGTTCGACAGAAGAAGGCAGAAGACGATTATCCCGAAGCGTTTCAAGAATGGTGGTGCACATTTCCGGCAAGTATGAACTTCATGTTCAAAGGTCGAAAGTTTATCGGCACTAGAGGTCTGAGAGACAAGAAAGAAGAAACCTTCAAAGCATATAACGAGGCAAAAAAAGCAGCAGGATTTACTGATGAAGAAATGCTGTATTGCCTCAAGGTAGAAATAGAGTTGAGGAAGGTAGCAAGTTACAACCATAAAGATCCTAAGTACAATGACTTTCAATACATGAAAGCAACTGTTGCTTATCTTAATGGTGGTAAGTTTAAGTATTACAAAGATGAGGAGTTAAAGGAGCTTTCAGATGATATAGAATCAAACAGTGCATAATGAGTTTATCGGAACAATTACATAAGGAGATTGAGAATGGCAGAAATGGCAAAGCTGGTATCATACCTGTAGAGTATAATAGAGTTGGTGATTATATTGAGATTGCCAAGAATACTACTTATGTTGTTGGTGGTGAGACTTCTTGTTTTACTGGTGAGCAACTTATCCATACAGAAAAAGGTGTTTTACCAATATCGGAAATAAAAATTGGTGATAAAGTACTTTCTTATAACGTAAATAAAAAAATAAATGAATATAAGATAGTTACAAATACTGTTACAAATCCGACACATGTTGATAAATTACTTTGTATAAAAATGAAAGATGGTACAGTTATTAAAGTAACTGAAAATCATGAATTTTTTACTGGGGAAAAGTTTGTGAAAATCAAAGATTTATTACTATCTTTGCAACATGAAACAATGGAAAAGAGTACCGGGTTATAGTAAATATGAGGCAAGTATTGACGGTGAAATAAAAACTTTCAATTGGAAAAATAAAGGAATTGAAAAAATAATGAAACCTGCATTAGACAATTGTGGTTATTTAAGAACTGTTCTTTATAATGATGATGGAATTGCAAAAACGGTAAAAGTTCATAGAATAATAGCAATGACTTTTATTGATAACCCGGAAAACAAATCTCAAGTTAATCATATCAATCACATAAGATCAGATAACAGAGTACATAATTTAGAATGGTGTACAAATAGTGAAAATCAGAAATGGTCATACACTTGTAGAAGAAGAAATATAACAGGTGAAAGAAATCCTCACACTAATTTAAAAGATGAAGATGTGATACAGATGAGAAAGTTGTGGAAACATGGTAGAAAAAACAAGTATGATGAGAACGGTCAGTTGTGTATGACAAGAAAAGAACTTGCTGACACGTTTGGAACTACAGTTGATGTTGTTAAAAATATAATACAAAAAAGAACATGGAAGCATCTGTTATAAATCTTAAAGATATTGTTTCATTTGAAGAAATTCCTTATGAAACAACATATGATATATCAGTAGAAGATAATAACAACTTCTATTTGGCAACACAAAAAGATCCAATATTAGTACACAACTCAGGTAAATCTACATTGGCCCAGGATATGTTTATGATCCGTCCTATTGAGTGGTATCTGAAGAATAAGAATGATGACATCAAGTTGTCTATCATCCTATTCGGCATGGAGCGTAAAATGTACCAATATAGTGCAAGGTGGTTAGCAAGAAAGATATTTACAGAACAGGGTATTCCTATTCCTCCAAAGAAAGTATTAAGTAGACACAAGAATTTTAAAATGACCGACCAGGAATACATGCTGGTAAAGGAACACTACAAAATACTTGATGAGTGGGAAAAAGATAATCTTCTTGTTGCATTTGAAGGTAGTAAGAATCCTTCTGGTATATCAATGTACCTTGAGCAGTTTGCAAGAAAGCATGGAACTATTATAGACAAGGATAAGAATGACAAATCAATGGAAAACATATTGGCAGGTAGACAGTATGTACCAAATCATCCTAATCATATTGTCCTTGTAATAGTTGACCATATTGGTATACTTTCACCTGAGAAAGATTTAGATAAATCTAAAGGTCAAATAGATAAGTTCAGCAAAGTAATGAGAGAAGCTCGTGATGTTTATGGTTTCTCTCCAGTTATTGTACAACAGTTAAACAGAAGTTTATCAGATGTTACAAGATTAAAACTTGGTGATCTTGCTCCAAAACTAAGTGACTTTGCTGATTCATCTCAGACACAACATGATGCAGATGTAGTACTTGCTTTATTTGAGCCGTACAGACATATAGTAGGTGACCTTGATGGGCATAAAGAGAATGGTTATGCACTAAAAGGTTTTAGAGATGAACATTTCAAAACTTACTACAGATCATTACACATTTTAAAAAACTCCTTTGGTACAAGTGGTGTACAGTTTCCTATGGCATTACATCCAGAGTATGGAATATTTGCAACACTCCCTCGCATAAAAGAAACTAAGGATACTATATATGAACAAGTAACATCAGGAGCTTATTTTCTCTAACAATAAAAAACAAAACAAAATGGAAATAAAAATAGAAGATTATTTATCTTCAGATGATATTAAACAGATAGCTATAGATGAGGTTAAAAAACATGTTAAAAATTCTATAGGAGAAGTATCAGTATCATCAGATAGGGGTTTAGTACTAATAAAAACACTGGCTAAAACACTAGCTAAAGATGGTATACAAGAACTTATTCCTGATTTTAAAGACTTATTAAGTCAACATATAGAATCTACTATAAAAGAAATAAAATTATCAGAGTTTTTTGCTCATTCTTATGGTTGGCAAAGTACAGGCAATAAAGTATTAAATGAAGTACTTTCTAATAATAAGTCATTATTAGATGCTAAGGTAAAAGAAATTTTTAAACCATATGATAAATAAACTAAAATGGATTACAAAGAAGAGAAAAGAGTAAGTGAAGCTGTTAATACAATAGATTGGCTTAAAGATAGAGTAGAAGAACTTGAAGCAGAAAATGAAAAACTTAACCAGCTAAATGATGACCTTGAGTACCAAATAGGTGTACTTAGAGGTACAGAACAACCGTAACCAATTAATCAATTATATGAGTACAGAAAAAGGTACAGGGCAGAAAGAGTCACCTGTATTAGAGAGGACGTTTTACAGTAAAATTGCAATCGTTGGACCTACTGGTACCGGAAAGTCATATTTGTCTAAAACAGTAGACAGAGAAACTACTGGTTACATCAATATGGAAAGGAAACCATTGCCGTTTAAAGATGGTGGACCGTTTAAGCATATGGGTATGCCAAAGAATTGGCCATCATTCAAGGCTAATCTTGAGAAGTATGGAGCAGATCCTACCATTAAGAGAATAATCATTGATAGTCAAACAATGGCATTCAATAGCTTGAATAAGGAAATGTCTGTAAACTTTACTGGTTTTGATATCTACAAGAATTACAATCGTCAGGTGTATGAGTACATTGAAATTCTCAAGAACATTGAGAAAGACATTATTGTATTCTCACATGATGAATGGCTCAAGGTAGAAGGTGAAGGCAAGAAAAGAATGATGTCAGTACATGGCAAGGAGTTCGAGTCAAAATTAGAGCAACATTTTACTACTGTTCTCTATACAGGAAGCAGAATGAAAGATGGTAAACCACAGTATTTTCTTCGCACATTTGAACAAGATACAACAACAAAGGTACCTGAAGGCATGTTCCCGGATAAAAATGGAGATAACCTGTTAGAAATACCAAACGATGGTAAGTACATTTTTGATTGTACTGAAGCTTACTATTCTATTCAAAAATAAGTATCAATTTTAATTACGTAAAACAAAAAGTATGGAATTACACAAGAGTACAGGTACCGGTAAGAAAGATCTATATACCGGTATTGCAAGCATGAGAGTTATTGCTGTTAATCCTACAAAGGAAGAGATGGTAGAAATGTTAGGTTATGACCTGAAGGAAGATGCAAAAGATCAGGTTTATGAAGGTAAGACAGAAAAAGGTGACGATTTTGTTACCCTTCGTTTTTGGTTGGAAGCAGATACTCCAGAAAAGCAGAAATTCAACACTCGTTTCCGTTTAGTAAATAAACCTGTAGTGTCTGAGGGTAGTGGTAAGAAGCAGTGGGTAAACCAGGTAGCAGGTTCTACATGGGTAGATAGTGAAGAGAATTTACCTAGTTGGTTTACAGACTTCCGTGACAAGAATGGTAACCTTATTACTAAAGATGATAATGGTGAGCTTACTGGTAAGAGGAAAGTACGTGAAGCAATACAAGGTGAAGCTAATCTTTATAACTTTCTACGCTCATGGTTTGGCAAAGTAAGTTTCTTCTCTGAAAGGACTAACATACTGTTAGACATCAATAAGATGTTCAGAAACTTTGACAAGTTTGTAGATAATGAGTTTCGTTCTCAGTTGAGGGCAGGTGATGATGCAATGACAACTAATGTAGTAGCTCTTGCTTATGTAGACATTTCTGAGAAAGAGGGAGAAACCAAAATGTACCAAAAGTTATATGGTGAGTTCTTGGGACAGTGGCAAATGAAGAAAATCAACTTTGCACTATCTTCTAACAACTGGGAAATGGATAAAGGTCTCAAGAAATGGAAAGAACAGCTTGAAGGTAAGCATGGTTGTGATGGTGCTTTTACACTTACAATGTTGCAACCATTTGATCCAAATAACTATCAGCAAGCAAGTGATGAAATAATCACTGAAGTAACAAATGCTGATGATATAGATTTCTAGTTAAGTTCACAACCTATAGGAGAGGTGTAAAAACCTCTCCTATTTTTAATCTTATGGCAACAAAATTAGTAGTTAAAAACTGTATAGAATGTCCTTTTGGTGTATCAGATGAAGATCCTGAACTGCCCCAAATGGTTTGTTCAGAAATACACAGGCAAAAAATTGAGTGGAAAGACAAAGATGGGTTTGATGACATTTATCCTACAGGTTATATTCCTTCTATTTGTCCATTAATAAAACAATCAATAATTATAGAAATTGATGAAAAAGTTAATATGTATCCTTGGTGACAATTCAATAATAGAAGAAGAAACAGGAGATGTTGTGATATATGGAGATGATGTTACACCTGAAGTACTGTCTAATGTTGTAAAGATGTACAATCAAGGTAAAAACATAACTGAGATAGGCCAATATCTTCTTGACGAAGAATTGTGTACGCAGGATGAAAGAGAGTTTATTATAGAAAATATCAACAATTACATAAGTATGGAAAATCAAAATCAGAACAACCAGTTCCCAAACAACCTAGATCAGGTAACACCTGAAGCAACAGAAGTAAGTACAGTAATGACAGGAACTTTTATTAATCCAGAACCTGTTAAAAAGAAGAATTATCAACGTAGAATGACAGATGGTAAATCAACTGCGTTCAAACCTCAGAGCACTGATGACTTTATCAAGGTAATGCAGGAAAAGATCGAGATGGCCAGGATGCTGGATGCAGTAATCCTGCCGGAAATACCGGGCTCTATGACTAAGGGTAACCGTGACATCATGGTAGAGTTCCAAAAAGAACATGCAGCTATGGTAGTTAAATACATGCAGAAAATCCAACAGGCATAATATGCAGCTAACAAAAGAACAATATGATCAGATGGCTCGGGAAATAACCCGGGCCTCTGTTTCTGTATGGGGTAATGAGCTACTAGGTTGTGAAGATGGCATCAAACTTGATGACCTCTGGCCAATATTGGATAAGTACTTAAAAGCAGAAGAAGATGGCAAAGTATCTGATTGAAGTAGAAGTTAATGAAGATAAACTCCGTAGATCAAAAGGCATAGATGTAGGAGAAGAAAATGAGTATGAGCAAAGTATAGAGACTCTTATTATACAAGAAATGGGTTGGGTTGATGATTCAGGTATTTATGTCAGAAAAATAAGAGAGATATCTGCAAAAGAAGATATTAAAACAGTATGGGATTTTGTAACTGCTTATTTTCCTAACTATTACAATAGTGATTTGATTGCTCTTGCTAATGATTTACAAAAAATAATTGACGAAGAAGCAGAGCCAGAAAGTGATGCTCATGATTATTTTGTCAATGAATGTAATGAGAATATGGTAACAGCAAAAGAGCACTATGAAGAAACCCATCGAAGAATCTATGAAATGGCTATTGGTGGATATTTACAATCACTAAAAAATAACGGTTAATGAAAGTATATCATGAAATAGATGTTGATGGTTTGAGCACAGTTCTTGCAGAGGAAACATGGAAACAAGAAACAGCTAATACTACAGATGAAGACCTGTATGACATAGTTGCTAATGGTTCAGGTGAAGTTAAAAAAGAAGTAAAAGGTTTTTGGGCAAGTGAGTTCTTTAATTTAAAGGAAGCTTATCTTTATCTAATTGCACACTACAAAAAACCTCAAGATGGAATTAGCGAAGAAAGAGGAACTGATCAGCAAGGAGTTTCTATTTAGTAGAATTTCTGACTACGATGTTTACAAATATTACACTGGTGATTTTACTATTGGACAAGTAAGAAAGAGTCCGTTTCGTAAAGATAATAATCCTTCTTTTAGTATCTATATGAAAAATGGTAAACTGCAACATAATGACTTTGCGGATGACCGGTATAGAGGTGATTGTATTGATCTTGTACAGCAGTTGTTTAACCTTGATACAAAGAAAGCAACACAAAAGATTGCCAAAGACTTTGGCATAGCTGAAGGAAAGGATGAATCAGCAAGAATAACATCACAATACACTAAGCCATTTATAGACCAAAAGAGACATGCTTTTATACAGGTAAGTACTAGAGCTTGGAATAAAGCAGATGCAGCCTATTGGGGACAGTTTGGTATCACTAAGGAACAGTTGAAAGAAGAACAAGTCTATCCATTAAAAGAATTGTTTCTTAATAGGATAAGACAAGGCATAGATAAAGATGAGATAGTTTATGCATACAGATATACAGAAGGTTTCAAGATCTATTTTCCAAATAGAGAGAAAACTAAGAAATGGTTGAGTAATATTCCATTAGTGGTTGTAGAGAATCAGCAAGTAATAGATGATGCACAACTTTTATTAATTGTTAAAAGCAAGAAAGACCGGCTTACTCTTTCTAATCTACTTACCGGTATACCAATCATATCAGTACAAAATGAATCAATAGCAGCATATACAGAACAGTTTGTAGAAAGATTGAAAGGTAAGAAAGTGTATATATCTTATGATTCAGATACTGCCGGCAAGAAAGCATCCATTAAAATTACACAGGAGTTTGGTTATTATCATATTAATGTGCCGGATGTATATGTAGAGAGAGATAAAATAAAAGACTGGTCTGACCTTTATAAAGAATACGGCCCAACTCCAATTATAGAACACTTTACACTTAAAGGTTTAATCAAATAATAAAAATGGAAAAGAAGAAGTATAACCTTGGATACAACAGGTACATGAATCAAGTAATTGTTTACAGCACTCCCCAAGATGCTGAAAGAGGCAGTTCCTGGTGGAGGGTTGTTGAAGTACATACACTTGAAGATGCTAAAAAACAATTTTTGCAGGAATACCGGGAAGCTCATACAGAAAACGAATAGTTATGAGTATAGATAAAATTGTATGGGTATGTGATACCTGCGGCTCCACTGATGTAGAAGAGAAAGTGTGGAGAAAATGTAATAGTGCAATATGTTCAGGTATGGGAGAGGCTTACTATGAAGATAGCTGGTGTTGTGACTGCGAGAACAACTGTAATATAATATCGCAAGAAGAATATGATAATACTACCAATAGTGCTAATAATGTAAACGAGGAAAAGAATGATAAAGATAGATGAGGATATGGAAATGTTTGAGGAAGATAGTGAAGATAAGTTTGCAGTAGATATTCCTCATGTAGGTAGAATAGATAGTGGAGAATGGACAAATTTGGCAACATTCAAAACTAAGAAAGAGGCAATTGCTTGGGCAATGGAGAAGTTAGGGGCAGATTCTGAAGGACGTATCTGCGTAATTAGTTCATTTTAATAAATAAAAATTATGGAAACTACAGCAGTAGCAGCAATAGCAGAAGTACAATCAACTAAAGAGTTTTTGAAAGCAGTACCGGTACCCGCAATAACGAGCTATTATAAACCAATCTCACATAGTCAACTAATGGACTTGACATTAGAGAGCATAGATAAGTGTGGATTCTTATTAAGAAGTGAGCATTATACCCAAAATGCAGGTGGTATGAAAGCTAATGGTAAATACCATCTTGATTACGGCAATGATCCAGATATGTCAATAATGATAGCATGGCAGAATAGCTATAATAAGACATTGAGTATGAAGTTTGCAATTGGGGGCCACGTTTTCATTTGATTTGCAAGTGACCTTATACAGTAATGTATATTGAATAACCCTGTTAATTGCTGGAAACCTAAGTCGAGAGATATGGCAATCAGCATCCAAGCCTTGTACAATAACAAGGAAGGTTCAGAGACTATCGAAACTACAACTGAAATATGTTGGAAAGGAGTAGAGTACGCTTCAAGTGAAGTGGAAATGCAGGGGGTCCAGAAATGGATCGTGATATAGTCCGATCTTAATAGAAATATTAAGCTATTATGTGTTTTTATTTGTATTAATGGTATAGTTTTCATATCTTTGTTGTATGAAAAGTTTTATCAAAACAAATTGTGTAAGTTTAAAGAAAGAGGATAAATATAGTAGCGGTATCTATAAAATTTATCATGAACTATTTCCTACAAAAATATATGTAGGAAGCACTGTTAGAAACTCAAATTCATCAGGTTTTATCCGTAGATGGGGACGGCATTTTACAGATTTATCTAAGGACAAACACGGTAATCAAAAATTACAAAGGATTGTAAATAAATACGGTATATCAGGTTTGAAATTTGAGATAATAGAAATAGTTCAAGATAATAATAATGTCATTCAAAGAGAGCAGTATTGGATAGATCTTCTTCAACCTTATTATAACATTTGCAAAAAAGCAGGATCAACTCTTGGAGTAAAAACAAGTGTTGAAAATGTAATCAAAATGAGCAGAGCAATTGAACAATTCAGTTTATCTGGAAAGTTCATAGCTTCTTTTATTAATGTACAAGATGCATTTAGAAAAACTGGAGTTAATGCAAGTTTAATTAGACAAGCATGTGACAGACAATTTAAAGAAAAAAGTTCTCAAGCTGGAAATTTTCAATGGAAGTTTAAAGATTCATTATTTCCAATTTCTGTATATCAAAAAGGAACTTCTTTTAAATTAACATGTTACACTAAAAATGGAAAGTTTTACAAAAATTTTTCATCTATATTAGAAGCTGCAGTAGAACTTGATATACCGGTAGGAAATATATCAAAACATCTAAAAGATAATAGATCAGGTATTTGTTATGGGTATGTTTTTAAAAGATATCTTGAGTCTAACATACCAAAAAAGATTACTGTAAAACGTCACCACAAAATGCAATGTAAAGTGTTAATATGTGATATTTCTACAGGTGCTTTTTTTGAGTATACTTCTTTTAACAAAGTAGATCAATCTATTATTAGTAAATGCACTCTTTCAAAAATGATAAAAGATAATAAGTTTGAAAAATTACACAAGAATAAATACAAAATACACATAGTGCCTTATGAATAACGAACATAAGGGAACTAATGTTGCGAAAATGGAATGGTGAAAGGGGATATTGGTGCATTTAAAAGCAAACATCAGGGAGATATACAGGTAGTAACACCTAAGATACTAACTGAGTATATATCTAATGCCGGAGAAACTTTTGAGAAGATGTTAATAGAGAAGAAGAGAATGATGGAGATAGAAGTAAGCAAGAAGACTACTGCAGAGCTATTGGGAAGGATGTATATTGAAGAAGGTATCATCACCAGTACACAGTTGAATATAATTAAGAATGAGTTAAAGACTCCTACGTTTAATTATGGTCATCCTGATAGTTTGTGGGAGTTGTATAATTATACAACTTTCTCGCTTAAGAGTGCAAATCCTACATACTGGCTCCAGCAGCAGATTGATAACCACCAGTTCTTTACACAGGAATATGGTATAGCAGAAACGGTATAATCATTATTAACTTATAAATAGGGGAATTAATTGTTCCCCTATTTTATTTAAAACAAAGAACAATGGGAAAAATCAGTCAGTCTGCAGCAGAAATGGCAGCACATAAAATAGCAGCACCTCTTTTTGTAAAGATAAAAGAGTTAGAAAAGCAATTAAGTGATTATGTAATTGAGATATATCTTAAAGATGTACCTGTAGAAGTAAAAAAGATAAATGAAACACATCCTGTTTATATAGAGAAAACAAGAGATTGCTATGTAACAGGGCAAGGTTTAAGTTCTCCATATTATATAAACTTTGCTAAAGAACAACCTGCTTCAAATGGTTATAGACCAACTATAACACTTACTGCAAAAGAAGCTGAAAAAGTAGTTAAGTTAAAGGATCAAATTGAAGATCTTCAAAAGAAGTACAAAAATACAAAACAAGAAATAGAGAATACTTTACTTACTCTTGGTACTCATAAGAAGATAGGAGAAGTAATGCCAAATGCTTTACGTTTCTTACCTGAAACAAAGCAAAATACCCAGGATCTCGTAGTTCAGATACAATCTGTAGTAGATAAGGTAAACTGTCTGATTACTAATGAAGACAAATGTGTAGATAAATTATAAGTATTATGCAAGTAACAGATAAGATTCGCTCACAAATGGGCTCTTGGGTTGAGCTTTTTACACCATTTATTCAGTCGGAGCAATGGGATAAGATTTTTACTACGTTGAAGACCTTGAGCATGAACAAGAGGATAGTTATTCCAAAGTCGCCGGACGTGTTTAAGTCTTTTGAGTTATGTGACCGGCAAAAGGTGAAAGCTGTAATCATACTCATGGATCCGTATCCTTCTACTACAAAAGAAGGAGAAATTATAGCAGATGGTGTACCAATGTCTTGTAAAGGTAAGAGCAGATTACAACCAACACTGGAACAGTGGTATGGTGGCATAGAAGAAGATTGTGGCGGTACAGGTGAATCAGTTATAGGTTTTATCCCAGATATGGATAGAAGCGGTGATATTGATTTCCTGCTTACTGAAGAAGGTGTACTATTATTAAACAGTTGTTTAACTTGTGAGTTAAATAAACCTGGCTCACATGTGGAATTATGGACACCTTTTATGAAATTTTTCATTGAGGAAATAGTGAATAATTACTATAAGGGTTTACCTATAGTATTGTGTGGTGCACAAGCACAGAAGCTGGAAAAGTTTATCAATCCAATGTTACACTATGTAAAAAAGATTGAGCACCCGGTAGCTGCCAGTTACAGCAATAGAGTATGGGATCATCAAGGTGTATTTAAATGGATTAACAATATTTTATCAGCCAATAATGGTGCAGATTATGTTATCCGTTGGTACAGAACTGTAGAAGAATGTAAAACACAATGCGAAAAACCAAAATCATTGAACACAAACAAAGAACCACTGAAAAGTGCAGAGGAACTTGGCTTACCTTGAAGGGATTAAGTCATTTACCAGAAAAGCAAATAGATAAACTGATAAAAGAAGAACCGGAGATAACTGTAAAAGGTTATCTCCTTTTTCTTTTTGAGATTAATGACATTAAAAACAGTAACAATGATTGAGATAGATGAAAAAGATTACAGTAGTACAAAATGGTTTAGAGGAAGATATGAAGATAGTGCCGGTAATGAGTGGGGATTTTCTTTAGTAGTTGATTATGATAACCCTTTTGAAAATCCAAGAATAGATGAAATACAATGGTATGACGAGTGCCCTGGTGTAGATGATAAAAGCAATACAGCTATTGAATTACAAATAAAAGATGTTTTTTATGCAAGACAATAAAAAAATGACCATTGATGACTTTGAAAAGAAGTATACACTGGTAAAGAACCACCTTGATGAGCATGCATCTTTTGATGGGTGTATGTTTGAGACACATGGTGAAGAACTTGAGTATGTACTTGAACAAGTAAAAGGAAATAAAGTATGGACAGTTATTGATTGTAGTGGTTGGTATGGTATAACAGCAGGTTATCACTGGGTAAATCGTTTAGGATATTTAATTACCGAAGAAAGTTGGATGGATGATAGTGAAGAATATGTTATATCTAATGAAGGACCAGTAAATGATTGGTTTTTTGATCTTAGTGTAAAAGAGCAGAAAAGTTTGTTTCCTGATTTAAAAATAGATGATTGCAAAGACCTTGAGGATCAGCTTGAAGATGCATGGCATGACAACTGTGTTGATGAGAAAGAAGAAATTATGGAAAAATTTAAAACCGATAAATAATGAAACAAGAAATCGAAAAGAAGATCAAGTATTGGACAGCACAAGAAAGAAAGTTTATGAAGTTGTTTATACAAGATAACAAAAGATCTACCAGAGATCAGGTAATCAAGATACAAGAAAGATTAGCAGTTTACGAAGAAATTTTAACACTAATAAAGTAAGTATGGCAAAGACAGTTTGTATAGAATGTAAACAGATAATGCAATGGGATGAAGAAACCCGTGAGATTATTATAGAAAAGCATCGTCATATCAATGTTGAGTATACGTGGTGGGACTTTGTGTATGAAAGTTGGGAAGAGAAGTTATTATCAATGGGTTTTGATATAACAGATACTGAGTTAGTTGATGAAAGAAAATATGATAAAGAAACCGGTAAATGGAAATCTACCGGTAAGAAAGTATCAAGAAAGGTTACTAACATTCAATTTTCTGGTTTCTGGTCTCAAGGTGATGGTGCATCTTTTACAGGTACTGTAGATTTTATAGTATGGTTAGAATATAAAAATGATCCAAAGTATGCAAGGATCTTAAAGTTAATGAAGAGTGGTGTCATATATAATGTTGCAAATATAAAACGTGATAGATGGCATAACTACGTACATGAGAATACAACATCTTTATATACAGAATGGTATTTTGACAAACCCAATATTCAAAGTTTGCTAGATAAAATAGAAGCAGAATGTTTTCAACATCACCGGGAACTAAATAAAGAGTTGTATAGAGATTTGGAAAATGAGTATGAACATCTTACAAGTGACGAACAAGTAAGAGATACTTTAGAAATTAATGAATACGAATTTGATAACCAAGGTAACATGATGTAATTATGAGCACAGAAACAAAAACAAAAAGAGTAAAGAAGGTATTTAGCAACATGTATGATATTGCACACATCTTTGCTAATGAACCAGGTAGAGATTGTAAGTTTGGTAATGGGTTTGTAGAAAATAATGTTATATATAGTTATAATTATCACTTTCCTATAGCTAAAAGATATATAGATAAGAAAGGTAAGGTAACTATCTTCTTTACATTAGATACTTATAGTAACACAACTGCAAAGCATATTAGAAATGTAAGTGCTGCTACTAAGCATCTTGATAGGCTGTATATGTATAATGTACCTAGATATGATGAAACTAATCACGGTAATAACATTAGCTATTGGATAGGTAAGATAAAAGAGTGTCTACAAAAAGCATCTAAAGCAAGAGAAAATAAAAGTTGGATAATATCTGAAGCACATGGTCATGTACAAAAGTTACAGAAGTACATGGAGTTCTTTAAACTTAAAGCAGATAAAGAAATAAAGAAAGTTGTAGCTGATGCTTTAGATGATAAATGGCAGAGAGAAATAGAGGAGTACAACAAGAAGAAAGCAGAGAAAGAAGCTGATCCTTTTATAGAAGAGAAAAGGGAAAAAGCAAGGTTAGCAAGGGAAAAAGCTGAACTCAAGAAAAATGCAGAACAAATAGTAAAGTGGAGAAACTTTGAAGTTAATTCCCCTTACCTGGAAGTAAGTAAAAGAATGAGATGGAGCAGTACATACAGAAACCTACCAGATCTTCTTAGATACGACCTTATGAAAGAAAGGGTGCAAACATCACAAAGAGTTGAGATACCGGTAGAAGCAGCTAAGAAATTCTACAGATACATACAGGTAATTCTTGCTAAAGGTGGATGTAACTCAGAGGAATGCTGTAACTATAAACTGTTGGACCTTTATAATGTAACAGAAGTGACTGAAGAACGTATCAAAGTGGGTTGCCATACCATTAGAATGGATGAAGTAAATAACATGGCTAGAAGTCTTGGGTGGATTAAATAATAATCTGTTCAAAAACTGACTGCTTATAAATTCTTTGAAACCTGTAGCCACAAAGGGTTTCAGACTAAAAACGTATACTGCACTATATTGGTAGCACTACCTACCGCAAGAGTGTTTAGTACACCAATAGTCTGAAAACCAATACAGGCAAGGGTTTCAAAGGATTTATAGTATGTCAGAAAATGTACAAAAATACAGAACATAAATATGTACAAAAATGGATGAAAAGTTGGTTAATATAGAAGAATGTGGTAAATTTGTACAAAATCTGACAGAAATGAGTAGGAAATTACCACCAATAGATGAGAGTAAGTTAGTTACCAATCCTTTTGCACAAGAACTGATAGTAGAAGCTACTAAAGTAATGGATGAAGGGATCCTAATAAAAGATGAGGATGGTGTAATGCTACCTGCTCACCATTTTGTAGAAAGACAAAAAGCTACAAAGTTATACCACTATCCAGGAAGCAAGGAAAAAGCAATGGAGTTGTCATCTGGTGCACTTAGAATGCTTGTATACATGGCATACACAATGGAGGGATCTAAAGACTGGTTAAGGGTAACACCAGAGACATACCAAAAGAAGTCAGAGAAAGGCAGTAGAAATACGTACAAAAGAGCTATTGATGAGTTGATAACACAGGGTTACATCACTCCCACTATTTACAAGTATACTTATTGGGTAAATCCAATACTAATGTTTGCCGGCAGTAGAATAAAAAAGTATCCTACTAAAGTAAAAGTTAAAAACATAAAAGATTAAAGCTAATGATAAGCAATAAAAAGAAGTTAGCATTATTAGAACTCCCTGAAACAAAGGGAGTTCTATTTGATGCTTTAGTTACTTTTGTAGGAGAAGCAAGAGGTGAGGAGGTTGATGAGATACACCTTGCAAATATGGCAGAAGCTATAATGGTATCTTTAAAGAGACAGTATCAACCTATAGTACAAAGTAATCCTAAGCAAATTGATCTTGAGGATAGTATAGAGGAAATCCAATCACACCCGGATTATAAAAATATAAAGGATGGTAAAGAATTTACAAATGATAAATAGACTTAATTAAAATGCAACAGAACAAAATAACAACAGCTATTGCTGTAGAGTATCTATCAAAAGCTTTGAAAGAAGATCCTGGATATTGGGAATCATGGAAAGCAAATATTGCAATGTGTATTTATGATCAATATGTAAAAGAGATACCAAAATCTTTAGAAGAAGTATCTCACTACGATATAATACAAATTGCAAACACAGGAGCAGATAACTTTCTTAAATTGTTAACAGCAGAAAAAACAACAGAGAGTGAGCAAAGCTAAAAAAGAACAGCAGTATTATAACGGAATACAAATTGATAGTATTGAGGAACAAATGGCTGTTATGTACTTTGAGGAGCTTATAGAAGCTGGATATGTAAAAAGTATAGAAAGAGCTGAGACATTTTTATTATCTGAAAAAGTGCAAAATAAATACACTCAGTTAGTAGAAATGAAAACAAAAATCAAACAAGTTGAAAAGAATCAGGTACTTCTTGAAGAACATGTTTATACTCCTGAGTTTAAAGTTAATTGGACAGAAAAAGCATTGTATATTCTTATGACTAACATGGGACAATACAATACAAAAATTACCCAGCCTTTTATGGGAAACTATCCTGATTTAGATAATTTAACCTCTTACATAGAGGTAAAACCAAACTTTGATCATCACAATATGACAAGGTTGTTTAAGATTAACCAAAAGTGGATGTATCAAGAGCACAATGAATTTGTAAATCTGGTACAACCTCATAAACTATTTGAAGAAACCTTTACTCCAACTGCTTATTTAAAAACTGCTACCGGTAAGCAAAGAGTAATTCATTGGAAGGTGAGAACATTAGAAGAATATTTAGACACTTTAACAAATCAATAATGAAAAAACAGATAGCAGACATCAAAGCATTTCAAACAGCATTTGAATGCAATGTGCTCCCGGTACCAACAATGCCGGCAAAACCAATTCAACATCTTCGTGAAAGATTACTACAAGAGGAACTTGATGAATTAAAAGTAGCAAATATTGATGGTGATATTGTAGAAGTAGCAGATGCTTTGGTTGATATTATGTATGTACTGTTAGGTACGGCATGTGAATACGGTCTTATAGACAAGATGGAAGAGATGTGGGATCTGGTACACGCATCTAACATGAGTAAACTGGACGAGAATGGAAGACCTATTCGTAGGGAGGACGGTAAAATAATAAAGCCTCCTACTTATGTAAAGGTAGATCTTAAACCTCTTTTCTTATAAAGGTGGTAAAGTTATAGAATAGATATAGTGGAATAAGCCACTGGTAAGGCTTTGCGTACTAAATAACTATCTCTCAAAATAGTTAAAGGGTGTCTACAGAATAGTTAGGTACATTCTTAACTATTTTCAGGGATAGTTATTTTATTTTTACTATCTCTCAAAATAGTACAAACATAAAAATAATAGTGTAGTACCGTAAATAAAATGTGCTAATAAAAATATAAATTAGTACCTTAGCGTAAAATATATACACTAATGGACAGGAAACCGTTTTTAAAACAAATAAGAGTGGATAATGTAGATGCAATAACTAAACATGGTGAACATTATACAGCACAAAAAAAGTTTCAAATAGTAGAGGAAGACAATGCTAAATTTTTACTGATGTTTCACCATATATCAGCATTCATGAATGGTTTAGATAGTCTTGTTGATGTTAAACTAATGAATTGGATATCTGACAATATGAATTACAATGACAGTATCATAATACTAGATAAGTACTACAAACAGAAAGCAGCAGAGTATGTAGGATTTAGCTATTCGGCAGTTGAAAAATCAATTAGTTCTTTAACAGCAAAAGGGTTTTTAGTTAAGCACAACTGCAAAAGATGTGCAAGGTATCATGTAAACCCATCTTATATATGGTATGGAGATAAAGCTGTAAGAGATGGTAAATTAAAATTTGTATTGGAACTAATGCAATACCAAGATCTTCCAGATAGAGAACAAGAAATATTAGATGACATAGAAAGAGCATCTGAACATTACAAAAACCAACAAAAAAAATAAATAATGGAACTACAAGCAAGAGTAGAGAGTACACAGTTATCTGAGAAACAATATCGTGGTTTAAAAGATAGATTGTCATATAGTTCTATAAAGCTATTTGATAATGATAGAAAAAGATTTTTTCACGAAGCTATTCTTGGAGAACCAAAAAAAGAAACAGAATCAGCATCTACCTTGATGGGTAGTCTGGTGCATTGTTTATTGGCAGGGCAACCATTTGATGAAAAATTTCATATGATCAGCGTGGTCGAACCTAAAGGTCAACTAAAAGAGTTGGTTGATGCATTGTTTAGACGTACTCTTAAAAGTATGGTTGATGGTGTAGTTACTGAGAAGTTTGAGATATTGTTTACAGATGCAGTGCAAGAAGTAAAGTATGATGTTACCGGTAAAGAAGTAGCATTTAAAGGCAAAGACCTTGATAAGATAGTAGGTATGTTTGAGGGTGATGCTGAGATCTATTATAAAGAGTTACTGCAGACTATAGGTAAATCAGTAGTAACTGTAAACCTTGTTACAAAAGCAGAGCAGATAGTACAAAAGCTACAGGGACATTCGTACACGTATGAATATGCAAATGCTCGTAGTGCTCAAGGTATTGATGTATTTAATGAACTAACTATTCTTTTCGAGATAGACGGTGTACCGTACAAGTCAATGCTTGACAAGGTAATTGTTAACCATGATGCAAAAACTATTGAATTGCTTGACTGGAAGACATCATGGGACAATGAGGAGCCACAAAGAGCATATCTGAAATTTGGGTATTATCTACAAGCCCCATTGTATGACTATGCATTGAGTCAATGGGCAAAAGAACATGGCCTGGAAAATTACACAATTGTACCAATGAAGTACATTTTCTGTGATACATCAGGTTTTGCTGATCCTGTAGTTCTTGCATTATCTCAAGATGATTTGATTGCCGGTTGGAACGGTTTCAAACTTAGGGGATATGAATACAGAGGTTTAAAAGAGTTGATGAGTGACATTGCCTGGCACGTTGATACGGGCAATTGGGCAACTTCAAAGGCAATTTATGAAGCCAATGGACACCTGCAGCTCGCATTAGATTACGAGCAAAAATAGATGTTAATTAACTTGTAGAAAATGGTTAAGTTATTTACCTTTACAGAGTAATAAAACTACTGCCATAGTTATACAAGATATTAAATACTCCTTTGGGGTGACGGATGGCAGTCCTGATCCTCAGAGGAGTTTTTCATTTTATGCAAGAAGAAATATGGAAACCTATAGCAGGTTATGAAGGTTATTATGAAGTGAGTAATCTTGGAAGAGTAAAATCTTTATTTTTTACACAAAATTCTAGATGGGGGAAAGATACAATTAAAGTAAAAAAAGAGAAAATTAGAAAAAATGTATTAAATCCTGTAAACGGTTATTATTGTTTAACTATAACAAAAGATAAAAAATTTAAAGGTTATGCTATTCATAGATTAGTTGCAATAGCATTTATTCCTAATCCTGAAAACAAAAAAGAGGTTAATCACATAGATGGTAATAAATTAAATAATTCTGTCACTAATTTAGAATGGGTAACTGCTAAAGAAAATACACACCATTCTATAAATACAGGACTTAATCATGGCTTAACTGTTATTAGATTAAAAGCCATAGAAGCAAGAATAATGAAAAATAAAGGATATAAATCAATTCAAATACAACGTGAATTAAATATATCAAAATCTGCACTTTGTAGAATATTAAATAATAAAACACATATTGATTATGGCAAAAACAACAAGTAAACCAATTGAAGAACAAGACAAGTTTACAGAAACAATTAAAAAATTAGAAGCCCGTTATGGAGTTGGAACTATCATTCATGGTAAAGATGTGATACAAAACTTTGAAGTAGTACCAACAGGATCATTGACACTTGATGTTGCCATAGGTCTTGGTGGTAATCCTGTAGGTAAATTGATTGAGATATTTGGCCCGGAGAGTTCCGGTAAGTCAACTATGTGTCTGCATATGACAGCCGGTTTTCAAAAGCTTGGTGGTGAATGTTTACTTATTGATTTTGAGCATTCTTATGATAAAGCATATGCTACTACACTTGGTGTAGATGTAGATAAGCTAACCATTATCCAGCCAGATTGTCTTGAGGATGGTTATAATATCATTGAGACTTTGATCAGAACAGGTAAGGTAAGGTTTGTGATCATTGACTCACATACTGCAGGTATGACCAAAAAAGTTATTGAAGGTGAAACCGGCGATGCTACTGTAGCTTCTCAGGCTAGAATCAATAGCCAAGCTCTTGGTAAGATTAAACCACTTTTGATGCCAAATAGGTGCACCATGATAGGTGTATCACAGCTTCGTGCTGATATTGGTGGTTACGGTGGCGATAAACCTACCGGCGGCAATGCATGGAAGTTCTACAGTGATATCAGGTACAAGGTATTCAAGATCAATGACAAGGCAAATGAGTCAAATAAGACTACTGTAGAGGTCATCAAGAATAAGTGTGCACCACCATTTGGCAAGGCCGAGTTTAGCATTAACTGGGGTACCGGTGTAGACCGCCAAAAAGAACTGATCGACTTTGCTACGGAGCTTGGCTTCATCAAGGTAGGTGGTTCATGGTTTACTATAGGTGAAACTAAACTGCAAGGTATGGATAAAGTCAAAGAATTTCTTAATGACAATCCGGAATATAGTGCAGACCTTGAGGCAAAGGTAATAGAGAAAATAAAAGGAGGCAAGTAATGACAGAAGAGCATGAGAAGAAAAAGAAGGAGTCAAGACTCAGTGGTCTCTATGCTCAACGACATAAATTGAATGAAAGACTTGTGAAGTTGGGTAAAGACAAAGATAAAATCGAGTCTGAGATTAAGAATACAAATGAAAAGCTTGTAGGTGTTAACAAGGGGATAGGACACCTTGAGAACAGAGATGTGTTGTTGACAACTCACTTTATTGCCAGGTATACACAACGAATAGGACCGGCAACTGAAGATGAAATGAGAGAGCGTATTTTGACCCCACAGCTTTTGAATATGATCCATACACTGGGTAATGGCACGTATCCGGTAGAGGAATTTATGGTAAGAGTTGAGGATAATAAGTTGATTACAATTTATCGAAATGAGACAAAAGAAAATAAAACACAACGTACTAGAGTCAATATGAAAAAAATCAAGAAATGGTAGACATTAATAAATCAAAATATGTATGAGTTTACCGGAAAAATAATCAAAGTAACACCTATTGTAAATGTTACAGGTAAGTTTAAAGAAAAGTGCACATTTATTGTTGAAGACGGTACTAAGAAAATTGCATTTGTTCTATTTGATGATTCAATTTACACAATTCTTAAACCTCTGGAAATAGGAGATCAAGTAAAAGTAACATTTAATGTAAAATCATTAGAGTTTTCTGGATCATGGGTTACAAATTGTTATCCTATTAAAGTTGAGAAAATAACAAATAATTCTAATAGCAATAACAATAGTAGCAATAACAATTCAAATAATTGGAGAAGTAAAGCAAACGCAAAAAATGCCAGTTTAAAAAATCCTTACTTTCCATTATTTACCTCTAAAGAAGCAGGTAAAAGAATTTATAGAGAATTGTGTAAAAAACATCATCCTGATGTACCAGGTGGTAGTCATGAAAAAATGCAAGAAATTAATAAATATTATGACATGTTTAGTAAACTACACAAATGAAACGAACACCTTTAAAACGTAAGCCGGGACCAATAGGTAAACCAAATAAAATAAAAAGAAAACCACCAACTGCAGAAAAGTTGGAAGCTGATAGGAAGCAAAGTGAAAAAGACAGAGAGTTCTACAATAAGATTTGGCAGAGCAGACCACACAGATGTGTGGTTTGCAATGTCAGTCTTGGTAGTGAGATGCGAACAGCTTATATGGACCATTTGCTTGATAAAGCAATTTACCCAGAGCTCAGGTACGAAGAAGAAAACATTGCAATTGTTTGCATGGATGACCATGGTTGTAAGACAAATAAATTTCCTAAACCGAAGCACCAAGAATTGATTAATATTGCAAAAGCAAAATTTCTAACATGATAACAAAAACGTCACACCCAAAAAGCTTTGAACTTTTCAAAGCATATGTAAAAACAAAAGCTGCAATAGTAAGCTCAAAACAGATACCTGGTGAATTAATGGATAATATTGTTAATGACAATATGATAACTCTGTCGTTAGCCAACTGGTCACGAGATTTGTATGACTTCTTTGATGCTCAAGGTATTGTAGTTTCAGTATGGAATCCCGGCCAAGGTTGGAAGTACAGAGTTGCGGATGGTTTTCCTATAGAAAGTTCTGCAGCAAGTAGAAAAGAGGCAGAAATAACAGCATTTACTGAAGCATTTAATAGGTTAGAAAAGAAATAATATGTATCTTTGATACATGTTAAAATTTCTTGAAACAGGTCACAAATATGAGTCAGTCACACCCGATGGACGAAAGTGGTTGGGTGTGACTACTCTAATTTCTCATTATAAAGTACCATTTGATTCATCTATTGTCTACAAAAATGTAGCAGATCCTAGTTCAAAATGGTATGGAATGAATCCAAGTGAGGTTCTTCGTATCTGGGAAAATGAAAAAAATAGAAGTACTACAGTAGGTTCACACTTTCATAAAAAAATGGAAGATGCTGAAGTAAATCCTAAATCTACTTATTATATTAAAGAAGGCTGGAAATATGCAGGTAACCAAGTATTAGAACCAGGAGTATACCCAGAGCATTTTATCTATAATGCTAAATACAGTATTTGTGGACAAGCGGATAGAGTAGAATGCACACCTCAAGGTACCGTAAACATAGGTGACTACAAAACAAATAAGAAACTGGAAACAGCCGGTTTCCGGGGGAAGAAGATGTTAGCTCCTATACAACACCTGAATGACTGCCATTTAAGCCACTACGCCCTGCAAATGAGCCTTTACATGTGGATGATCTTGCAGCACAACCCTTTGTTGTCTCCAGGTGTTATGACCATTTATCATATCAAGTTTAAGGTGGCTAACCAGGATAGTAATGGATACCCTATTATTGCTAAAGATAAAAATGGGGATTATGAACATGAATCCATAACCCCCATTGTTGTTCCTTACCTTGAGAAGGAAGTAATTTCTATCCTTACTGCTCTTCCGGTGCACCCTCAATAGATGAACCTTCTTCAGGCATAATTTCAGTAGCAACACCATCTGTAACAGCTTTTTCAAGAACATCGTTCATTGTCTGCTGCAATTGTGCAATACCCAGTGTTTGTTGTGCCTCAACAATTTTAGACTGGAACTGT
>Ga0208614_1000070_pt1 | contig 38954 bp, 48 predicted proteins | sample CryBogCBE23Jun09_FD_184554 | JGI IMG/M metagenome (GOLD analysis project Ga0208614, IMG submission 184554) | Freshwater microbial communities from Crystal Bog, Wisconsin, USA - CBE23Jun09 (SPAdes) | ecosystem: Environmental > Aquatic > Freshwater > Lake | place: Crystal Bog, Wisconsin, USA...
GTTGCAACATCAAACCCAATTACTGGAGGAAACGTTATTGTGAACGGTAACACGGTAAGCGCACCTACCAATTTTCAGGTATGGTACCAAGCGGGTCAGCAACCTCCAGCTGCAGGAACATGGTCAACTGGTCAATGGTACGATGGAGCTGTAGGAACATTTGATGGAATTTACCAGGCGTTTAATGCTACATCGGGTGTAAGTTATTCGGTAGGTTTTTCAGTCAGTGGTACGAATCCTTCCGACGGTTCGGCAATTCAGTTGGGCGTGTATGCTCTGCCTTGCGCTGATACGTCTGCACCTATAGCACTCTGTATTCCACCTCCAGTAATTGGGTTTGATGTTGCAACAATTCCAGCTTCGGGAACACCTACCAAATCTTCTGCAGTGTCTGGTACGCCTTCGCCATCTCCATTAGCATCCCCATCTACTTCATCGTCTACCTCCAAATCAGGTTCGGTGTCCATATCCTCTAGCAGATCGGCGACAATTACGTCTGTAACAAGCGCAAGTGGATCTGGCTCAATGTCCTCAAGTATAACTGTTTCACGAATGGCGAGTCTGACGCCTACAGATACCGCCTCTCTGAGCGCAACTACATCAATGACTCCGGCTCTGACGGCGTCTAACACTGCGTCTCTGAGCACCATAGTATCTATAACTCCAAGTACATCTCCTTCATCCTCTGCGTCCGTTTTTGTAACGCCTACACAATCGCCGTCAAGTACACCTGCATCTACAGGAACAGCGACAGGGACGAACACTGCTACGTCTACTGGGACAGGCACTGAAACTCAGACAGGAACTTTAACCGGAACAGGAACTGGAACAGGAACTGGAAGTGTAAGTGCTAACGTAACAATCACACCTACCACAACCGGCACTGAGACTGGATCTGGAACTTTAACGGGAACCGGAACAGGAACTGCAAGTGCTAACGTAACAACCACACCTACAACAACAGGAACTTTATCAGGTACTGAGACTGGAACTGGAACTTTAACGGGAACCGGAACAGGAACTGCAAGTGCTAACGTAACAACCACACCTACAACAACAGGAACTTTATCAGGAACAGAAACTGGAACTGGAACTTTAACGGGAACCGGGACAGGAACAGGAACTCTGACTGGAAGTGTAAGTGCTAACGCAACAACCACACCTACCACGACAGGAACTTTAACGGGGTCTGGAACTTCTAACGCAACAAATACGCATACAACAACTGGAACTGGAACTGGAACTGGCACTGGAACTGGGACGGAGACAGTGACAATAACATCTACTGGTACATCAAGTTTAACTCGGTCGGCTAACTCAACATTATCAATGACAGGTACTGGAACAGCTACATGGACAGTTTCAAGTACTGGAACGGTAACGATCTCATTTTCCGGAACTCCAAGTTTCACGATTTCAGGAACAGAGACGTATACTGGAACGACAACAACATCTCCGTTTCCTTCTCTTTCTTGGTCAGGTACATCATCAGTAACTCCGACTGCAAATGTAAGTATATCGTCAACTCCTCTGTTTATTGTGACAGCGTATCCTACCCTAACTCCTTCAGGAACTGCGACCCAAAATGCTACTGGTCCAGTGATCGTTGTGAACGCTGGATCAGGAACGTCAACTGCTCTAACAGCTATGGTCGGAACTCTAGTTGCGATGATGACTGTGATTTTAGGTATGGCTATTAGTCGATATGTTCCTAAGAACGTGATCTTACAGATCCGTCACATCATCCCTCAGTCCTTCATTGATAATTTCAAACGCGATCCGCTTGGAACTCTTCGGTCTATCAAAAATATTAAGATGCCTACGAATTTAGATCAGTTACGCGATATGATCCCTGATAAATTATTCACTCAGCAACCAACTGTTGATAACGCAACATCTAACGTTACTGCTCCAGATCATGTTGAGCATGTAGACATCGCGCCTCCTGCTCCAGTTCCCGCCCCTGCCCCTGTCTTAGAACCTGTACATGTACCTGCGCCTGTCCCCGTACCTGTTGTTCTACCTGTAGTTTTGCCCGAACCAGAACCCCAACCTGAAGCGAGAGTCACACCGCCATTAGATCAACCCGTATATTCCCCAATGGTGTCAGAAGATATGGGAATTATTGTAAATCGACCTGCACCTGTACCTGCACCTGTACCTGTACCTGTACCCTTACCAGAAGAGATGTACGTCATGCCAGGACAACCAGATGAAGAAGTGGCAGTGCCTAAACATGTACCTATCCAGCTTGATATGAACCAGTTCGTGTCGGCTATGAAAGCTCCTTCGCGTACATCTTCATCACTTCTTCAAATCAATACTGATGATCTGGCTGCAGTCCGGGCATTTTTGGACGCGAAAGGAACAACTCATAACGTACTAGGCTGATCGGATTTCGGGCACTTCGAACATCCCGTAGGCTTATCGGCCACCTTAATCTGGGAAGAAATAGAGTAAGCGTACAGTCCAGCTACTACAACTCCTAAAATGACCATCCACCACGAAATCATTTATTTGTTCTTTTACCAGTATTTACACATTCCCAAATAAACACGAACGAAAATGGATTCATAACTTCGTAGTTATTCAAACGTAAATATCATGGAAGACTATACGCGCGTGACTCCAGACGAAGTTCGCGCATATGTGCAAACCAATTTTCCCGAGGGAACTGGAGGAGCTGGGTACAGGAAAAACCTCGTAGACTTTCTAAAAACTATTGTGGCTAGGCCTATAAACAGTACACTGCTTCTTGAGATTCCAAGTAAGAACAAGAAGCGCCAGAATTACTCTACTCGACGATGGGAAGAAATATATTCTCTGGACAGGTATGCGTTTGTAAACTGGAAACACCCTTTAGGTAAAGAGAAGGGTCTTAAGTACGGAGAATGGTGTTTGCTTTCAGCCGACCCAATATCCGAAAACGCTGATCGTGGAGTTAATAAGAAAATCGCAAGTCAAGTATTCGAGCGCGATAAGTCTACTTGTACTCGTTGCGGAGCTCGTGCTGGGCAAATTCATCATCTGTTTACAGATAAGATCGTACATCTGCATGTCGGTCACATCGTACCTTTCATTAAGGAGGGCGTAACAAAAAAGTATACTGCCGATGATTTTACAACACTGTGTTCAATGTGCAATGAGGGAGAGAAGGCGTATGTTATGACGAAGGAACAACAAATTGAAATGCTTGTGAAGCAACGAGACCGAATTAATCTACATATTCTAGAAATTCAGGGTGCGCCTTGAAATATCTTGGCTAGATGTTCTGAGAACTTACACGGCACAGCATTTCCAAGCTGTTTGTACATTGACGAGACTGATCCACTGAATACGAATGTATCGGGAAACGTCTGGATTCGCGCACATTCGCGCACCGTCAAACGTCTTTTTAATGAAGGGTGATTATGAATCACCGGTCCACCACTTCCACCACCACGACCTGTAATGGTTGGCGAAGCTTCGTCCCATTTTAGTTCCCGGTTTCCAAGATATCCTGTGACTGAACACTTATGTTTGGTTCCTACATGCTGGATTTCTGGGTTGTACTCAATCGGCAGATCTCCAATCGCATCTTTCAGAGTCAGAGCCTTTTTACTCGGTTCAGGCCATTCAGGTTCAAACTCTATATCATTACGAACTCCAATAATAATAACGCGCTGCCGTTTTTGCGGAACGTCGTATTCTTTTATATCAAATAACTTGAACTTCACTTTATACCCACACTCCTTCAAATCATTCAGAATTACTTTCATGATCTTTCCAGTATGGTTTTTCTTATCGTCTTTCGTTTCATAACCACCCATATTCAATAATCCTTTCACATTTTCTAATAGAAAGTACGCCGGTTTTTTTAGGTTTAGGAGCCGTAGAATTTCAAGATACAGTTCATTCCTCGCATCCTTTTCGTCTCTGTACGGGTTGGCCATTGAGAATCCCTGGCACGGAAATCCGCCTATCAATATATCACAATCTGGAATACATTCAATAGTTTTAATATCTGCACATACTGCTTTAATATTGAAATTGCGTTCGTAAGATGCACAAGCATCCTTATCGAAATCATTCACGAATACGTGGGTGTACGCATCATGGTTCTGAAGGAATCCATAATCTAAGCCACCACATCCTGCAAATAAAGATGCTATGCGCTTTACTTTAGCCATACCTGTTACAGCCTCTTTGCTCATCTCTGTATTATTCGTTTTCTTCATCGGGCTATTTAGATTATATGTTTAAATTGAACCGTTTTAAGGAACGTAATAGATTAAAGAATAATGGAATACGAATCCGATCGTGCACTCAATGACCCAAAGCTAGAAGAGGCTAAACGCAAAGCCATTTCTGATTTTGATACTTATTTCAATCTGAAAGGTGAAGAGCCAGACACAAGTGGAGTTGAAAAGACATACCAGTCTCGGATTGATGGTGTTCCGGTAGATGAGGCTCAGGGCTTCTGGATTAATGGCGGTAAGACCGGTGGAAAGAAGGACGAGCCACTTCCCAAGCCTGAAACGTTTGATCATGATCTCCCATCTCTTCTAAAAGACGGACCCACAGATCTTCCTAAAGGCGATTGGGCGGAGGCAAAACTGACACCTGCTGAAATTGAGGAGCGATTGAAGGCTCACGAGTTTCCAGACACTGAGCTCAGTGTCGACGAATTCAACAAGGGTGTAAACATCGGTCCAAATAACGAGCCAGTGTATCGGCGAGTGATGTGGTATCCGCACAATCTACCCATAAAACTAAGTTTCCCACAGTGAGCGGGGACGAATAAGGTTTAGTTCTTTATAACCGGCTTACGTGTATCTAACATATACTAACTAGTATGGGTATTCGTTAAACGAGCCCATTTTAACAACATATTTTTTAAATAAGAAATGGACTACGAATCCGATCGTGCACTTATTGAACTGAAGATGGAACACGCAAAAAATAAGGCTATACAAGATTCCTTGAAATACAAATACATTCCTGTAGGCTACACACTGGATCCTCTGTGGCCTCAACCAGCAAACACAACCAAACCTTCTGGTACCGACGTTGATGACGCACAAGGATTCTGGGTGAACGGTGGACGGCAGGGTGGGACGTTGGACGAGCCACTTGATAACTCTGGGACGTTCGATCACGATCTCCCAAATCTACCCAAGAAACCCGTGGAAATTCCTACTGTTCGGAGAAAGTCCACATGCGTCTTACTATGGTCTTCATAGTGGGTGAGTATAAAGTACAGTATGGGTATTCCTTTTTATTTTGCGAGTTTGATTAAGTCCCATCGTGGCATAACTGATAGCGTAAAACGTGGACTTCCACTTGAAGTTGACGTTTTAGGTGTAGATTTCAATTGCCTAATTCATCGGTATCTCAAGGAAGAGAGACCGATTGAGTCTATTATCGAAGCATTCGCTTACCTTTTGGAACATGTATGCAAAGCCAAGAAAGTTCTGATCGCTCTGGACGGTCTAGTTCCGTACGCCAAGATCGTTCAGCAGCGGTACCGTCGTATGCGTATCAAGGAAGAAACCCCTTTTGACCGTAACCTGATTTCGCCAGATACTCCTTACATGCGCGAACTCGAAGCTGCTCTGGCCGCCAAGTTTCCGTACGCGGACATCAGTCGTACAACTGTACCTGGTGAAGGCGAACACAAACTCATTGTGGATATGAAAAAGATTCCCGCTGAACAAAGGCGCTCAGTATGTATTTACGGTCTGGATGCTGACCTGATTCTCATTTGCCTCCAAAACAAGGAATTATCGGATCCCGGCCATATGCATTTGCTCCGTGAGAGCGCAGAGTTTGATGACCCAAAACTTAAGACAGCAGAGTTTGCTACCATGAATATTTGGGAACTATCTACCCAACTTCCTCTTCCGACCGAACAGTATATGGCTCTATCTATGCTGTGTTTCGGTAACGATTTCATGCCAAATTTGGGAATGTTTTCGTTGCGCGAAGACGGGTACAATCGTGCTCTCCAATTTTACCAAGAATCTGGTCGACCTGATTTGCTAACACCTGAAGGCCGTCACCAATTCTTCAAGTACTCTGCGTCTCGCGAGATGGTGGTTCTGAAGGAACGTATTACTCTACGAAAACGACCTGAAGAGAAGGCTGTTTTGGGTAAAGATCAAACCGAGTTCTCGAGAAAGTACGGACTTCATATTTTGGACGGAGTTTTGGATATGGAGTCAGTGGTAGAAGCTTATTGGAAAACTTTGCACTGGTCATGGCACTATTTTACTCAAAGTACCCCAATCAACTGGGGATGGGTGTATCCTTACGCGGACGCGCCTCTCGTATCAGATATTGTGAAATATGCTGAAACGGGAGTACAGAAAGGTAAATTGAATTTTACGTTGTCTGATCAATTGCATTTCATTATGCCGGCTTCTTCACTGAAGAAGACTCGCCGGCGCGTAAAGTTCCCTGACGAACTTCATAATGAGGAAACACGTAATCCTTGGATGAAACGTCATTTCTGGGAAATGAAACCTCGTATTTCCTTACCTTGGAACCCTAACGACGAATTAACGAAAATCGTCCCGATCGTAAACTGAAACCTACTTGAATAGGGCTTCCATCAGGTTTAAGACCCGGTAACACATTGCCCGTATGACTACGAATTGCCATAATTGGACGGACAACATCCGCTTCCGGAATTTGAACACTAAAGTTCGTTTCCCGAAGATTCCAGTACTCGTTATTGATTTTAATCATTTCACGTACAGAGCGTGACATCATAAACCCTTCCGCATCCGGACTATTCCAGTTGCGTTGGAGATATATTAAATACTGATTGCGGTATTCTGTGGCACTTGTATTTTTGGTCAGCATTTGAAGGGTATCAATGCTGTCACGAATAGATTGAATAATAGGTTTGTCGAGACGCGCGTTTACAGTATTGTGTGCCCGGCAAATAAATGTGAATAAGTCCGTCCTACTATTCCACCAGTTCGGGTTTCTCGATATGTAGGTTTGGTACATCGATCCAAAATGAACTTTGCACGAAGGGCATGAAATCGTCTCGGCAAATAATTCTATGAATTTCTTCGCTACCAATTTGTCACCTTGTGTTGGGGTCTCAGGATAATTCGCGGATATCGAATGTAGTGTTAACCATCCGATAGGTCCCCACCTAGCCGTCATTAATTATTCAGAGGAAATGAAACCAGCTAACATTGCGCCACTGAGCATTTCGCGTTTTATGCGAGGAGGAGTTTCGGAATTTTTCAGAAGCTTGTGTTTATTCACAAGCTCGTCGACTTTCGCATCGCTCATCTTCGCGATCTTCTTCTTAATCGTTTTCCGACGCCGTTTCTCGCCATGATCAGTGAATAATCTGATCGTATGTTTTCGCGACGATTTCTTGAATGGTGGAGGCTTAGCAGGGTCTGACGTTGGTTTGACTTTCATAGTTTTCTTCAGTACTCCACGAGGGAATGTCCGCATACTTTTAGACCTCTTTCCGGCTGTAATAACAGGTTTGACTTCTGGAGCTTTCTTTTCAGGAACTGAAGGGGCTGACGGTTTATCCCCATCGACCTTGGTGATTTTGTAGACGGGTTTTTCCTTCTCGGTCATACAGTCCTATTATAAAAACGAATAATTAGATTTACGGGAACTGAATCTTATAGAACCATCATGGAGTGGGACGCAATCAAGACTTATTTTAAGAATGGTGTTACCCGGCTTGTTGAGCATCAGATTGAATCATTCGAGGACTTCGTGCGTAACAAGATTCCGTTGATCGTGTGCTCAACAGCTCCGATTGTTGTGTGGCATGAACAAGATGAAACTACGAAGAAGTACAAGTACGAATTCAGACTGACATTCGAAAACATTACGTACACCAAGCCACGTATTCAGGAAGCGACTGGGCGAATTAAGCCTATGTTTCCTCAGGATGCACGTACGCGCAACTTCACGTATGCCGCTCAGATGTTCTCGGACATCAGGTTTACTGTTCGGTCTTACAAGGCTCCAGCATACTTGACCTTCGATGAGGAAGTCAAGGTGTTTGAGGGCGTATCGCTCGGCAAGATTCCGGTCATGCTGGGATCGTCGCTGTGTATTATGTCCGACTACCCAATGTCCAAGGAAGAGATTGGCGAGTGTCCTTACGATCCGTTCGGGTACTTCCTGATTCATGGATCTGAGCGCACCATCCTAAGCCAGGAGAAGGTGGCAGATAACCAGATCATGGTCTTCTTCAACAAGAAGACGGCGTCCAAGTACACTTACTCGGCCGAAATGAAGTCGCTGCACGAATCGTTCACGACTCCTCCCAAGAAGCTGGAAGTCCGGATTTCTGCTAAGTTTAACGGGTACGGATACCCACTCACAATGTGTGTTCCCCGATTCCGCGAGGATATTCCGCTATGCGTAATGTTCCGTGCGTTTGGTGTAGAAAAGGATCAGGATATTGCCGATGTTATTTATCCGAATGGCGACGAACGCCAGATCGGAACGTTGGCGGCTTCGTTTCGCGAATGTGCAGACATTAAGGTGTTTACTCGCGACGATGCAGTTGAGTACCTTACTCACCATCTCCAGTACGGTACGACGCAGGAAGATAAGAAGGCGTATGTCCGCACACTACTCGAAACCGAGTACCTTCCACATGTCCGATTTGGTGGGGATACGTCTCCGCTCCAAGTGCTAGAAGCTCGTAAGATGATTCTTACTGGCTGGATCGTGCGTAAGCTGATGATGACAAGTTCGGGACGGCTGAAGGTTGATGATCGCGACGCTTACCCGAATAAGCGTGTCGTATCTACTGGTGCACTTCTAACCCATCTATTCCGTCAGCTGTTCCAGAAGGTCTGCAAGGATATTCGGTCGAAGTTCGTTCATGAAGTCAATAATGATACGTGGAAGAAGCGCGAAACGCCGCGGCCGCTTGAAGTTCTGAACATCAATAATCTGTACAAGATCCTGAAGGTGTCAACTATTGAAGGGAAGCTCAAACAGGCACTGGCAACTGGTAACTTTACAGTTCAGGGACTAGGTACATCTACGGTCTCAACGGCTACGAAGATGGGCGTGTCTCAAGTTCTGAATCGTCTCTCGTACTCTGCCACACTGAGCCATGTTCGTCGTATTCAAACACCAGTTGAGAAGTCGGGTAAGCTTCTGGCTCCTCGTAAGCTTCACGGTACATCCTGGGGTTATGTTTGTCCAGTAGAGACTCCTGAGGGTCATTCAGTAGGTATTGTGAAGTCTATGTCCATGCTAACCTCGGTGACGCAGCACAGTCCGGCTACAATCGTTCTGACGTTTCTCAAGAATCAGCCAGTAGAATGGATCCGTGAGATTCGGAAGTATGATGGTACAATGGTTATTCTGAATGGCGTGATTCTAGGATACACTAAGAACCCGGAACTTCTACACACCGAACTGCGTAAGGCAAAGCGATCATTCAAGATTCATCCGCATACGGGTGTATCGTGGAACATCAACCACAATATCCTGAATGTAGAAACTGACGGAGGTCGATTTGTGCGACCGCTGTTTCGTGTAGAGAACGGCAAGATGCTTCCGCCTCCAGAACGGTCAGACGAGTGGAACGATTGGGTGAGGACGTGTGTAGAATACATCGATTCGGCCGAGACAGAAGTCATTCGGGTCGCAATGTTCCACAAGGATGTTTCAAAGTCTCACACGCACTGTGAGATTCATCCTACACTGATTCTGGGACATATGGCTTCTAGTATTCCGTTCAGCGATCATAACCAGTCGCCACGTAATACTTACCAATCGGCTATGGGCAAACAGTCCATGGGCATCTTTGCCCGGAACTACGCCAAGCGACTCGATAAGAATGGATACATTCTGTGTTCACCTATGCGCCCGTTCGTGGAAACGCGAATGATGAATGTCCTGAATACGCACGAGATGCCGAGCGGAGATAATGTGATTGTCGCTATTGGGATTTATTCAGGGTACAATCAGGAAGATTCAGTGATTATGAACCGAGCAGCAATTGATCGTGGAATGTTCCGGACGCTGTACTACACGATTTATAAGGATGAGGAACATCGTAATGTATCGTCAGGAAAGGAAGAGAAGTTCGCTAAGCCTCGGCGCGAAAACACGCGCGGATTTAAGACGTCTGCTTACCATGCAATCCAGGATAATGGCGCACCGGCTCTTCATTCCTACATCAAGGAGAACGATGTTGTGATTGGAAAGGTCACGAGCCTCAAGGCTGACCCGAATGGGTACGCTTTCCGCGATTCATCAACGATTCACCGTAATTCCGAGACTTGTCGTGTCGACGGAGTTTGGAATGAGAAGAATTCGGACGGGTACCCTTTCGTCAAAGTCCGTGTGGTTTCGGAACGTGTTCCTGAAGTTGGTGATAAGGTTTCGTCCCGCCACGGACAGAAGGGAACGTGTGGCATCATTCTGAATGAGGAGGATATGCCTTATACTGCTTCCGGTCTGCGCCCCGACATCATCATGAACCCTCATGCTGTACCGTCACGAATGACCATTGCTCAGCTTATGGAAACCATGCATGGCAAGATCTGTGCCGAGAAAGGTACGCTGGGAGACGGTACGCCTTATTCGCATTTGAAGATGGGAACTCTAAAGGAACATCTACTGGCTCTAGGTATGCACCCTTATGGCAACGAGATCATGTACAATGGTCAGACGGGAGAAATGATGGAGAGCGAGATCTTTATTGGTCCTACGTTCTACCAGCGCCTCAAGCACATGGTGGTGGACAAGAAGCATTCGCGTTCTCGCGGTCCGATTGTGTCACTGACGCGTCAGCCGTGTGAGGGCAGGTCTCGCGATGGCGGTCTGCGTGTCGGCGAGATGGAGCGCGATTGTATGATTTCACACGGCTTGTCAGTATTCACCAAGGAACGCTTGATGGATGTGAGCGATCCTTTCAGGACAGGGTTCTGTAAGACGTGTGGAACTTTGGCGGTCGTGAATCCTCTTGAAAATGTGTACCATTGCGGAAACTGCGGAATGAAAACTCACTTCGAAATGAAGACGATTCCTTATGCAGTCAAGCTATGGTCACAGGAGTTGGAAGCAATGCATATTGTACCCCGAATGGTATTTGAGTAGTTTAGATACCGTAACCTTACAAGATTAATGTTAACAGTTTGGAGCGGAGATTGGATTGGGCTGGGAAACCAGCTTTTTATTTTAGCAGCTGGAGAATCATATGCAAAAAAGTTGGGCCGCCGTTTTTATTTAAAGAATACGACATCGTGTTATAATCCACATTCGCGAACAAACTACTTTTCTACTATTTTAAAAAATTGGAATCAGTTCTATCTGAAAAATGAAACTCCTACAATTCCTGTTCTTGATCCTAAACTAGGAGATCCTTTGCCCGATAATGCTGAACTAACTGGATTCTATCAGGACTGGAAAAATATTGAACCGATTCGTGAACAGTTTGTGAATCGATTAACGTTTAATACAGATATACTGAAGAAGTATCCGGGCATTTCAGAACGTGTATTTGTACACGTACGAGGAGGTGACTATCTTACTTGGGTCGGGTTTGTAGATCTAACTAATTATTACAAGAAATGTCTATCCATGATCAATAGTAAGATTGTTGTATTTACGAATGATATTCAGTACGCTCAGAAAGTTTTGCAGATACCTTTTGAGTGTATTATGGAAAACGAAGAGGATACGCTTTACATTATGTCGCAGTGTAAGGGTTGTATAATTTCAAACTCAACATTTTCATGGTGGGGGGCATACTTGAATCCGAATAGACAAATTTTTATTCCATCAAACTGGAATGAAAATGGTCTAAACAAGTACAGTTTTCCCGGTACAACTATTGTAGACGTTTAATGTAATGCAGTACCTCGTAGAGTTTGTGGGTACATTAATTATCGTATACGCTCTTCTTCTTACCGACACAAACCCTGCAATCATGGCTATTGTGTACTTTGCAGTGTATACTGTTGCAGGTGAAATGTCGACGGGAACGTTTAATCCTTTGGGAGCGTTGGGGTACTACATGATCGGACGAATGTCATTGCAAGAAATGGCCCTCAATGTTTCGGCGCAAATCTTTGCGATGGAGGCTGCAGTGATCTCTTTCTTACCGATAAAGGCTTTCATAGGAGACATGTATTAATATCATAATGAGCCTGTACCTTTACGTGATTGACCCGAACCATCGCGAACTCCAGCGTAATCACGTCAATTATACTCGTCGTCCAACGGATTCCGGCGTAGATCTAATTTCGCAGGATAAGATCCTGGAGATTGCACCATCTCCACACAATCTGGGGCTGGAAATGAAGACTGGAGTAGTAGCTGCAGCATTGGATGCTCAGGGGAATCCGGCTCCGTATCTTCTTCTGGCTCGATCATCTACGTCTCTAACCCCTCTTCGGATGTCAAATCAGATTGGACTTGCAGATGCCGGGTACCGTGGCGAACTGATTGCGCGTGTAGACTGTTTTGACACGACCATCAAAACTTATCATGTTCCTGAAGGACGCCGACTATTCCAGATCGTTCAGCATAATTGGCTACCATACGATCGAATTATTCTAGTGGATTCACTTGGCGATCTTCCTGCTGCTCCGGATAATCGGGGCAGTGGCGGATTTGGATCTACAGGCAATTAGTTTATTACGAATAATACATCGTAATGACATCATATTACAGAGATGTTATATTCATGAATGGTAACTTTTATGTAAAAAAGGAAGATATTAAAGAAGTAAGCTTACATAATAGACTAAATAAACCGTACAGCCCACTTGATATTGGATTAATACCTCCAGATTTATTGTCCAACATCCAAGAATATCCGCACGGAATAATTTTTACAGAAGGGTTCCATTCAAATATGGCACATTTGTTATGGGATTGTATGTATCCTACATGGTACGGATTATTTTATAATAATGAAGATACGTGGAACGATACCTTTCAATGGATGGCAACAGATGATTTTTATTCTAAGTATAGTCCAGGTTGGCATCTGGATATTCTAGAAACCTTTTCAGGTAATAAAATTACGACACGTATTAAACTATCCGAAATATACAAAAATCCTATAAAAATACCATTCTTAATCGTTGGTTGTTCAAATATCGGAATAAATTGTACTGATAGGACGTTTTGTGTTATGCGGTCTTATAAAGAGCATAAAACTGATCCGGTTGAAACGTTTGTAAAACGGGTATACAACCGGTACAACATACCCAGAAATTTGCATTTACAAAACTCAACTATAAACATTGTTTATGCAACAAATAAGAGGCCGTATAAAAATATAGACGAAGTTTTCAAAACGTTATCTGAAAAGTATGAAGATAAATGTACATTCAAAATAGTGGATTGGGCAAATCACACGTTTAAAGAACAGTTAGAGATGCTCAATACAATAAGTATTTTGGTTTGCGGGGTAGGAACAGTTAGAGGGAATACTCCTTTTTTACCGAATGGGTCAATTGAAATTCAGACAAATGATCATTCGTCTACGCTTCCGAATAATATTGATTATTTTGATTATCATATCGGAACATTAAGCAGATTTGTTCGTGTGTTAAACATACCAGAATATACCAGGTCTGAAGTAGACGGTAGCCTATGCTCCAAACATTTGCCGCAATATGTGGATCACGCTATAAGTATTTTTCCTACAAGTACGCCAGTACACTTTACGGAGAATCTCCCAAGAGATGTGGTTGATCTGATTCCAAGAGTCACAGATGAGATGTTTAATGAGTGGAGACAAACAATGCTATTAAGTATTGAACCTTTATTTCGCAAAGTATATTCGAAGTGAATTTCACTTCATAGCCTCTTTAGCATAGTGGTAGTGCACCCGCCTTGTAGTTACTGACTAGTAAGCGGGAGGTCGCGTGTTCGATTCACGCAGGAGGCACATTCGGTGGTTCAAACGAGATCCCGAATGAGCCATAACGAAATGGCATCATGTACAACCGCTCCCCAGTATGCCGAATACAATGTTTGGCCCAGACCAAATATCATCCCTAAAATGATGACGATTGAACGGAGGAACGTGTTTAAAATGGGGTTCGCGGTCGGCCAGAGTAGGACGTTCATTTATGTTAGAAAATGGAATTATAAAGTACAGGATGGTATTCGGAGTATAAATAATGGGATATATTTATCGCATCACGAACAATCTCAACGGAAAACAGTACGTTGGGCAAACTTTACATCCAGATGTCCATACAAGATGGAATCAACATAAGCGGAAATGTAAAACTATGTTGGGAAGATGTCTATTAAACGCTTATGTAAAACACGGTATTGAACACTTTAAGTTTGAGATTGTATGTATATGTTTTGACGAGGCGTGTAACGATTTGGAAGAATTTTATATCAAGAAGTTCAAGACATTGTATCCATTTGGATACAATTTAAAAGAAGGTGGAAAGAATTCAAGACAGAATGAAGACACTAAAAAACTTATTAGTGAAAAGAAGAAGGGTGTTCCAAGCACAATCGTCTACACTGATGAAATGAAGAAAGCTCGGTCGGAAAGACAACTCGGTGATAAAAATCATAACTTTGATAAAACTGTTTCTACTGATCAGCGAACTGCTATAAGCGAAAGAATGAAGCAGATTTGGAAAGAAAAGAAAGATGCGGGTTTCGTACAGAGTAAGACAGTTATAGATGCATTGGTAAAAGGACGTGCTGAACAAAGAAAGAAGGTTGTAAAACCCCCTAAAGTTTTCTTAAAAGGACGAAAACAGCGTATTGGAAAATATGACGATTACGATACGTTACTTGAAGAGTTTGAAAGTATTCAAGATGCCGCCGATAAGACAGGTGCACAACCATCCGTAATTTCGTCGGTATGTCACGGAGTAAAGAAACACGCAGGTGGATTTAAATGGAAATTCCTTGATGTAGACGTAGTCAACTTTAAACGGAATATTACAACTGGAGAAAAGTATATAACAAAGCAAAGGAATGTATATTCCGTAAGGATTAAACGTGGTTCCATCCTCAACCATCGGTCCCATCACACCAAATTAGAAGACGCTATTGCGAAACGAAATGAGGTCATAAGTAAGTTACCCGACCACTCATAATGATACCATATACCTAATTATTATTTTGTCGCCCCCTCGTGAATTTTTCAACTTCATTTTTTTTTCTTGAGATATGACATAACAATACTATGGGTGGTGGGTTGATGCAATTGGTATCGTACGGAGCTCAGGATATTTATATCTCAGGTAACCCCCAGATTACGTTCTGGAAGATTCTGTACAAGCGCCACACGAACTTCGCCGTGGAGTCCATTGAGGTTACCTTCAACGGCCAGGCGGACTTCAACAAGCGCGTAACGGCTGTCATCAACCGTAACGCCGACCTGATGTACAAGACGTACATCCAGGTAGTACTCCCCCAGATTGACCTGACGGGCACCCAGGGCTTCCGCTGGCTCAACTACATCGGCCACCGCCTGATCAACCAGGTCGAGCTGGAGATCGGTGGTCAGCGCATTGACCGCCAGTACGGCGACTGGATGCAGATCTGGACGCAGCTGTCGACGGATGCCGGTAACATCGCCGTACTCGACTCCATGCTGGGCAACACGCACGACCTAGTCCTAATGAAGCGCGGCACGGGCCTCCCGCAGGACCAGACGTGCTCGGCGTCCGAGACGACGATCTCTTGCGTACCCCGCTCAGGTACGCCCGCCAAGACGCTGTACATCCCCCTCCAGTTCTGGTTCTGCCGCAACCCTGGTGTGGCGATCCCGCTCATTGCGCTCCAGTACCACGAGGTGCGCATCAACGTCGACTTCGAGACGTGGCAGAACTGCATCTACGCTGAGGCCTCGGTTGGTGCGCCATCCACGAGCGGCCCGGGTGCGGCCCAGTCGCTGGCTGCCGCCTCGATCTACGTCGACTACGTCTACCTCGACACGGAGGAGCGCCGCCGCTTCGCCCAGCAGTCCCACGAGTACCTCATTGAGCAGGTGCAGTACACGGGTGCTGAGTCGATCACGTCGTCGTCCAACAAGGTCCAGCTGAACTTTAACCACCCCGTCAAGGAGCTCCAGTGGGTCGTCCAGCGCGACTCGTTCGTTGACTGCTCGACGGCCACGTGGCTCGCGTCGGTTGGCGGTGCCCAGCCCTTCAACTACTCCGACGACTTCTCGACGGATGGCATGATCACGTCGCTCCTCGCCCAGGCGTCTGGTGCGTCGGTCGCTGCTCAGGCCTCTTACACGGCGTCGGCTCAGCTCGCGACGTCTGTACTGGGCCAGGGTGCCACGGAGGGCTCGACGCTGGTCGGTGCCGATACGTTCGACCTCGCCGGTGTTGCCGAGTTCGACTCGGGCGTCAACTACCTCCTCGCGAAGGTCATCCTTGCCTCCAACGTGCGCTGCGAGGGCAAGAACCCCGTGGAGGTTGCCAAGCTCCAGCTCAACGGCCAGGACCGCTTCACGGAGCGTGAGGGCGCCTACTTCGACAAGGTGCAGCCTTACCAGCACCACAGCCGCTCCCCGTCCACGGGCATCAACGTGTACTCGTTCGCCCTGCGCCCCGAGGAGCACCAGCCCAGCGGCACGTGCAACTTCTCGCGCATCGACAAGGCCACGCTCCAGCTCACGGTCTCGCTCAACACGGTCACGGGTACCCGCACGGCCCAGGTCCGCGTCTACGCGCTCAACTACAACGTCCTCCGCGTCATGTCCGGCATGGGTGGCCTCGCGTACAGCAACTAAACGTTTACGCACCTTGTTGTGGTGGCGTATTAGTAACCGTAATTTTTCAAACAATAAAAACACAATTGAGTTTCAAGACTGAACTTCAATTGTGAATTAAAGAATAATGTTCACGTTGCGTGAATGGCAGAGAAATCCTAAACATAAACCCAATTTGATTATTAATGCATCGGCTATTGATGGATCTGATTCTCCTCAAAAGTTTCCGATAGGAATGTGTTTTCAATATATGAAGTTTCTAGATTTGGAAACTCAATTAGGACAACATACTGATTTAGTGTTTTGCGGACTTCGTGAGACTACAGATACGGTTAGACGCAATAAAGGTCAGAATAGGACGAGTATTGTGCGTACGTTATCATCCAATGGAATACAGAATATGGTTCTATCGCCTTCCGAGTACTTTACCCAACTTCCAAACTATAAATTCGTAATAAGTCCGGAAGGTAACGGTGTGGACTGTCATCGTCATTACGAAGCTCTTATGGCTGGATGTATTCCGGTGGTAGAACACAGTGAGCATATACGGGAAGTGTATGGAAACTGCCCGATTCTGTACACGACTGATTATTCAGAAATCACGACGGAATACCTTGAGAAAAAGTACGACGAAATGATCGATATAAAATACGACTTTTCGAAGTTGTTTGTATCTTACTATCCTCAAGAAATACAAACCGAAATACGGAGAAACAGTTCTTTTTGGACTCTTTCAGTTCTTCCAAAAAAGATTCGGTGGGGTATTAAGTAAATAAATGGACGCTACACTTGCTGCTGGTTCTCGTCGTAAGACTCAGCGTTCTTCAAAGATCGGATCGCGTCGTAAAGTGTGGAACGGAACGGCTGAAAAGACGAAGGGAGGTCTTACGCGAAAGGATCTCAAGAAGAACAAGCATGGACGTATTGTGAGTGTTAAGCGTAGTGCGCGTGGGGGAGCTATGGCAATGGCTGGTGGGTATGACAGCAGCTCTGATGACGACAAAAAGAAAGGTGAGGAATAAATAATGAAGGTCAAGACTTGGCATATTGGATGCCTTGTAGTTTTAATTGCCGCAGCTCTGTACTTTTTAGTCGGTACTCGTGAAGGACTGGATACTCCTCCCCCAGTTCTTCCTCCTGTCATAGGATCTACTCCTCCCCCAGTTTCACCACCTGCACCTGATTCATCATCTATGCCTCCAGGTCCTACTGGCGCACCACCTTCTTCAGGTCCTATGCCTCCAGGTCCGACAGGAACTGCGGGTGGAGCGTCAATGACTCCATCAGTTCCTGCTCCAGCGACTCCTGTCTCTACCACAACTCCAGGTGCACCGACGTACAGTCTGACGTGTACGGCCGCACCGGTTTCAGGAATGGTAGGTTCGGCTGCAAATATGCCCGAGACTCCGGCTGCGTGGAACGTTTCTCAGCCACCTTCAGGTTGGAATTCTAAGAACGGATACACCACCACAGGCAATTAAACCATTTTAAGGATTAGATCTTACTAACATTGGTCTATTCGTATAGTTGGTTAGTACGCGGGACTCTGAATCCCGAAACCCAGGTTCGAATCCTGGATGGACCATAATAACCATTTTAAACGCACCGACTTAAAAAGTATAAAAATGCCAGAGTTTATCGTTGAAGCGAAGACTGTCCAGACAGGCGCTGTTCGCACACTGACGGAAGCTCTGAAATGTATCCTGGTTGAGATGTCGCTCATTTTTGACAAGGAAGGTATTCGGATGGTTGCGATGGACAATACCCGCACTGTTCTAGTTCATCTGCGTCTGTACGCCGACAAGTTTGAGAAGTTCGCGTACAACCATAATCAGGGAAAGTTCGTGATCGGTATTAACACTGACCATCTTTACCGCATTCTGCGTACGGCTACGAACGATGATACGGTAACCTTTTACGTTGATCAGTCTGATCCTAATACGCTGGGCATTCTGCTGGAGGATGGTGAGAAGAAGCAGGTGACGCGGTACAAGCTCAACCTACTCGACCGCGATGAGCCGGATATCCAGCTTCCTGAAACCGAATTCTCGGCGCATTTCACGATGCCATCGCTGGATTTCCAGAAGATCTGCCGCGATATGACTCTGCTGGGAGCTAAGACGGTCGAAATCAAGAACGTAGCTTCGTCACTCACGTTCGGATGCAAGGGCCACTTCGCTTCCCGAACGACCGTAATGGGCGACTCGGAGAACGAGTTTAGTATTAAGAAGAAGGATACCGCTGAAATTGTGACGGGCAATTTTTCGCTGCCCCATCTCGTACTGTTTACGAAGTGCACGAATCTGTGCAACAATCTCGAGATCCAGATGAAGAACGATTGGTTCATGCTAATTCGTTACGTTGTTGCTAATCTGGGAACTATCAATTTATGTCTGATGCCATGCTCGACGTAAAAACATTCCAGCTAAATACCCAATCATTCCTTCAAAAATATCAATTTGCATATTAGTCTCAAATGGGTCTGCAAGTTGATACAGGATAAATATGATCAAAACGGGTAGATAAAAAGATCCTAAGAATCCGAAAAAGACATGCCAGAACGAATTCCATGAATCTGTGAACAGATCCCGCATTATAACTTTACGTCATAATACTCGTACAAGAATACCGACAATTTCGATAAAAGTTCCAGACTAAAACACCCGACCCAAACGGTTTCAGCAACCAAGAAATAGTTGACAAATTCTGTAGGTTGGATGTGCAGAATATCACGAATGATCTGAAAGAATGGCGGCTCGTTATTCGTTAACTTCTGTTCGGCCACAATGGAAATACACACTTTAAAAAACACGTGTTGCATCCAGATGATAAGTAGAAGGCCAAACACCAAGATTTGGAACCACAGGACAGGATAAACCGTATGTGCTGCTAACACCATAACCGAAATCGTCATACTGATCACAAAATGACACACTCCCAAAATGTACCCCAGAACTTCTCCGTCCGTAGATAACCAAGAATACAAAAAGGTTACGAGTTCTCGCAAATACTTTTCTGCTTTTTCGACTGCATCCATTACTCTTACTTCGGTCTTGCTTTATGAGGAGTGTACGTAACATCGTCGCCGATCTTGAAATTTTCAATTGCTGGATTCAGAAACGAGTTCTCTGATACGGTGGTTGTGGTATTCCAGATCTTTACGATTGAGAACGGACCTTTCGGAGAAATTGCGATTCCAACAAGAGTTTCCTTGCGATGGACCATAAGTTCATTTGTGATGCAGTGAACCATCAAATTAATGAACGTTGAATGAACAGTCTTATCCTCTATCTTCTTTGACCATGCTCCTCCAGCTTCATTTTCTGGAACGTCCCACAGAGGCTTGAATCCTCGGCGCATAAAGAAGAACATCCCAGACTCCCAAGCTTCCTTGGAAATTATATCAACGACTGACCAGAACTGCTGGGGCGTTGAAACGTCCACGATCTTGACATAACTCTCCAAGGAATAATCCTTGTTGTTGGGATCATGATACCACAAAATCCAGGAATACTGGAGTTTTGTGGTCTCTATAACTGACCCCATTTTATACTCTTTATACTGATTCTTTAAAATGGATTCGTTTTTCGTAGTCCCAAACTATCTTATAGTATACAATGAGCCTTACCGTCGCACAAGTGTACGGGGTTCGTTTTGCAGAGAAGCTGTCTCTGCCCAAGATCGTGCAGGATAACATTGCTAAGCTGCGTATTACGCCCGTAGCCTTCAAGCCTTACCGTCCGCCCGTAAAAGCCCCGTATCGTCCTAAGCCGGTTGAGAACTGGCGTGAGAACGCTCTTGTTGAAGCTGTACGACGTGTCAAGGAACGCGACGACCCGGAGTACGATGAAGTATTTGGGTCTCTGAACAAGATCGCTCCACGAACTCTTGACAAGATGTCTGAGAAGATCGTTACAAACATCAAGAAGCGCGACGAGATCTTTCGACTCCGAGTTACGACTCTGTTATTCGATATGGCGATTTCGCAGTCAGGGTATGCGGTTCTCATGGCAGACTGTGCTAAGAAACTTGTCACTGAAATCCCTGATATTCGTGAAGATTTACTGGTTCAAACTGCGATGTTTCCGAAACTTTATAATATGACCGAGACTCTTACGTACCCTTCGTCTGAAGAGGCAGGGTTTGCGGATAAGGTCGTAGAATGGATGAAGCTCAAAGATAAGCGACGAGGGTATGCCAAGTTTGTGACCCAGTTGTTTGTACGTGATCTCGTCGACGAGAAGACTGTTGGAGAATGTATGACCCATGTCTCATCGGATTTGACTGGAATGGCACAGCAGCCAAAGACTGAACAGTCTGAGGAAAATACGACGCAGTATGTTGATTTCATGTTTGAAACGGCTAAGATTCTTCCCAGCTCCGCGAAAGATCTGAGGATACTCATGAAGACATTCATTCAGTCGGTTCTGGATATTCCTCGTCCTGAACTACCTAGTTTGAACATGCGTTCGCGATTCAAGATTGAAGATGCACTCAAATGCGTTCAGTAGATTCAAGTTCAAAGGCGTTGATTAAATAAATGTCCGTGCCTCCAGCCAGTGTTCTGCTTCGCGCAGCGCAGGTGAGCATTACCGAGGATCGCCCGATTTACCTAGATTATTACCAGGATAGCGTAGACAAGAAGTGCTGCATTGGCGTTCGTGAGACTGAGAAGTTTTTAGTTAAGTCGGATTCAGAGTACACGTCCACGATTCAGTCTGTATTCAAGTGCGAGACGTGCTACATTGTCATGACGGAGAACAGTCTGTACATTGTCTCCACCGAAATTCCCATTAAGAAGATTCTGGCTGCTCCTAAGGCAGAGTAATCTAAACAGGAGTCAACATGAACCTTAATGGAGATGTTGGTGTTTCCCCCACCACATTACTTTTTATTTGAGCCTTTGAATGATGTGGAAACACTAAAGCTTTGGTCTGCGTACAAGGAAAAGTACGGACACCAGTGTGAGTTTTCAGAAGTAGATGCTGCAGAAATCAATTCGGCAGAATCGTTTTCGCCATGGTTTGATAACTGGATATCCCAAATTCCGGCCAAACAAGCTACAAGAGTCAGAATCTTAATGATCTGGCATGCCGAGTTCCTAACATATTCTTGCCAACAAATGCTACGTCGTTCTTTGGAACAACGATCGTTTAGGTGTCGCGTATGGTTTCATGTCGAAGATCCGACATTGATTCAACCTGCTATCCACAGTCGATGTATCACAAAACGGATTCCGGCTTTCGTACACCATCCTATAATAAACTAACATGAAGGTCGTAGTCTTTACTGACGGAGGTTGTGAGAATAATGGTAAGAAAGGTGCTCGGGCTGCCTGGGCCGTATGGTTCCCTGATCATAAAGACTTTTCAGATGCTCAAGTTGTTCCTGCTGATCAACAACAGACCAATCAGCGTGGAGAATTGATGGCAATTTCCCAAGCAGTCAAAATCATCGAGAAGAACTTCCCGTACGACGTAGATATTCAGATAATGTCAGATTCCGAGTATTCAAAGAACTGTTTAACGAAATGGCTTCCTTCATGGATCTCCAAGAACTGGAAGACGTCAACCAATAAGGATGTGTGCCATCGCGACATAATTGAGGATACATCTACTCGTCTATCAAAGTTCAATTCGTTCACGATTATCCATGTGGACGCACATACTGGTGGTTCTGATTATAATAGCGTGAACAATGCGATCGTGGACAGAATGGCAACGAAAGTCTTGAACCCTGATGCCGGAGTTAAGGTAATTACAACGAACACTCAAGTCGCGATTGTAGGTCTCCCACTTACTCTCATGGGACCTCCAATCTCAGATAGTGCTGTGCATACATGGTGTCGTGAGAATTTGGATATGATGGATCAAGCCACGGTAGATGCTGCTCTAGTATCAGCTCTATCTAAGACTCTGAAAAAGAAGGGGTTTGAGCTGGTAAAGCAGAAACTTCATCGTACGACACAGTACCGCCTCGTCACTGCTAATCATTTAATCTCAGAGGGAACTACAATAACCAAAGAAGAATGAGTAACGTTGTGACAGTATATCACTTCTGGTCAAAGACGTGTGGACCTTGCCAGGTGATTAAACCGGCGCTTCAACTACTTCGTACCGAGTTTCCGGAAGTGAAGTGGGTGAGTGTAGATACGCATCAGGATGTTGCTGGGTATGCTGCCCAGCTTAAAGTACAAGTTGTTCCTACTGTCGTAGTGGTAGTGACACGGGCCGATGGTTCTTTAATTGGAACTGAACGTCACAGTGGTACCCAGATGATCGGGTACCATCGTATTCTTCGTAATGCTATGCGCGCAATTACTCAGCAATAGCTTGGGTAACTAACTTGCCGTTTTTGTATAAATCTACCACGAATGTTTGGTCAGTGTTTGCGGTTGGAGCTGTGCACTTTTCGCCACCCGATGAAGATGAGAGAATGTCTGTCACTGACGTCCCAACGCCAATATTTGCAGTAGGCTTATCGCTAAAAATGAACGAGTTTGTTGTGTCATTGAAGTGTTCTGTGGTAAACGACTGGCGTGTTGTAATGACGGGAGTTATACCACCTGCACCAAACTGTTTTCCTGTCGCTGCCCAAGCTGACCAGAATCCTATCGTTCCACATGCGATTCCAATTACCCAAGCTCCAAGGATTCCCCACCATGGTACTGGAGGACACTGAGGCTGTTTCATGATTACGTATGACTGAGCACCAGCTAACAAGACCACGAAAAAGAAAGGAACAAGAGCGTAAAGAGCTGTCGCACCTCCTTTGAAGAAAAGCCCATTGAGATAGTACCATCCTACAGCCATCGTAAACACGATCACTGAAGGAAATAGACGGGTTTTAATAGAGTACCCGAGTCCACCTATAGGTAAATCGCAAATGCCCTCGTAAGGAATTACGGGAGTTGTTGCTGCCATTAATCTAATCTGCCTTTTATTTTCACTTCATCAATCCTATTCGGCGCAGAAGCCAAATGAATGGGAAAAACAGGTACGAAAAGAAGACGCTGAAACTGCCGGAAGACACTCCAAAATCTATCGCGAAGTTCAGTCCTACAGCTGCTACTCCCACAAGTACTGGAATAATAAGATCAATAGCTTGTAAGAACATTCCGCAAAAAAGTCCGAACCAAGCTAGTGCCATAGGAAGGAACACGACAACTGTTCTCGCAATATTCCACCAGAATATAGCGTTGTATTCTCCTGCAGGGGCATTTTTGGATGCCGCAACTCCTCCGTAAATACCAAGTCCAACTAGAAGTGCAACTTGAACACCTATGATTGCAGCAGCGGCTGGGTCCATTGATTATTCCCAAGATACAAAATAACGCCAAACTACAAATGGGCGACTGCTCTAAAGCTCAAAATCCGAGCCCAATTAATTTGTCACAGTCATCGGCTCAGCCTTGTGACAGTCTGTGCGATCTTGTGATGGACGACGCATATGCGACGGATGGAGTTGTAATAATTAATGAGAATGGGATGATTTTATTCAGTGGGACAAACTTAGGTACTTGCAAATTCAATGGGGAAGGGTATACGTGTAATTTGATAATTGTGACTCATCCAAGCCGCCACACAATTGAAAACATTCAGGCTGACGCTGAAGTGATAGCACATTTCACAAGTCCTACTGGAAAGTTTCTTGATGTTTCATCGCTGATTCGCGTGAATCCTGCGGAAACCCAAGCCAGTCATTTTTTGAACACGTTTATTCCGTATGGCAACCCCAATGTAGGTAGTACTAAAGTCACTCTAAACAACTGGTCGTTAAGTATGATGGTTCCACCGAACGCTACATTTTACTCGTACCAAGGAACTAATTTTGATTGTCGCCCAGCTTCAGTCGTTGTATTCGGATCAATGATCAATATTGACTCGAATGCGTTTGCGCTCCTAGTGAAAAACACGAAGCCCACAGCCGTAGCTGTTCAGCCACTAGGTAGTCGCCAAGTATATTTCAATAACGGTCAGCAGTTACCCGGTCCTCAAATGCCTAATGACGGCAAGATTTACATGCGTATTCGCTCAAACAAAGCTGATGACGATAAGAAAAAGGGTAGTAAGTTTGTGAAACCAGTAACTCAGGCGAACGTGTCCGGAGCTCAAACAAATGAGCGTAATAGTAGCGGATTGCTGGGGGCTATTTCCAATTGGTCACGTACTCAGGCGGCAGCGAACGGCTGGTTTTCGTTAATCAATGTGTTTCTCATGGTAATATCTATGGGTCTGGCAATTTATGCCGCGTACGCCTATAACGATCAGGTTGCGGCTCTACTTACCCTGAACGATAAAGCTCGTGGGTTAGCACAGTGGTTACGAGGCAGTGTTTCAAGCGGTGTATCTAACATTTCCTTACCAAACATAGACCTAAAAAGTGTAGCGGCTTCTACACCGACAACTTCATTAACTAAGTCTATTGGAACCCGTAGCTTACTCTAACATAATCACTGACGCCTTTCGTCCCAATACGTTTCATACTCCTCAGGCTGCTCGTCCCATGCCGACTCACCTTCTTCTTCTTCAATAGGAGCGTCATCATTGTCCAGGGCTTCCTGAACCTTGTCGCGCTTTACACGAATCTTGCGCTCTACAGTCTGCCAACCATCATCTTCAGGATTTACAATAGTTGGTGGTGCTTCATTAGTAGGGTATAATTCTTCAACTTCTTCGCCATTATCGTATTCATCGTATCCTCCTCGGTCGTAACGCGAATACCTTGGCCTGGTTACAGGGATCGATATTTCCTTAGAAGAAATTACCTTTGGAGCTTCGGTGATCTTCGAAAGGAAACTTGGACCCTTGAAATTATTGCCCATAGGTTTGTGACTTGATACAAATGCAGGAAACTCGGCTTCAACGACTTTAGTTTCCTTCAGCAGTGGATGTTTCTCCTTACGATTGCGTAGGTGGGGCGGAACGTACGACATGGTGGTGAGATAAGTACTTATTAGAAGAGAAAATCCGTTTTAAAAACGAACTTACAGCTTCAAAGCTCTAGACACTCAAAGATGACGTACGGCGTTTCAATTGCCGCAAACGGTACGGTTTCTGATATTCAGATCCCTGCAAAGACTCCAGACGTTCTGGAATGGATTCGAAAGAAGTTCAAGTCTCCTGAATTTCAGTTTCAGGGAAAGATTCAGGATCCGTTGAATGAAACTCAGTGGCTCTCTATCTTCGCATGCGCATGCGACAATCCTGAAATGATGAACAATCATATGCTTCCTTCTCCGTTTGATGAGGAGACGTATTCTGGTAACATTGTAGTTATGGCTACTGAATCAGAAGATCAGGACCACTACGATGTTCATATTTCCGAGTACAAGAACCTGAAGACTTCCGATTACAATGCTCTGTACCAGGAATGGACATTTGCAGAAAATGAAGAAGAAGGCGAAGCGGAAGCAGTGGATGAAGGTGAAGAGGATGAAGACGAAGAGGAGGAAGAGGAGGAGGAAGGACCCCATCGTGAACTGGTTCATTCTCGTCCAATTCATACAAGGTCAAAGAACGTGTTCGTAGACTGTCCGATTCGTGACAAAGTCGTGGAAAACTTCACAGAACTTCTAGATGCCGATCTTTCCAAGACTCTAGAAGAATCGGTTCTGCATGTCATCAGCGACCAAGCTTTGAAGGAAGGTATTGATGTAGATTGGACGAATAAAGTGTTTTGGAGTATGTATCGCAGTCGCGCAATTTCCATCTATGAAAATTTGCGTAACGGGTACGTTAAGAACTCCGAGAACTGGATTTCAAAGCTGAAGTCTGGCGAAATCACGCCACGTGCGTTTGCGGAAATGACGGCTGTGGATATGTGTCCTTATCGTTGGAAGGCTTCGATTGAACACTTTATTGAAATGGAGAAGAAGGTGTATTCGAAGAACCAGAACGCATCAATCTTCCTCTGGTGTTCGCGTTGTAAGAAACAGGCTAAGTGCGATTACTATCAGCTTCAGACGAGGTCAGCGGACGAACCGATGACGACGTTTGTGACCTGTCTGGAATGCGATCGTCGGTGGAAGTTTTGAGTGGGTTTGAAATGGGTAGTTTAACATTAATAGCGGATTCTCCTGGAATCAGGACTGATGGACGTGGGCTTCGGTACATTGGATCAAGCATCATTTCCGACATTTTTCCTTTCATTCCTCCAATTAATGGCGAATCCAGATCTGAAGGATACACATAAATAGGATCTAACCCATTCGTAATTTCTGGTTTGGTGACTTCTGGAGTAGTGTCCGCAAACCTCTTCTTGAAGTCTTCAATGATTGGATCAGGTATTTGAGGGCTGATTTCAGCTAACCTTTGCGCATCGTCACGTACTAATTTCAGCATATCTTTAGCCGTCATACGTTCTGTCCGAGCTAAAGCTAATTCTATCAGAATGAAACGGTACAGCTTCTTGTACGAAATAGCCGAAATGCGGTGTGATTCAGATCGTTTAGCCCATGCGAAATAACTGGTTACAGTTGTCAGAATAGCAACCGTTAATGTCGTGATGCCAATGATTGTGTTTCCAATTTGGGGTTCTTGAATGAACTGTCCAATCCCTATAGATGCAGACCCGGACAATGTAGCCATAATAATTGATGGAAGAGTAATGTATGTGCTCAAAGATGAATACCGTTTTTCCGCACGATCATGTAGCCACGAAAAGCACAGGGATCGTTCGCCTTCATCTGAAATCACTTTTTCTAATTGAGAGTTCCACGATACAACACCTAAGTTGTCGTCCATTGTAAAATCGTGGGTAATAATTAATGGGTCAGTGGGAGCTTAATGATAAGCACCCATCTACGTCGTTTGGGAAAATAGTTAAGCGTCACGTTAGTGCGTCTGATGCAGATAACGTTGACAATATGTTGAGCGCGTACGAAGCTCTGTATAAAGGAAAATACAAGTCAGCGGAAGATTTGCGTCGTTCGTTCACAAAAGACGGTCAGCCTCTTTTTACGCCAGAACAGGCTAAGTCCGTATACCGCCAAATTCGTAAGGGGCAAACTGGAGGCGAACGTGTAGACAGTATCCTAAATTCTGCTATCTCAAGTGGGATTGATGTAGCTGCGGGAATTACTCAGCCTTCGCCTCCAAATGCTGCAGTTCAGGGAGCAGTGAAATCAGTTCAGACGATTATTCGCATGATCATTCCGTTCGTATTCATCTTGGATACGTTGGAGCACACTCCGTTATTCGGAGATCTAATTGGTGCGGCTTTGGATGTTACAGCTGCAACACTTCCAGTCATTGCGTCCAATGTCCAAACGTTCACACCAGCTTTAGTTGGTCTAATTCCTCTTCCGTTAGCAGGGTTGGTAGGTATTTTTCTAGGATGGTTGTTTTCATTATGGTTTCTGTGGTTAGCTGCTGTCATCGGCACATCGCGTAAAGATTTCGCAGCCGCTCTAGAAGCTACCGCTGGAATGGTTCCTGTCATTGGACCTGCTCTGATGCGTGGAGTCGGAGCAGTTGAAACTGTTGGAACTAAATTCTATAACCGCGCTGACCGGATTTCCTCCTCGATTTCACAGGCGTATGGCAGCCTTATGGGTGCAGTCGAGAATGCCAAGAATACTGTGAGTAGTATCGCGAATACTTCAACGATGAAAATACCGTCGGCGTCGGATATTAAGCGTACAGCCACTGAAGCTGTTAAGACTCCAATAACCGAACCAGCCGCCGAAGTTAACCCTGAAGATACCAAAACCAAGTTTGCTACTGTTCTTTCGCGTAAGAAAGGTGGTAAGCGATTTTCAACGAGGCGGCGTAATTTACTCAAATGTCCGAAGACTCGACGGAACAAGTGCGCGTGATTCTAAAGGAATGGGTAACTCTTGATGATCAGGAGCGCTCACTAAAACTTCAGATCAAACAGATCCGTGAAAAAAAGACTCAGAACTCTGAGCACATTTTGAAGTTTATGCGTGATAACTCGGTTGATGATTTCAAGCTTGAAGGTCAGGGAAGTCTCTCTCGGTCTGTGCGTACATCTCGTCCAGCTCTGAGCCGCGACAAGATTCGGACTCAGCTTCTTATCCAGTTTGCCGATCAGCCTCAGCGTGTAGCTGAAGCTTTGCGATCAATTGAGGGAGGTGGAAATCAGGATGGAGATGATACTCCTCCTATTGGAACTCAGCGTGAACTACTTGTTCGCCGAGTTCCCCGAAAGCCGTAGAATCGCTTCCTTTGCCGCCAATTGTTCGGCTTGTTTCTTGGTTGGAGCCGTTCCAATTCCCAAATGGTTACCCCTTTCGTCTACTGCAGCCATAGTGTACTGATTCGTGGCTGCAGAAATCACGGCGTATCCCGGTGTATGATGAAACTTGGCTTGGTACAGTTTCTGCAACTGCTCCTTGAAGTTTCGATTGTTCATCAGGATTCGTGGGATATCAATATACGTTTCAACCAGACAAATTACAAACGAATACAGAATCTTGAAATCGTTACCGGAATCGGTCCACAAAGCTCCAAGAAATGCTTCTAGGATATCTCCTAGTTTCTTGAAGTTAGCTCGTCCGGAACATACATCTTCATTATGACGTGAAATGATGTAGAATTTATCAAGTCCAATTTTCTGACTCAGTACTCCCAGCATTTCGTTACACACAATCTCCTTTTTGAGATCTGTCATGAACCCCTCGTTTTCTTCGGGGTACCGTTTCATAAGGTACGTTGAAACACATGCACCAAGAATCGAATCGCCCAAATGTTCCAAACGTTCGTACGATTCGTCGAACAGAGCTAAGCATTCCCTCGGCTTTTCAGCGAGTTGAGCAGGTTCACCGGTTGGCGATGTGTATTCCGTCTTCTTAACGTACGACGAATGAACCATCGCTTTCTGGAACAGTTCAGTGTTTGTCACTACAAACTCGCATCCGTGCTTCGAAAGAATCGCTTGAATATCAGGTTTGGTAAACAAGCGGTTCTTTGAGTTGAATGGGTTGTACAGTACTTGCTGCATATTGTTGTATTCTTGATTCTGTTTTATGTGTTGTAAGTCCGTTTTTAGAAAAAAACCTTTTCAGGTTGATTTTCATAGTTGTCTAAGACATTACTCGTCCTGCTCACCTGGAACGGTACGCGTAAAACTGAACTCTGTAGCTACAAGCGTCTGCTTCTTAGTCTCAATAATGTACTTCACAATTTCGTCGGGATTTACTGGACCACCCTTGGTAAAGTACTGGGTAATAAGTTCCTTCAGATCCTTCTGAGAAATTGACCAAGGCTTTACCCATTCATTTGGACGCTTGAATGAGATGGTAGATCCATCTTCTTCCAGCTTGATCTTCTTGATGGCATTGTACTTTGGGTCTCGAATAATGTCAACGATCTCTAGCTCTACGACCTTACGTGCATCACGTTTTTCGTAAACTTGCTTGTTTAGTTCGCGAAGTTCATCGTCGATCTCACGATACTGCTTGATACAAGATTTTAGATCACCCATTTTACAGGTTCTGAGTTCAGAAGAAGATTATCCGTTTTCAATACAATGTACTTCGATGCTCAAGAAGTAGAAAATCTACGCAAGGTGTTCAACAAAGAACATTCGGGTTCTAAACCTATTCGTGCTGGTGAACCATCAGTAGTTTGGAAACAGATTCAGAAGAAACTGCAGGATAAATGCGACAAATCTACCGAGTGTATCATTCTTTCGTTGATGTCTAAACCTAAAGCTCCTGGATCATGGAAATCTAATCCGGAAGAATGGTTATCATCAGTAGATATTGATGCAATTGAAAGGCAGTACTCAAAAGTATTTTCCGATTACTATTACGTTGGAGCTGTGCCTATAGATTTCGGTAAGAAATCAAGTTTAGGTACTTGTTTAGTTAGTTCATTATGTTCATTGGATATCAAGTCAATTTACAATAAAGGTTACCGCCAGATAGGAGTCGTATTTAATACGGATACAAGCACTGGTCCGGGCGAACATTGGATCGCACTGTTTTGCGATATTCGTCCTGAATTAGAGTTTCCGCGCATCACGTACTTCGATTCGTATGCCGAAAAACCAGAGAAGGAAGTTGTTCAGTTAATGAAACGGTGGTCGGAAACATGGGACGCAACTAAAATTCACGCTAAACCAATGAAAGTTACGTATAACAAAACTCGGCATCAGTACGAGAATTCGGAATGTGGCATGTATTGCTTGTACTTTCACTTATGTTGTTTGACAGGAACATCAATGGAAGACCGTATTCCCGATAAAGTCGTAAGAGGTTTTCGTGGTTTGTTGTTTAAGGTATAAATGGATGAACCTTGGGTGAAATGGTTCGTGTTTGGAGCAAAAATTGCTGCAGTCGTGTTAATTATTTACGTAGTTACGATGGCGTTTATTACTGCGCCTAAATAATAAGAGAATGGAGTCGTACGGGTTTGCACTCGTTATGGTGATTCCAGTTTTAGTTCTTATGGCAATTGCGTTTGTCATATATCTTGTTATAACGCCTTCGGAAGTACAGGCTCAGGCGACAGCTGAACCAACATTTAATGCTTATAACTCCGTTATGGCTCTAGCTCCTTTAGGATGCCCTACGACACCTGAGTACCGGTTATGTGATTACTACTTAGCATCGTCTGCTTACTCCCTGTTTCCAGGAGCAAAGATTTACGATTACATTACGGATGCCGTCATTCCAATGTTAGCGAAAGCTGGTCCTCGTTTAGTTGAATTGGATATTTACGATGACGGATCTGGAGGTCCAGTTGTAGGCCTCAAGAATCAGAAATTGGGGACAGATTATGCGTATAACACCGTACCGTTTGGAGCGTGTTGTGTAGGCTTAGCGAACAATATGTTCAACTCTGTTGTTTGCCCAGTATCCACTGACCCGTTTGTACTAAGTTTAGTGTTCCATACGACCAACACGAATGTCATGAATGCTTGTGCCGAAGCTCTAAAGACGACATGTCCTCAGTATTTACTCGATGTATCGTACGGATACCAGCGCAAGAATTTAGCTATTGAACCGATTTGCAAGTTACAGTCAAAGATGATCATTGTGTCAGGAACTGAAGTCAAGGGTACACTGATGGACGAATTAGTAAACATGTCATGGGGAACATCCAACTTACGTCGCTTGACGTATACTCAGGCAGCCCAAACGAATGATAGTAATGAACTCATTGAAAATAACCGCAATAACATCACGATGGTTGTTCCGGATATTGAAGGCGATTTGATCAACAAGAACCCCCAGATTCTGTTGACATACGGATGCCAGTGGAACTTAATGAATTACGGATCAGTTGATAGTGCAATGGAAACGTATATCGGCGACTTCCAGGAACACAGCACAGTTCTCAAACCCGAACCTCTTCGCGCTCTCAAGCCCCAACAGTACAAACAGCCTGTACTCCCCGACCCGTCAGTTTCTTTCCAGCCCATGAAGAGTACGTCCCCGATCTACGACATCACGGTTTAACTCAATAAAATATTGCGTTAAAATAAAAATGGCAAACAAGTGGCTAGCGCATGTTAAGAAGACGATGAAGGCGCACAAGGGCATGAAGTTCGGCCAGGTCCTGAAGATGGCGAAGAAGACGTATGGCAAGAAGGGTGGTGCGGATGAGCCAGTTGAGGAGGAGATGCCTATGGAGACGTCTGCCCCTGCTGCGGGTCGCCGTCGCAAGGCTGGTCGCAAGACGGCGCGTAAGACTCGCCGCCACCGCAAGTAAACTTTTACTATAGAATAAATGGCAAACAAGTGGTTAGCGCATGTTCGTAAAACTCTCAAACTCAAGAAAAACAAAGGTAAGCCTTTTGGCGCAGTTCTGAAAGCTGCCAAAAAGACTTATAAGGCGCGTGGAGGAGCGAATGAACGTATTACGGCTCCTGATGTGGATATTCCAGTACCCGTCACTATCCCTATGAAGGACGAATATGGTCTTATTAAGCCCACAGAAGGTGGACGTCGTCGTCGTCAGTCTCGTCGGAATCGTAAGTAGATTCCAGAAAAAAAGAGTGTAAGGAACATATAAATACATAATGGGTGGCGGACTACTTCAGCTCGTTGCCTACGGCGCTCAGGACGCATACCTTTCCGGCAATCCCCAGATTACCTTCTGGAAGGGTCTGTTTAAGCGCCACACGAACTTCGCGATGGAGCCGTTCCGTATCAATCTGACCGGACAGGCTGCGTGGGGAGTCAAGCATTCAGCGATCATCGGTCGCCACGCTGATCTCCTGTACTCAACGTACCTCGAGGTTGTGATGCCAGTTGGAACGTTCAACAACGACCAGGGACGTCTAGGTTACAATCTCCTCAAGTACGTCGAGCTGGATATTGGCGGACAGCTGATTGATCGCCTGTATGGTGAGTGGCTGTACCTCTGGGACGCTCTGTCGTCTGATCTTACGACGTCCAAGAAGCTGTGGAACATTGTCGGTGGAGGTCCTAATACGTCGTATGCTACTCAGGCGTACTCTGATAGCGTATTCGTTGCTACGACCGCGGCTGCAGGAAACACCAGCGTAACTGGAAGCCAGGCGGCGCTAGGAACGAAGGCAACAACGATCACGTATGCGGATACGTCTGCATGTATCAGTGGAGCGAGTAACTCGGGTCACCAGGCTCTGCCGAATGTACTCTACGTTCCCCTCAACTTCTTCTACACTCGCAACCCTGGCGCTGCTCTACCCCTTATTGCCCTGCAGTACCACGAGGTGAAGATCAATATTGAGTGGAACGACGCGAAGTTTATCGCCGGTGACTTTACGGCTGCCAAGTCTCTGAAGCAGCCTGTTCAGGCTGCAGTGTACATTGACTACATCTACCTTGATACTGAGGAGCGCCGCCGTATGGCCCAGAACTCGCATGAGTACCTCATCGAGCAGACGCAGTTCAACGAGGATAAGGGTATTGATTCGTACAATAACCGTATTGACTTGACGTTCAATCACCCCGTCAAGGAGCTGGTATGGGTTGTCCAGCCTACGGCATACACCAACTGCCACCTGGATCCCACTGGTTCTCTAGTTCGTGGAACGGTGAACGCCAAGCGCCTCCTACCGTTCACGTATGACCAGGATGCGGTGTTTGAGCAGCACCTCCAGATCAACGGACAGGATCGTATGGATAAGCGCTACGGTGACTACTTCAACTCTGTCCAGACCCTCCAGCACCACACTGGTTATGGTTCGACCGTTCAGACGTCGACGAGCTTACCCGTCCACCAGCCCGGCATCTACTGCTACTCGTTCGCGCTGAAGCCCGAGGAGCACCAGCCGTCTGGAACGTGCAACTTCTCGCGCATTGATACGGCTACGATCGTAATGAGCATGGGTGGCAACGTGACGATCAACCCTGATATTGATTTCAGCTGGGATGTGCGCGTCTACGCCGTGAACTACAACATTCTCCGCATCATGTCGGGCATGGGCGGTCTGGCGTACTCGAACTAAACTCCTGCTTCATCTTCTCCAAATACAGAATAGCGTCCATGAGTTCTTCTTGAGTATGCTGAATCCAATCTAAAGGCTTCAAATCCTTACGATCCAAATTCGTTCCGTACTTCTTAAACCCAAAATCTGCGCGGCTTTTAAAAGCAGATATGACGGCTGTAACTACAGAGTCATATTTCGGTTCCATTTTCATTTCATACTGACGTATACGTAAACTAAAAAATAGGATTGTTCAATCCCAAATTTTAGTTTTTATTTAAGGTTCATTTAGAACATGTTCAGGTCAGACATACTGATCGAACTCTCCTTCTCCGACTCCTTCTCAAGAATCTCGTGGACAGTACGGCGTTCCTCTTCGAAGATCGCATGATCTTCTTCCGTACCTTCCGGCAACTTAGTCTCGTCAATCAGGATATCCACGAACCCAGTTCCGCACGGTGGCTTCTGTCCAAACATGATATTGGCCGAAACTCCGCGCATATTGTCCGATTCGCCCGTCAGCGCAGCATTGAACAGATGCTTGGCCGTTTCCTCGAACGATGACTTGGCCAGTACACCATTCTCCGTATTCTTGGACATTCCAGCACGATCAGCTTTCAGGAAGAACCCAGGGTACGTCATTGCGTCTACGAGCGTAATCAGATGATGGTAATTGATTGATGAACTAGCGAATGCCGTATTGAATTCGCGCATCAGAGCAATTCGCGCTGCTTCAATTCCAAACACATCCTTGATCTGATGAATATCGTTTGAGAATGAGCGCAGAGGGTCAGTGTTCGGAACTGTTGAAAGGTCCAGTAGATTCCTGCCTTCAATATCAAGTACCCACTGGGAAGCTGCAACATACCCTCCAGTCTTCTCATCGTATGTAAGTTCATCCTTGACTTCGCGAGGGTATACTAGCCCAACACCCTCAATACCCTTCAATACAGTATCCAGCAACTTATCTTCAATGAATCGCAGTGCCAGAATGTTCTTCACGACATCGGCAGCAAACACGATACGCATCACCAACTTACCGGGCGCATTCGTGTCGGAGTGAATGCACTCAAACGCTTTCACTACACGATTGTTCTGGATCTTGGCAGCAATCATCGTCATATCAATCACGTTACGAGCAACCATTTCCATATCGTCAAACTCTAGACGTATGATCCATGGAGACGTACACAGCTGACCATTAGTGACTGAGAACTTCTGGTACGACTGAAGAATATCCCGATCTTCCTGTACGTATGTGTTATCGGAGAGTGGGTTGGGGTCGTAGTAAATACGCACAGACTTCGTGATATCACGCAGCGTCGTCTTCTGAATCTCACGCTTTTTGGCGATGGCCGCATCCTGTGATCCAGCTACTGAAGCGTCCAGATAGATCGTGTCAATCGGAGTCTTAGGATTGGGCGAAGCACTGAGAAGCTCCATAATACGCGGCACACCTCCAGTAGCATTCGCAGCTGACGTACCGGCCGAGTGGAATGTGTTGAGTGTAAGCTGAGTCGTTGGTTCACCGACTGACTGTGCAGCCAGTGTACCGACCATTTCGCCCGGGTGAACCTTGGACTTAATGTACCGGAAATGAATATCCTTCAACATCTCATCGAACATGGCTTTCGTCAAACGCATACTGATGATTGATTTCTTGGGAGCAAAGTGGTATCGCAGCAGAATGTGGAACAGCTTGTTATGACGAGCGAATGGCTGAGAGCACATCTTATCAAGTTCGTCAACGACATATACTGGCGTTAAGTCGGTCTTGACAGAGTAAGGGTTCTTGTACTTCTCGACCATTCGCTCGAAATGCACTGGTGCAAACACCGTCTCTTCCTTATGGAATCGAAACACATTGCGTACAAGCGTATCACGATCTTCAATGATGCGATCAACCATATCATGAAACTCTTTGACTTCACCTTTCACTACTGCCGAAATATCATCGGCGGAAATCGCGAAGTCTCGGAAGATCTGTTCCATGGACATTAGACCTAGTGGGAGCGTCTGCTTCTCGACACACACCGAATCAATTCCGTCACCGCCATAATTGAACTGTACAATAGCACCATTGACGTTACGAACAGTTCCGTCATACTCTACATGAATATCCTCCATCGTTTTTACCAGTCGGCGCTGGATGTACCCTGAATCGGACGTCTTAATAGCTGTATCAATAAGACCTTCGCGGCCACCCATGGCGTGGAAGAAGAACTCAGCTGGACGAATACCGCCAATAAAGTTAGACTCTACGAAACCACGAGACTCAAGACCGTCGTCATACTTGTGGAAGTGGGGAAGAGTGCGGTCCTGAAGCGTGTACTGAATACGCTTACCACCTACTTGCTGCTGGGACAGCAGAGCCATCATCTGAACAATGTTGAAAGCATTGCCTTTAGCTCCTGATTCAACCATCTGGTACATCCGGTTATCCTTCTCCAGCTTATCCATAACTTCCTTTGAAACAGTATTGTTCGTATCTCCAATGACCTTCATAATCTGGTTCTCGAGTTCCTCGCCGTTTTCGCGACCATCGGCGTTGAGGAACGTACCCGAATGAACTGAAGACATGATGTCTGCAATCTTCTGCTTACACTCTGCGATCTTGGTCTTGATAAACTTATCAGTCTCAGTATTCACAATCAGATCAGAAGGACCTACTGAGAATCCAGAGAACAGATTGTACTTTGTGACAATATTCTGGACATCGTTAATGAACTGTCCGGCGCGCTTGGGCCCGAAATCGTTGAAGATTACGTGAATTGCGCCCTTAGACGCTGACCCGTATGCACCCTTGCCCATAACTCCAGACTTCAGTTCACCATTCACGACTTTCGCTTCGCCATTCAGGTTCATGAGCGGGAACGTAGTGGACATGAGTTCCTTGCCGGTAATTGGGCGATCCTTGCGGCGGTACGTCGATAGCGGCTTCTTCATTCGCGCCATGATGTTCATCGCAATATGTTCAGGAACATCTACGTGATCCTGTGATACCCGGAACGAACCTGTAAGCGTATCCTGAATAATCGTGATAATTGGAGAATTCGTGCGTGGAGAGATGATCTGATTCAGCACGGTTGCCAAAGTTTTCAGCTCGGTCGCTGACGCAATGCTCTGAGGGACGTGCATGTTCATCTCGTCGCCATCAAAGTCTGCATTGTAAGGCTTGGTAGCACTTACGTTCAGGCGGAAGGTTGAGAACGGCAGGACACGAACACGATGGCATTCCATTGAAGCCTTGTGCAGCGATGGCTGACGGTTAAAGAGTACTGAATCGCCATCGATCAGGTGACGATGGACTACATCGCCCTGCTTCAGATCAATCGTTTCCGGGTTGATGAATTTTAGGTTGACTGAACGATCGTCGTGCTTGATGTAGACAGACTTGGCACCAGGATACTTCCCCGGTCCGTTGCGGACATACGACATCAGCCGATCGCGGTTGTACATCGTAACGATTTCGGGGAACGTCAGGTTTCGCGCAATCTCTTCAGGAACACCCAGCTCATCCACATCAATATTGGCATCGGGCGTAATAACTGAACGAGCTGAGAAGTCTACGCGCTTACCCATCAAATTACCACGAACACGGCCAGTCTTGGCACCAAGACGAGACTTGAGAGTCTTTAGAGCACGACCGGACCGCTGAGCGGCGGGAGGAATGCCCTTGATATCGTTATCCACATAGGTCGCAACATCGAACTGGAGGATATCCGTATACTTATCAATCATATCTGCCGAATCGCCCTTATCGATACGATCCTGCAGCTTCTGGTTATTACGAACAATATCAATCAGCTTATGCGTCAAATCATCCTCCATGCGCTGATTGTCGTCCATAATCACTGACGGACGTACTGTCAGAGGTGGAACGGCCAGAACCGTACACACCATCCAATCTGGACGGCTGAACTTGGAATTGAATCCAATGAGATCAACATGCCGATCAGTGATGCGCTGGAACGTCCGCAGAACCATCTCAGGCTGGAGCGGAATTGGGTCACCCTCGTCATACGTCTTCGCCTGTAGCTTGGCGACCGTACCCTCCTCTTTCATGACCTTTGCGATTGTTGGCGAGTTGCAGTGCGCACACGCCGAAGACTCTTTTAGTTCGTGAGTCTTATAATCAGTAGTACGTTCCCGCACAGCATTGAACCGATCCATACCCTTCATCTTTTCGGCAATTTCCTCGAGTTCCGCGTCGGGAAGGTAAGGGTTTGAGCAGTTCAGGCATACTATCTGTAGAACCTTGACTATCTGGTCAAGGAACTGGTAGAGGTACACTGGACGAGCCAGAGTAATGTGACCGAAATGACCTGGGCATAGAATATTGTTCTGCTTACAGGTCGGGCAAATCTTGCCGTTCTCAATTACGCCGAACCGGGAATCAAAGACTCCACCTGCTACAGGCTGATCTTTATTTTGATGCGTCTTGTCAGTCATAACATGAACGACACTGCGCTTGACGATTTCATCGGGGTTTGCGATTCCGAACTGGACACCGATGATAACGTCGCCCATTATTGTATTAGTCTGTATAGTCTTTAGATTCATTCTTCCATTTTTCAGATAAATATAAAAATATACGGAACTAAATAAATGTTCCATAAGGGAAGGTTTACTCCATTTGGTAAGAAGCCTGTTGTAAGCATCCCAGTGCAGTCTACACCTGCGCTTGTTTTAGAATCGACTTCTCCAAAAGTTGAAGTACCAGTTCCTGAGGTTGTAGTTCCCGAGGTTGTAGTTCCTGAGGTTGTAGTTCCTGAGGTTGTAGTTCCTGAGGTTGTAGTTCCTGAGGTTGTAGTTCCTGAGGTTGTAGTTCCTGAGGTTGTAGTTCCTGAGG
>Ga0208614_1000075_pt1 | contig 37359 bp, 53 predicted proteins | sample CryBogCBE23Jun09_FD_184554 | JGI IMG/M metagenome (GOLD analysis project Ga0208614, IMG submission 184554) | Freshwater microbial communities from Crystal Bog, Wisconsin, USA - CBE23Jun09 (SPAdes) | ecosystem: Environmental > Aquatic > Freshwater > Lake | place: Crystal Bog, Wisconsin, USA...
ACGCAATCTTCTTGCCCATATTCCTGGGATAGCTAATCTTGACTTCGTTGTAGCCAGGGCAATCAATATAGCTGAACCACCCGGGATGAAGAAAAACAACGTTATAACCGTCCAGAAGCGCACACGCCTCAATATTTTTGTACGTAGTGACAACGCCATTTATTTGATCCGGCAAGTTATCTGTTATTATCAGTATTGTCTTTGTCATTTTCTCGTGTCCATGTAATAATTTCCCATCGACCATCATGATGCTCAACTAGTGCTGTACAACTTTCCACCCAGTCGCCATCATTCATATAAATGACGCCATCTATCAGTTTAATTTCTGCGTGATGTATGTGTCCGCATATTACACCGTCGAAGCCACGTTTCTTACAATAACGTGCTATGTTGTTTTCAAATTGAAACATAAAGTCGCTGGCCTTCTTAACTTTATGCTTGAGATATTTACTAAGACTCCAATATCCAAACCCTAACTTGTGGCGTATCCAGTTAAACTTGCTATTCCATTCCAACACTAGATCGTATAATTTGTCGCCTAAGAAAGCTAGCCAAGGAGCCAAACGTGTAATGCCATCAAATAAATCGCCATGAGTTACAAGATAGTGTTTGCCATCTGCGCCTATGTGCTCTGTTTGATTGTGTATTTCAACAAGTCCAAACGAGAATCCATATGGTATCATGGGTCTCAGGAACTCATCATGATTACCAGCAACATATACAACACGAGTACCACGTTTAGCGTGACCCAACACACGTCGAACAACGTTAGTATGCGCTTGTTTCCATCGCCATTTGTTTTGTTGGATTTTCCACGCATCGATTATGTCTCCTACAAGATATAATGTTTCGCATGTATTGTGTTTGAGAAAGTTATTCAGCTTGGCCGCTTGTGAGTCACGTGTGCCTAAGTGTACATCGGAAATAAAAATACTGCGATAAGTTTTCAGTGTCATCCAATATTTATCGCAGTATTGTTGTGCTAATATTACAAGAGTGTTACACCTGTACTACAGTCCACTTGTGTGTGAATGGTTTGCCTTCGGCCTTGTGTTTCAAGATTTTGGCGAATTCCTTCTTGCGAAGTTCAAACTGTTTCTCGGCATCGTGGTCGACGCAAGCCCTGTACAGTTTAGTTATTAACTTTTTCTGTTTCATGGTTGTGTCTCCTTTTAGATAAAAAATGGAACTTGCGTTCCACTGTGGATTACGGGTTCCCACGGCACCCTATTTTGTGCCCGTACTTTATTTATCTATTTTGTTGAACTGATACACTACATCCGGCGCCATTAGTACAAGTTTGTTGAACTACAAAAGTCTGTCCTTGAGTTTGAGCCTGTTGTAATAAATTAACTGTGCTTGCTCCGCCTTGGTTGGCCACATTAATTAATGCACCGTTATTGTTACCTGCCTGACCAACTGTAATATTGTTGCCCGGTCCTGTTACAGTAACAGCAGATAAGTTTCCGTTGCCATTTTGATTTACTGTTGCGGTATTGTTGTTGCCGTTAATAGAAGTATAACCTTGATTGTTATTGCCATTTTGTATTGTAGTGGCTGTATTGTAATTGCCAGTTACTCCAAGTATAACGCTGTTCATTAAGCCAGTTTGTTGGCTTGTAACATTATTGTTATTACCTGAAACATTTAAGGCTGCAAAGTTGTTATTGCTGACCATTGTAGATTCACTTGGCACACCTATACTATTGACAGTAAATCCTTGGTTAGCACTTACTTTGTTGCTCACACCGGATACTGTCATCTCAATATCATTACCTTGGCCTTTTTGTGTGGCCTGTATAGTATTGCTAGTGCTACCTATTGTTTGATTAATTGTGATAGCGTTAACTAGTGTACCTCTGTAACGATTAAGATCGGCAGGAGTTAAACTCTGGCCCGGAGTTATCGTATAATTATCCGTAGTAGTTGTAGTTGTCATAGTGGTGCCATTGGACGTTGTACTAGTTCCATCGCTGTAGTTAGTAGTGGTTACAGGTGTAGTATTTGTTGTAGTTACAGTTTCAATTATTGTGCCTGTAAAACTATAGTTGTCTGAATTGTTGGTATACTGATTGGTTACACTACTAGTTGTAGTATTAGAACTAGATGACACACTATCACTAGTGCTGGTGCTAGTTACAGTAGGAGCAGAACTACCTCCACTTGATTGTCCAGATGCTAAAGGTGTTGTAGATCCCGAAGAAGCAAAAGTGTCAACTTGCGAATTACTAGGATTCAATGTACCAGTCCAAGTATAACCACCGTTACCTGAAAAACCGTAGTTGGTACTGAATAACTGTCCTGTGTTATTATCGTTACCTACAAAGAAAAACAGCGAGTGACCACTGCTATCTGTACCCATACTTAATATATGTCCTGTGCCAATAGTACCTGCTAGTGTACCATCACTGTTATAGACGTTGGCTTGATATGGATTAGTAGCGTCACCTGTAGTTGAAAATTGAATATATTGTCCAGGTTGCCAATTCCATTGTCCGCTAGTCCAAGGTATTCTATAAGCAGTTCCTGGATTAGTACTGTATATCTGGCAAGTATTTGTCTGGGTACAAGAACTAACATTCCATTGACTGTCTGCTACTTGATACTGACCAAATCTTAAATCTGTAAACACTGGACCACTGCTAGGCGGCGGTGATGGAGGAGGTGCGCCTCCAGTACCTTGTGTTTGCGCTGGAGTTGCGGCCGCTGTGAATCCTGAACTAGAACTTGGAGTACAAGTAAAAGGATTCGTACCAGCTGAACAAGGGCCAGCATACGCACCAATTTCAATACTAGGATTAGTACTAGTTTGTGTGCCGTTTAAACTAAAACTAAAATTGTAAGTAATGCCAGATGTGACATTTATACCTTGATAGATACCATCAAATGTTCCAACGGCACCATCAATCCAAGTACCTGCCGTACTGGTGTTTACGCCTAAACCGCCTGTGTATGTTCCCATCCATCCTTGCCCTGGAGCATAATACATACCTGCCGCAGGCGGAGCACCGGCGGCGCTTTGATACCAAATGCCCCAATCTGCTGGTGCTTGTAATCCATACTGTGTATTGGTTGTACCACCGTATTGTAAATTAGGATTTTGTAATAAGTTTGTTAAACTTGTTCCGGTAGTAATACTAAAATTACCTATGCCCCAGTAACCAGGATCTTGACGAATGGCAACACCAAAGTAATCAACACCAGTAGTGGGTGCGGTAAAAGAATAGGAATAGTTTACGTATGTACTAGGAGTTGTATAGTTTACAATGCCAATAGGGTTAGGCGGCAAATTTTGAGCGTGAGATTTACTAGCAAAAATAAAAGATAAGATAAGGAAAACAATAGGTAAGACTGTAACCATAAGGATACCTTTCCTTAGATTGCTTTGCTGTATTGCTTGTTTTTCGGCTTCGTGTTTACGCCAAAACTTAATACTTGCAGAAGTAAAATTGTTTCTTATCATTTTATTTCCAAGTTTGAGTAATTACTATGCTTCCAGTGCTCTTTCCGCTAGAAGAAAAATTAAATGCATCAGTGATACGATCTTGTGTTACTACAACAACTGCTTGTGTATTCAATGGCAGTACAATATTAGCATAGTTGTGACCACTACTACTTAGACTTTCGTAACCCCATCCCATTTGTTGTGTTTTGCTGGCATCTTTATACAGCTCGTATACATTTGAATCGCCTGTGGTTTTATCTTTAACATCTATACCTTCTGTTTTTAGACTATCAGCAGTAATTGATATTATTTTTCCCTGTTCGTCTTGGTTAGGCATCTTACCATTAGGTCCTACATTACCACTATTGATAGCAGTATTTTCAACTAGACTAGGTGTGTTATCACTACTTTTACTATCGTCTTTTTTGGCATCGTCTCGCTTTTTAGCATCACCGGTTTTTTCAGCGGCTTGTCTTGCGGCCACTTGGATCAACACACCTCCCGATGTACGTAATGGACTTAACATTAAGTTATTGCCAATAGGAGTATTTGTCAACTCTACTATGACTGGAGGTAATGGAGCGGCACTTAACGTTTCGACCAGTGTGGCCATGTAGGGCTTGTCCATGTGTACGGTATGTCCGCCAGACTCTACATCAATCTTGCCCGATCCACAAGTAAGTCCTTTTAAATTTACACTGCCTTCTATTTCACAAGTCGGCATAAGGATAACAGCACTCTTACCTGTTTCGTCTACACTCATGACAAAATCTGTACCACGAACAGCAATAGCCGCTGTAGGTGTTTTAATGTTTACTGAGTTAGGATTGTTATGTGCTATATTGCCAGATACATATCTAACTGTACCTTCTGCGGCCTTAAGACTTAGCTTGCCACTTTTAGCTTTTGGATCATAGATAAAATCGTCTATTACTAATGCGCTACTGGCTGTAACTCGTACAGTAGTATCGTCTTTAAATGTTATTTTTACATCACCGTTCTTAGTTTCTACACGATCATTCATTTCGACCGGGGTGCCTTTGGCAATAGAAATAGTGTTGCTGCCACGTTTAATGACAGCAACACCTGTTAAGTCAGTCACTGAACCTATGTCTGCACATGCCGCTGTTGCGACTAACAACAATAATAATGCAAGACGTTTCACAACAACTCCTTATCGGCGTTGTAGGATGTTAAAGCTCCCACCGTTTGAAACACTGTTAATACTCAACACGTTGTCGACTGACCCGCTTTGTTGAACATTATAAGTTGTTCCTGTTCCAGTTTGGCTTATAAGCATACTACTTCCACTTGCGCCTGTGCTGGTTTGACTTAGGTTAAATGTATTGTTATCGCCGCTCACACTAACAACCTGTGAATGACCATTACCAATCATAGCCACGTTAAACGCATTGCCGTTACCAGCTACGCTAACCTGACTAGTTAGATCCGAACCTTTGCCACGGAAATACATCGAATTACTGTCACCGCTGAACTGCCAATTGATCTTGGCACGATCACAGCCAGTTGATGTATCTCCACAAACTGCATCCACAGTATTACTATTACCAATCTGCTCAATAGTAACGCTAGCACCAACACTACCTGTTGTACCATTAGTTACTTGTAAGGTACTGATAACGTTATTGTCACCCTGTTGCACGGTTACAATGTTTTGACCAATGCCGCGTAAGTATACAGGATTTAACGCACTTCCTGCTTTGTTACCACTTCCTATCTGTGTCATATTGACGGTAGGATTGTCACCGCTTTGATCGATGAATACGCTATTGGTTGTTGCTTCCGCCAATGCCGCAGTAGCATTAGGGCTAACTGTGATCATTGTTGGAATTGTCGGTGTAACTGGGCTTGCTGGATCGGCTGCCATTACACTTGTTACTGACATTAACGAAATTAAACTTGCAATTAATGTTTTTTTCATAATTTTAAATAAACAAATTTCTTTGTTTAAGCTCCTTGGGTTGTTCCCATTTTTATTATTGTACCACTTCCTCTGGCAAAATATTTAAGCGTATATCTCGCTTATTAATACTCTGCTGTTATTTTTCTAACACTTCAGGTGTTGGTTTTTCAACAGGTGTTGGTTTTACAACACCAGCTTTGAATTTCCATAACCCTTGACGCTCTCCTTTCTTAACTAATTCTACAATTCCTGATTCGATGGCACTACGTAACGCATAGTTACCAGGTTCATTAAATGTTTGGCTAGAATCAATTTCAAAACTTTGTGTGTAGTTGTTAAAGAATTTCATACCAGTCATACCATCGCTGGTACTTAACAAATTCTTTTCAACTGTAACTGTTGTTAAAACTTCTCCGGTCTGTACACTTACTAATCGTAGACTAATAACAACAATGTCTTGCGTGTATTGTGTTTGGGCACCGATACCAAATACTGCAATGCCACTGCCGCCAGTAAGAGTATTACTGTTATAGTCAATGATCCCGCCTTCAACGATAACACCAGCCATTGTTAATGGAGGTAACATCTTAGCATTAGCACCTTCGTAGATTTCACGAGTCTGCTTGATCATTTGACGCTCTTTCAAAAGGTTATCAAGGCCAACACGTTCAACTACTGTAAACCATTGGCGATTGCCTGCCTCTTGCATAGTTTTAATCAAGTATGCTTCCGCACCTTGAGTCACCGCAGTGCTAAACAAACTTAATGTTTGGCTAGGCTTGCGCTGTCCTGTTAAATCTTTAAATCCGTAAATTGCAACACTGATTGGAGGACCGTCTGGTGCTGGCAATGTGTTAATTTCTTTTGTCATTGTCCCAGATACAACTGGTGCATCTTTCATTTCAACCGAGCCCATTGGACGTACTGTACTACAACCTGTAATAGCTAATACCGCCAGGGCGATTAAAGATAATTTTAATTTATTCATTATTCGTCCTTAAAATGCAAAACTTGCGATTGGAACTACAACTGTAGTTTTAGTGCCAGCAGAATCAACTACAGTAAGTGTAACACTACTTGTACCTTTCTGCCATGTAACCGTATTGCCGTCTAAATTAAAATTACCAGTCTGTGGATTCGAACATCCAGCAATAGCACTACCATCAGCGGCTTTACAATTATTCTGGAATAGGTTATTTGATAGCTGTGTGGCTAATTGTGCATAAACTTGGCTTTGGAACAAGCTCATGAACTTGGCCATTGGCGTATTTTGACTGGCAGTTAGCGCAGCCTGGTTGGCGGCATCTTTCTGCGCCTGTATAGAATCTTTCTGCGCTTTTTCCATCTGCTGTAAGGTCAGTACTTGTGTACTCCAACCATTCCCACTGAATGTTGGATCTTTGAACTGTTGTACTAATTCTGCCCTTGCAAAATTTGCAGTCAGTATGCAAAAAGTACTGACTAAAAGTATTTTTTTCATGAGTTTCGCTCCTCTGTAAGTTATTTACTTACATTTAGAGACAATTAAAGTAGTACTTTAATATTAAACTGCTAATATAATATACCAGGTCATAGCAATGTATGACAATTGATGGGCCATTTGATCTAGGCCGAATTGATTCCAATATAGCGGAGTAGTGTTGTCTTTACTACCATACTTTACCTTAGTGTAGTCTATTAGGTAATGATATACACCTTCTACAGCTACTACTGCCAGTACAGTTAATGGAGCAATTGGATGTATAAATGAAAACAATAGCAATACCACTAGAGATGCAAGCATATGATCTCTGGTATGCGTCATACCAATAGGATCCAACCACACGCCTTTTTTAACAGTCTGCATGTAGGTTTGAATTTTAAAATCAGCGTACCAATGTTTGATTTGCAAAAGTACTAGTAAAAGTATGGTTTCCATGTATAGTATTTATAATACTATCACTTAACAAAAATAGCAAATGAATTGGTTATCTACCAATATAGATCTGGGGTTCTGCGTCTTCCCTACGTTGTCGTTCAGTTTTGGGTATTAAACCAGTGCCGTATTGTGGGTATTTTTGCTGTCTATCATAGGCTACCCAAATAAACAGCCCGCCTAATAGTAGAATTGCGAATAAGATTATTGCTCCAACTATTGCATCGTATGTAAGTTGTTTTATTCTAGCTTGACGTCTTTTTTCTTGAACTGCTTCCTGTTGCATTTGCCTTGCAATAAGTATTTTTTGTTCCTTGCCTAACTGATTCATCATCTCGCTAGTTTCAGTCCATAATGCGCCTAATTCAGGAGGAGCTTGATATATCATCATATCACGCAATTCCATAGTCATTTGCTCTAATTGCTTTTTCATCAAAACACGTTGTAGCGCACGTTTTCCTAGACTAGCATCACCGTGATAAATTTCAGTGCGGCTCTTACGTTCTTCTTCTTCAAGAATTGCCACACACTTGTTCATGTTATCAAAAAACTCTCCAAGATAATTTCCAAGATCTGTATAGATACCTGTAGTTTCACCTTGCTTCTTGTTTAATTCGATTACACGATTTTTTTCCTCTATGTAGGCATTCTTCTGTGCTACAGTAGCAGGCTTGTCTTTGTGATTATTGTGGAATTGATCGTCGAGATCTTTAAGAACAGCTTTTACGTCACCCGCGGCACCTTTGATGTCCTTATATAACTGACACCCTTTTTTAACAGCCGCCACGGCTGTATTTGCTAGTGCAAATAAGGTAATTGGATCCACGGTTCGCTCCCGGAAATACTTACGTATTTACCGAGATTTTACTCTCCGGAGTAGGCCAATTCGTCGTCGGGTATATCAGTAGTATTTACTGTGGGATTAGGCGCAGTTTCGTCAGGTGCTACAGGCTGTTGTGCTATAGCTACTGGTTTTACTGGCTTAACTGCTTTAGTTGGAGGAGGAGGTAATTTACGCTCCCCGTCATGCGGTAACTCTTTTGTATTGGCTTTTTTAGCTGGTTTCTTTTTGTCTAGCTTTTTAATTGCGCCATCAATTGGATCCCATCTACGTCCGCCTGTAGGTTGTACTGATATCCTTGCTCCAGGAATACCGGCATTATCTCTATCACCCTTGTAGGAGATATTTAGTACAGGGTCAAATCCACCATCAGGTGTGATGCCGTTTGGCCAAGTATTGTCTACACCAAAAATTTCAAATGTGTCTTTATCTAAAGATCTAATATGAATATCGCCAGCCATTACTGCATCAACATTACTAGGGCCGGGTTCACCGCCAAACTGTTTACCAAACACAATTTGATTTTTTAATGTTGGATCAGCAATTTCACGGCCCATGGACGTTGCTTTAGGGATACCTTCTTTGCCAAATAATAATTGGGCTTGTGCTATAAAATCTTGTATTTCAGGATTCTGGAAAACTGGAGCATGTGTAACTCCTCCCCATCCTGCAATTGCTCTAGGGCCTGGACCGTCTTTTAGACTAATCCATGCAACTGGGTTACCACTTCCGTCAACAATTTCTGCATCAGCTTTTACACCAGGTGTAGCTTTATGTACACCGCCGGCTTGCACAATTCTATTGCCTACTTTTAGATCAATAGTTTTTACACCACGTTTTTGTGTATTATAAATTATGTGCTGATTTATGTTTTCAATTTGACCCTGTTCGATACGTTCACGAGACGCTGGCTCTTCACCGCCAAAATCTTTGTCTTTGGCTATTTTATTAAGAGAAACATATGGATACTGTTTGTTCGTTGTTTTAAGTTGTAGATTTGTACGTTCTTGCGCACCTGCGTCAGTTAACCAGTATGCAACTCTGTTTACTTCTTTCGGTGAGTTATCTAGTTTAACTGGTATTCTTACAATTTTACCATCTACTTTTTCTTCAATATGTACTGTTGCACCGTCAGTTACTTTTTTTAGCAAGACGGTTCCACGCCATCTGGTGCGAGGGTCGAGCAGTTGGGCTCTGCTCAAAGTAGCCATTTCATTAATAATATCGATTACACGCATAGTGTAATATTTATACTATTTCAGGGAACAGACAATTCTGAATGAAAATCTGTACATCTTCTTCACTTAACCCTAAACTGACCATTACACGTGGTGTATGTGGGTTTTGCTTTTGATTTAGGCAGTAGTAATTTTGCTCTGCTGTAGTATCTTCTACAGTATTATTAGTCTCACCTACTGATTCTAAGTAATGTGCCAGCGTAGTATGTGCCATAGCAGTTATTTGATCTAACTCTGCTTCATCGCTAACATTACCTGCGGCAACCATGCTAGGGCTGAATATATTAGTAGCCCATTCGGGTAAAGTACGTGGTTTACGCCACTCTAACTTTGCTACTTCTCCAGCAAACCATTCCATCATAGGATGATTAGGATCGCCAGCTTTTGAATAATCGTGGAAACAACCAGTCATTTTGTTCTTGCCAGCTACTACATCAAAGCCGTAAATTGGAGCAGGATTATGTGTATGTGGAAAGATGCAACAATGCATCATCCAGAGTCCTTTAGTATCTCTCGCATCAACCACGTCAACGTGAGCACGGCGATAACAATCACTAGTCCATACACGATTAATCCAGCCAGGTTGGTTAAAACGATCCATCCCAGGTTCGAAAATTTCAGTCCCAGTCCGGCCAAATTCGCTCTCCAATAGATGCTGAATCTCGATTAATGTATCCCATACTTTACTTGATGTCATTTGATATTTCTAGCATTTCTTTAAACAGTTGTGTAGCAAACTCAAAACATACAGTTGCTTCATCTGCCATGTCATCACTAATCTTTGCACGAATAGCTGACTTAAGACCGTCTGGATCATTAAATTTATACATTTCACCCTTGCCTGGGACCTTTTTAGCAATCATTTGTCCGCCAGCAAGATCACCCATATGGCGAACATAGATATGTGCCATAAGACGTTTTGGATCATCTTTAATGCTCATAATGTAGTCCATATACTTTTGTACAGTTGGACACATAATTGGGGTTTCTTTATTGTCACTGCCCCATAATTCAATAAAATCATTAAGGATAGCAGGTGCTCGACGAACATCCGGCATATCACTTAACAAGCCGTGCATCATCGCACAAACTTCTAGGATTTCGTAACATGGATGCTGATTTTTTAAAAATGTAGCATACAGTTTAGGATTGATATTACCCGAAAATAAAATCTTTACAAACTCTTGTCGTTCAGCATTTTTATGTGCTTCGTGTGTTAAATCTCTTAGGCTCATTCTTCTTCCAATTTAATTTGTAATGGATGTCCTGCGGTTCTAGCTTGTTGTGTAGATTCAACAGCTTTAGCCTCAGCAATTTCAAAACTATATACACCCGCAATGCCGCTACCAGTTTCATGCACTGTAAGCATAATTTCCTGAGCTGTTTCTTGAGTATGTTTAAAGATACTAACTAATATAGATATAACAAATTCCATTGGAGTAGAATCGTCATTCAACAGGATTACTTTCCAACGCTTTGGCTCTGTGGCCTTAATCTTGATCTTTTCTTCGATCTGAATATCAGTAGACATTATGTTCTCTTTCTAAGAGGGGGAGTTTCCTCCCCCGGTTGATTATTTAACTTCGATTTGACGAGGCTTCAATGCTTCTGGCATAATACGTTCAATTCGAACGACTAACATTCCGTCAACCACTTCAGCTTCTTTTACTTCCATGTACTCAGCAAGAGTCCAATTTTGTTCAAAGTTACGTGCGGCTAAACCACGATGCAAATACTCTTTGTTGTCAGTATCTGATTCTGCTTTTACACCACGCACTACCAATTGATCTTGGTCCACTTCTACTGTAATTTCTTCTTTACTGAATCCTGCTACTGCTACTTCAATAGCATAATCACTATCACTATACTTCACAATGTTATGTGGAGGATAGTTTGAGTGTGCTCTAGTATTGTTAAAATACTGATCAAACCCTACAAGGGCTCTGCTGATCTGTGCTAGATCAGCTGGGTTAATAGTTCTAAGTTGCATTTGTGACATTTTATATCTCCTTATATTAAGCAAGAACTTTACAGGGCCCTATGATAGGCGCCCTGTGTGTTTATTATATTACTTGTTTCCTTCTTTGTCAACTTCTGTGAAACTAGCATCTACTGTTTCACCTTCTGCTGACTGTTCAGGTGCGGCTGCCTTAGCGGCTTCTGCGGCCTGCTTCTTAGTCATCAATGGACCTGCGCTTTCAAAAAGTTTAGTTACTGCATCAGTAATCTTTTCTTTGTCTTCGCCAGCCATTGCTTCATCTAATGCAGTTCTAGCAGTTTCAAACTCTGTCTTTTCTTCTTCAGTGATTTGATCTTTAAATTCATCATAATCCTTGTTCAAAGAATGACGAGTTGATTCTGCTTGATTACGTGCATTGATTAGCTCTGCTGCCTTCTTATCTGACTCTGCATTTTCTTCAGCTTCTTGAACCATGCGTTGGATCTCAGCTTCTGTCAATCCTGAATCAGACTTGATAGTAATCTTGTTTTCTTTGCCAGTGTTTTTATCTTTGGCACTTACATTAAGAATACCGTTGGCATCAATATCAAGTGTCACTTCAATTTGTGGCATGCCACGTAGTGCTGGTGCAATACCTTCTAAATTAAATTCACCTAATAGTTTGTTGTACTTAAACAACTCACGTTCACCTTGTGCAACCTTAATAGTTACAGCTGGTTGATTGTCTTCTGCTGTTGAGAATGTTTGCGAGTGTTTAGTTGGAATTGTTGTATTCTTAGCAATCAACTTGGTAAACACACCGCCCATTGTTTCAATACCCAATGTTAATGGTGTAACGTCTAACAATAGAACATCAGTCTTGTCACCTGCTAGAACAGCACCTTGTACTGCGGCACCTGCGGCCACTGCTTCGTCTGGGTTAACGTCTTTACGTGGTGCCTTGCCGAATAGTTTCTCAACTGCTTCTTGTACTTTAGGCATACGTGTTTGTCCACCAACTAGGATAACTTCGTCAATGTCTGCGGCTGTTACTTTAGCATCTGCCATAGCAACTTTACATGGATCAATCGAGCGTTGGATTAACTTCTCAACCATTGATTCAAATTTGCTACGTGAAATTGTAACGTTCATGTGTTTAGGACCATTTGCATCAGCTGTGATGTATGGCAAGTTAACACTTGTGCTTGCGGCAGTAGACAACTCAATCTTAGCCTTTTCAGCGGCTTCTTTCAAACGTTGTAGTGCAAGTACGTCTTGCTTCAAATCAACGCCGTTGTCTTTCTTGAACTCGTCTACCAAGTAATCCATAATAACTTGGTCAAAGTCTTCACCGCCTAGGAATGTGTCGCCGTTAGTTGACAGTACTTCAATTTGCTTGTCGCCATCAATGTTGGCAATTTCGATAATTGAAATATCAAATGTACCACCACCTAAGTCGTATACAGCAATCTTACGATCACGCTTGTCTGCTTTGTCAACACCATATGCCAGTGCAGCCGCTGTTGGCTCGTTAATGATACGTAGAACTTCTAAACCAGCAATACGTCCTGCATCTTTAGTAGCTTGACGTTGTGAATCATTGAAGTAAGCTGGAACTGTAATAACTGCTTGAGTAACTGTTGTACCCAAATAGTCTTCAGCCGTCTTTTTCATCTTGCGTAGAACTTCTGCTGACACTTGTTGTGGAGCAAGTTTTTCACCATTAGCTTCGATCCAAGCATCACCGTTGTCTGCCTTAACAATAGCGTAAGGCATTAGATCGATGTCCTTCTGGACTTCTTTCTCGTCAAACTTACGTCCGATTAGACGCTTGCTTGCGTAGATAGTATTCTTTGGATTTGTGACTGCTTGTCGTTTTGCTGTTGCACCTACTAAGATTTCGTCTTTTGTATATGCAATGATTGATGGTGTTGTTCTAGCACCTTCGCTGTTTTCGATTACTTTTGCAATTCCGTTTTCTAGAATTGCCACACAGCTATTTGTTGTACCTAAATCGATACCGATGATTTTGCTCATAATAATCTCCTTTAAATTAAGCAAGAAATTCGTAGGCCCTTACGGCGCTCTACAAATTTATTTATCTCTCAAGAAATATTTTCGTTAAAAATATTTGACCATTTCTTAAGTTTTTCAATTTTAGCAATTTTAGCGATTTCTAGTGACTTAGTACTAATAACCTGCATGTCTACTAAGATGTCAATCATAGCTAACATATCGCCTAATTCTTCTTCTAAGTGTTCGCAGTTAGTTTTAGGTTTACCGGGTTTGTAATTATCTAATCCAAAACGGTGACACTTGCTTACTGCGACTACTACTTCTGCACATTCTTCGCTAAGAATGTTCATTACTTCGCGTTCTCTTTCATTCATATCTACTTCCTTTTTGTCCAGGGTCATTGCTATTGGTACACTCTAAATTATGATCTGTTGATTTTGGGCAACGTTTATTTCCGCAGTCAGGGCATACTATAAATGTATACATTGTTACAGGAATGCCGTGCTCGTCTTTAATTTTATTCATACAATTATAGCATCCGCAAGGCGGAAAGTCTATAGGATTATTTGTATTTGTAAAATGCATATTATCGTTGGTTGGCAAAGGGAGCGATGTAAGTGCCACCGCTAGTTGTGCTAGTTCGGAGAGTATTGTAGACATTTTGTATTCCTACTGCTTGATTCCACGCATCTTCTAACGCATGGTGGGCTGTTACCGGCGGACGCTGTGGGTTAATGCCTAAATCAAATGCTGTACGCACATCACGCACTTCCCAGAATTTCCAAGGAATAGCACGATTGATTTTACGGAACACATGCTCGCAAATAATAATATCGAAGCATGATCCATTGGACCACACACGTTTAGCACCCCAACAGAATTTGTACAATTGAGCAAAGGCATCAACAATATCAATTCTTCCTTCGGGATCAAAAGCGGCTTCTTGCGCTTCTTTACTTTGTTGGCTCCACCACGCGATTGTGTCATCGCTAGTAGTAAGTCCAATTCGATCGCAACTGTCAATATCTACTTTTACGTAGAAACTTTCCATGTTAGGTTCTTTGAGTTCAGATCCAAACGGATCAAATTTTACAGCACCTATTGTAAGAATAGTTGCGTCGGGAGTTGTGTTTAGAGTCTCCAAATCTATCATAATGTCTGTAAGCATACAAACATTGTAACAGATCTAGATGCGTTTGTCAATAGAGTTTTGGTGGAAGTTGTTGATCTCGAAGCTGTTTGCGCCAACGACTTTTGGCAGCTCCTTTCTTTCTTTTTCGTTCAGTCGTTGGTTTTTCGTAAAATTCCTTAGCCCGTAAAGTTTCTAGGGTTCCAGCTTCTTCAATTTTTCTTTTGAAACGGCGTAGGCTTACATTAATGTTTTCGCCATCGCGTACTGTAACGCCAGTTCCTTTACTCTTCTGATGCATCTTCATCGTCCTCGCTGTCGCCAGCTTCGTGACTGGCTATTTGTTCAACAATCCAATTTAAATCATAAATTCGATTTTTACTTATTAATTGGAAAGGTGTAACATCGTCACTTGTGATATAATGACTATTTGGATGAGCTAGTAGGTATGTAACGAATTGGCTTGTTATTCCATCGCAGTTGTCCACATCGATGATAATTACTTCAACTTGTTGTGATACGCTTAGTAGCCAATCGATGTCAAGATCATCTTCATCAAAAATGAAAACGTTTATATCATCAATACTATGACTCAAGATAGTTTGAAACTGTTCTTTAACCATAGTAGATGGTTTTACCAACAGATAACTTAAACTCATATTAAAGAGTTTATCTGGTGGTGTTATTAGAGTTATTTTTCCTAAGTTCATGTATACGCTCTTCAAAGTATGCTATTTTGTCCGGTGGATAACTATAAAATCTAGGACCATTTGACTTTATATCTTCTACAAACTCGTATAATTCGAGTTCTGTGTTTGCGTCAACTGTAAAGTCTGTAAATTGATGATCACTGTATTCTTTATATAACTGATCAATAGGATTCAATCCAGCTACCTTACCCCAAATACTATTAGTTCCTTGTTCTTGATTTTGTATGTAACCTACACTCTGTTCTTCACTTGTATCTGACCCGTCTCGTCCTTGGTCATGTATGTCTTTTTTTTTGATTCTTCTTCGGCACCCAATATATCAGAAAACAAAGTTGTCTTGGCTGGTGCTTCTTCAACCGCAGGTACTTCTGCACCTTCGTTGTTAATATAAGTTTCACCTTTAGCTACACGTTCTTCAACAGTTGATTCTACTGCAATATGTTTTTCAGCTTCTTCAACCATTTTATTCCATTTTTCCAATTCTGAATCTTCAGTCATTGGAACATGTTGTTCTGTATTGTCTTCTACAATAGTAGCAGGCTCTAAATCTGTGTCTTCTTCAATTTGGATTTCTTCTGGCGTAGGTTTTTCTCCGACAAATGTATCCAATTCGGCAATATTAAGTTCTTTTTGTTCTCTAGTCCAAGCAAATGTCATCTGTGAGGCTAACAACATGATAACTGCTAGCGGGTCAAATACAATAACAATTAAGATAATGATCCAGGTAACTGCTCGTTCGAGCATTGACTCGTCTGGAGAGGAACCGTATATAAAGGCGGCAATATATTTGATAGGCCCGACTTCAGCTTCGACCTTTCGTACCTCAGCCGCGATAGGAGCTCTTTCTTCGTTAAGAGCGGAAATTCGTTTTTGGGATTCCGTAATTTCTTGGCCCAATCGACTGCGATCCTTTTGTTGGGCTTTACGTATTGCGACTGCTTTGTCTGCACCTTTTTCATCTTGTGAGCGTGCCATAACTTGGTCCACTGCTTCATCAAGTTGTTTGAGAGCTTTGCGGTTAGCATCTATATTTTCCTTCTCTATCTTAATTTTTTCATCGTATATGGCAATTTTACTGGTAACATCTCCGCTTACTAAACTTTGATCATTGTGTGCTTTGGAAAGGAATCCAAAAATACCCATTGAGGTAATAAGCATTAGTACTACAACCGCAATGGTCATATAGTACTTCATGAAACGTGGAGCCTTTTCCCAATTGGCTTTTAGCCAAGAGGCGCAGACAAGTTTGCCAATCTCCAAAGCCGATCCCATAATGATAATTGGGATTGCCGCCGCAGAGAAAATTGCGGTCAAACCTACTACTGAGTAATAGATTGCGACCGCAGAAATTGTTAAACCAGTTAGGAGTAAAAGCCAAGCAAGAATCATTAAGTTATATTAACCAGCTAGAGTTGATTCGACAATACGTGTTACTGCCACTGTACCAAATGTTTGAGTAGCTGTCATTCCAGTTGTAGTAACTGTAATAGCAAACTGTGTATCACCAACTGTTGGATTATATACACGTTGAGTTTCAGTAGTTACATCACGAATGCCTTGAGCAATTGCATTTTGAATAGCAATAGCAGTTGTGCTAATCGGTGTTGAACCGTCAATGGCGTTTGCGCCAGTTACTGGAACGAATGCAGGACGCTCGTAGTTTACTGTAAATTGTAAACTAGTTGCTTGTGCATCAGCGTTAGCTTCTGTAATAGTAATATCGCGAATTTGGCAATCTGCTAAACCAGTTAAGCGGTTAATGATATTGCGGAAACGCATGTTACCTCTAGCACGAGCTTTACCAGTTACGTAGGTTGTTGGCAAGTTTGCTGTTGTAAAACTATCTGATGAGTTAGGTGTTACACCGCCGTTGTCGTTGCCATCAGCTGTTGGGTAATAAGTGCTATTACTCATAGTGATGATAACTTTGTACATTTCAGCTTGTAGCTGATCTAAATCGTTTTGAAATCCTGATGGCATTATCTGCTCCTTGTTTATAAGATATTTATCAGCAAAACACCTCTAATAGCAATTATATACTAGAGGTGTTAGCAGAGCAAATTATTTGAAGATAATCATAGCCATTAGGGCGGCTTGCACGAAGAACCCAAAACCAATGGTTACAATGTTCAAAAAGTCCTTTTGAATTGCGGCTTTAATAAAAAAGCAGAATAATCCAGCCCATGCAAATAGCACTAGGTCTACAGGAGGCATTTTTTCAGTTAGCCCTGTTAGAACTGCTAATAGGGTTGGAATAGTGGCCAGATGCATAAGGATTACAGCAACCCAACCCATTGTTTCTGCGCTTACATGAGGCGCATGCTCTTTGATGTTTTTAACCAGCAGATCTAAATCAAAGAAATCATGGACTTTTGATTTAACTGTGCTAATAATCGCTTGTGTGTTCATATTATTCCTTAATTATAAAATATGTGGTGCCCAATTTTGGCTATAGGTTTTTTGTTCCAGCCTGGCTGTACATAATCACCATGAAAGTATAGGGCATTCTTTAAGTCTGGTAGGCGAAATCCTTCTAATAAGACTTTCTTTGCCACTTCCATACTTTCTGTGTACATTGGACCATTCATTGGTTTCATTGCACTTGGGCCTTCACAGTACCAGCTGAACTGACACATGACCTTTTCGTAGACTACATTCTTTTGGTAGACTACTTTACAGATGTCAGATGGAAAACTTCCACTTTCTGTTCTGTTGATTGTTACCTGCGCAACTGCTACTTTACCTTCAAAAGGTTCAGAGCCTGCTTCATGGTAGATATTACGAGCTAGACAATCTAATTGTGTTTGTCTCATTTGTGCTGTAACGGGACTCGCTTGTTCACGAGCTTGTTTAAGATTATTAAACTTTTGACTTACTGCTGTTTGTGCTATACCAATTACGGCTAGCAGTACTAGACAGTTTAAAACTATTTTGATAATGCGTATCATTTGTTTTCTCCTTTTACGCGGTGGATGAGGTATCGCTACTACCGTCATGGTTGATTTGGCTGTCGTTATTTCTCCTGTAAAATTTAGCCTTGACCAACGAACCTTTCGTGGACAATATATAGTTATCCTCTGCTGTCAGGGGTAATATACTATTATTATGAGTAACCATTGTTTAACGCCTCATACGAGCGATATCAACTGCTTCCTCATTGCTAAAAATTGGTACTGCGTTGCTTTTATGCATGGTTGCAATACCTTTTACCATAGTACCTGTATAAACTTTGGCTGGAGCCAAAGTAGCATTTCCACCAGTACTAACACTCTTAAGATGAGCAGTAGTATTACGACCTTCTGGGATTTTTAAACTGTATGAGCTAGCCAGGCTTTCAGCTGACATAGCACGTTTACGTTTCTTTTCTTCTAGCTCAATGCCTTGACGTTTGAGCAGTTCTTTCCAACTAGCATCTAGTTGTTCGGATTGCCGTTTAGCTTCGGCAGAAGCGAATTTCTTTTTGCCCTTCTTTTTGCCACTAGTACTTAACCATGGGCCTTCTAAATGCATACTCAAAATAAATCTCCAAAAGTTATAACAATGCTAATAGTATAGCATCACTTTTGGAGACTGTCAACTCAGTTTGGAACTAAAACTATTTTAGTCTGATTAGTCTGCGGATCAATCATTTGTTGCCAATGATACCCAACTGGAGGGGCTTGAACTGTCGGTTGAGTATATACCACGCTAGGTTGTACATACACAGGTTGTTGTTCAACAATTACTGTATTAGGACGACTTAACTCGTATCCAATTACTCCACCAATTAATGCTGGAGCAACCCAACTTCCACCGCATCCATAACAACCACCACGATAATATCCACCATGATGATGCCATTGTGCGCTAGCCGAACCTGCAATTGCCAACAATGACAAAGCTAAAAATAACTTTTTCATATTATACTCCTTTAAGCGTATACTAATATAACGCCTTAGACTAATATTTAGTTGACTTATTTTACTTCTTTACGAGCGTTCTTAACGGCTGTTACATCGTTACGAGTTTCTTTGCACAACTTAGCCAAATCTTGACAATGCTTACGAACGCGAGTACCTGCGGCACCTACTTCTTTATCGTAAAACTTTTCAAAGTCTGCTTCCATTGCTTCGATGATTGCAGTGAATTCTGCGAATTTATTTGTAGCCATTTTTATTCCTTTAATGTGAGTACAGAGTACTTATAACTAGTGTAGCACTGCTAAAAATAAAAGTCAACCGCAATTGGCATTACCGGATCCAGGCCCAGCAGTTGACCCATCAATTCTAGCATCACCAACACGATGCACAGCTAGACCATTTATAAACACAGTGCTACTTCCGGCAGCCGCAGTTTGATTTGCGGCAATGCCCTGCGGGTGGCCTCGACGATTTTGATTATATAAATCATCATTTTCATTACTGCCTGTTTGGCCTACTAGTGCAACACCTTTGCCGTTGACTAATACGTTGGTAGACAACCCTTTATCAAAAGGGGCGCCTCCGTGTACATTTGTGTCGCCGGCTAAAGAGATTGCGGCCATTATACTAGCTTAATACCAGTTGTTTGCTGGATATAAGTGTCTCTAGCTTCTTTTACTGTAGGTGCTAGTACCATAATTGAATTACGATTGATAGCTACATCAGCTTCTGGATCAGTAGTAAACAAGAATGGAACTAGCCCAATTCCTTTTTCAGTTGCTGTTAAACATAATGGCTTGCTAACTTTAATGTTCATCGGGCCTTCTTCAACTAACTTAGCAACGATTTCTTCACCTGCTGTAGTTTTGATTGTAACTACTTCGCCTTCGGCGATACCTTTATTGATTAACATATTATACCTTTTCGAAATGTTTCTTGAGTTCTGTAAACCCACCAATGTAATTATCATCTAAGAAAATTTGTGGTAAAGTTCTGGCTGTAGGTACAGCTTCTAATAGTTGTTCTTTAGTCCAATCTTCTTGAACATTTCTTTCTTCATATTCAATGCCTTTCATTTCGAGTAGGGCTTTAGCCTGTACGCAAAATGGGCAAGAGTTCTTACTCCACACGACTGCTTTCATTCTGTCCTTTTTCTTAAAAATTAAATCCCAATTGCTTTCAAACGTTTTATGATCAACACTGAAAGGTCTGGGGGCACTTCCTTTTCCCGACATGTCATCTCCTAGGTTTAAAATGAAACACACCACCATTGGGTGCGTTCTTAGTATTATATATACTTATTAAGTTAAGTCCATGCATTCCGGCTAACATGATTAGTTTAGGATCTTTGTTAACTTCAATAATATAAAGATCAGCATCATCTGTTAGATGCGCATTTATATTTTTATAAAATTCTCTATGAATGGCAAAATCTTGATCTACCAATATACGTAGCATATTTGGATCTGGATAATCCTTACTTGTTGCAACTTCATCAAATGTCCAGGGAGGGTTTGCAACAACTAAGTCCCAAATTTCTTCTTCAGGTAAGTTCTCAATTGCAGGACTTACATAACCTGTGATCTTGTCAGTTAAATTATTATTAGATGCAGTATTATAGCAATCTTGTATAGCTACATCATAGTAATCAGAAAACACCATATGATCGCATAATCCCAATCCTAATACTTCGAATCCAATAACTCCGAAACCAGCACACCATTCAAATCCGCGATCGTACTTTTCCTTGCCAGAATTTCTAATAGCTTTTATAATATTGGTTTTATAGTTTAAGCCGCCGCCGTCGAGATGTGCGGGAGAGTTAATCTTTATACCACAGTCTAAAGTAATGTCAAGAGGAGTCCAGTCTTTCTCATAATCCAATGACATTAATTTCATAGTGATGGTAATGCTTCGTAATCTATGCCCTCTCCCATAACACCAATAACATAGTTTGTTGACTCATTTTCTTGTAGAGCTGTTTGTTTTTTGCTTGTGTCGCTATGTTTATTAAACCACGGAATTGGCGTACTGCGTGGAGCGGCCTGTTGATACTTGATGCCGATATCTTTCAATGCGGCTACTGCTGTATAGTCAACAAAGTCTTTTAGAATATTAGCATTAAGACCGATCACTGGTCCCTTCTTAAACAAGTAGTCTGCCCATTCTTTTTCTTCACGAATAACATCTGTGTACATGGTGTAGACTTCTGCTTCACATTCAATTTTAGCATTGGCAAATCTTTCATCTTCTTTGACCACTTGATTAATCAAGTAAGCAGTCCAACCTTTGTGTAACAGTTCATCTTGTAGAATTAAACTAATAATGTTTCCATTGCCGATAAAGATCTTGTTTTCTACCATAGCAAGAGAAGTTGCAAATGACACCATGAAGCGGAAGGCTTCGAGGGCATAGCTTGCATTAAGAGCCAACCAAATAGCTTTGATATGTGTCTGTTCATTGATCTTCTCTCCAGATTCTTTTCGACAATTAATAAGATGTAATGCATCATAGTAGTTGCCTACACTTGACGCCATGCTAACAATCTCTTCTGTATCATGGATAGTGTTGAACACATCCTTAGGCACATTGTAGATGTTACGGATTATGTGACTGTAGCTCTTGCTGTGGATGTTGGTTTCAAAGAAGCCCCAGTTATACATAAGGGCTTCAACTTCTGGTAGTGAGCATACAGGAGTAAACACTTGCGTTGGGCCGCGTCCTTGTAAACTATCTAAAGCCGTTTGACGTAGCAAGTTGCTGGTAAAGATATGTTTAATAGCTTCACTTGCATCTTTAAAATCGTTAGCATCTTTGCTAAGACTAATTTCTTCTGGTTGCCAAAAGAAGCCACGTGCAGTAGCTTCAAAGTCTGCAATCTTTTTGTATTTTACTTCTTCAAAACGTTGGATAGTAACTGGTCCTGCTGGATCCAGAAACATCTTACGATTCAAATAGTCTGTTTTAGTTTTTAAGTTGTATTGTGCTTGACTCATTTTAATATTTTCCTGATGCAAGTACTATCTTGCAAATGTGTTCTAATCTTTCTATGTGTTCGTAGGCACGCCATGGGCTTGTATCGATAGCTACTACTCCGTGACCTTTGATACCTACAATATCGTATGCAATATTGCCATCTCTATCTAATTTCAAATTCTTGTGACACTCATCGGCTAGCTCTTGACTGATTGGCGGAACATCGGGCACGTTAGGTGCTACCTTTGTATAGCGATTAAGTTCTGGAAAGGCATCACTGATCGTACTAAGGTCAATACCGGCATGCATGGCGGCTATGCAATAAGTAGGATGTACATGTACAACTACACGCACTTCATCTTTATGCTGGCCCATTTCGCGTTGTAGACCAAAGTGCAATGGGATCTCGCCACTAGGTACTAGATTCTTACTGATATCAGTATAAGGCAAGTCTCTCCAGTTATAGTTAAAACTAGCACTACCATAACCGCTTTGAATACTCTTATCAATACTAATCTTCTTGAACTGATCAGGTTGCATGGTCTGTTTGCGCACACCACTAGGGGTGATATAAAAGTGATCACGGTCGTGGTGACGAATACTTACATTGCCGTCACGACTAGTAATCCAATTGCGCTTGTATGCGTCAACTAGTATATCACAAATAGTTTCTAACATTCTTCTGGATCCTCAAATTCAATTACTAGTGCGTTGTCTTGATCTATCCATACTCGAAGCACATCATCTGCTGATAGCGCCTGAAGCACAGATTCCTTTGCTTCTTCTTCTATCTCATAATCTTCTGGTATTCCGTAGTATGTACGCCAGCATCGAAGTTCTTCATCTATAGTACTCATAGTTCATTAGTTATTAGTTTACCTGTACTGTAGTTATCTATTGCATTTTGAATCCAATTGAAAACAATTTCATTCTTTTTTTCGCCACCTAAATGATTCCAATCTGGATCATTCAACACCGACCCGCCATTGATATTTCCGTCTAAACTAGAAACTAAACTCAGTGCTGGCCTAATTTCTAAACCATTTTTCCATCGATAATGATATTCGGCAGTGTATCTCCACATGTGGTGGAAACTCCATAGATGAATAATTTTTGTTTCTTTTGGAAATAATGGTAAAATAGTGTTATCAAAATATGACAGCACTCCTTTAGTCTGAAGTTCTACCAACTCATCAGAATACAAATATCTAAAATACTGTCTAGCCGCATCCCATTCTGGACCAGTATTAGATTCAGACATAACTTGTGAAAAACACATATGTCGAATATCTGGATGAAACAATCGATCTTTTGAAGTCCATACAAACACACAAACATCTGGGATTCGTTTCTCCTGTATAAACGGAGTAAGTTGAATTAAAATTGAATCATATATAGAACTTCCACCTTGCCCTATATTGACTATCTCTGCTTGATAATGCTTTTGTATTTTTTTAATATAAGTTTCATAGGTTGGCCATATATCGTTGGTAGGCCAACCACCCCAGTCTTTATCTAACGTGGCGCAAAAGCTATCTCCAAAAAAACCTATCTTCATAGTTTGCATGATTCACAATCATCTTCATTATCAAAGTCAATTGGCTCTAACATTGTAGGTGCATCTTCAGCAACGGCTTTACTACCAGCTTTGTTAATCAAACTATAGTAGAACGTCTTCAATCCCCATGCGTGTGCTTGCATTAGATTCTTAATAATTAACGTAGTTGGCACTTTACGATCTGCCCAGTGTGCTGGATTATAGAAAGTGTTTGTACTGATACTTTGGTCGACATAGGCTGCTAGAACTGAGGCTGTTTTTAAATAGCCATCACAGTCTTTCTGTTCCCACATGAGTTGATACTTGTTTTTAAGTTTATGATATTCAGGAACCACCTGTATAAATGATCCTGCTTTACTTTCCTTAACACTAATCAAGCTCATGGGCAACTCAATTCCATTAGTGCTGTTTATAACAACACTACTGCTTTCAACTGGTGCAATAGCCATTAAGGTAGCATTGCGGACTCCGTACTGTTTCATATTAGTGCGTAATGTTTCCCAGTCAAGTTCTGGTGCAAAGTTTGCTAGTTCATTAACACCCTCTGCTCGTAATTCCCAGGGGAAGATCCCCTGTCCATATCGTGTCTTATCACTATGTGTACACGATCCGCGTTCTTTCGCCAATTCTACTGTTGCTTCTGTCAAGTAGAAGGCTTGATGTTCCATCCAGGATTTAACATCTTGTAAGGCATCTTTCTCGCCATACTTAAGACCACGCTTTGCATGCCAGTAGGCTAGGTTAGTAACACCAATACCTAGTGGCTGTATTTCATCATTGCTTAGTTTGCTTTGTATACTTAAGAAGTCTTGATAATCTAGAATGTTGCATAGGCTACGTTGTAAAATACGACAAGCCCGACGCATGTCTTCTGGATTTCTAAAAGCACCCCAGTTGATTGATCCTAGTGTACATAACGCTATGCGACCTTCGATGTCATCCAGACGTTTGAAAGATTTTGTAGGCAACAAGATTTCACAACATAGATTGCTTTGATAGATAGTATGGCACTCGGGATCAAATGGTCCTTGATTTTGCACGTTGTCAATAAACACAAGATAGATACGTCCTGTGTCTGTACGTTCTTTAAGGATACCACTTTTGAATACTTCCTCAGCACTCATAGTCTTAGTACGTAAGTCTTTACGTTGTTCGTACTTTACATAGAGTTCTTCAAATTCTGCTGTGTTACGATAAAAGGCTTCATATAAGTCGGGTACCTCATTCGGATCAAAGAAGGTAATATTTTCTTTGTTCTTGAAGCGGCGCCAAAAGAACTTGCTAAGGACAACTCCGTAGTCCATGTGTCGAACTCTTGTTTCCTCTGTGCCTTGGTTGTTCTTAAGAACAATAAGGTCATCAAACTGATGATGCCAAATGGGATAAAATACTGTAGCACTTGCATTACGAATACCTCCTTGACTGCATGAGCGTAAATCTCCGAACCATTTCTTTAAGAAAGGTATCATACCAGTGTGCATGATCTCACCGCCACGAATAGGTGAACCTAGTGGACGTAAGCGACCGATTTCCAATCCGATCCCCGCACGTTTACTGGCATACTTGGCCATCATCTCGCCCGAAGCAAAGATACTATCGAGATCATCATCACTGCGAATGAGAACGCAGGATGAAAATTGCTTTGTAGGAGTACCCAGCCCTGCAAGCACAGGAGTAGCGAGAGTAAACAGTCCATCACTGGCGGCGTTATAATATTCTTTAATATAACGCATCCTAGCTGTGTTAGGTTCTTCTTTATGGAACACAGTAGCCGCGGCAATGATATATCTAATTTGCGGAGTTTCATATGTTTCCTTTGTTGCTCTATTTTTAACAAGGTACTTCTCAATTAATTGTTCAATTGCCGCATAAGAATATGTTTCATCTTTTTCATGATCCAACATTTCATTCATGCGGTTCCAGTCTTCTTCGGTATACCATTCAAGTAGTTCTGGAGTATATAATCCTACTTCAATATTTTTCTTGACTATAGAATATAAATGAGGAACTTCATATCCACCGTATACATCTTTACGTAAGATGCTAAGACGTTGTTTGCCTGCTACATATTGGTAGTTTGTATGTCCTACATCTGGATTTGATTCTACATCGATCAAGTCTACTATAGCACGTAGAGTAATGTTGTCGATTTCATTTGTAGTAATGCCGTCATAGAAGTGCGGCTGGCTTTTAATCTCAATCATTGATTGACTAACGTCTGCTATACCTTTACAGACTTTAGTTATTTGAGCTTGCCATTTTTCTACTGCTAACGGTTCTCTGCTGCCGTTTCTTTTAATTACTGTTATCTTGCTCATTGTTACCTATTCTAAATTGTTTATACTTTACTTACTCTGTTCAGGAAAAGTATTTAGTGATGGTAAGCGGTTACTTAAATCTTATTCATAGTCAACAATTTAAGTCGGTTTTAAAGGGATTTAATCGTCAAAAAAATCTTATCATCTCGCTAATACGAATTATATACGCATTTATAGATGATGTCTACTAGTTTGATTACAAGCCAGTAGTGTAACTATAATTGAAGTAACCAGCATCACTGGCTAATAAATTTTGATAATTGACTACGATTGAATAAGGTACTTGTCCACCGCCACCGACATAGTTTCCGCCAGTTTGATCTAAGAAGCCAACTGAGAATGATAGTTGAATAGCATTTTGATTGTACGGATCAGTTCCGGCAAAATCATATTCATCACTTAATTGAACAACTTTGTTATCGATATTTGCAGAAATTGTGATTATACCACGTCGAGTAAAATTGTTAGCAATACTCTGATAGTAATATTCGATTTCATAAGTTATACTTCCAGCTGGTGTTCCGTTTTGATCAGTTGATACTGGCAATCTAAATGCCAGCACTGGATTAATAACTTGTCCTAGTAAAATTTGCTGTTGCCCAAATGATTTATAATAAGCATGCCCAGCAACTTCTGGAACGTACGGATGAGTTAAATTACTTGTAGACATATCGACAGCACGATCTGATTGGTCGTTTTGAACCGAGTTACCAAATGTGTTAAACCATACTTGTGGGTATTGTGAACTTGTAGGGTTAGTACCGCCGTTATTACCTACATTAATATACTTACAATTAATTGTTGTATTGCCAGAGCCAAGATTTACAAACACTGCTTGGCGTTTAATATTGTTAAACTTGCTATTTGAAATAGTGTTTTGTCTTGGACCATATTGCTGTCCAACTGTACTGCCATTGGCATTAATGCCAAATGCTACACCGATGTAGCAATCATAGATATATGAGTTTTCAAATGCGTTATTTAGAATATCGCCTTTGGCAAACACAGCATAGCTGAATCCACTCATTCTAAAATTTCTAAAAATGTTATGTTCTGATGTAACAATATTACTAACTGCATTTAAAGTGATGCCGCAACTTTGTGCATTGAATGAACTAAAAGTTGTTGCGCCTTTTAAATTTATATTTTCAAATATACAGTCTTTAGCGGCATCTACTTGAATACAAGTGTTCAGTCCGGTAGTGCAATTGATAGAAAGATTACTAATTTGAATACCACGTGGTTGAGTAGTACCTAAGGTATTGCTGATACTACTAGGAGCACCTGCTGAACTAGAATCATTAACTAGTTGAATTGCTGGTTGTGCCGGAGTAATTGTATAGGTAGCTAGTGTAGATCCTGATGACACAGTAGCAGTATGGCTAAGTGTTACGCTTGCACCAGCAACTACTGAAACAACTGTTGTGTTTGCTGGAATACCTGTACCAACAACTGTTGCACCAATTAAATAAGTTGACGATGATGTAGTGGTTAGTACCGCACTATTGTTAACAGTACTACCTTGTATTGTAATTACTGGATTATAATATATAAATGTTTTATCAGGACCTGCTCCTACTAGACTAGCATAGCTTGGCACGTACAATGGACTAGATGTTAAATAAATTCCAGGAGGAATAGTTAACGTTACTCTAGTTTTTGCTGCCGAAGTTGTTGGAGTGCCATCTAGATTAGTTGCACTTGATTTAGTTGTTGCATTTAAAAATAATTGATTGATTGCACGTTGTAAGGCTACTGTATCATCAACAACTCCATTGCCCAAGGCTCCGAAGTCTGCCGTAGTAACTTGATCATCAAATCTTGCTTGTATAGGACGAGTTATTTGAGAATTAACATTAGGACCTGTGACAATAGTGCTGTCAGTTGCTTTGTAAGCATATTGCACTAATCCAAGTAAATTACCTTGTGCAGTTAAATCATTCTGCGTGATAATTTTAGTATTGCCTACGGCAGGAGAACCCTCTGCTACAGATCCATTACCAATGTATAATTCTTGGGTATCAACAGCCCATGCCATTTCGCCGCTAGCTAGTTGTGGCAACCCTGTGCCGTCTTTGGCTTTGCCACGGCGAATTTGTATGCGACTTATTTGAACGACAGCCATTGAAATATCCTCTATATAGGATATTTATCAGTTCTTACTGTAGTATTCTTCCACCTTATCCCACCACTTACGTTCCCAATAGCTGAAATCTTCAGGTTTTAGGATAAACTCCTGATAAACTGGAATACCCCAAACCATAGGCGTAATTTCAGGAGGTTTAATACACATTAGCACAACACCTTTGCGTATATTGCTACCATGGACTTTGTTATGCGCTAGCGCATAGGCTGTTAGCTGTAGATAGTAGTCTTCAATCCATTCTTCTTTTTTAGCTTTGTTAGTTTGCTTGTAGTCAAGAATAGCTTCTTCATTTAGATGCAATCCGCATCCATCAGTAGTTCCCGCATATATTCCGGGATAGTACAACGGAACTTCTACACCCCATACTTCGTTTACATTGCACAATCCTTGCTGAATTACACACTCAGCCATCTTGTGGCTTTGTACAGAGTAAGGATTAGTCCCTGGGGGATTGATTGTACCTTGTTTAACGTAGTCCTCTAAGAACTTGTGCATCCTAGTCCCACGACCAGCTGCCTCGGTGACAATCTCTTGTGCTTTGACTTCACCAACACGCTTTTTCCAATTAGCAAGTGCTTGCTTCTTTTCTTCGCTTTTAGTTTTGTCTAAGATTGTAGTTACACTAGGAACTTTACTACCATCTGGTAGCGCATACAATCGCTTGCCTTCTACGCTTTCCCTATTGATAGGTTCGTAGTTATATCGTTCTTTTAATAAAGTCATCAGCAAGTATATAACACTTTATAACAAAAATCAATCTATATTGGCAATATTACTGTGCGTACCATACTGGCAATTGATTGTGTTTTTTCCAAAAAGTTTTCATATACGTTTCAAATTCATCAAAATATTCTTCTGGAATTAAATCGATTACTATATGAGTTCTTGGGCTAGTCCCGTTATTAGATCCAGAGTGGACTACCATATTGTTAAATTCATATACTGACCCAACTTCCATACACATAGACATATCTCCACATTGCATCACAGTTTCAGCATTAGTGTTAATTGGCACATGGACTCGTCGAGTCATAGACAACCACCAGCTGTGTCCTTGAGAATTATCTACATGAGGTTTTATACTAGTACCCGGGGACATGTAATTTACTTCTGCAATGTATATTTTAAATCCAGGATTTAACTCTTCAACCCTAGAAAATATGTCTAGACACAGGGGAAAAAAATCTAAAATTTGATTATACTGTTCTGCAAGATGTGGTTGAGTTAATAGATCTAGTCTGTCTTGATATTTACGAAAGAAGAATGGAAATTGATACCAGTGTATGCCATCCCACCAATCTGGAAAACGTCTTACTCTTTCCTCTTTTACATTGCCTAGTATATAAGTTGCAATGGGTTCAAGTATAGCTGGATCAATACTTCCTAATCGTATAATTGGTGTATCAGGTTTTGTGTACCAGTGCGTCGACGGAATTGGCATAACTTATTTTAATGCTTTACTTGTAGCTCGCTTGGCCATTTGGCTAATTTTACTTTTCTTGTTACCGCCATGCTTTTCAGGTTCGGCAGCATTGGTTTTAATTACAACACCATGCCCATCAAACCGATCAACTATTTGTTTTAGCATAGGATCGTTTTCCCAACGTGCGGCAAATTGGTCATAACGAATCATAGGAGATCCTTGACTTTTACCAATGGAGTTAATTGCATCCCAGGTGTAAGAACCTTGGGCATTTTTGTTGTTAGCGTCAGCTTGGAGTGCCATTAGTGTTGCCACTAATGGATCACCCATACTTTCAATTACTTTTTTTTTGAGTTTAAAAGAATGCCTAACTTACGACTATAGTCTACTGACTCACGTTTTTCACGACTTGTGTCTGGAGCTGGTAATGCACCTGCTTCTTCTGGTGCACCGCCCATTTCACCGCCTTCTTCTGCGCCTGGACCGCCTGCTGGAGGAGTCATACCGCCTGCTGGAGCTCCGCCCATTGTTGGAGCTTCACCGCCTGATACTAATGCCAATGCGCCTGACAAGCCTTGACGACTTGTTTCTAATGCTGTATAAATTGCTTCAAGAGCTGGTTTTACTTGATCTGTATATTGTTGCGCAACATCGCTGCCTAGTGTTTCTCTTATAGAGTCTGTTAATTCTAGTAGCTGTTCTGCTTTCATGGCAGCAACATCTTCTAGCCAGCCTGTGATACGGTCAACCATGTCTTTAGTTGCCATAATAACTTCAGCTTTGTCTTCTTCACCTTCTGCTAGGTGTACAATATGATTAGCAACTGCTTCGCTTAGATCGTAGCGTGTTGTTAATTCTGCTGATAATTCTTCTTCGTCGGATTCGCCTAGTTCAATACGCTCAATTGCTGAATCAATCCATGACTCAGGAACTGAATGTTCCATTGCTTTTTGTTTTAGTTTATCTGCGTGTACTTTTTTACGTAGTTCTGATTTCTTTTCAGCTTTGTGTTCGTGCTCTTCATCTTCGCAAACACACGGATTTTTATGACATGCATCGCATGCTTCTTCGCGCTCTAAAATTGCTTGATTAACACAGTCTAACATTAAACGTGTTTTTTGATATTCAGGACTTTCTAGCATCCCGTTATAGCTTTCGTTCACTTCAAGCTGACTAATTTTAGTGCGTAGCTTGTTACGAGCGTCCTCTAGTTGGACATCGCTAAATTGTTCAAAGTTGATTGTATAGCCAAATTTCTTTGCCATACTTTCGTTTAAACGCTTGCTAGTAACAGGTTTTGATAGTTCTCTAATTTGCATGGTTGTATCCTAAGATCTTATTTTATATTTATACAAATGATGTCTTAAACATTCTTGAAATTGTATCTTTAAATTGTTCTGTGAGCAATTTACTGTGCTCTAATCTAGTTAAAAGTATTTGAAATCTTTCAAAATCTTTAGCTTTTCTTATATTTTGTGTATAGATCACAGTGTCTGAATAGTTTGCCCAATACTGTGTATCGAGTTGTTTAATTTCAAAGAACTTTTCTATATTTGTTCTGCTGTAGGCACGAGCCGCTAGCAATGCACTAGTTTTTAAAAAGAACTGAGCTACTAGGTCTTTAGAATGTATGTTATACATACCCCAGTTGCCGTTAGCATGTTCTCTAATAACTAGCGATTTATAAACAATACTACCGTCAGGTTGGATTGCTATAGGCATAGTATTGTTCAGCGTTTCTTCAAAATGCTGAGCTAGCTCTTTAACCATTTTAGATTTTGGCTTAGAGCTAGTTGTTTTAGACTTTGTATTTTTAGATTGTTTTTTCATTTGCAACTACAGTTGGATCTTTCATCCCACTCTTAGTTACCAAACTTTTGCGAATCAGGGTCTGAATCCTGAACTGATCATGCTCGCTTAAATTACTTAACTTAACAGGACGTTGTAATCTGGACAACAACTCTGCTTCTTCATTAGTTGTCCAGATCCCAAACTCACCTACTAATTCATTTATTTTCATCTTAAACCTGCAATACGCAACATGTGCTCTAATTCAGATTTAGCACCAAAAGTGTTGGCTCGTTCATGTATAGGACTCATCGTACCTGTATTGCCTTGACCGTGACCTAATTCATCATCTGGCTGTGCTAGGATTTCATCCTTCCACATGTCAGTAGGATCGCCTCCGATAGGACCGTGACTATCTTGGTTTTCTTTTGTAGGCTCATTGCGACTTGGCATTACACTTTGATGTCCAGGTTGTGTAGCGGCAGCTTGTGCGGCTAACGCTGGATCATTACGGCTTGGATATACACTTTGCACTTCGTCAATATCACCGCCATGAAACTTTTGTGTTAAATGGTGTGCATAGTTTTCAATATCGCCTGGATGTACTTTATCAGATAAGAAATGCAGAGCTTTGTTGAATACTGTATCATGGTCTCCGGAGTCATCGTCATGCGGGGCATGTTCACTATTCATCCAATCATGAAAATGTGCGTGACTTGGATGCTCATCTTCTTCATAATCTTCTGATGTTTGTACTACTTTGTCTCCAACAAGATCAGATCCTGGAGTAGCGGCAACTTGCTGAGTAGTATCATCTTTAGCAACCATATCCTTTGCAGGCATCGTTGTTGTTTTGCCATCGGGTGTTTTCATCTGAACAGTACCATCAGGTCCAGGTGGAGCTGTAATAGTGCCTAATTCTTTTTCTTCCTCATTCATTGTGCCTTCAGGTTTCTTAGGCTCAATTGTGTTAATAGGTTTCTTAGTATAGATTTTAGCCCTACGACCTTTAGCATGTTCTACGATATCACTGATCTTCATTGTGTTCTCCGAGGCTTAATTTAGCACTTGTTAATTTGTCAATATGTTTGCGAAACTTGTCGATCTTTCCACGAGCACGTAGTAGTTTAAAAGCTAAGTTCTCTACTGAATACTCTCCACCGGCTTGCAACCCAGTTTGGCGTAGTCTGCGAATGTCTGACATTGTCTCTTCAGCTGTATTTAAGTCATTTGATCTGATTGCTTGATTGATCTTAGCGGCGTAGTTACGAGCTTTACTCTTAACTTCTGCATCTCTAATATGTGGGATTTTGTGTGTTGGTTTAACTAACCAGTGATCATTAAGTACAGAATAAATGCCAGCTGAGTGATGCTGTTGTTGTACATCTTGTACATACAGTTCTACATCAATACCTTTAATTGTAATGTTATAGGTAAAGTTATATTGATTTTTTTTAGCAGTATACAGCTCTGCTAGTTCTGGGCGATCCTTAGGCATGTCTACTACTAGATGCAGGTCTAGATCGCTATGTGGACCGTACCCATATGCGGCATTGGATCCGCTAATTGTAATATCTCTTAGGTTTAATTTTGGTACATTTAAAAACTTAGCAAAATGCAAAGCTATAGACATTAGTTTATAACGAACTGATGTTTCTAAATGGTTATTATCCCACAGTAGGGGATTAAGTTTGCTGTTATAAGTAACAGGGGATATTGAGATCTCTTGAAAGTTCATTCTGTATTTAACAGAATTATAGTCCTAGGAACTTTAAAATACTTGGGAAGTTAACAGCGTTGATCCAACCAGTACCTGCGGCAAATGCTAGACCTACCATAGCATACATTGTATACTTGTTTTTGACTTTTTCTAATTCGCCAATTTTTCCAGCTAGTTCATTATGTTGTGTTGTTTGTTGTTCATTTAAGTGATTGGCATGTTCGTAGTATTTTTCAGCATTGGTGCGATATTCGTTAGTCATTTTATCTAACTGAGCTAATACTGTATCACGAGTGTTGTCAAGACAATCGTGCATTTCTTTCACGTCGCCCTTAAGGTCAACGATCTGTTCTTTGATAGATTCAACTTTAGTTTCTACAATACCTACACGCTCAGGTAACATAGCTAATTGTGCTACAGCTTCTTTCGTGGCCATCTTGGGCTCTCCAATGTTATAAGTCAAGTGCTCGCTCCGAGCCATGTGCCTAGTTTATGATTGAATGCCTAAAATTTAACGGGTGCCTTTGTAGTAGTATTTAATAGTTAGCTATAATATATTATATACTTGCTTTATTTTTTAAAGAAACTGATGTTTTTACCAGGATTATACGTATTAAAAACTGCATACTGCTGTTCCATAACTTCATCTAAATTATTTATATAAGGTACTAGATGAAAATCCTGCACTAGCATACCAACTGGGTCGCCGTCTAGCTCATAGTTAAAATCAAGATCTGTAGACCAATCAAATCTCCAAACACGTATGATATCATCAGTGTCAAACCCAACAAGTCTACCACACACCTCTGTTACGCTAGGCTTATAAGTCCATACAATGTTAGATCGGATACCTAGTGTTTGTATAACTGTGTTAAAGTTTTGTTCTTTTTTGTGAGCAAGCTCTGCACCTGGAAAGGGTCTGTGCTGTCCAGTGTGTGTGATATCAACAAGTGTATAGAGTTTGTATTCCATCACGTATTTAACAGTCGTAAAAAAGCCCCACTATAAAAGTGAGGCTTAGTCTTCCCATCCCTGAGAATAAACTTAAAACTAATTAAGCTAAAGCAATACCTGTTGAACCAGCGGCTACTGCTGTGATAGTGCATGAAGATGAACTACCAAAGCCTAGAGCGGCTACAATTGCGGCTGTCATATCACCATATGAACCACCAGCAACGTTGCTGTTAGCATCGCTGTCATTAACTGTATCTTCTGCGATAACAATTAAGAAACCAGCTGTACCAGGTGTAAACACCTGATAAATTTCCATACCAGTTTGTAAAGCACGAACTGCTACAGAAAACTTGCTGTTTGAAGACTGGTAACCTGTACCAACTGTTGAATAAGCTGTACCGCCTGATGTACCGTTGTCTTTAGAAAAGTCAACTGCTGTTGAACCGTCAGCTTGTGTTGCTACAACTTTCAAGAAACGTAGTTGACGTGTTCCGAAGTTACTGAATAACGCACCTACGCCGTAGGTTTGTTGTGGGACCATACGTCCATAATTTGTTGCGACTGATGTACCTAATAGTGATGGCATAATTTTTCTCCTAAATGTCCATAACTGCTTACACTCTGTAAGCGACTTATTAAAAAGCCTTTGTAATATTATTTACCACTTTGGTAAAAAAACGGGTTCAAAGCACCATTTTTTGGCGTATAGATTTGAACCAATCGATAGTGCCTTCTTGCAAGTGCGGATACTTTTTAGCCATGTCTGCACGGAATTGTTCTAGACGTGGGCTGTTAATACCGCCAACTGCGGCTATGATACTTTCTACATTGCCTAGATCTTCAGCAGTTGCTCCTGCTCCTAGTGCAATTTCAGCTACTTTGTTGATATCACGTGTAATAACTTCACCAGTAGCACGGTTTTGTAATGCTCCGCCAAATCCGTTATATTGGAATGTTTTAGGAGGATGACCGGGGATAGTATTAATGACACTGGCCATTGCAAACTGCTGATCTTGCCCGCCATAGGGACTGTCTTTAACACTATAGTCATGCTCGTGGTGTTGTCCTATCTCATGAGCATGTTCCATGATCATTAGGTCTATTTGAAAATATGTAGGTAGTCCTTCTATTTCATGACCTGTTGGATAACCTATGTGTACATTCTTACCAATTTGCAGTGTAGGATAGTGTTGGCTCATATGCTGTGCTACTGCTTTACGAACGCCAGCATCGTCAGTTTTAGGATCTAGTTGCAATTTGTGTTTAATTTGCACAGCATCCATGAAGACATCCACATCGCCACTATCAATCTTAGTAGTACCCTTGTGGGCATATTTGTGTTCTGGGTCAAAGCTACCTGCTCCGCCACTGCGCCAAAAACCAGCATCGCCGATTGATTCTAATACAGGTAGTAGTCCATTTTTTATTTCTAAATATTGGGCAGGAGTTAGGCGCACTAGTACACCCTTAGTTGGGTTGTTTGCTAGTATATCTATACCTAGTTTTTTAAGTGCATTACCGCTCATTCTTTGGACTCTTGGACACGTTTGATGCCACGTTTAAATTTAGTAGGGTCATTAGCTCGAATACTGTTAATAAATCTACGCTCCAATTCTGCGGCTGTTTCCACGTCATAGTTTTCTTTGATCATGACTAACAAGTTAATAGCACTTTCAATGATATTACTACCGCGGCTTTCAATGACCAAATCCGGATTACGGCTTAGACTAATATCGCTAATTTCTTGTAGAATACTACGGGTGCTTTTACGCATTATTGTTCTCTTTGTACGTTATTTATTGATTATACAGTCTAGTTATCATTAGATCAATCTAGTTGATTATTTGTGTAATGCCGCGTATACTTGATAAATACTCAGTAGAAACCATGAGTAGCTACTCAACACACACTTAACAAGGAGTCACACAATGACAAAATTATTAGAAAAACTCAAAAAGTTTTTCAATCAAAGCCAAATGAGCGGCTTAGAAGCTTATATCGTCAGTCACAATCCAACTAATGCCGCAGATGTAGATCGTCTGTCACGCGAATATTCACAACAATTTGTATGGGGCCGTGGGCTATGAAAACTATCCAACAATTTTTCGTTGATTTTTACGAAATCATCAAAGCAGTTCAGTCTGCTCGTGCTGAAGCTGTTCTTAAAGGACAACATTGGCTATGACTAGAACACTTGAACAATTTGAACGCAAATACGGACAGCAAATTGCCGCAGTGGCTGTTTTAGTTATCATAGCTTATTTGTTGATTAAACAATAATTGTGCGCCGCAAGGCACACTAAATACACACAGATAGAGGAGGTTGTATGTCAACAAAGTTTTCACACGTTAAAGGTTCTGAAGCTGAATTCAAAGGAGGCGGCTTGAGAGATTTTTTTGTGTACAAAGATCTAGGAGTAGCGGCAGCTACCAACGGGCGTGTTCTAGCACACATTACCAAGGCCAACTTACCCCCAGAAGGTTCGGGCGGTACAGGCTGGCACATTCACGTGGCTGAGTTCCAAATCGTTTATATGTTAAAAGGTTGGGCCAAGTTCATGTATGAAGACAAGATCCACTTAGTTGAAGCAGGCGATTGCGTACAGCAACGTCCAGGTATTGTACACTATTTGTACGACTATAGCCCAGACATGGAATATTTAGAAATCATTACGCCGGCTGACTACGGTACGGAACCTGCTGAAGGTCCATGTGATATTCCAGATCCTCAACCTTGGCATCAGATAGAAGATTAATATGATACTAGTTTATATTCACGGTGCCAGTGCCACAAGTGAAAGTTTTAACTTTCTTAGAAGTAAACTGGGAAAGGGCATAGACATCAACTATGACAGCCGTAATGGGTTTGAAAACAATCTAGCAGATATCATAGACCAATTGAAAGATGTCAAAGACATAGCATTTATAGCACACAGCTTGGGAGGTATTTACGCATTACATGTGGCCAATGCTATACCTGAACAAGTAGTAGGTGCTGTTACGCTGAGCACACCCTATGGCGGTGCTGAAGTAGCAGACTATGCCAAATACTTCTTGCCTTTCAGCAGACTTATGAGAGATATTGGTCCTAACTCGTGGGCTTTTGAGCAAGCAGATAAGATTAAGATCCAGCATCCTTGGACCAATATAGTCACAGTCAAGGGGCAAAGTCCGTTTATGCTGGCACACAATGATGGGGTAGTAACAGTAGCTAGTCAAAAACATCATATAGATATGGAACTAGTAGAAGTAGACTATAATCACTATGAAGTTGTGCTAGCAGAACCTGTAGTTAAGATCATCAAAGAAAGAGTAAAGAAGTTTAAAAAATAGTTCATTCAGCTTTACTAACAGTTTTGTATACTGTATAATAAATACTAGACAGCAATAGTGCTGTTACACACAAACATAAACACACAG
>Ga0208614_1000076_pt1 | contig 37336 bp, 38 predicted proteins | sample CryBogCBE23Jun09_FD_184554 | JGI IMG/M metagenome (GOLD analysis project Ga0208614, IMG submission 184554) | Freshwater microbial communities from Crystal Bog, Wisconsin, USA - CBE23Jun09 (SPAdes) | ecosystem: Environmental > Aquatic > Freshwater > Lake | place: Crystal Bog, Wisconsin, USA...
TCAACCATTCGCAGTTACTACAGCAACGGCGATTACAACCCTACTGACAACGGCACAGCAACCGGATTGGGTGGAGGGTATCAAATCCTTCCTTACTTCCGTGTGCGCTTTGTGGCCGGTTCAGGCACCCCGTCTTATTCGCCTCGGTGCATGTTCCAAGTCATCAATCCCACCCTTTCAGGGTTTGTAAAAATCACGGGATTTACCGACCAGCAAACAGTCACCGCCACGGTTATCGCTCCGATCATCGGAACCGGCCCAACTTCCCTGTGGCGCGAGGGCGCCTTTAGCTCGATTCAGGGATACCCCAACACGGTTGTTCTCCATGAAACCCGTGTTGTTTTTGGCGGAACATCCCTTGCCCCTAATAAAATCTGGGGCAGTTATGTCGGAGATTTTGAAAACTTCAAGCAGGGCGCCAATGACTCTGACTCGTATTCTTTCGCGCTGGCATCTCAATCTCAGGGGCGCATCCAGTGGATGATTTCCAAGATCGCGCTTCTCATCGGAACGACTGCCGATGAATGGTACATCTCTTCGACTACTCAGGGATCACCCATCACCCCGGCAAGCGTCTACGCCCAAAAACAATCGCACTACGGGAGCGCCCCCTTCCCGGCGTTTATCGTCAATGACACGACGCTTTACGTCCAGCGCATGGGGCGAAAGATTCGCGAGTTCCTCTATACCTGGCAGTCTCAAACGTGGGTTTCAAATGACCTGACGGCGCTTTCCTCTCACATTTCGCTTCAAGGCATCCAAGAGCTTGCTTACCAGCGTGTGCCGGACGCCATTCTTTGGTTCATTCGCGGGGATGGAACCCTGTGCGCCATGACCTATGAGCGCGAACAACAGGTCTCCGGATTCTCCAGGATGCTCACCAACCCGGACAATGGGGACTTTTTCGAGAGCATTTGCACGATTAACTCCAGCGCCGGGGAAGATGAAATCTGGTTGCTGGTTAATCGCACCATCAACGGCACCACGGCCCGCTACATCGAGCGATTTGCCACCGGCCAGCGCGATGCCCTGGATTCGATCAATTACGCCTCCTATTGGTATCTTGACGCCGCCAAGAGCTATTCTTTTGGTTCACCAACGACCACGATCACCGGCCTCGATCATCTTAACGGTCAAACCGTAAGCGTCTGGGGTGATGGCGCAGTCGTGCCGGTATCTGTTACAACCCCCAAGGTTTCAGGCGGATCAATTACCCTAGGCACGCCCGTAAATAATTGCGTGGTTGGCCTTCCCTACACTTCAACCGTAGTGCCTGAAACTCTTTACCGCGATCTTCAGGATGGCACCTCATCGGGGCGCAGGATGAGAATCGCAACGCTGAACGTGCGCCTCTATAACACTTTTGGAGGGGAATCCTCTCAAGACGGCGTTACCTGGTTCCCGATGAAAATCCGCTCTGTTGGTGATGCCCTGGATGCTTCCCCTGTTGCCTTTGACGGTTACAGGAGGGTTTCTTTGGCTGGAAATTGGCGCGATGGCTCGGATCTTTACTTGAGAAGTAGCCTTCCAGCTCCTTTTACAGTGGCGGCCGTGGTTGGGGCATGGGAATCCACCGAACAAGGGCAATAAAGCCCTTCCCAAGCTCAGAAATCCATGATACCGATTTTACATGGATCAAAAGAGTAAAATGGACATCTTAAGCAAGATGGATATTTTTGAAGCGGAGCTATCAGAACTCCCTCAGGTTCATCTTCCTTTGATTCATCGTTTCACGCCCGGAATGTATGTCCGGGAAATTTTCATGCCGGCTGGGTGTTTTGTAACCACTCGCACCCACAAAACAGAACATCCGTATGTGGTCTTAAGTGGAGTAGCGGAAATCATCGACGAGAAGGGGAATAGTGAAATTGTGAGCGCTGGCCATATTGGGATTACCAAGCCAGGAACACGCCGCGTCTTAAAAATCCACAAGGATTGCCGGTGGCTAACTTTTCATGCCACGGAGGCAACAGACCCCGACGAAATCGCCGAGGAGATCACAGAAAGCACTAACCCGCTTTTGAGGAAATCGTTCCAACAAATCTGTTTTGAGCGTCGGCAGACGCTTCCTGACTAATGGCTTTCGGCGTCACGGCAGTTGTTTCGGCAGGCTCAGCGCTGGTTTCCGCCGGTGTAGGGATTGCTGGCGGGATTATGTCTTCCAACGCTCAAAGGACAGCTGCCGCGAATAATGCTTACCTTTCACAAAAAGAAGCGGACGCCACCCTTGCCGTTTCGACCTATCAAAACAACCTGAACAAGGCCGTTGCTTTATCGAATGCCAGCGTGGCTGATCAAAACGCCAATGTTTATCACTCGGCGGCCAGGACGACCGAAAACCTTGGATTTGAGCAGGAAACCCGAGACCTGATGAATCAGGACATGCAGCAATCAGGCGTGCGTGCTGAGTATGGCGCAAGTGGTGTCCAAGGGGACACAGGAAGCCCTCTTTCGGTTGCCGAGCATCAAGGCTACGTCGCGCAACTTCACCGCATGGACACGGCGTATCAAACCAACGTCGCCGCCATGGATAAAGATTGGCAAGGCGCTCTTTCGACGTACCAGGCCTCATTAGATCGCGAATTGGCCACTCAATACGATTACGCGAACCAGATGGCTCAATGGCAACACATTGCTGCTTACGCTGGCGCTGCGGTTCAGCAACAAACCGCTGATTCTCAAGCCACAGCCGCACTTATTGGTCAAGTTGGGCAAACCATCGGCCAAGTCGGGTCAGCTTTTGAAAATTACGGAATGGCTTCCTATAGGGCTTCTTCATACGGAGCCGGTGCCATTGGAGGCGGATACTATCAGCCCGGCATGAGTGTGCTGGTTCCTAATCGATAAAATATGGCCAACATTCCTCTCTCAGAAATTCCCAACGCCCCGACGGCCGTTTTTACTCCGATCGCCGATCCCCATTACCAGGGCGACGTTGTAGGTGATCAGGCAAAGGCCGATATCCGACAAGGCTACCAAGCCAGCATGGTCAACCCCGAGGCTGCCGGAACGCTCGGGCGCGGCCTGACTCAACTCGGGGCCGGAATAGATAGGGGTCTTTCGGGGATTTCTTCTGGAATGCTTTTTCAAGATGCAGCAAACCGCAGGCAACAGCTTGAAAGAGCTTCTGTTACAGGCATTCAGAAATTTTATCAAAACCAAGCCACTGTTCAAAATAACTACAGCGATTTAATGCAGGGGCAAGACCCCAAAATGGCTAGCGCTATGTGGCTTAAAGCGGCCGGCCAGCGCGGTGAAAATCTTCTTCAGGGCATGGATGAGTACGAGCAGTACGCCATGACTCATAACGCGATGCACGTTTGGGGTACAGGCCTTATTAACTCTAACCAACAGGCTCGCAATCAGTTTCACCTTGAAACCGAAACGACAGCCAGGACCACCCAAAACGACCTAGTCAAAGCCGAGAGATTTCCTGATGCGGTGAAGAATGCTGATGCCGCCTTGGCCAACAGAACAATTTCACCTCAGGAGCATCAAGTATGGATGGACGGCATCCAAACCGCCCAACAGTTCTCGGGCCTACGCGACAAGGTTGCCTATGCCATTGGCAACGTCCGTGCCACCGGGACGCTTCCCGCGGATCAGCAAAGCGACGAGGCGGGGCTTTCCAACCAGCAATCCAAGCAATTCCTCCAACAGGTTCAAGATTCTTTTGTGGAAGGAAAGCCTCTTCCTGGTTTTGAAAAGTTGGGCGCCAAAGATATTTCAGCCGCTTACAAAATCGGCAGCTACCTTGATAATCAAAGCATGAATGCAGCGCAAGATAGCGCCATGGCACGCATTCAATCGGGCGGAAAGATTTCGCCCGATGATCTTCCCAAGCTTCCCGAGTGGAATCAAATGGATCAATCCCGGCAGCAGGCGGTGAGAGAAAGCCTCAACAATTACCGATACGGGACTCCGGAAGCTGCTGCTGATCGCGCTGAAATCTTAACCAACATTCAGAATTTCCCCACAAGCAAAGACCCGCTTCAGGAGGCTACCGACATTCGCAACAGCGCGATTGCCAAAATGCCTGATGACGATCAGCGAAAAGACGTCCTTGGCATTCTTGATTCCAAAATCAAGGAGATGAAAAGCAACGGCGGAAATCTCACGCCTCAGACTCAGGTGCATCAGTGGCTTTCCCAAAGCCTTACCCAGATGCTCAAAAACAATGCTTTTGGCGCGTATGACCCCGACCTTAAAGGAGGCACGCCCGATCAGCTCAAAAAGAATCTTTCTGCCCTGAATGTCAAAGAGGACGTTTACGAGGCGGTGCTGGCAAAGAATCCCAAGACCCGCCTTGAGGCCCAAAAGTACCTTGATGACATGACGCGGCAATTCCGTGCGGGAGCGGCAGCCGGAGGAGGTGCATCCCAGCCACCCCAGCAAACGCCCCTAAAACCAGCTTCCTGGTGGAGCAATTTCCACACGAGCAATGATGGGTGGAACAGTGGAACGTCCACTTGGTTCGGAACATCTCCCGAGGGAAAGCCTGATCCTGAAGACAATGGAAACGGCAAATACGCCGGAACCAAGACAAGAGATCCCAATTTCCAAGGCGCTTCTCTTTCTGATGCGGTCCTGAGGGCTCATGGAATTGACCCCGAGAACAAGGATCAGGTTGCCCAGCACGAAGTTGAAGTTCGCAACGGCGACAAGACCGTCCGCGTGCCGATTGCCGACCTGGGACCGGCTAAACGGGTGGAGGCCCGCCAAGGAACCACCGTTGACCTTACTGGCGCTGTTCACAGGGCGCTTGCCCTCAAGAGCGATCAATACGAGCACGGCGCTCCGATTCAATGGCGCATCGTCCCGAAAAATTCCAACGCCTAACCCATGCCTGATCCCGTTATGCCCGACCTTCCCATGGTCGAAAATCAAAGCCCCACAATCAACTTGGGGCCTGATCAGTTCCATTTTGACCCCGTAGAAGCGGCCAATCAGTCGGCGGGAATGGCCCCCCAGCCCATTCATAATCCCGATTTTGCGTCCCATCCGGAGCGCGATACGGTCCGCGCCGTCCTTAATGATCGCGCCAACCTTGGCGGAAAGCTCCCGCAAGCAGTCACCGATTCCAAGACCGATGACAATCCCCAGGATTTCCGAGACATGGCCGCCAACATCAAGGCAATGTCTTTTTATAGCGGAAAGGATACCGCTGAGATTTCCCCCAACTACGAGCAGGAGAAACAGAATTTCGTAAAAGCACAGGGTTGGGACATGCCCAACTCAGAAGGGGCCTTTAATGGCCAGCTACGCGATTTTTTCAACACTCAGGACGCCCGACAGCAAGCGATTGAGGATCTTCATTCTAGGGCGATCCTGGACGCCGGAAAGGGCATTTCCTCCGATGAGGCGCTTCAAACATCCTGGCAAGAATGGAACACGCAACATGCATCAGCCCTTGCCGGAGTTCCCGAGGCTGAGGCTTTTAGCGCCTGGAAAAAAGGTTACTGGAACAACCTCCAACAGCTTCAGGGCGAGCATCACGACCTTGCCCAGCAAATCGTTGATTTGTACGGCAACTTTCCTAAAGGCGAGCAGGAAGCCCAAGGGGTGAAGCAGTTGGCGGCCATAACGGCCGAGTCGGCAAAAGCACCGCTTGGCCTAGCTGGCGATCAGCCCGCCTTAAAAGCCCAGCAAACCGAGGATCAGCAAAAGGAAGAGCTTATCACCAAGCTTCAATCCCTGCCCCCGGAGGAACGCCAAAAGGTTTATCACCGCGCCGCCGCCCTGGAGAAAGCCAAGAACCCGGACAATTTCGGCATGGCCACGAGCCTTTACAGCATGGGACAGGCAGCCGGGCGTTCGATGGATTGGCTTTCTCCTTCCGCTCCTGACGTATCGACTCCTCGTGGACGCGTTGCCTTGGAACTTCAGCACGCCGCCAGAGACATCGTAAATCCCCTCCCCTATTCTGACGTCAATGCCTTGGACGCAACCAAAAAAGGCCTTCCAATCATTGGAACCCAAGTGGGCCAGGGTTTGGCTGGGGCTGTCCCGACGATTGGAGCTTTTGCACTCACGGGGGAATACGGCGGATTGGCCTACATGCTGGCTCAAACCTCGCTAGAAAACCGCGACCGGCTGCTTATCAACAATCCCAGCATGACGCCCAAGGAAGCCCTTTCTTTTGGCTATCTGATGGCTGTTCCCGTCGTCGCACTTCAGTCGATTACCTTCATGGGCCTCAAGGGGGCTTTCCCATCCCTAGAAAAAGCCCTGGCTGATTGGGGTGCCGGAAAGATGTTTTTTGCTAACACGGCGGTTGGAGGTGCGGCCTTCAGTGCTTCGGAAATCGCTTCAAATCTGGCTGATTCCGCCATTCATGCCCTGAATGCAGAGTGGAATCCTGATGCCAGCGTCAAAAAGGGACTCAAAGAAACCCTTCTCAACGCCCCTCAAGATTTTGCAATGGCCGCAGCCTTTGCCCTGCTTCACATTGGGCACAAGCCCGATACCGAAGCAGGAAAGAAACAAGCTGATCAGGCAATGGCCGACGTCCAGAAGCCCGACGCCCCCAAGATGGTCACAACCGCCGATGGGGCTAAGGTCATTATTGCCCACGACGAAAAAGGCCAGCCCAAAGAGGTTTTCAAGACCAAGGATCCCGAGGTGGCCGCTTCCGCCCTGGAGATCGTCCACGACGAGCAAAGGCGCAACACAGACACCCCCACTCCTAAAAGCAAATGGACCGGGGTAACGGACGATGCCAACGACGTGGCCAACGACGCGGCTAACTTCAACCTATCCAAAGATGATCAATCCCAAACTTCTAATGGAGAAAAAGGAGACTTGACCAATTCCGCGACGGACGGAAAATCAAAGAATGCTGAAGCCGAAACATCAGGAACGCTTGCAAATACGGCAGATGCTAGCGAAGCGGGGTTGCCTATTAGAACCCTCAATAGCAGTCTTGCATCGGAAAATAAATCGACGCGGGTCACGGCAGCAACTCCCGATCAACTTTCTAAACTTTCGTTAGACCCAAAATTCCAGCTAGCAGATCAGTTAGCGGGAATCTTTAAGAAGCGGATCATTGTTTATTCGGGGGATGAAAATGACCCCAACGGAATTACCAGCCAAGCCACTGGTCTTGATCAATATATTTTCCTGAAGCTCGATGGAGCTAGGCCGCACTTATTTACCCTTGGCCATGAGCTATGGCATCACCTTGAGGCTGATTATAAGGAATTAGCCAAATCGCTACGCAAAGAGCTGGCGCCCCTAATTAAGAATTGGGCGCAGATGAACGGAAAGTACCAATCCTACGGCTACAAGCCTCATCGTTTTTTTGATGAGCATGTTGCCGATTTTCTCGGCGATTCTTTCCAAGACCCAGATTTCCTAAACAACCTTCGCAATCGCAACCCAGAGGCATTCGCAGATTTCACCACAAGGGCTCTTGAGTGGCTTAATGGTGTCCTTGAAAAGCTTAAAGGATGGGTCATGGGTGGAACCGATCACATGCGAGACATTCAATCAGCTCGCGATATGCTGGCCGAGGGGCTCGACAAATACCTCAACCAAGATGACAGCCCTATTGTTGGCCGCGACAGTCCTCAATGGTGGAAAGCCGAGCCCCGCGCCACTGGCGAGCGCCAGACTTTTACAGATGATCCAATCATTGCCTATCTCAATGAGAATAGGATTCGCTCTAAATCTGAGCAGGACAAAAGAAACAAATCCCAAGGCATCGAAGGAGCCGGGGAATATGACGGAGTTCCCAAGCTCCCCCCAGCCCATAGCTCTAAAATTTATGGGGGAAGTCAGAGCGTAGACCAAGCGCATCAAGCCCTTATTGAAGAAGGATACATGCCTGAAGATTCCACGGTCGATGACCTCTGGAATCACATAGCCAAGGCGAGTGAGAGCGCCATCAAGCAAACCAAGGCTGAAAAAGCTGAAACGGTACGTCAACGAGAAGAAGCAAAGTTTGACAAAGAACTTGCTGATTTACGCGAAAAAGACCCCGTAGAATATCGTAAGCGCCTTGCGGAGATGGAGCCAGAGGAACAAAAGCGAACCGAGCGAACGCAATTAAGAGAAAGAATGCGCCGCATGGATCGTGAAGACAGAAACTATTTCCAGAACGCCAGGGAAGAGGACAAACGGGAAAACGAAGAAACCTTTTCTTTGAAAAACCCTGATGTTCAGGCCTACCTTGATTTAGCTCATGTCCCTGAAGAAAAAAAAGAGCAGGCCGGAGAAGCTTTTAGCCAAGTCGCCAATGCGTCAACCGCCCCCTACCCAAGGAGCGAAGTATCCGCTTCCGGAGGAGTGGATCGGGACGAGCTTCGACAAGTCCGCGAAGAACAAGCCGCCGCTTACCGGGGGCTGCTGAAAGGTGATGCCGAGGCGGTTAAAAATGCCATTGAAAACGGCGTGCCGCTTTCCAAGCTCATTGCCGCGTATGCCAAGGGAGAGGTAACGCCTTTCTCCATCCAAGGGGCAATTATCAATAGCCCCGCAGACTTGGCCGCGCACAATCTAGCGCACCGAACCCCTTTCTTTGAGAGTCTTAAAGTCGCCGTCCTCGACAACTCTAACCAAGTGATTCATTCGGAATTGATTTCGATTGGATCGCTCAATGAGTCGATAGCTCACCCGCGCGAAATCATGCGCGCCGTTGAACGTGGAAAACAAGTCGGCTCCGATTTAGGGCGCAAGATTAAAGGTTGGATGCTCATGCATAATCATCCAAGCGGAGATCCTACCCCTAGCGAGACCGATAGGAGGCTTACTCGTCGGCTTGATGAGGTGGCCGGCATGATGGAATCCCCCCTTCTGGATCATGTCATTACAAACGGGGAAACGTATTTTAGCTTTAATCAAGCAGGGATTAACGGAAGAGGCGTAAGCGGTGATTCGAAGCTGAAGCCAAAACTACAAACTATCCCCAAGCCCGAAGACCTTAAAGAAGGCACAATGGCCGATTGGGAAGCCATTCCCGCCGGCGAGGCCCCAAGAATTGAACGTGCCGCAATGGTTCAAGCAATCAGGGCCACGCTTCAAACGGCTGATCCTGGAATGATTCATGTGCTGAACCTAAACACGCGCCATGGACTTATCAGCGTGGACAGGCACCCGCTCGACGTATCCCCTGGAGAAATCCTCAAGCAGTCCTCTAAACACGGAACCTATGCCATAGCGCTTTCTTTCCCTGATACAAGCCCCGAGGGCGTTCCTATGGACACGCAGGGCGCAATGGCTGCCTGGAGGCCGTTTGTCCGAAAGATGACCGAAGCGGGTACGCTCTATCAACTTCCACTTGTTGACGCCGTTACCAAGGAGTTTTCGTGGAGAGAGTCGGGATTGTTAGAGGAGCCTGGTAAATATGGATCAGATAACTCAGTTAATGAGGAAAAAACATATTTTCAAGCAGCGCGACCCGAGGACGATCACGTTTCCCCGCTTGAAAAGCTCAAGCAGCAAGCAAAAGCAACTTCTGATTACCTTCTCAAGCTCCCGCAAGACACGGCATTTTCTAGGGCAGTCCTAGACTTGAGCAAGAAGCGCCAGATTTCTACCCAGCAGATTCAGAAAGCTATCAAGGACATTGCAGAGGTGGCAAAGACGCCCGTAGAACGGGAAGCCCTCTTCAACTACATCGAAGCCAACGGGGACCGTGCAAAGCTCCAAAGGCAGGCCGACGCTACGGCAGACCCCAAGCTGAAAGCCGGTTACGAGGAAGCCGTCAAGGCATCCCCCGAAATGGTGGAGGTAGCCAAAGAGATTTCCAACGCCTACGCATCCATTTTGGCCCGTCTTCGTAAAGAAGGCTATGATGTCGGTGAACGCTCCAACTACGCAGGAACCCACCAATATAAAAAAGAACCAGGTGACAAGGCCCCCGTTGCCATCAAGAGGCTTACGGACAACTTCAAGTATGCCGAGAGGCGTGAGTTTAACACTGCATTTGACGCAGAGCAGGCGGGATTCAATGTCCGCACCAAGGATGCCGCTGAATTGCTGGGATCATATCTGTCCCACGCCAACGACATCCTCATCAATCGCCAGTTTGTTAAAAGCCTTTTTGGAAGCGGGGCAAAGGCAACCGATGAAAGGGCATTGGTCTCTCCCCGTGGAGGATTCGGCCAGAAGCCTAGCCCCGATTCCAAAGGTATTTACATTGACCCAGAAAGAGCACAAGTCGGAACGGCAGATTATGTTCCGCTAGATCAACCGGCGCTCAAAGGCTACCATTTCATTGACCAGAAGCAGAACATCGCGGTCAAAGGTGATTTTGCCGTTCACCCGGAGATTGCGCGGCATATTAACAACATCTTTGGGGAATCCAAACTGAAGCAGGCGTACAACGACCCGCACCTCAACCCTGCCCTAAAGCCGCTTGTTAAGATCCTACAGGGCGCAGATCTAGCCGGTCAGTATGCCAAAGCCACCCTTTACTCTGGTCTATCGTTTTTCCACCAAGCTCACGAAGGCTTCAACGTCATATTCCACGGGGTCAATCCGATTGAATACAAGTCTGCCCCCGACATTGAACATGACCCCCTCGCCCGTGATGCGGCAGAACATGGCGTCCAGTTGGCGCCTGACAGAATGACGCAGGATCAGTTCAAGCAAGAGATCGGAGAGCAAAGCAAGAGTCTCCTGACAATGGGTCTCCGAGCCGCAAAGCTGAAGCCAACCGATGCGGTAGCCGATTGGATTGACGGGTACACTCATTACCTTTTCGAAAACTACATCCCAAACATGAAGCTCAAAGCCTATCAGATGGCCCTTGAGCGCAACATGAAGCTTTTTGAAAAAGAATTGGCATCGGGTAAAGTGAATGAACGGCAAGTCAAGATGATGTCGGCATACCAGGCAAACGAGTATGCGGGACACCAGAACCTTACCGTGATGGGCAGAAGCCCGACCTTTCAGCACCTTGCTTCGATCTTCCTGGGCGCTCCCGATTTCCTAGAAGCGCAGGCACGTTTCCAAGGTCACGCCCTGCTTGGGCTAACCGGCTCCAAGGCTAATCGTGAGTTTCTTCGTGCAGCGGCATTGCAGGCAATCACGATGTTTATCGGCGCTAGGATTCTGAACTACGCAATCAATCAGGAGCTAGGCCTAGACCATCCTTTTGAGATCCGTATCAGAGATCGGTATTATGGATTCCGTTCTAGGACGGGTGACACCTACAACCTTATTAAAGACATTGTCGAAAACGGGGTGCCGACCACGTTCCTTTCTGGGCGAATTTCTCCTTTGGTTGGGAAATTTATGTTGGAGGCAGCTTCTCACAAAAACTACCGAGGGGAACGAGTTGGAATCGGCGGATTGATTGCCGACACCCTTGCAGGAATCGTCCCAATTTCCACGCAACCCTTGATTCGCCAATGGACGACCACGGGTAAAAACAACCCTATTTCTGCTTTTGAGCAGTTGGTGGCAAACGTGCTTGGTTTCCAAATCCATCGGTATAGCCCGATTACCAACACCTACCCCATTGCACGGGCGTGGATGAAGGCCAACTACCCCGATAAGGTCAACGAGGACATTCACCCGACCGGCAAATTTACGCACCTCAAATACGCCCTTGAGGATGGCGACACTCAAAAATCGCAAGATGAAATCCAAAACCTTTTAAAGTCGGGCATGACCCTTCAACAAATCTCCACCAAGTTTAAGGCGAGTCTCAACCACCCGTTCACGGATTCAAAAGAGCATGAAGAGGAGTTTGTAAAATCATTGGAAGGGGAACACCTCAAAACTTACCAAGCAGCCATGGAAAGAAAAAAACTGATCCTAGAGCGGTTCCAGAACCTCCCTAGATAGACCCCCCATTTTCTCCAAGAAACCCCTTGCCATTCTAGGGTTCCACCTCTAAAAACTGGACATCTCCTAAAGATGTCCGTTTCAAACCTTCAATCCTCAACAGGGGCGCTGGTCGGGAATAACTCGACCACGACGGGGTACGTCGTCCCGTTTGCTTTTCAGCTTCCTTCAGACTTGGTAGTCGTTCGAAGGGATTCCAGCGGCAATGTTTATTTTTTGGGTATCGGCACGGATTACACCGTGACTCAGAACTCCAATCTTTCCGGCGGTACCGTTTACACAATCGCGCCATGGGATTCGACCAATACCCTGGTCATTACACGAGTTGTTCCCCTCACCCAGCTACTAAACCTCATTCCCGGCGCAAAAGAACCGGCAGCGGCCATTACACAGGCTTTTGACAAGCTGACCTATATCGCTCAGCAGCTTTCCCGTAACTCCGTTCCCGACACCATCACGGCTTTAGGCGTGGGGCCTTATGTCTTGGGACTCTCTGCTGCTGGTGGCACCCCGACCTGGACGAGTCAGTCTTCTGCTTCTATTGCTGACGGGTCTATTACCCCTGCCAAGCTATCTGCTGGCAAGCCTACTTGGAATACTAGCGGCAACCTGACCGCGACATCTTTTATCGGCCCCGTAACAGGGAATGTGACAGGTAACCTCACCGGCAATGTCACAGGCAATGTCACAGGCAATGTCACAGGCAATGTCACAGGCACGGCATCCAATATTGCCGACGGGGCGGTTTCTTCATCTGCAAAACTTGCAGCCGGATCGGTATCAACGGACAAAATAATCGATCAGGCTGTTTCCACTGGAAAATTAGCCGATCAGGCTGTTTCCACTGGAAAATTAGCCGATCAGGCTGTCACTGGCCAAAAAATAGCCGATGGGACAATTTCCATCACAAAGCTTGACAATGACGCCAACGAGCGCCTTTTTGAGTCCACTCCGTCGGGAGTAGCTTGCGACGGAAGGATTCAAGGGATTGCGATCGTCATACCTGGAGCGCTTTATACATCGCCGCCCGTGGTTACAATTTCGGCGCCTCCATCTGGAGGCATTCAGGCCACGGCATCTGCGACTTTAGGAACAGGAAGTAAAGCCGGGCAAGTAATCTCGATTTCCGTCACCAATAAGGGCAAAGGATACAAAACAGATCCAACGGTAACTTTTTCTTCACCTCCGACAGGAGGGACGATTGCTAAAGCGATTGCCTACGCCGACACCTCTGGAATCGAACAGGGCTCCAGTAATGCAGGAGGAAGCCAGGAGTGCATTTCCTTCATTATGAAGGACGGTCAGATTATGAGCGTCGGGGCAAACAACGGCTATGGATACGTTGGAGCTCTCGGGGACATTGACTATACCGTACTACCCCAGCCCGCCTCGACGGGGGGATTATCAGCTAAATTTGTACGCCTCTGGAAGGCGTGGCATAACATGTATGCCCTGGACACCGCCGGGCAACTTTGGGCGTGTGGAATTGGAGGCGTGGGGGCCCTAGGTGCAAACAATTCCTCAAGTGATTGGCGGCAATTAAATCAAACTTCTGTTCCCGCTCCGGTTGCCAAGTTTGCAACAAGCTACGGAAGGGATAACAACGCATGCCTAGCGCTGCTTGGAGATGGCCGCCTTTACGGTTGGGGCTACAATGCGCAAGGAGCGCTTGGAGACAATACGCTAACAAACGTCATCAACCCCAAAATCATTTCTTCACCGATTTCAGGAATTTGGACCGCCGAAAGCAACATTGTTAATTTTGCTTTGATTGGAGCAGATGGAAGTATATCCACGTTTCTGCTTCGCTCTGATGGAACTGTGCGGAGCGCTGGCCGCAACGATTACGGCCAGCTTGGCCACGGAACGGCTAACCCCTACGAATACAATGGGTTTTCTTATGTCCTAACGGCAGCTAATACGCTGTTAAGTTCGGTTAAAAAGATCGTAGGGTGCGGAGCAAGCACTTATGGAACTACGCTATTTTTGCGAACCGATGGCACTATTTACGCCTGCGGTAGAGGTTCGAATGGCCAACTTGGCAATGGAACAACGCCAGCCAATCAAAATTTTGCTCAACCTTGCTCAATTACAGGCGCGGCAAACATTTGGGCAACTGGCGGCCCGGGCGGATCTACTGGTCATATCCATGTCCTAAAAAGCGATGGATCACTTTGGGCTTGGGGCCACAACAATGCTGGTCAACTAGGGACGGGAGCGGCAACTCCGGTCAATGTTAGCGCTCCTGTGCAAGTATGGCCCGCGGCCAATGGCATCGTTGTCGATGTGGCCCAGCATGGCGGAGCTGATACAGGCGGAACCATGATCCTCCTTGCGGATGGAAGAATGTTTTACACCGGAAATGGAGCTTATGGATGCCGTGGCGACGGAGGAACGGGAACCACGAACGGACAATGGACTCAAGTTCAGCTTAACCGCCGCGACATCGTGGACATCAATTTTGGATCCAATCAAGACGCGCCCGTAATGACCATCCTCACTTCCACCGGCGAAGTCTATGCGTGCGGAATCAATTTGCGCGGCACCCTTGGAAATGGCCGCACATACACTCTAAGAAGCATGCCAGGCAGAGTCGTTTTCTAAACCCACAACCAACCATCACCATGAGCATCACGCCCCAAGGAATCGATACATCATCCCCCGCAATCAAGAAATGGTTTGATGCCGGGTGTCCGATTGACGGACCTCTTTCGGCCTCAACGCTAGTTGACCCAGTTTCTGTTCAATCTGAAGAAACGACCGATTCCGTTTCTGACGAAGAGGCCTCCGAGTCATCCGCTCAAGAATCGGCCGAGTAAACAACCACCACCCAACCATGCTATACCCAAAGAACCCATTTGATTCCGGCGCCAATGGCGGTGTTCTAATCAATACCACCACAACCTATAATGGCTATTTCTACGCCATCCAGGTCATCAGTGCCGCGGTTTTCGCCAATATCGCCGGAAACCTTTCAGGTGACCCTTACGCACAACAAACATTCCTTCCTGGAACTGTTCTGTATGGGAGCTTCACCTCCGTGCAGTTAGCTAGCGGAAGCGTCATCGCCTACAAGTCGTAACATGACCCGCCTAGGCTTTGGGATGTCGATCAATTCGGTTGGGGCTGGTTCTTCCACAACGCCAGCTCCGATCAATTTCTCACTTTCTCAAAGCCTGGTTTACTCGGTCGGAAAAACACTGACACTTGCTGCAACTTCAGGCGCTCCTGGAACGATTACTTACGTTAGCGACAACCCTTCTGTCATCAGCGTTTCTGGAAATACCGCCACGGTTCTTTCTGTCGGCACGGCAAGGATTACCGCAAGCATCCGTGAATCGCAGTTTTACTACGCCAACACAAAGACGCTTGCGGTTTTAGTCACGCCGATTGTTTCAACGCTGACATTCACTCCGCCGACATCAAGCTCTTACGGCTCTGCGGACATTCCGCTTTCTGTCATCACCAATTCCCCCAACGCGGTTTCCTACACTAGCGATAACCCATACGTTGTATCGATCGTCGGCAATGCAATCCGGATTGTTGGGGTCGGCTCGGCAAACATCACGGCGTCGATTCCGGCCGGAAACAACTACTCCGCAGTTTCGGTGACTCAAAACCTTGCCGTATCCAAAGGCACGCCAACCCTTTCAATCAGCATTCCAAGCCAGATTGATACCAACTCGGCCCCGATCACGCTTAATGCGACGACAAATTCTCCTGGAGCGGTTAGCTACTCGAGCTCCAATGCCTCTGTTATCAGCATCAGTGGAAACGTGGCCACAATCATGGCCGATGGTTCGGCCACCATCACCGTTACCGTTCCAGAAACGGCAACTTACTACGGAATCGTTAGAAACTTTGGAGTGACGATTGCCCCGTCTTCGGCCGCCTCCTGGACTCCTTACGGGACGTATTCAGTCGATCAGTATGTTTGGTTTTCGGGCAACATCTACCAGTGCAAAACGGCAAACACCGGGGTTGTCACTACCAATGGAGCTGTCTGGCAGCTCATTAAAACCGGATCTGTCGTTTTTGATAACGATGCCAACGCCTATTTTACGGCTGTCGGAGCGGTGTCTTCGATCTCGGCCAACAACCAGAATGCCATCAATAGCTTTGTTGCCTCTCTCAAGGCGGCCGGGGTATGGGGCTCCATCAAGCAATCTAATTTACTGGTTGGTCCGACATCCCTGGCCGGAGCTTTGGTTCCGATTGCTGGCAATGCGCCAATCAACTACCTGAATAGATTTGTTGATAGCGACTATAATTATTGCATAGGACTAAAGGGCGATGGGTCTACCAAGTACCTTAATACCGGAAGGGCCAATAATGCCGACGCCAACCAATCAAGCAGGCATATCTATGTTTGCACTACGCAGAATGCGGTAGTGTCTGGCAGCGGAATTTACCTATTAGGTTCGGGTTCTATTTCTGGTGAGGCGCGAATCTATCAAACTTCTACTACCTCTGGATCCATATCAATGGGATTGGTATCCAGCACTCAAGCAATTCCCACGACTTTCCAAACAATCAATGGATTCGGCATGAATCGAAACTCAAGCACCACGGTAATTCCTTTTGTAAATGGCAATTTAGCAATGGTGACAAACAATGTATTAACTCCATCTGTTACCAATATTGGCATCTTTGCCACGGGTAGTGGAGTTGGTAAGTCAGATGCCAGAATCGCTTTCTATTCTATCGGCGATTCCGCTGACGTTTCCATCATCGACGCCTGCGTTAAAACCCTCCTATCCGCCTTGGTATGAGCCACCTTCCCCAACAACCCCCCCTTGCCATCGAATTAGCCGCCACATCAGGAACCGCCGCCATCTCGGTTGCAGCTACTCATGCGGGATTTGTGGCAACGCACGCGTGGGCTCAAGACCTATTTAGCTTTCTTGGGGCAGGTGCCGCTATCTTTTCACTATTTGCTTCGGTTCTGGCAATCACCGCCCGCATTCTTACTAGAAACGACAAAAAATGACACCGGGAAGCAAAAACGTTCTTGCTGAAATCATCATGGCCGCGCTGATCACTATTCTGATCCTGTTGATTGCTGGAAGCCTTGTGGGATGCGCCACGGCCCCCAAGCCTACTCCCGCCGTCTCCACGGAAGTTCTTTCAAGTCATCTTGACCACATCAACGCCGGGCTCTCTCGAGTAGATGGTAAAAGCGTGGTGATTGAGTCCTGGTTAAAATCTCACTAACCATGAAAACCATTATCCTATTGATTTGCCTGATCGTCGCGGGATGTGTTTTCCCTTATGAATCCGCTCATGGGGCGGAAATTTCCAAAGCCGACATCATTGCCACAGTAGAACATCTCCGATCTCTGACGCATGAGGCCCAAGCGGAAACAGCCGCCGCCAAGGCCGAGACGGCAACGATTCAACAGGCGGCTGACAAGCTTAAACAAGAACGGGACGATTGGAAAAATGATGATGCAAAAGCGTGGGCCTACGGAAAGGGAAAAGCCAAGGAGGCCCATGACAACGCCAAACAGCGGGATGTCGTGATCTGGGCTTTTGCTTTAGCTTTTGCCGGGCTGATCTTGCGCGCTTTTCCGTTGCCTGGCTGGTACATCGTCGCAGAAGGGGCGCTCTCGCTTGCCTGCGGGTACGCCATGGGCCGATTTGCCCTAGCTTGGCTCGCCTCCCTGATGCCGTGAGCCGCCTGTTTTCATACCTTCGTAGCATTCACCAGGAGGGGACTCCTGATTCCTGGGCGCGTTGGGCTGGCACCTTTTTTCTTTTTATCATTGCCGGGGTTGTCGCTGCCGCTCTCTTCGGTCACGCGATCAACGAAACCGTGCGCGGGCTACTGGCCGATACTGGCTATGCCGTGCTTGGCGGATCCGCCCTGAGAAAAGGCATGGAGGTTGCCGGTCAAGTGTCCGCCAAGTGGGCGCCCCCCGCCACAACGACACTTCCTGTCGCCACTGATACCCGAGATCCATGAAGATTTCTGACATCATCGCCGCCTCAAATGAGGACTATCAGCCCCGTTTTACCTACTGGCTGAAATTCATCCTGGCTGCTGAATGCAAGCTGGATTCCCTGGGCAACATCCTGGAGGAAAACCTTCGTGACGGAGCCGGGATCACTTTTGCCGGACTCACGGAGCGGGATGACCATTACGATCCGGCCACGTGTAACCCTGCATGGGTGGCGCGCACTTACCATGACGGATACTGGCTGAAGAGCGACGCCGTGGACCTTCCCTGGGGTGTGGGTGAAGAAACCGCCAACATCGCCGTGAATGAAGGCCTTGGGACGGCCGAAAAAATCCTCCAGCAAACCCTTGTGGACATGGGCGCAAGAATCGGCGTGGACGGGGCTATCGGGCCCGCCACGGAAGAGGCTGCCGCATCTTTCGATCCCGACGCCGTTCTTCGGGCCTTGGTTGCCCACAACGATAAGCATTACGAGCGCTTGGCTCGGATCAACCCCGACAATCAGCGCTTTCTTAGAGGGTGGCTTAATCGTGACGCCGATGCCTTAGAGGCTTTCGAGCAAGAGGCAAAAACTCGACAAGCAGTGGCAGTCTGATAGGTTGCCAGCACTGACAGATTCTTTCGAGACCAACCCTCGGAAATTGTCAGCGTTTTGATTTTTGCTGACACTTTACTCTGAAGAAATGTTAAGTTCGAATCCCTCCCTCACCGCCATTCTTCAGAGTAGAAGAATCGGCCTTTGACACTGATAAAACCTAGCTTTGCGGGTCTGTGCGCTTTCTTGCGTTTCTGTGCGTTTCGGTGCAAAGTGTCAGGACATGTCAGCGACTCCAAAGCAACGATCTCGCCGGTTGACTCCCCGTTTTTACCCTTCTGAGGATAGGTGGGCCGTTGACCTTCCGGCCGACATGAACGCCGGCCATCGGGGTAGAAAGTTTTTTAAGCGCCAAGATAGCGCTTTTCGGTTCATTGCTCGGTTCATGGCCGCAAGCCGACTTTTGGGTCTGAAAGATCGCGTGGAGCGCGACGGATCGGCCGACACGATAGGCGGACTCGTTCCCCTCTACCTGGGCAAGATGGAACTGGATGGCCACTCCGCCGACGGGATCAAGCAGGCCAAGACATGCCTCCGGCGCTTCGTGCTTTCCTTCGGGGATCTTTCCCCCGACCAGCTTACCGCCGACGACATCGGGGATTGGCTGGCGCGTCTGGACTTCTCAACGCGCACCATCTGGAACCACTGGAGCCAGGCACGGCAATTCTTCAACTGGAAGGCCGTGCGCGAAATCGCCAAGGAATCCCCCTTCCATGACCAGGACGCCCCCGACAAGAGTGACCCCGACGCAAGGAAGCAAATTCTCACCCCCGAGCAAATGGCGGGGCTCCTCGCCCTCCCGATCACCGACCCCTGGATCAAATGCAAGATTGTCCTAGGGGGGTTTGCTGGCCTGAGGACGTGCGAGCTTTCGCGCATGACATACGAGTGCATTGATGCCGAGTATCAGGAGATCAACGTGAACGCCGCCCAGGCAAAGCAGGGCAAAGCCATGAGGCCGCGAAGTATCACCCTCCAAGATGCCGTCAAGCGCCACCTCCCCGAGGGCACCGGCTCGCTCGTGGGTAACAGCAAGGAGTGGCGTCATCATCGCGGGATGCCCGAAGAGGCCAAGCTAGGCCTAGAGCGTTTTCCCCAGAATGCCCTCCGGCACAGCTTCGCGAGCTATCACCTGGCGCATTTCCGCGACCCAGCCAAGACCGCCTTCGAGATGGGACACACCTCCCCTCGCCTGCTTTACGAGACCTACGCCAACACGGTTTCCCGCCGGGATGCCGCGAGGTGGTGGACGCTTTGATTATGAAAATGCTTGGTCTGATTTTGTCTTTCTATGGGATTTTTCTGCTTCTTTTGATAATCTCGGGATTTCCAATTAAAAAAGCGCCACTCAGATCCGCTTTGATTACACCAATCTTTATATCTTTCATCATTTTGATGAAGCTGAGTTTTTTGCTTTCCGAGAGAATCTTTGCCAATCAGTGGCTTCAAATCGTTGCCGGAATGTTTTTTACTCTATCTGCTTTAACGGCTCTCTGCTGGTGTTTCGATTACGCTAGAAACCTTGGAAAACACTAGCGCTACGGCTGAAAAAGATTTCTGAAAAAAAGTTCTTGCGGGTTCAGTGAACCTTCTGCATGATCTTTCCCATGGCAGACATGCACAGCCCTGACAAAGAGCCTCTTTCCTTCCAGGCACCACGTACAACCGTTGTGTCTCTGAAGAAAGAAGCTCGTCGCCTTGGGCTTCCGCTGTCCGTTCATCTCACACGAATACTTGCGGCAGAAACATCCCATATTGAACTGAATGAAGACGACTACCAAGCCATCAAGGAAGCCACGGCGCTTGCCCGTAAAACCGGAAAAAGAATTGCGACTGTCCTTCCAGGCACCGCGTCACATAGTCGCAAGAATCCGTAAGCAAGCAATGAGTGAGCATCGTAGCCTCTCAAATCAAACAGCCTTTTTTTTAATTCAGGGTTCAGTGAACCCATCACCCCGCTAACCCCATCAAGATGAAGAAATCACCTCGCGAAGAGATGCGTTCACAGCATGCGGTCGCGCAACTTCGCGAGCTAAGAAAATCAACAGGGAATCAAGATCAGATCGCGTCATGACCTCTTCTGTATCCATTACCCCGGCAGCCCTCAAACCCAAAGAGGCCGCCCGCTATCTCTCGCTTTCCGAGAGGGCGATTTACAACCTGATTGAGCGCAAGGAGCTGAAGGCCCGCAAGGTTGGCCGCTCAACCATTCTCCGAGTCCGTGACCTGGACGCTTTCCTAAACCGAGAAGACGCATGAGCTTCCCCGGCGCCGCCCTTCCAAGCTTTCCCGTCATTCCGATGGGAGAAACCAACCCAAAAACAACAACACCCATGTCTTACACATCACTAAAAGCTGAAACCGACACTATTACGGCTAAAATACAAAGCATCGTAGACCTCATTCGCACGGCAACGCTTGCCGAGCTACAGGTCATCGAAGGGCACCTTGGTCTTGCTCGTCAGGATATTGCCCCTGAGACCACCACTTTTCGCGATTTTGACTATCGCCTCGGACTGATCGTGAACGAGCTTCATAACGTCGAATCTGAAATGTTGGACGCCGTGGCTTTTGTTCTGGCTCCCCCCGTAGAGCAAACTAGCCCAACGGATCCCGAAGCAATCCCCGTCCCCTTAACCCCTGAGGTTAATGAAATCACTCAGGCCCCCGCCGATACCACCGCCGAAAACGGTGCAGCCTCTTCAGGCGCTTCGGCTGAGGCCGCCAACCCTGATCAGCCCGTCTCCTGATTGGGAACCATGCGCCTTCTTCTTCGATTCCTGGAAATCATCCGGCTCAGGAAGAAGGCGCAACCTTTCTCCAAACACAACCGCATTACATGGAAACCATGATTTTAGCCCTTGGCGCCTGCCTGTGCTCCTTCCTCATCGGAAGGCTCTCGGTGGGTGCCTTCAGCAAAGAAGAAAGGCCGGAAGACGCAGCAACGTCCTCCGACCTTGATTGAACGAAACCCTAGAGAAGTAACGAACATGTCCACTGAAACCCTAGAAGCCCCATCCGTCAAGCCCCAAGCCTCGCAAGGCATTGAGCTTGAGCAGTTCGCCGACGCCGTAACCCTTGGAGAGGAGCGCTTGCTTGACTCCGGTGATTACGACTTTGCCGCGGCCAAGGCCCACGCCCTTTTCCGGGCATGGGCTCCCACCTTTATCCCCACCCTGGCATCCCATGATGTCCTTGAAGTGGAGAGCGAGTTCTCTTTCCCGCTCCTCAACCCCGAGAGCGAGGCCCCGTCCAAGACGTTTGTGGAGGCCGGAAAGATTGACGGAGTCCTTCGCCACAAGGCCAGCGGCACCATTAAGACCCTGGAGCACAAGACCACAAGCGATTCCATCGCGCCGGATTCCAATTATTGGCCCCGGCTCATCATGGACACGCAGCCGAGCAAATACATCCTCTCGCTCCAGCATCGCGGGATCGTTGCCAACTCTGCCCTCTACAACGTGGTCAGTAAGCCCGCCCAGCGCCCCAAGGGAATCCCCATTCTCGATGAAGAAGGGCGCAAGATTGTCCTGGATTCAGACGGCCAGCGCGTTTTCACCAAGGACGGCAAGAAGCCCCGCGAGACAGGAAGCCCCGCCGATGGGTATTTCCTCCAGACCCGCGAGGAAACCCCCGAGGAGTTCCATCATCGCATCCTAGATGAGTTGACCGGCTCCCCCGGCGATTACTTCGCCCAACGGGAGATCCCCCGCCAGGACCGGGCGCTTTTGGAATACATGGAGGACGCATGGGCTCTCTCCCAGCAAATCCTCTACTTCCGCCGCTCCAACCTCTGGCCGCGCAATCCTTCGGCCTGCACGCAGTTCGGAACCTGTGAGTTCTTTGACCTGTGCTCGGGCCGCGCCTCAGTGGATGGGATCCGCTACGCCGCAAAGCCCAAGCGCCACGCCGAGCTTGAGACGCCCGAAAACGGCAAGGAGTTCCTGACCAACTCTCGCCTTTCGGCGCTTCGCAAGTGTTCGCGCTACCACTTCCACCGCTACGAGCAACCCATCAAGCCCATCCGCGATGAAGACGAGGCGCTCCGCATTGGCAGCGCTTTCCACGTCGCCGTTGAGGCCTTCCTTGCAACCTTCCTCGTCAAATAACCCCGTCACCCCAAAAAACCAACACCATGAAAGCCCAACAGATCGCCACCATCCTTTCAGTCCTTCTGGCCGAAAAAGAACCCTCCGAGTCCGTGAAGACCTGCGAGGAGACCACAGTCCACCCCATGCTCGGAAAGCGGTGCCTCATCCGCACCTACTCGGCAGGAGTCCACATTGGTGACATTGAGCATGTCAACGGCATGGAGGTGAAGCTCAAGAACGCCCTACGCCTCTGGAAGTGGGAGGGGGGCGGCTTATCGCTCTCGGCTGTCGCCAACAACGGCATCAAGGGAGGCCGACTCAACCGCACTGGCGAGGTCTACCTGACCAACGTCATCGAGATGATTCCGACGACAGGGGAGGCGGAAAAGACCTATGTCAAATTCATCGAGGATTAAGGAGCTGCACCACGGTCATGAGTGCAAGGACGGCTCCGGCTACGGCGACGGCTCCGGCGACGGCTCCGGCTACGGCTCCGGCTACGGCTACGGCGACGGCTCCGGCGACGGCGACGGCGACGGCTCCGGCGACGGCTCCGGCTACGGCTCCGGCTACGGCTCCGGCTACGGCGACGGCGACGGCTCCGGCGACGGCTCCGGCTACGGCGACGGCTACGGCTACGGCGACGGCTCCGGCGACGGCTAAGCGAACCGCCGCACCAACTCAATCACCACTCTAACCATCTACCCCCAACAACCAACCCCGTCATAACATGTCTATCCTATCCAAAATCAAGCGCGGTGGAGAAACCCTTCCTCCCCGCGTCCTCCTCTCGGGCCCCGAGGGCATCGGCAAGAGTACCTTTGCCGCCAACGCCCCCTCCCCGCTCTTCATCTCCCAGGAGAACGGGCTCACCGGCCTAGATCACGTCGCGCACCTTTCGCCCGAGTCCTTTGCGGACACGCTGGCGATGGTGGATGAGCTAACGGCCAATCCCTCCGAGTACAAAACTCTCGTGCTCGATACGATGGATTGGCTAGAGCGTTCGATCCACGCCTTTATTTGCGCCCGCGACGGTAAGCAGAACGTCGAGGATTACGGTTACGGCAAGGGCTATAAGGTAGCCGAGGCCGAGCTTGTCCTGCTTCTCAACAAGCTGGATGCGCTCCGCTCCTCTCAGAAGGTGGGCGTAATCCTTCTCTCACACGTTCAAATTAAAGCGTTCACCTCCCCCGAGGGAACCGCCTGGGATCGCTACGAGATGAAAGGCCACAAGGGATTCACGGGAATCCTTCGCGAATGGCCAGATGCCTGCCTGTTTGCCGTCTATGAGGTCCACAAGATGAAGGAGCGCGGCGAGAACCGGGAGCGCGTCATCGGTGGGGATCGCGTGGTTCACACCTCTTGGAGCCCCGGATGGGATGCCAAGAACCGCCTCGGTCTTCCCGAGATCCTTCCCCTCTCCTACGAGGAATTTGCCGCGGCCGTGGAGGCTAACAGCCCTTCTAAGCTCCGCGCCGAGTTCATGGCCCTGCTGGAGTCCTCCACCCTGGACGCCGCTGCCCGCAAGGCCTGGACAAAAACCCCCGTTGAAACCCTCGCCCCCGACCGCATCCGCGCCGGGATCGCCAAACTCCAAAAACTCCAACCCGTCACCAAGTAACCCCATGGCCTACGAATCCAACAACAATAACGCCGACCGCTACGTTTCCCGCGTGGGAACCTTTCGCTGTGTCGTGCTCCCCACTCCCAACGGCATTTTCTCCGAGAGCAAGGAGGGAACCCCCTGCATCGCCCTTCCCCTGGAGGTGATCGACGCCGGTGATCAGCAGGGTAAGCGTATCACCTGGAAGGGCTGGCTCACTGCCGGTGCCTTTGACTACACGATCCGTGCTCTTTCCAAGGCTTTTGCCTGGGATGGAGACCTGGAGGCTATCCGCGACAACCCAGAGTTTTTCTCCCGTTCGGAATGCGCGATCGTCACCGAGAGCGAGACTTACAACGGGGAGACCCGCGTGAAGGTCAAATGGCTCAACTCTGCAAACGGAGGCGGAGCCAAGGCGATGGACTCACAGAAGCTCAACGGGATCCTTTCCGGACTTGGCCGCAAGGCCAAGGCGATTGCCAAGGAAGCCCTTGCCGAGGATGGGGCAACACCCGTTCCAACCACTCTGAGCGCACCGCGCCCGAGCGCCCATGACCGCGCCAAGGCCAACGGATACGCGCCCGAAACCGACCTTGCCGAGGACGACATTCCCTTTTGATCATGCTCGCCCTTACTTACCCGACCGATCCAGGTCACAAGGAGAACACCACCAGCCGCGAGGCGGCGCTTTCTATGAGCAAGGAAAGCTCCCGCCTTCGCATCCTGGTACTCCGCGCCCTCAGTAAGCCCATGACGGCGGACGAATGTGCGGATTCCCTGGGAATGTCCGTCCTCTCAATCCGCCCGCGCTTCACGGAGCTTCAGCGGCACGGAATCATCGAGGAGACAGGAGAACTACGTCACAACCGAAGCGGACGCCGGGCGAAAGTCTGGCAAAGGAGGGTGGCGTGACCTGTACCTACCACATGTGCGTCGATATTCGTGGCGCTATTAAGTGGCACAATAGTCGCTTGAAATCGCTTTTTTGTGATTCTGAAGGGAAGCCGGTCTCGGCAGAAGCTGCCAGGGAGCATCTTTTTGATCAGCTCCAAATGGGGAGAAAGGTCATCCCTTTTGGTAAACCGTGCGATGGGTTTTCCTATGAGTCGGGTTGCCCTGGACACATCAAAGAATCGGAGGTGGCCGAATGAAAATCCTGCATTCCTTCACGCTTCCCGTTACCCCGATTTCCCTTCAGAAGAGCGGAAAGAGGATCTTTGTCGTCAATGGAAAGCCACGGTTTTTTAAGGATAAAAAGGCTCAATCTTACCAGAATGGGATTGTCCTTTTGTGCCGCCAGCATTTTCCTGAAAGCCGGTATGAGATGCCTTTGGCACTGGAGCTGAAATTTGTGATGCCGAGGCCCCAGCGCCTCAAGCCCACCGATTCCTTGGCAGCCAGCAAAAGGCCCGACCTGGACAACCTGATCAAAGGCACTCAGGACGCCCTTTCGGAGTTCTGGGTGGATGATGATCAGATTGTTTGCCTGATCGCCTCAAAGAAATACGCGCCGGAGGGTCACTTCCCGTGCATTGGCGTCACCATTTGTGACGCCACCAGCCTTTTCGACGATGCCCAATAGGATTCTCCGCGATTACACCGACAGCGAAGCCATGAACGAAATTTCCGCTCAGTGCGAGCGCCTTTTCATCCGCCTTATTCAAAAGGCCGATGATTATGGAAATTACCACGCCAATCCGGCGCTTATCCGCTCGGGCTGCTTCCCCCTCATGCTTGATACCGTCCGCGAGGCCGACATATCCCGTGATCTTGCTGCGTGCGAGAAAGCCGGACTGATTGCTCTCTACGAGGTCTCAGGAAAGAACTTCTTGAATATCAAGAATTTCAATCAGCGCATGAGGAACAGCAGGCCCAAGTATCCACTGCCAACTTGGCAGCAAAATGACGGCAAGCCGACCGTCAATCCTCCGCCAAGTCGCGGCAAGTCGCCGCGAGTGGCCGCAACTCGCGGGAAGTCGCGGCCTGAATCGGAGACGTATTCGGAGACGGAGACGTATTCGGAGACGGAGACGAACACCCCCCAACCCCCCACGGGGGGTGAACAGCCGGTGGGTGAGGAAATCCTCGATGTCGTGCCGCCGGTCAAAAAGCCGTTCGACATCGACAGCTTTCCTGACGCCCCCCAGCCCTCCCGAGCCGAAATCGACGCCGAGATTCGCCGCGGTGCCGACCTGATGGATCAGGAGGAGGAGTTCAACGTCTGGTTTGCCGAGTACCCCAAGCAAACCGACCGACACGAAGCCGCCCGCCAGTGGCTAGCTACCCGTGGCAACCGTCCCGACCTGGATTCCCTCCTTGCCGCTCTGGAAACGCAGAAGGCAAGCGAGCAATGGACCAGGGACGCCGGGCGCTACGTTCCCAACCCCGCGGCCTACCTGGCCCACCGCAAGTGGGAGGACAAGCTTCAGGCCGGGAAGAAACCCCGTACATCACCCCATGCAGACTTTTAACCCTACAGAGACCATGATTTGCCGAGAGTGCAACAAGTCCTTTGATTTCGAGCTAGTTACGCTCAACGGACGCACCGTGTTTCAACCCCTTTACTGCGATCCTTGCGCCGAAAAGCTGATCAAACGCGAGAATCAGGATGCCCAGCGCCGAGCAGCTGAAGCCTCCAGCGCTCGCTTTCGGGCCATGATCCCCCCGATGTACCTCGACACCGACGAAAGCCGATTGTCGGGGCTCCTGAGGGCTGAAATCCAAAACTGGACGTTCGGACCCCTCGGGATCGGATTTATTGGACGGAGTGGAGCCGGGAAAACCCGCGCCGCCGTCTGCCTTCTCAAGCGCGAGCACGAGGCAGGGCGAGACGTGTTTTTCCTTTCTGCAACCGATCTGGCGCTCAACTCCGCCAATCAGTTTGCCGACAATCCCGCCATCCGCGAAATCTCCCGCTCCATCCTCAAGCTGTGCCGGGCATCGGAGATCCTTCTCCTCGATGACCTGGGAAAGGGACGCATGACCGACCGTTCCGAGAGCGAGCTGTACGACGTCCTGGAGTACCGCACCTCTCACCGGCTCCCCACCATCTGGACGAGCAACAGCGGAGGCCAAGACCTTCTCAACATGTTTTCTCCCGACCGAGGGGAGGCAATCATCAGGAGAATCGGCAAGGAGTTTTCAACGATTTTGAAGGTATGAACCCCGACACCACACCAACGCCGCATTGCGAATACTGCGGCGAAAAGAAATTCATGTATGAAGGAAAGTGGGGATCTCTTTGCAATTCTGAGCCCGGAAGACAGTCCAGACTCTGTGAGCAGAAGGCTCGCGCACAGAAAGCAGAACGCGAACTCGCAGAGAAAACCAGCGAGGTCGCAAGGCTCAGGGAGGAGAATGCAGACCTTAAACAATGGCTCGATGAACGCTATAAAGCGTTGTCTGAAGCCGATGAAGAGGTCGCAAGGCTCAGGGAGCACATCGCAGAGTTAGAAAGCGGCTGGGACGAAGAAGCATATCAACGCAGACACCAAAACCTAGAATGACCTCCGCACTACGCACTACGAACAATTCAGTGGAAAAATGCCCGCAATGCGGAGCTTACTGGCGTGATTTATCTGACAGAGAGGTAATACGCGAAGGCGATCAGGAAATGTACCGAGATCAAACCCTCTGGATTCCGGTTGATGACGACACCATCGGCTGCATGCCCAAGCAGTGGCCGGAATACCGCTTCCGCACCAGGAGACCCTTATGACAACACCCGCAAACCACTACTGGAGCACTGAAGGCACCAGATTCCTAAACCCCGATTCATCCATCCCGACCGTTGAAGAGCGCGTCAAGGCCGCCTTCGAGGCCGGGAGGGAGTATGAAAAGGCCAACCAGGACAACCAACCCGACAACCGATGAGCGTACAGAAACCACGATCCCAGGGCAAAGGCGACGCACGCCGCGATGATTTCAAAGCATTCTCCGATAACATCCAGCACGTCAAAAAATCAGGCATCCGAGGAAAGATCGCCATCCAGAAGAACGGCCGTACCGTTTACTACTACGGCGACAAAAAGCCCACTTTGAGCATTGATTAAAGAGATTTCGGGAATCAGGGGATATTTAAGGGGGTCTACCAAAAACCTTGTCAAGCCAAGACCACGCTATCAGAGTGAAAAAGATGTCCGTTTCCAAGAAGCGATCACCCAAGAAACCCAAGACCGCCCCGAAGAAAATGGGGCGGCCTTCGGTCTTTTCCAAAGAAATCTTTGACCGCATTCTGGTCGGCATTTCCAACGGCAAAACCCTCACCTCACTTTGCGAGGCTGAGGACATGCCGGGACTGCGAACGGTGTACGATTGGTTGGAGGAGGACGCTCAACTTTCCGCACGTTTCGCACGCGCACGCGATGCCGGTCACGATGTTATTGCTGAAGACTGCATGAGGATTGCCGACATGACGGCCCTGGACACGATCCAAACCGAGAGCGGTAAGGAGATCCCTAACAGCGAGTGGATAGCGCGATCCCGCCTCCGTGTGGAAACCCGCCTGAAGCTCCTGGCCAAATGGAATCCCAAGAAGTACGGCGACAAGATCGAGACTCAACACACCGGCAGTGTGGATGTCGTGATCATTGGCGGCCCTAACTCAACGGTTGACCATCCCGACGCCCGGTGAAAATTGAGATCGTCCCCCGGCCGGTCTTTGCCCCCTACGTTCACCGGGACAAGCGGTGGGCCTGCATGGTGGTTCACCGGCGAGGCGGAAAAACGTATGTTTCCCTTCAAGACCTTATTTCCCGAGCCCTCACCCACAAGCGCCCGGGCCCCCCGAAACGTTACGCCTACTTGGCACCCACGCGCCAACAGGCCAAGGACATCGTCTGGGGATACCTGACACGCTTCACCTCCGCCTTTGCAAAGCCCAACGCCGAGGAGCTAAAGGTCACGTTCGGCGATGGGACAGAGATCAAGCTTTTCTCTGGGGAAAGCTACGAACGTTTAAGAGGCATGTACCTCGACGGGTGCGTGATCGACGAGTACGCCGACATTGATCCTCGAGCCTGGTATTCCGTCATCCGCCCCTGCTTAACCGATTACCAGGGATGGGCGACTTTTATTGGAACGCCCAAGGGTAGAAATCAATTCTGGCGCCTTTGGTGTGACGCTCTCCAAGATCCGGCCTGGTACACCCTGATTTTGCAATCCAGCAAGAGCGGGATCATTCCTGAGAGCGAACTGGCCGACCTCAAGCGCGGCACTCCGGAGCACATTTTCCGCCAGGAGTATGAATGTGACTTCTCGGTTGCTCGCCTTGGGGCCATTTACGCCCGATTGCTTGAGGAGGCCCGAGTTTCCAAGCGCATCAGTGATGACATCCTTTGGCACAAGGAGAGCCCGGTATTTACCTCGTTCGACATAGGAGCCCCCTTCAATCAGCGCGTCTGGGTCTTTCAGCTTATCGGTGATCGGATCGTCTTCCTCGAAAGCCTTTTTGGAGACAATGAATGCGGCACCCCCGCGGAATGGGCCAAGCGCCTTCTTGATCGCAAGTATCACTACGGCGGCCATTTCATCCCCCATGACGCGGCAACCGAACATGGCGGACTCTGGCAAGCCCAACTCCGCACCGCCGGCCTTGACAACGTCAAACCCGTTCCCCGGCAACATAGCGTGTGGGACGGCATCAACCTTGCCCTGGAAGCGTTTCCCCGCGTTTGCTTTGCTTCTAAAGCCTGCGCCATGGGAATCGATTCCCTTGACAACTATCACGCCAAAGAAGAGACCGACGGCATGACCATCAAGGACGTTCCGGTTCACGATCACGCCTCCCATGCTTCGGATGCCTTTTCCCTGGCATTTCAGGCGATCAACGCGGGCATGGTAGTTGACCGGCGCAACCTACCAGGACGCATCAGAGATCCTTTACGTCGCGCCACGCGGGCAATTCTGGCATAAAAATTTTATGAATGAACAACAGGCAAGGCATATTTTAGAAAAAAACGGAATTGATATAGATGCTGATGGAAACGGGTTTGGATCCAGTTCATCTCCTTACGTTTCTTGGCGCAATAAACTACATGCAAGCGGAAGGCATGAAGTAACTTTAGATGATGGTTTTAATGTTGATGTTTTGGAAGCCATGGCTTGGTGGATTAGAAACAAAGGAGTCCCGGAAAAACCTGAACCATGGGCGACATGAAGCCCGTCGAGGCTGCGGCCGCCGTCTATCAACGCGAGGCGTGCGCGAGAAGTTTCCCCCATGACCTAGAGCTGCATCTCCTGCATGGGTACGTCATCAACACGCCGGATTGGTTTATGATGTGTCGGCCCGTCTGGTCACGCGCTCCGCATGAACTGATCGTGGATCCTTCTTACAACGAGTTTTCGGTACTCGATACCTGGCACATTTACCTTTTTAGCGGTTCCAACATTTACCGCGCTGCCTACAAAGCCCAGCAGCTTGCCGGGCGTGTCATGGAAAACGTGAGCTTTGAAAAGCGCAACCGCCTAAGGATGCACCGCATGGCTGATTTCATGTCCAGGCTCTAAAGAAAGGAATCGGACATCTTTAGGATTTTTCCTCTTGCTTGGTAGTAGGTCCATGGGGTATCCCATGCACCGATGCGAGAGCTTATCAGATTCATTCTGGACATCTTTGCCCCCGAGCCTCTTTTGGTTTCCGGTGCCGAGGGTTTCTTTTCGGCTCCTCGTGAGGAAAAGCCCAAGCGCTCCCTGGCTGAAATCATCGGCCTTTCAGTCAATAAGGGCGGTCCCACGGTTTCCCTACCCAATCCGCCAGCCCCACCGATCATCAATATCCCTCCTGCGCCGGTTGCTCCAACGCCCCCTCCCCCTACAAGCAGCCAATCCATCTACAACAGCGCCCAAGCAGGCCGAGAGGCGGGCGCTCAACAAGCCGCTGGCTTTGGATTTCAAGCTTCGCTCCTGAGCCTTCCTCCCACGGGTGGCACAAGCGCCGGAACCGGCCCGAATGGCACCGTCAATACAGCTACCGGCACGGGATCGCTTCTAGGGCTCAAGTAAATGGCTACCAAAAGCGCCGCAACTGATCCCTTAAAGGTAGAGGGAGCCACCGAAAAACAAGTCTCCATATCAACGCGCGTCAAACAGCGTTGGCAGCATCTCGACGGCAAAGCCTCCTACTGGATTAGCCAATGGCAGGAAATCGGCAGCTATATCATGCCCCGCAAGGCGTATGTCACTTATTCGCGCTTGCCTGGTCCGATGCCCGACAAGGAGGCCCAGCTTTTTACTTCCCACGCGGCACGCGCTAACTCCACGGCTGCACAAGGCGTCATGTCGCTTGTCTGCGACGTTCAGAAAGAATGGGTCAGCCTGGTAGCCCCTGAAGGCCTGGAAGATGCCGATGGCGTTTCTGAATACTACGCCAAGTGTTCGGAAACCATGCTTCGAGAGCTATCGCGCTCCAATTTCTACAGCGAGTTCCTCGAGGTGAACATGGACAGGACTTGTTTTGGCACTTCGGCATTCATTGTTGAAGAGGGCAAAGACGAAAACCTTGTCTTTGAAGTCTGGAATGTTGGCACATTCCGTGTCGCCCAAAACGCCGACCGCAAAGTTGACACGATCCTAGTTAAAAAAGAAATGACGGTCCGCCAGCTTGTGGACAAATACGGCCTAGAGAATGTCTCCCAGAAGAGCCGCGAAATCTTTCTTCAGAACGATGGAAAGAGCCTTGATACAGTCATCGACGTCCTCTTTGAGATCAGCCCACGCACCGAAAAGGAGCGAACCAAGGGCAAAAAAGACGCCCAGAACAAGCCCATTGCCTCAATGCACATCGAGTATCAGGCCGGCAAGCTCTTGCTTAACAGCGGATACGACGAACAGCCCTTTTTCTGCACTCGCTACCTTCGCTTTGCCGCCGATGCCTACGGATGGAGCCCTTCTTGGCACGCCCTTCCCGATGCTCGGCAGCTCAACCTGATTCAGAAACAGAGTGATTCCATCATCGGGATCATGCTTAACCCGCGCATTCTCATGCCGGAAAGCCTCGCCGGACGCCAGCCGGATCTTCGAGAGGGTGGCATTACTTATTACGACGAGTCCAATCCTCAGGCTGTCCCCAAGGAGTGGGGAACCATTGCCAATCCCGAACTAGCTGAAAAGCGCATCCAAGACCTGAAAGCCGACATTGACGACGCTTTCAACGTCCAGATGTTCAAGATGTTTTCCCAGCTTGCCGCAAGTGGTAAAGAGCTCACGGCAACGCAGATCCGCGCCATGGATCAAGAAAAGATCACGTTCCTTTCTACGACGTATTCACTCATCACGACAGAAGTGCTCATCCCGCTCGTTCACCGGGTATATGGCATTCTTTCACGCCGCGGCATGATGCCGCCTCCGCCGAAAGCGCTTGTTCAGCAAGCACGCGACGGGAGCGCTTTCATCCCTGAGCCCAAGATCATTTTTAACAACGCTCTAGCCGTTGCCCTAGAACAGCGTGAAGCCGACGCGATTGATCCGGTGATCCAGGGAGCCATTGCCGTCGGCCAAGTGACCGGAGATTTCTCCGTCCTGGATAACTTCGACATGGATAAGATCGTACGAGAAAAGGCCCTTGCCAGTGGCGCTGATCCAGACTTTATGCGCGATCCTCAAGATGTAGCCAAAATGCGCCAGCAACGCGCCCAAGCACAGCAAGCAGCCGCCCAGCAACAGCAACAGGCCCACCTTGCAAACGTGGCGCAAAAGCTTGGAGGGGTAAGCCCTGATTCGCCAATGGCCGGCCAGATCAAGCAACAAGTTCAACGTCATCTCTAATGAGCGAACCGGAAGAGGTATCAGACAATAGGAAAGCCGCATACGCGCTTTTTCTTCATCCCCAAGGCCCTGAGATCATCGCCGACTTAGAACGGCAATTCATGACCGATCAGCCATGTTTCCTTGCCGATAAAGAAGGAAAGCTCGACCCACTCAAGGCCATGGCGCGGGACGCACAGCGTTCACTAATCCTCTATATCAAACGCGAGATCGCCAAGCATACGAGTCATGAAAACCCGAAAAAACACCGTAAAGCAAAGACAGGCTGAGATCCGCGAAACCGAGGACCACGAGGCCATTCAAGACGGCCTAGGTAATCACTATGACCACGAGGCGGAATATATCGCCTGGCATAAGGCCAACCATACCGAGGCCGAACACGCTCAATTTCTTGAGGTAGGCATTATCCCCACCCCAAGCAAATAAACCCAACCCAAAAACCCCGTTAATCCAATGAATAAGAAACGACTGATGATGTTCCTGAATGCCGATGCCGGAGCTGGCTCTGGTGGATCGGCTGAAGGTGGCGCTGCCGGAGCTGGTGGCGCTGGAGAAGGACAGGGAGGCGCTGGTGGTGCCGCCGGAACCGCAGGAGCTGGATCCAGTGAAGGAGCAGCCGCTTCTCCCTGGCAGCTTACCGAAAAAGGAGAGTTTGCCGACGGCTGGCTTGATCGCTTGCCTAAGGATTTCGAGGCAGACAAGCAAATCCTCGGGCAATACAAATCCCCCGAAGCCATTGCCAAAGCCCTTGTTCACACCAAAAAAATGAGCGGAAAGCTCGGTGAGGCCATTTTCATGCCTGGTAAAGACGCCACCCCCGAAGAGGTGGCCGTTTTCCGTGCCAAGATGGGAGTTCCCGAGGCCGCTGATAAATACCCCACCGCCATTGAAGGGCTTAAACTCGATGAAGCCCAAATGAAAGAATTTGCCGGAATTGCTCACAAAGCCGGGCTAACACCCGCTCAGTTCAAAGACTTGGTGAGTTTTGAGGCGACCCGCGCAAGCGCTATGGAGGCCAAACAAAAAGCCGACCTTGCTACCGCCGAGGAAACCCACCAAAAAGAGCTTTCTGCAGAATGGGGTGAAAAGTTTGCCCAGCGCGAAAACCAAATGAAGCGCGTGGCACAGCTTGCCGGCCTTCCCGCTGATCCCAAGGAGTGGACGCGCACCAACGTATCCCTGGCGCTTGCCCGGTATGCCGATTTCTTGAGCGAAGATAAGCTTGTCGGAGTTGGAGGAGCGCCCACCCAGCAAACTGGTAAAGCTCTTGGCATGGACATCATCTCCAACAAGAACAACCCCATGCACGAGAAGTACCTGAAGGGAGACCTAGAAACGCGGAAATACGTTACCCGCCTTTTGGACTCAAAATAAATCCCCTCATAAAATCTGACGGACGGGGTCAGCCCCTCTCGTGGTTCCTATGAGCTGCGGGAGGGGTCATTTTTTGTCCAAGAGAAAAGATGTCCAATTTACTCTTGACGCACAGACACATCCTGTAGTATCTGGACATCACAACCACCGAGGGAGTCCCCTAGCAATAGGGCCCGAGTAGGCGAGTTGAACCGATCAGATACCGGCCCCACTAGGGACTCCCGGAGGAAGACGGCCAACCATGAAACCGGCACCCAAACCCACACAACGGGTGCTTTTCCGCCTACTCCTATGCCTAACCTCACGACTATTTCTGATTCCTATCGGATTCAATACGCCAACTCTTTTGAGCTGGCAGACCAGCAGATCGACAACCGTCTTGCCGACACGGTTGTAGTTAAACCCCAGATGGGCGCTTCGCTCCGCGAAAACCTCATCAATCCAACCACCTGGAGCAACAAAGGTGCTCGTGGCACCGCTACCGTCAACACGGACGTTATCATGCCAGTTCGTTGGGGCTTCTTCACTCAGTTTGACCATAGCTTCTGCATGGACGAGTTTGACGAGGTCAACCTCGGTATGCAGGTCAGCCCTACCGGCGATCTCATTCAGGACCAGACTGCCGGTTACAATCGTCTCCGTGACGATGTGATCATCGGCGCGGCCCTCAATGCGGCCACTCAGTCCACGGCCACCGCTACCAATGGTGGTATTCCTACCACGACTAGCGTTGCCTTCGACACGACCAATCAGCTCATCAAAGCTGATCGCGTTCCTTTCGGCGGAACCAACGTCACCAGCGGCTTGACTCTCGACAAGGTCAAGTACACCAAGTTCAAGTTCGACAAGGCCGAGGTTTCGGCCGCTGATCGCTACTTTGTGATCAGCGCCGCAGAGATCCAGGATCTTTTGAACACGACCGAAATCAGCAACGCCCTTTACAACCAGGTCAAGGCTCTGGTCAAAGGTGAGATTGATTCCTTCCTTGGGTTCAAGTTCATCCACAGTGAGCGCCTTCCGCTCATCACCTCAACGACGAACACCGCCGGAGCTACCATCACTGGCAGCTTTCGCCAGTGCATCGCCTACTCCAAGCGGGCCCTTGTGTTCAGCGAAAGCCCCAAGGAGTTCCACATGGACATCCTGCCCACTCAGCAGCACGACCTTCAGTGCCGTGCCGCGGTGAGCCTGTCCGCCCTTCGCCGCCTCGATACCGGCGTTGTGCAGATCCAGACGGACACTTCCAAGCAGTAATCCACTCGCCCAAGGCTCCTCTTCGTTATGAAGGGGAGCCTTCGGGCAACTGCCATGGATCAGGTCACTATCTGCAACCTTGCTCTTTCCAAACTCGGAGAGCAAAGCATCACGAGTCTGGATGACGGATCGCTAGAGGCCCGATTCTGTTCGCTTCATTACCCCGTTGTCCTTCAGCAAATCCTTTTGCTCAACAACTGGAATTTCGCCACCAAACAGGCGCAACTTACCCAGTTATCTTCGACGCCCCTTTTTGGTTGGAGTTACGCCTACCAGCTCCCGGCGGATTATTCCCGCATGAACCAATTCAATGGGTTCAATCTTGGTGATTCCCTGCATTCCTACGAGATCCAGGGAAACACGCTTCTGACCAACGACGATCAGGCGCAAATCACCTACATCAGCAATTCCCCTGATCAATCCCTTTTTACTCCGGGCTTTTGCCGGGCTTTTGTCCTGCTTCTGGCTTCGGAATTGTGCAAGCCCCTGGCTGGCACCGAAAACCTCAAAACAGCCCTTCTTGCCGAGTTTAAAACCACGATGTCGGCGGCCAGTCAAATCGATTCCAACGATGAACGCCCGGCGCGCTTTAACTACATCGCCAATTCTTCATTGGTTCAGGCGCGATTCGTTCAGCCGATCCCCTAAACGGCCATGATGCACGACATCATTTCCTCGTTCAACGGCGGGGAGTTTTCTCCTTACATCGCAAGCCGTACGTCCTTGGACAAGTACCGCAACGGGTGTAAACGGCTCGAGAACTTCCTCATCACGCCTTACGGGCCCGTCAACCGGCGTCCTGGCACTCAATTCATGGGTGCGGCCAAGCTGAGTGCGACGCGCTGCCGTCTTTTTGGTCTCAACCTTTCCGACGCCAACAAAATCGTCATGGAAATTGGAGTGGGCTACATCAGGTTTTGGAATGGTGGCAAAGCCCCCGGAGCAAGCCTTCAAACGTGGCAAGCGCCGATGACCTTCAATGGCATCAATTACGCTGCCGGAGCGCCTTTGGAAGCCGTGGGTATCACCGGCGCCTCCACTAATTCCTCCCCTGTATTCTCCTCGGGATCCCCTCACCCCTACCAGGAGGCCGACCTCCGTGGCATCAACATTGCCCAGATTAACAACGTCGTCTATCTCACGCATCCCAATTACCCCCCGATGCGCCTTTCGTATTGGGCGAATACCCGTTCTTACTGGACTTCCGCCCCCGTCAATCCCCCTTGGACCATCGGGCCGGTTGCTTGGAAGTGGGCACCGATGCTGGATCAGGATTATTCCTCCACCACGATTACGCCTTCGTCGATTTCAGGCGCACCCCTTGCCGGCGTTTCCTTTGCCTACTCATCGACCACGGTAACGGCCACCAATGCAAATCACGGCCTAACAGTTGGAACATCCATCACTGTCAGCGGGGCTGCTTCGGCTTACAACGGAACGTGGACGGTGAACAATGTTCCGGATCAAAACACCTTTGTTTTTGTGGTTACTGACGCCCCATCGGGCGCATCCAGCGGAACTGTTGCTTATCAAATTCCAGCTTCTGCGGGATCTTCCATCACGCTTTCTGCAAGCGCTCCAGTTTGGTCAAGTGGTCACGTTGGCGCTTACTGGCAGCTAGACCAACCCAACCCCAGCGGCGCGAGCAACCTCTCTCTTTCTGCAAGCGGTCAATCCGGAAAAATTCAGGTTCAAGGATCTTGGGCGCTTCAGACTTTTGGAACTTGGTATGGAACCATTTACCTGGATCAGTCCTTGGACGGAGGATCTTCCTGGTCAACCATTCGCAGTTACTACAGCAACGGCGATTACAACCCTACTGACAACGGCACAGCAACCGGATTGGGTGGAGGGTATCAAATCCTTCCTTACTTCCGTGTGCGCTTTGTGGCCGGTTCAGGCA